>Ga0070708_100002723_pt1 | contig 13718 bp, 15 predicted proteins | sample KBSK5503metaG_FD_65469 | JGI IMG/M metagenome (GOLD analysis project Ga0070708, IMG submission 65469) | Corn, switchgrass and miscanthus rhizosphere microbial communities from Kellogg Biological Station, Michigan, USA - KBS K5-50-3 metaG | ecosystem: Host-associated > Plants > Roots >...
TAACGGTTGCCGTCCACGTCCTCGATCCAGGCCCCCTCGCCCCGGGCAATGAAGCGGGGTGTGCCGCCGACGCTCCGGAACGCGCGCACCGGGCTGCTCACACCACCCGGCAGCAGGCGCTCGGCCTCGGCGAACAAGGCGCCCGACCGCTCCGTCGAGGCCGGAACGGCCCGCGGACGCCTCATAGACCGGCGTCCGACTCGCTGAGCCATCGAGCCGCGTCCTTGGCGTGATACGTGATGATCGCGTCGGCGCCCGCGCGCCGCATGCCGGTGAGGGCCTCGAGCACCACGCGGCGTTCGTCGATCCAGCCCCGTTGCGCCGCAGCCTTCACCATGGCATACTCGCCGCTCACGTTGAACGTCACCAGAGGGAGCGGGCTCCGCTCCCGGACCGCGCGAATAACGTCGAGGTAGGCCAGCGCGGGCTTCACCATGAGGAAGTCCGCCCCCTCCGCTTCGTCCAGCGCCGCTTCCTGCACCGCTTCGCGCACGTTCGCCGGGTCCATCTGGTACTGGCGCCGGTCGCCGAACGCGGGAGTGCTGTCGGCCGCCTCGCGAAACGGCCCGTAGAACGCGCTCGCGTACTTGACTGCGTAGCTCAGGATCGCGCAGTCTGCGTGCGTCGCAGCGTCCAGGGCCGCCCGGATCGCCTGGACCATCCCGTCCATCATCCCGCTGGGCGCCACCACGTCGGCGCCGGCGGCCGCGTGGCTTACCGCGACGCGACCCAGCACGCCGAGGGTCGCGTCGTTGTCCACGGCGCCGTCCTTTACGATCCCGCAATGCCCGTGGCTGGTGTACTCGCAGCAGCAGACGTCCGTCAGCAGCAGAAGGTCGGGGTGCCGGGCCCGGAGCCGGCGGAGCGCGCGCTGGACGATCCCGTCCTCAGCGAAGTTCTCGGATCCCACCTCGTCCTTGGCCGCCGGCAGGCCGAAGAGGATCACCGCTGGAATGCCGAGGGCGCGGATCCGGTCGACTTCCTGGTCCAGCATCCCGTCCACCGAGAGCTGGAAAACGTCCGGCATCGAGGGCACCTCCCGCGCGACCCCCTGGCCGTGGACGACGAAAAGCGGCGCGATGAGGTCCCCGGCCAGCAACCCGGTCTCACGCGACAGGCCGCGGAGCCCCGGCGTGCGGCGCCGGCGGCGAGGCCGTACTGACGGATAGAGGCTCACAGGCGCTTGGGGTCGGGAATGCCGGGGGCGATGGGGAGCGAGTGGGGCGAAAAGTAGGGCTCGCCGGGGTCTCTCACAAGCGATTCGTGCCGTTCGGCCCACCGGATGTGGCACGCTGCCAGCCGCGGGCGGGAGCGGCGCGTACAGTCTTTGCAGCAGCCAGAAAGAAACCCCAGACACACCGGGATCGTTCCAGCAACATACCGCCCGGTGCCGTGATGTGCACGACACCGGCTCCAGGCTCCTCGCGCAGGCAGGTCGGGAATGCGCTACCGGTCGTTCCTCATCGCATCCTTGACCGCCGTGACCGCGGGGGGATGTGCTGCGCCGAGGCCGCGCCCGGCCGCCGTCCGACCGTTCGACCCACCAACGGCGATCGTGAACGCCATGCTCTGGGACGGCACCGGCCGGCCCCCGGTCCCCCACGCCGTGACCCTGGTCCGGGGTAACCGGATCTTTTGCGCCGGGGGCGTCGGTGAGTGCGCCGTCCCCCGGGATGCCCGGGTGGTCGACGCGCACGGAGCCTGGCTGATCCCGGGCCTGATCGACAGCCACGTCCACCTGCTCTTCCTGCAGGGGGGCAGCGCCAGCAAGGACCTGGGCGACGACCTCAAGGATCTCCTCGCGCAAGGGGTGACGACGGTGCGGGACATGGGGACCAACCCGGTCGAGCTGCTCGCGCGGACCCGGGCCCTCGGCGCGACCCCCAGGGTGTACGCGATGCAGCTCGTCGCCGGGTTCCGGTTCTTCTACGGCCGGGAACAGGTGGTGACCAGCGACGGGAGCGTGGCTCTCCGGCTCCCACAGGCGCAGATCATGGAGATGCGGGGCTGGACCCCGATGCTGTTCAACCGCGACGACGACCCCGATTCCCTCGTCGCGGAGGCCAGGCAGACCGGCGCAATCGGGCTCAAGCTCTACGGCTATCTCGACTCGGCCTCCGTCCGGAAGCTCACGGAGGCCGCCCACCGTGCCGGCCTCTCCGCCTGGGGGCACGCCTGGGTCCAGCCGGCCAATGCCCGGGATCAGGTCCTCGCAGGCGAGGATGGCGTCGTTCACGCCTCACTGTTTGTCGGCGATCTGTTCTCCGCGGCGGGACGTGACAGCTTGCTCGCCAGCACGGCCATCCTCTGGGCGGGGGCCCACGAGGCGACGGCCGAAGCGGCGCTCGACCCCCGCATCGGCGAGACGCTCGACAGCATGGCCCGGCGAGGGACGTTCCTCGAGCCCACGCTCGACGTGACGATCCGCAGCGTCGCCCATTACGATGCGGAGCATGCGGACCAGCCGTCGCTCCCGGAGCAGTACGCGCGCGCGGCGGTCGGGTTCAGCATGGCGGTGACGCGGGAGGCTGCCAAGCGGGGGGTGCGGCTCACCGCCGGCACCGACCACGTCGCGTACGGGCCGGCGCGCGACCGGGCGTCGCTCTCGGGCGAGCTCCGGCTCCTCGTGGACTCGATCGGGCTGTCGCCGGAAGCGGCCCTGCTCGCCGCCACGCGGGACGCGGCGGTGGCAATCGGGGGAGACGCCGCACGCTCAGTGGGCACGATCGAGGCCGGCCGGTATGCCGACCTGCTCCTGCTGGACAAGAGCCCGCTCGACGACATCCGGAACCTGGATGGGATTCAGTGGGTGATGCAGGATGGCCGGCTCTGGCGGCCGTGGCAGCTCCGGAGCGGGATCGCTCGCAGAGGGGCTGGGGACGGCTCAATTGGCTTCGATCGGACCGACGAGCCGGCCCTCACGCATCCGGGCCCGCCCTAGCGGGGACTCGAGGGGCGGCCGCCGGATGGGCTGCCCGTCTCCACCGGAAGCTCCTCCCGCTCCGCCCACTCGGTCCACGCTCCCGTGTAGATCCGCACGTCAGGGTACCCCAGCAAGAACTTGAGCGCGAAAAACACGTGGCTCGCCTCGGTGGTGCTGTTGCAGTAGAGGATGAGCCGCCGATTGGCCGTGATGCCCTGGGCGCTATAGCTCGCGCGTAGCGAATCCACCGGACGCCAGACCCGGCCGAACCCCTCCTGACCCAGATCGTCCTGCCAGTAATGGCTGATGGCGCCCGGGATGTGGCCTCGCCGTATCTGCGCGCCGGCCTCGCCGGCGAACTGGTCCGGGGGCCGCGCGTCCACCAGCAACGCGTCGTGTCGTTCGACCGCACGCCGGACGTCGTCCAGCGTGGCGACCTCCGGATGGAACCAGCCCGGCGGGGCCGGTGCAGCGACGAGCTTAGGGTAGTGCGTCGCGATGGGCCGCTGCTCCAGCTCCCACTTGAAGTAGCCGCCGTCCAGCAGGTACACCCGGGGATGCCCGTACGCCGCCAGCAGCCAGACGAGAAAGGTCGCGTCGATGTTGTGGGTCTCGCCCGCGCTGTACACCACGACCGGCCGGTCCCACCGGATGCCGAGCCGCGCGAAGAGCTGGGCGTACCATTCGCCGGGCAGCAGCTGCATCGGCGTGCCGGCGCCCGCTGCCCGCAGCGTCTCGGTGTTCAGATAGACCGCGTCCGGGAGGTGCCCCTTCAGATACGTGAAGGGGTCGGTGCGCACATCGACGAGACGGAATGCCTCACCCCGCCGCTGCCATTCGGCAAGCTCCGCCGTGCCGAGCAGCGCCGGCCCGCCGGCGGGGCGCGGACCCACACCGGCGGTCTCGGGCGGTGCGCTCCGGGCGCAGGCGACGAGCAACGCCCACACCAGCGCGGTGGCGGCTCCCTTCATCGTGCGGAGTCTCCGCTCAGACCCATGACGGCCTTCTCCTCGTCGACATACACCCGGACCGCGTTGCGCCGGCGGCGCGAATTGAGCGACACGGGCCGGTTCTCGTCGGGCGGGGGCAGCGCGGAGAGTGCACGCTTCATCGGCACCCCCTGCTCGACCGCCGCCCGCATCTCCGCCCGGAGCCCGGTCACATAATCCCGCGTCCGCGCCACAAGCGCCGCCGCATCGGCGGGGATCGCTCCGTGCCCAGGGACGGCGACCCGTGGGCCAAGTGAATCGACGCTCGCCAGCGCGCGCAGGAGCGCGGGCGCGCTCCCGTCCACCACCATCGTCACGCCGTCTTCGACCAGGATATCGCCGGCGAAGAGCACCCGCTCCATCGGCAGCCAGACCATGAGGTCACCCGGCGTGTGCGCCGGTCCGACCGCGAGGATGACGATCGTCCGGCCCCCAAGACGAAGGGTGTCACTCCCGGTGACGGGCCGGTCCGGCGTGTCGGCATACGCGAACCCGCGCATCGCGTCCAGCCCGACGACCCGGATCCAGTTGATCATCTCCTCGTCGGGCCCGCCCTCCGACGCCAGCGTGCGGGTGTCGGGGTGCGCGATGACCCGTGCCCCCGCCCTCCGGAACACGATCGCTCCGAAATGATGGTCCGGGTGGTGGTGGGTCAGCACGAGCCAGCGGATTGGCCGGCGGGTGACCGACCGGATCGTCCGCAGGAGCGTCTCTCCGGCGGCCGGGCTCGGCTCGGCGTCCACGACGACGACGCCGTCCGGCGTCACAATGAACCCGGCGTTCGGCCGTCCCTCGGAGCCGCGGCCGGTATCCCCCAGGACGGCGTATACGCCGGGCGCGAGCGTCTGCACCGGGAACAGCGGCGGCGCGCCCGGGCGGCCGGGAATCGAAGCGCCCCATGCGGGCGCGGACGCATGGAGCGCAAGGAAGACGATCGCGAGCAGAATCGACTCAGGCCGCGGTGAACGCGATGTTGACCGACTGGGTATAGACGCCGCCCTTGTTGTCCTTCCAGCTCATGGTCAGGGGCGCCTCCCGGTCGGCCCGCAGCGTGAAGCTGACCACCGGGTCCCGGCTGATCCCCGAGGTCCATTCGAACCGGGCGATCTCGTCGCCACCGTAGGTTACGATGACCTCGTTGATGAAGTAGGCCGGGATCGGGTCGCCGTCCTTGGTCCGGAAGAACCCGGTGTCCATCGGATGGGAGACGATGGCGTTGACCGTGATGACGTCGCCCTGGGCGATTCGGTCGGGAACCCGGATCCTGGCTTCACCCGTGCCGTGTGCCATGTCAGCCGCACCCGTTCAGGGTGACGAGCACCCGGGTGTAGTCCGCCCAGAGCTCGCCGGTGTTGGTCTCGAGGATCGCCCGCACCCAGGTCGTCCGCTTCATCTTGATCCGAGTGGAGATCGACAGCCGTCCCACCGCCGGCGTGAGATAGAATCCCGCGAGATGGGCGTCGGGGTTGTGGTCCACGATGAGGTGGATCCCCTTCACATAGCGATCCGCGGTCATCGGGAGGTCGCTCTCGATGATCACGGGGACGATGCGGCCGTCCTCCGCCACGGCCGGCATGTCGAGCTGCACGTGAGCCCGCGTGATCGGGCGCCCACCGAAGCGCTCGCGGTAGATCCGTGCGACCTCCTCATTCGGAATCTCGGGGTCGTCCGGCCCGGCGGCAGCGATCGCCCCGAACAGGCGCCCCGACCTCGAAAGGGCCGCGGAGCCGGCGAGGCCGGCAGAGGCCAGCGCGATGACCTGAAGAAACGAACGGCGGGGAAGCTCGGAATGTTCTGACACGTACCCTCCACCCGGCTCAGGGGGCGCCCTGCATCCGGACCACGCGGCCTCTTCGCGCATGCGTACCGGCGTATGCGTACCGCGCGCGCCAACGAAAAGCAAGCCTGGGCGAGACGCGCCGGCCGCGGCCGCCGCGACTCAGGCAATGGCGCCGCCGCACGAGCTGCCCGCGCCGGCGGTACAGCCGTAACAGTGCGGCCCCGTGGCGATCCCCCTTCCCTCGAGCGCCTCTCGCGTCGCGTCGAAGATCGTGCGCGGGGCCGGCGCCGACACCGGCAGCTCCAGCATCTGGTTGAAATCACAGTCGTACAGCGTGCCGTCCCACCCGACCGACAACGTCGTCCGGCACATCACGCCGGCGGCCGCGGCGGGGTTGAAGGCTGCTACCAGCCGCCCCAGATACTCCTCGGTCCGTCCCTGCCGTTCGAGAAAGTCGAGGAACCGGCTGATCGGCATGTTGGTGATGGTGAAGAGGCGGTCGAAGACGATGCCGTAGCGCGCCTGCATTTGCTGCTTCCAGCGGGCCTCGAGGGCTCGCTGCTCCCCAGGCAGGAACGTGCCCACCGGGTTCGTCACCAGATTCAGGACGAGCCCTCGCCCCTGCCCATACCCGAGGCGGTTGAGCCGGCGGAGCGCCTCCAGCGATTCCGCGAAGACGCCCTCGCCTCGCTGCCGGTCGGTCTCCCGAGCCTGAAAGTACGGCAGCGACGCGACGACCTCGACCGCATGCGCCGCGAGCAGCGCGGGGATATCGGCGTAGTTCGGGAGCAGGATGGCAGTCAGGTTGCAGCGATGCATCACGTGGCGGCCGAGGCCGGACGCCCGCGTGACGAGCTCGCGGAAATCCGGGTGCAGCTCCGGCGCGCCGCCAGTGATGTCCACGGTCGGAATGCCGCCGCGCTCGAGAAACGCCAAGGCGGCCTCGAGCACGGGCCGCGACATCACCTCCGTGCGGTCCGGGCCCGCGTCCACGTGGCAATGACCGCAGGTCTGGTTGCACCGCTTGCCCAGATTGAGCTGGAGGACCTCGATCTGCCGCGTGCTGAGGGGAAACAGGCCGGCATCCGCCAGCGCCCGGTCGAACCCGCGCGCCAGCGGCACACGCGCCAGCACCCGCCGTTGCGCGACGGCGGAGGCCAGCGGGGCCCGCGCTTTCGCCAGTGTGGGGAGGACTCGGCTCACGCGCTACATTCCCAGATCGTCTACGTGGTTCAGCATCTGCACACCGTGGACCAGCGAGGCCCCGCCCCGGATTGCCGCGGCCACGTGCACCGCCTCGGTCATTTCGTCGAGATTCGAGCCTTTCTCCAGCGCGTCTTTCGAATAGGCGTCGATGCAGTAGGGGCACTGGACGGTGTGAGCCACGGCAAGCGCGATGAGCGACTTCTCCCGCGCGGATAGCGCGCCCTCGGCGAACACCGCCGCGTAATAGTCGAAGAACTTCTCCGCGAGGGCCGGCGCCCCGCGGGCGATCTCGCCGAATCGGCCGAGGTCGTGGTGGTGATAGTAGCTGGGGCGGGAGGAGGAGCCGGCCGGCGGTGACGATTCCGACATCGGTGTGCGCACTCGGAGGAGGGAACCCTATAATAACGCCAGGAACGTCGCCGGTCGGCCCTCGGATCTCGGTTGTGGTGCCCACGCTAGACGAAGCCGAGTCGGTCGCGCGGCTGCTGACGGACCTGGGCGGCCTCGCGCTCGAACACGAGATGGTCGTGGTGGACGGAGGAAGCTCGGATGCGACCTGCGACGTGGCCCGCCGCCTGGGCGCCCGCGTCCTGGTGGCCCCCCGTGGTCGAGGCTCGCAGCTCCGGGCGGGGGCCGCCGCCGCCACCGCCCCCCTGCTCTGCTTCCTCCACGCGGACGTGCGTCTCGATGCGCCGGCGCTACGGCAGGTCGAGCGCGTCGCCGAGCAGAGGCCCGCGGGGGCGTACGCGCTGCGGCTCGTGATCGACCGACCCGGGCTCGCCTACCGGCTGATCGAGTGGGGTGCGAATCTCCGCTCGATGTGGGGCCGGTTGCCCTATGGCGATCAGGGACTGCTGGTGAGCCGGAAGGACTACGATGCGGCCGGAGGCTATCCCGACATCCCGCTCATGGAGGACGTCGCTCTGGTCCGGGCGCTCGGGCGGGTGACGTCCGTCCGATTGCTCCCGGCTGCGATCCGGGTCTCAGCCCGCCGCTGGGAGCGGGAAGGGGTCCTGCGCCGCACATGGGTGAACTGGCGGCTGCTCTCGGCCTATCTCCTCGGAGCGCCGCCCGAGCGCCTCGCCGAGCGGTACCGTCCCTCGGGCGACCGGCCGCCGGGCCGGCGGGCCTAGTCGGCGGCGGCCGCTGCCCCCCGGGCCGCGCGCCACGCCGCCCAGTCGGCCGCGGTATCGACGTCCCGCCGCTGCTCGAGCAGCGCTACCCTCACACGAGCGGCGGCAGCGTGCTCGAGCGTCACCGAGAGCGTCGCCGGCGTGCTCCATGGAACGCCCTGGAACAGCTCGGGGATCGGGCGAGTCATCCCGACGAGGTAGTACCCGCCGTCAGCGGCCGGGCCGAGGACGGCATCGGCTCGATCGAGCTTCTCGAACGCGGTTTCCAGCAGATCGGCGCCCAGCTCCGGGCAGTCGGTCCCAATCATGAGCACTTTCCCCGCGCCGGCCGCGCAACGATTGGTGATCGCGGCCAACATCCGGCCCCCGAGATCGCCGTCGACCTGGGGCTCGTAGCCCCGGGCGCCTCCAAGCCAGGCCCGGACCAGGGCCTCCCGGTCCGGAGGCGTGTAGCTCACCACGATCTCGCAGTCGGCCAGCCCGGACGCCGCCGCGAAAGCCCAGGCTCCGAGCTCCCGATGCGCCGCGAGGGCGGCCGCCTCTCCCAGCTCCCGGGCAAGCCTGGTCTTGACCCGGCCGAGCTCGGGGGCCCGGGCGAGGACGACGATAGCGCGGTTGGGGGTCGGGGCCTGGGGCACTGTCCGCCAAGATAACAGCCGCAAGCTACGGATTGCGCAGGTCCTGCGGGGTGTCGCGATCTTGGCCCCCTGAGGCGGCCCGACCCTTGCTATCCCGTTGCCCGATCTAGAGCTCCAACGGTTGGCAGCCCCCTGCATCACCGGCTTGTGTAGCGTTCCCTGACGGCATACTTTAAGTCGTTTCGGGATAAAGAATTTGGGGGCCGCACTCCCTTTTTTCGAGCCGAGGCACCGTGGATACCCAGACCCTCCAGCAGGTCGCGCTGTTAGAGAAGTGCCGTCAGTTCACCAAGGCGCGCGAGGTCCAGGCGGCTGGCCTGTATCCGTACTTCAAGCCGATTTCCGAGTCCGAGGACACGGTTGTCGTCATTGAAGGTCAAAAGCGGATCATGCTCGGGTCGAACAACTACCTCGGGCTGACCCACCACCCCAAAGTGCTCGAGGCCGCCTCCCGGGCGCTCTCGACCTACGGCTCGGGGTGCACGGGCAGTCGCTTCCTGAACGGGACGCTGGACCTCCACGAGAGGTTGGAGCATGCCCTGGCCGAGTTCACCGGCAAGGAGTCGTGCCTCGTCTTCTCAACCGGCTATCAGGCCAACCTGGGGCTCATTTCGGGCCTCGTGGGTCGTGGCGAAGTGGTCTACCTCGACAAGCTGGACCACGCTTCGATCGTCGATGGCGCGAAGATGTCGTACGGCGACACCGAGCGCTTCAACCACGGGGATCTCGCGGGCCTCGAGCGGAAGATGGAGCGTGACCGCTCCGGCCGCGCCTCGATGATCGTGGTGGACGGCATTTACTCGATGGAGGGCGACATCGCCGACCTCCCCGGCCTCCTGCGCGTGGCCCGGAAGTACGGGGCGGTGCTGGCCGTGGACGACGCGCACTCCATCGGGGTCCTGGGCCCGAACGGCGACGGCACGGCCGCCCACTTCGGACTCACCGACGAGGTGGACATCATCGCCGGGACGTTCTCCAAGTCCCTGGCGTCGATCGGCGGGTTCGTCGCCGCGCCCGAGAGCGTGATTCACTACCTCCGGCACCACAGCCGCCCCCTGATGTTCACGGCGTCGCTGCCCCCGGCCAACACCGCCGGCGTGCTCGCGGCGCTCGAGGTGCTCCAGCGGGACCCCGAGCGGCGCGATCAGCTCTGGGCGAACACCCGGCGCCTCCAAGACGGGTTCCGGAGCCTCGGCTTTGATATCGGCCCGACCGAAACCCCCATCGTCCCGGTGCTGATCGGCCCGATGGAGAAAACGTTCCTCATGTGGCGGAAGCTGTTCGACGCCGGCGTGTTCACCAATCCGGTCGCTCCGCCCGCAGTGGCGCCGTCGCAGTGCCGGCTCCGGACCAGTCTCATGGCGACGCACACCTTCGAGCAGATCGACTACTCGCTCGACGCCTTCGCCCGCATCGGCCGGGAGCTGGGGGTCATCTGACCGCTGCCGTGCGCGTCCGGCCGGCGCGCAGCTCGAAAGACCTCAAGCGCTTCATCGATCTCCCCTACCGACTCCACGCGCGGGACCCGCTTTGGGTCCCGCCGCTGCGTCGGGACGTAGCCACACTCCTGTCCCGCGACAAGAACCCCTTCTTCCAGCACGCCGAGGCGGAGTACTTCCTGGCCGAGCGCGAGGGCGACGTCGTCGGCCGCATCGCGGCGATCCACAACCGCCTGCACAACGAGACCCACGCCGACCGGGTGGGGTTCTTCGGGTTCTTCGAGTGCGCGGAGGATCCGGCCGTGGCCGACGCGCTGCTCGCCGCGGCCGCCGACTGGCTGCGCCCGCGGGGCCTCGATACGCTGCGTGGCCCGGCGTCGTTCTCGGTGAACGACGAATGCGGCCTCCTGGTGGACGGCTTCGAGACCCCGCCCACCTTCATGATGCCGCACAACCCGCGCTACTACCCGGCGCTGCTCGATCACGCCGGCTTCGCCAAGGCCAAGGACCTCGTGTGCTTCGAGGGGACCGATCCCGCCGGGGACTTCGGCGAGCGGCTGGTCCGGGCGACCGATCTTGTACAGCGCCGCTTCGGCGTCGCCGTGCGCCCGCTGAACATGGCCGACTTCGACGCGGAGGTCGCCCGGATCAAGCAGCTGTACAACGCCGGGTGGGAGAAGAACTGGGGCTTCGTTCCGATGACCGACCGGGAGATCGATCACCTGGCGGAACAGTTCAAGCCGGTCGTCGTCCCCGACCTCGTGCTGTTCGCGGAGAAGGACGGCCAGGCCATCGGCTTCGCGATCTGTATGCCGGACCTCAACACGGCCTTTCGGGGAAACCGCTCGGGCGCGTTCCTGCCCGGCCTGGTTCGGGTCCTCTGGATGCTCAAGACCCGCCGCATCCATCGGCTGCGCGTGCTGCTGCTGGGCACCCTGCCCGAGTACCGGGGCAAGGGTGTGGACGCGCTGCTGTACGCCACGATTTGGCGGAACGGCAACGCGAACGCGATCCACTGGGGCGAAGCCGGCTGGATTCTCGAGGACAACGCCGCGATGATCGCGGGCATGGTCAAGATCGGCTGGAAGCCCTACAAGACCTACCGGCTCTACGATCGCCCGTTATGAAGGTGCTGGTGACGGGCGCGACCGGGTTCGTGGGCAGCCACCTGGTCGAGGCGCTCCGCCGCCGCGCCGACGACGTCACGGCGCTCGTCCGCTCGCCCGCCAAGGCCGGCCCCCTCACTGCCCTCGGCGTACAGCTGGTCCCCGGCGACCTGAGCGACCGCGAGGCGCTCGAGCGCGCCGCGGCCGGCCGTGATGTGGTCTTCCATGCAGCGGGCGTGGTGGCGGCGCGGAACGAGGCCGAGTTCCTCCGCGCCAACCGGGACGGCACAGCCCGGCTGCTCGACGCGGCTGCCCGCGCGCGGGTCGGTCGCTTCGTCTTCGTCTCCTCGATGGCCGCCGGCGGGCCCTCCGCCGCGGGACGCCCGCTGTCGGGCGCCGAACCGCCCCACCCGGTCACCGCCTACGGGCGGAGCAAGCTGGCCGCGGAGGAGCTGGTACGGGCCGGCGGCATCCCGTGGACCATCCTCCGCCCCCCCATGGTCTACGGGCCGAGGGACCGCGAGGTCCTCAAGGTCTTCCGGCTCGCGCGCGTCGGCATCGCCCCGGTGTTCGGCGACGGCACCCAGGAGCTCTCCGCGATCCACGGCGCCGATCTCGCGAGAGCGCTGATCGCGAGCGGCAGCGCCGTGCCGGCGGCCGGACGTCTCTACTACCCTTGCCACCCGGAGACGTTCACCAGCGCGGGCTTCGTGCGGGCCGTCGGGGCCGCGATCGGGCGCCAGGTTCGGGTCATTCCGCTGCCGCACTGGCTTGGCACCGCGGCATTGTCCGTCACGGGGGCGGCCGCACGTCTTGCCGGACGGCCCACCATCCTCACTGCGGACAAGGTCAACGAGTTCTTCCAGCCCGCCTGGACCGGCGACCCGGGTCCTTGTACGGAGGAGACAGGCTGGACGCCGGAATACGACCTTCGGAGCGGGCTTGCGGACACCTATCGCTGGTACCGCTCGGCCCGGTGGCTCTGAGATCATGAGAAACGGCGCGGCGACCGAGGCCGCCTGCGGCACGCGGCTGCGCCCCGTGGACGTGCTCATTCTGGCGTACGTGGCAGTCGTCTCCGTCGTGGCGGCGACCCGGGTGTCGGTCTTTCCGGGCTGCGCCTGGCTCCTCGCGGCGAACGGCCTGATCGTGGCGCTGGTGGTGCTGGTGACGCGAAACGACCTGGGCCCGTTCGGGCGGCTCGTTCACGATCTCTATCCGATCATCCTGCTCGCCGCCTTGTACGCCTCGCTCGACCTGGTCAACGGCGGGGGACGGGTGGCAGTGCACGATCCGACCGTCCGGCGGTGGGAGGCGGCGCTTTTCGGGGGCCAGCCCAGCCGGGACTGGTGGCAGCGCTGGCCGAGCCGATTTTGGTCCACGCTGCTGCACGGGGCGTACTGCTCCTACTACGGCATCGTCGTCGTTCCCGCACTCGTCCTGGCGAGCCGCGACGACCGGACGGCGCTCCGCCGCTTCGTGCTCGCGGTGATCGCCACGTTCCTCGCCTGCTATGCGGTCTTCCTCTTCTTCCCCGTGGCGGGGCCGTACTACGCCTTTCCGCGACCGACCGGGAGTTTCGTGGACAACCCGATGGCTCGACTGGTCTACGCGATGCTCGCCGGCGGGAGTTCGTACGGGGCGGCCTTTCCTTCATCGCATGTGGCAGCGAGCGTCGCCGCCACCATGGCTGCGTGGCACACCTCGCGCCGCCTCGGCGTTGCGCTCCTGGTCCCGACGGCCCTGCTCACGGTCGCCGTCGTGTACTGCCAGATGCACTACGCGGTGGATGCGATCGCCGGGCTGGGGGTGGGGATGGCGGTGGGGGGGTGGGCGGTAAGGCGGTGAACGGTAAACGGTGAACGGGAGGCACCGCCAATGGGAGCCCCCCGTTCACCGTTCACTGTTTACCGTTCACCGGTTTACTGTACCGTCACCTCACCCACCATCCCCAGGGCATGATGCGGAGCGCAGAAGAACTTGTAGGTGCCCGCCGGCGCGCCGGCGAACGAGAGCTCGAAGCTCTCACCCTCGGTCTTCATGGACTCGCTGGCGATGCCGCCGCCCTTCTCCGGCGGAGCAATGGCCAGCGCCTTGATCGGAGCGGGCACGTTCGCGGGAATGCTGTCCGGATAAAACTGCACGTTGTGAGCGCCGCCGCTCACCACGGTGAACTTGATGACGTCGCCGGCCTTGATCGTCAGCTTGGCCGGGTCGTACTTGTACGTGGTCCCGTCCAGAACCATCTTCACTTCGTGCGTGGTACCCCCGGCTGCGGGAGCCGCGGCCGGCGCCGCGGGCTGGGCCGCAGGAGGAGTTGTCGTCGGGGCCTGCTCTTCCGCCTTCTTCTCACCGCCGCAGGCCGCCACTACGAAGGCCAGCCCCGCCGCCAAGGACGTGATGCGCATCGCTTTTCGTACCTCCAGAAACGTGGACGTTGCTCGACCGGATCTCGCCCGCCGAGGGCGCTGTGGCGGGTGCTTGTGAAGCGTTTCACAAGGGTA
>Ga0070708_100002724_pt1 | contig 13718 bp, 7 predicted proteins | sample KBSK5503metaG_FD_65469 | JGI IMG/M metagenome (GOLD analysis project Ga0070708, IMG submission 65469) | Corn, switchgrass and miscanthus rhizosphere microbial communities from Kellogg Biological Station, Michigan, USA - KBS K5-50-3 metaG | ecosystem: Host-associated > Plants > Roots >...
CCGTGATCAGCCAGGTCGCCGCGATCCAGGCAGTGACGGCGACGGCAAGCGGTCCCAACAGGATGGCCGCATCGCACGCGGCTGTCCACGCGCGGTCGAGGCGCGCCCGCCGAAAACTGGTCAGCGCGACGAGCAGCCCCGCGCCGGCCGCGGCCGGCAGCGCCTCCGGCCCGGTGAGGTAAGCGCCCGCCAACGCAAATCCGGCCAGCACCAGCGACAGCAGATCGCGGCCGGCGAACCACTGCCCAAGGGCCCGCACGGCAGCCAGCAGGAAGAAGAGGAGGATCGCCTCCGAGCTCCCGTTAGCGCCGCTGTAGATCAGCATCGGCTGGAGCGCGAAGAGCGCCGTCAGGCCGAGTCGGAGTCGCGGCCCGACATGAGCATCCAGCAGGATGGCATGGACCTGGACGACGGCCCCCGCCATGAAGAGCGCGGAGATGATGTTGGCGGCGAAGCCGGCCTGCGTCAGGGCAGGAAAGATGGCCTTGAACGGCAGCAGCGGCAACGTCAACAGTGACGGGAGCGGCATCCGGACGAATCCGATCGCCGCGAGATGCGGGTCGCGGCTGTAGAGGGCGAAGTAGCTGCCGGCCACACGGCTCAGGGCGTCGGCGAGCACGGCGTGCCGGATCAACACGAGGTCGACGGCCGCCGCCAAGTAGAGCGCCAGGCTGCCGGCGAACCACGCCCATCCCTCGACGATGCGCGGCCGGCGCGCGTCGACCCGGGTGATGACGGGTAGGCGAAGAACGCTAGCCGACTGCAACCTCGGTCCTCCTGGCGTCATCTTTGCGGTCCAGGCCGTGAACGCTCTTCTCCCAAAACGATGGGGCCACGGTCAACTGCAGCAGTGCCCTGATCGCCGCGATCGACATCATCAACCAGTAGAGCGGGAAGAGGAGGACGGCGCCGAGGAGACGCGGCCGGCCCGTCACTCGAATGCCAAGCAGCCCGATGTAGATGCCGACAAAGTTGCCCACCACCAGGCAGGCGAGCCCCGGGTAGTAGACGACCGGCGGCAGCAGCGACGCCACCACGCCGGAGGCGCCCAGCACCCACAGCCAGGTCGCCGCCCAGAAGACCGGGTTGATCAGTGCGAGGACCGGGACGCTTCCGATCGCGAAGGTGAAGCCAATGAAACGCCGCCAACCAAGCTCCCGTAAGAGTCGACCGGGGTGCCGCATATGGACCAGCCAGGTCTGGAGGTAGCCCTTGTACCAGCGCGACCGCTGCTTGACCCAGTTGACGAAGTCGCTGTTGGCTTCTTCCAGCGTCAGCGAGTCCAGCACCTCGACCCCGTAGCCCAGCCGCTGCAGGCGGACGCCGAGGTCAGCGTCCTCGGTCACGTTGTAGGCATCCCAGCCGCCAATGCGGTCCAGGGTGCGACGCTTGATGTGCATCGATGTCCCGCCCAGGGGGACCGGGCCGCCCTGGTGTGCCAGCGCCGGCAGCAGCATCGAAAACCACGCGTCGTATTCCGCGGTGAACCAGCGGGTGATGAGGTTCTGGGTCGGGTTGAAGTAGGAGAGTCTCGCCTGCAAGCACGCAACCGACGGCGGAAGCCCGCGGAACGCGGCCACCGCGCGGCGGAGCTGCAAGGGCTCGGGGCGGTCCTCCGCGTCATAGATGGTCACCAGCTCGCCACGCGCCAGCGCGAGGCCATAGTTGCAGGCCTTGGGTTTGGTTCGCGGCCCCTCAGCCGGAACGAGCACGAGCTCGAGTCGCAGCTCCGATCGGAGCGTTCTCGCTGCCTCGATGGTTTCCTCATCGTCAACCTCGAGCAGGAGCTTGATATCGAGGCGATCACGCGGATAGTCGAGGCCCGCGAGCGCCTCGATGGTGCGAGCGACCACGTGCGCTTCGCGGTAGATGGGCACGAGCAGTGTGTAGATCGGCAGCGATTCGTCCGCAAGGGCGAGCGCGTCCTCATCGCTGATGGCCGCCGTCGCGACCCCCCGCAGCGCGGTGCGCAACAGGTAGAGCCGGTGGGCGAGGGATAACAGGTAGAGCGCCGTCGCCAGCCCGAACAGCACGATCAGGGTGCGCCTCGCATCGACCGCAAACGCGGCGGCGAGCAACGCCAGGCCGAAGGCGGCGATCCAGGTCTGGGCGGGGGAAAGGGTTCGATGGGCCGACATCTCCGGAGACTGGAGACGGAGTCCGTTGATGCTGCGCTCCAGTGGCGTCATCGAGCGCTCCCAGCGATCAGTCTGCTCGCGACCTCGATCAGCATTTGCGCCGTCCTGTCCGCGCTCTGGTCGCTGCTGACGACGATGCGTTCGTAGCGAATGCCGCCGGCCGATTCGATCGGCCAATCCCAGTAGACGGCGTTCCACTGCGCGCGTGTCGGGTCGACATAGGTGACCGCGTGGCCGACCACCCCGCTGCCGAGGCTGACGTCGCGCCGGCTCAGCAGCCGATGGTCGTGGAGTCGGTAGAGGTCACCGAGTCCCGCATCGGTGATCGGTGCGCGACGCGCCGATGAAATGATGTCGACCAGCAACGGTCGGACACCGGCCTTGTTGTACGCGTAGCGGTTCCAGCTGGCGTCGGGGCTGACGTAACGCCGAATCCAGTCGTAGCTGCCGACCGCGTAGGCCGTCCAACCCGTCGGCGCCGGCGGGCTCGACATGCGCACGATGCGTGGCTGCCCATCATCCCGCAGCAGCGGCTGAAATCGATCGAGGCTCGCGCTGGCGATGGTCGCCGCGGCGGCCGAGGCGATCACCAGCAAGGTCGCCACCAGCGGACGACCGAACTCCGAACGTGGTCTCGAAGCGCGGTGCTCGTCTCCGCGACGGCCCACGATCAGGATCGCAATCACCAGGCCGGCGGCGACCGTGACATCGGTTGGCAGCGATTGCCATTCGGCGTTGCGAAGCAGCCACATGAGGGAGAGCGCGGCGATCACCAGGCGCCATCGCCAGAAGACGCGAATCCCGAACAGCAAGGCGATGGCGCCGGCAACGAACAGCGGAATCGACAGCAGATCGAGTCGCCAGAACCAGAAGAAAAGAGAGAGCTGCGTAGGGAGGAGGAGGACGATCGCCAGCGCGGCGGTTAGCAGCGGCACCCCGACGATGAAGTCGGTGTAGCGGTCATAGATGGCGGGCTCCTTTGGATCGCGCCCGTGAACGATGACCGCTGCGGCGAGAAGCGCGGCGACGGCCCCGCCGATCAGGCTGCCGGAGGGATTTCGGATCAGGGTGAGCCACGAGTAGCGGTAGGCGACCGCAACGAGCACCATCAGCAAGGCGGCGCGTAGGAAGACGGCTGATCGTGGGACGCCCGGGGCGGCCGCCGTCGAGACGCGTTGGCGTTCGACGATGGCGACGCGGACAGGCTGCCTCTCCATCTCCCTCCTTCCTGGGCGCGCCGCCCCCCCGATGATCCTCCCTTGCGAGACAATAGCAAGGTTGGGAGGGGTTTCGGGGGCATCGCGCCCGCGTAGCGATCGGGGCCTGGGACGGGCATCGCTCGTGCTCGCGCTCGGCTCGCTGCTGGCGGCCTGCGGGCAGGCGACGGAGGCCGCGCCGCTCACGGGCGGCCAAACCGAGCGGCCGGCCCCGGGGTTGACCCGGGTGGCCCAGCCCCGCTATGCGCCAACGGACTTCCAGGCCGGTGTGATGGTCCTCGTCTACGGCAATGATCCGGCCTTCGCCGCGAAGAGCGCGGCGTTGCTCGACCGCCTGGCACGGCTGGGCGTCAACAGCGTCGGGTTCGTTTTCCCGATCTTCCAACACGGCCCGACCGCAACCGATGTCTTCGCGCATGACACCATCACGCCGACCGACACCAACATCAACACCTTTCTGGCGCAGGCCCACCGGCGCGGGTTCACCGTCATGATGCGGCCATTGCTGGACGAGGAAAGCGCGCCTTTCTCCGGAAACTGGCGAGGTAGCATCAAGCCGGCCGACCGGACTGCCTGGTGGCAGAGCTATAACCGCATCATCCTGCGATACGCCCAGCTCGCGGAGGCGGATGGCGCGAGCATCTTCGACGTCGGTACGGAGATGACGACCATGCAGGGGGACACCGCCCAGTGGGTCAGCCTGGTGAAGGCGATACGGCCGGTCTTCAAGGGCCAGCTGACCTACTCGACCAACTGGGATCAGCACTTCCCGGCCTTCGGGAGCGCACTCGACTTCATTGCGTTCGACGCCTGGTATCCGCTGCAAGTCGCGGCCGGCGCCGACCCCGTTCCAGCAGTGCAGTCCGCCTGGAAGCCGTGGCTCGACCAGGTACACAAGGACGCGGTCCGCTTTGGCAAGCCGGCGATCTTCACCGAGCTGGGGATCGCATCGCAGCGTGGAGCGCTCAGCCAACCCTGGGCGCAGCTGACGAACGTGCCGGCCGACAATGAGGTCCAGCGCGCCTACTACGCCGGCACCTGCGCTGCGGTGAAGGGCGCCGTAAGTGGCCTGTACTGGTGGGATTTCGAGCTGAACCCACCGGGCGAGAACGACACCGGGTTCGTCCCGCAGGGAAAGCCTGCCGAGTTGGAAGTCGGCCGTTGCTTCGCCCAGCCCGGCATACCGAATTAGCACAAGTCGTGATAGCTCGCCCGTGCCCTCTTCTGCGGACCTGCGGATTGACAGCGTGTGCCCTAATCCGCATCATTAGCCGCCTGTGTCCACCTCCCTGACCGGCGTCCTCGCTCGGCTTTCGGTCGGGACGCTGGTGGTAATGGCATGCCTCCCGGCGCTCGGTCGGTCCGCTGCGGCGGCCGGGCCGCAGGCGAGGCAGGCGCCGACCGCATCAATATCGAAGCGGCCGTCCGCGCAATCGTGGTTGGCGAGGCATCCTGGGACGAAGCCGGGGAGCGCCGCACCGTCGCCGAGTACGCGACCACCGAGGGTCACCACCAATCCGCAACTGGTGCAGGACCCCGGCTTCGAAGCCGGGACGCCATGGCCGGCCTGGACGCAATCGTCCTACACCGGTCAGGCCGTGAGTACCAGAACGCTGATCGATAACTACAAGCCGCACAGCGGCACCTATTCGGCGCATCTGTGCCAGGCCGTCGCCAGCTGCGACGACGCCGTGTACCAGGGCATCGTCGTGCCCAACCGCGTGTTGAGCGCGAGCCTCTCCTACTGGTTCCTGGTCAACTCGCAGGACCCGCCGACTTCGTGTGCCGACCAGCTGGGGGTCGGCCTGACGGACTCAAACTTCAATGCCAGCCCCGGATCGGGCGTGGCGTATTGCTCCGACTGGAGCGGGCAGCCCTGGACCGCCGATACCGTCGACGAGACCAGCTTCGTCCAGGGTCACGCCGGACAGACCATCGACGTGGTCGCGGTCGGGACCGCCGATGGGGAGGTGACCGGCTGGAGCGACTACAACGTCGATGACCTCGTGCTGACGATCACCTATGCGACTGGGCCGGCCGATCCCTACAGTGCGGTCAGCTATCAGCAATACCGGCTGGCGAATAGCAACGGCATGACCTGGACGGACATGGACTCGACCTACCTGGCGCTGAGCGTGACCCCGCCCGTCGATTCAAGCGCCATCGTCAGTGGCAACGCCGACCTCTGGACCGCCACCGCCGGCGTCAATCAGGATCTCGGGATCGCGGTTTCCGGGGGGACCTATCCAACGATCGCAGGGCAGCCGGAGGCCTGGAAAGAATCGGGCGGCAACGCGGGCACCTTCTCGCCGAACGCCGCGTTCGTGCAGACGGTGCTCCAGTTCACAGCCAATACGACGTACAACCTCAAGCTCCAATGGAAGACCAACCACACCACGTCCGGGACGATCCTCGCGGCAGCCGGGCTTGGCCCGGACTTCTCTCCTACCCGGCTGCGCGTGCAGCTCGTGCCCTCGGGCGGTCTGGCCAGCATGCAGTCGGCCTTCAGCCAGGGCCAGTTCCGAATGAACGGAAGCGATGGGACGACCTGGATCCCGCTTCCCCCATTTCCCCCCGGCTCAGGGTACAACCCTCCGCCCTCGCTTACGTTGACGCCCCCGGTCAATGGAAAGGTCATCGTTGGGGCGAACGCCGACCTCTGGACGGCAACGGCGGGCGTCAACCAGGACCTGGCGATCGATGCGGTCGGCGGCGCATTCAGTACCGGTCAGATCATCGCCTGGAAGGAATCCGGCGGTTTTGCCGGCACCTTCTCGCCGAACGCTGCCTTCGTCCAGACGGTCGTGCCGGTGGTCGCCGGACAGAACTACACGTTCAGCCTCTTCTGGAAAACCAACCACGTCACCGCCGGCAGCATCTTCGCCGGTGCCGGCCCGATCAACGGCAATTTCTCGCCGACCACCCTGACCGTCCAGTTCGTGCCCTTTGGCGCGGGCGTGCAGGACGCGGTCAGTAACGGTCAGTACCAGCTGACCGGGAGCGACGGTGTTGGCTGGTTCGACATCGATCCGACCAACTTGAGTCTCACCATCACACCTCCCACCGATTGCATCGCGACATTGAGCGGTAACGCCGACCTGTGGACGGTGAACGCCGGCTACAACCAGGACATCGGCATCCAGCTGAGCTGGCCCGGCCACACTCTGCCCCCTGCGGTGGTTGGCTGGAAGGAGAGCGGTGGCTTCGCCGGCACCTTCTCGCCGAACGCCGCGTTCGTCCAGACGGTTGTTCCCCTGTCGTCAGGCGTCACGTACACGGCCAAGCTGCAATGGAAGACCAACAAGGCATCACCATCGAACGCGGTCATCGAGGCCGCCGCCGGGCTGAGCCCGACGTTTTCTCCGACGCGGCTGACCGCGCAGCTCTTGTGTCTGCAGAAGCTCGTGATCACGAGCGCGCCCCAGACGTTGACCGCCGGCGCGACCTCGAGCCCGATCACGGTGCAGCTGCAGGATGCCTTTGGGAATGTGATCAATGCGCCGACTGGTGGTCAAGCAGTCACCCTCAGCTCATCGTCGGGCGGAGCGACTTTCACCCCACCGTCGCCGATCACGATCCCCGCGAGCTCGAGCAGCACGACATTCACCTACCGGGACACGGTCGCCGGGACACCGACCGTCAGCGTCTCCGCGCCGAACCTGACCGGTGCCAGCCAGCAGGAGACCATAAATCCCGGTCCTGCCGCGAGCCTATCGTCGGCTGCGCCTGGAACGGCCGTCCACGGCGCCGCCTTCACCCTGACCCTGACCGCGAGAGACTCGTTCGGCAATATTGCAACCGGTTACACCGGCACGGTCCACTTCACGAGTACGGATTTGGCGGGAACAGTCAACGGAAGCAGCATCCTGACCGCCACCTACACCTTCCTTCCGGGTGACAGTGGAGTGCATTCGTTCTCGGTTGTTCTGAATACGGTCGGAACGCAGACCGTCACCGTGAGCGACCCAGGGCCACCGGCCTTGGCGCCGGCGGTGTCGGCGATGACGGTCAGCTAAGCCGACTTCCTCCGGTCGCGGCGATACGATGTCTGCCGTGAGCGCCACACGGGCCGCGACCCCAACGATCGTCGTCCCGGCGATCGAGCGAGGGCCGCTCTGGACGGCATTGCCACTCGACGGGATTCTTGCCGCCGTGGGCATGGCGATCGCCGCGTGGATCCGCTGGTCGGGACTTTATCGCCAGAGCCTGTGGGTCGACGAGATGAGCAGCTACGGCCTGGCCCAGCAAGGCCTTCGCCACATCATCCCCAACATCCTTGCCGTCGACGGACACCCTCCGCTTTACATCTTCATCGTGCACGTCTTTCACTTCAACCTTGGGCTCGGTACCGTCGACTCCGTGCGGCTCCCGTCGTTGCTGGCGGGCGTGGCAACGGTGGGCGTCGTCTATGCGCTGGCTCGCATACTCGTTGGTCGGATCGCCGCCATCGTGGCAACGGCGCTGGCTATCGTGACGCCCATCCTGGTGTGGTACTCGCGGGAAGGGCGGATGTACGCGCTCACCTGGTTCCTCGTGATGCTGTCATTCCTCCTGCTGGCGCAGGCCGTGCGGTCGGGACGCTGGGTCTGGTTGCTGCCGTACACCGGCAGCGTCAGCCTCGCCCTTTATGCCGATATTTCTGCGGTGATGGCGCTCGTGCCGCAGGGGGCGATGATTGGATGGTTCTTCTGGCGAAACAGGAGCGAGGCCCGCGCGCGGTGGCGCGGCGTCGGCACCGCCTACGCCGCCGGTTGGGTGCTCTTCGTTCCGTGGCTCGTCGTCCTGCCTCAACAATTGCACTATCTGCATGGAACCTTCACCGGCTACGCGCCCAGCCTGGCGACGGCGTGGCGGCTCGTGCTGAACTTCACCGGGCTCGAGGCGACCTACGCCTACATCTTCCAGCCCGGTCTCCCGGTGGTGCTGGCGGCTATCACGCTGCTCGCTTTCGCGGTCGCGCTTGTCTCCGCCCTCTGGCTTGGGCGGGACCATTCGCTGTTCAGGGGCGTTGTAAGCAGCCTCACCTTCGGTCCGGTGCTGATGTGCGTGCTGTTCATCGCCGTTGGATCGGCCGGTGTGCTGCTGCCACGCGTGCTTGGCCTTATCAGCTTTGGTCTCATCCTCGCGGCGGGGGGAGCGGCTGAGCTGGCGTGGCGACCGCGTGCTGCGCCACGAGCACTGCACCTCGCCGCCGTCACCGCGGTGCTCGTCGTGCTGTCGAGCACTGCCCTGTCGTTCGCCAACGTTGAGGCCCACGGCTACAACAGCCAGAACTGGAGGACGGTGGCCACCACGCTGGCCGAGCGGGCGCAGCCTGGCGATGCCGTCATCTATTACCCACTTGGGCTGAAGATCATGGTCGACGCGTACCTCCCGCCCGGATCGCCCTGGATTCGTGACGGTGTGGGGATCTGGCAGGCTCCCGATTCGGTGGCGCAGTCGTACTTCGCGACCTGGGCCCAGGGCCATCCCCATGTGTGGTTCGTCTTCTACGGCGCGGGGGCCGTCGATGCGCCGATCCACGATGCCTGGTTTTTGGCCAGCGGCTATCGCCGGGTTGCCGGCCACCCGACCGCCGGCTATGGCGTCTTGGAGTACGAGCCGGCCAGCTGAGGGGCGCCCGTTGCCCGATCGGGCGAGACGCTTGCCCACGCAGGCACCTCTCGGTGCCTAGGCCGCCGTCCGTTAAGGCCTTGTTCGCACCAGTGACGAACCGGAGACTGAATCGGTGCGCACCCTGCGAGGTCGCCTGGACCGATCACGCCTGCCCGGGCGCACCTGGCGTTCCGCCATCGCTACTGCGGGACTGATCACATCCCTTGCGCTCGCGCCCGGCTCCACCCCGGCGTGGGCCACGTCGGCCTGTCCCGGCACCCTGTTCACAAACGTGTGCTTGATCTCCAGCTCGCAATGGATCGAGGAAGACACCTTTGCGCGGTCGCTGCATATCGTCGGTGAGGTCCGAAATGACGGCTCGACCAACTTGAGCGAGATCAAAGTCACCCTCATGTTGAACACGAGCGGTGGAACGGTGACCGAAATCACCATGGCCACGGTACAGGTCATCGGGCCAGGTGAGCTGTCGCCCTTCGATGACTGGTTAACCCCGATTCCGCCCGGGTATCAGAATTCCTTTGTCGTCGCGGCGATCAGCAGCGCACCGTCCATTTCGCAGCCCGCCCACAGTTTCCTGGACACCCAGATCGATCCCTGTCCAACCGGTTCCCCGGTGACGGAAGTCTGCGGTCACGTCACCAACACCAGCACGACGATGACCGCCGACAACGTGCACGCAATCCTTACCTTCGACGATGGTGCCGGCGGACACATGGCCCAGGACGTGATCGCCGTCGACGACGGGACGAGTGGGGCGACGATTCTCCCCGGAAACACCAGCAACTTCTGGCGCGATCGCGCGGGTGAACCGGCGCTGCCGCTCACCGGCAAGCTTGCGGAGCCCGACTATCCCATCGACATGAATCCACCGTCGCTTGCGTTCTCTTCGCGGAACGTGGGCACCACCAGCCTGGCGGAGCACGTCACCCTGATCAATAACGGCCCTCGAAGCGTCAACATCAGCGGCATCATCGCCAGCGGAGATTTCAGGCAAACCAACAACTGCGGTTCGAGCGTGATGAGCTTGTCCAGCTGCGTGATCGACGTCGCCTTCGCACCGACAGGCGCCGGAGCGCGCGGTGGCGCGCTCGCCATCACCGATGACGCCCCCGGCAGCGTGCAGGCGATCCCGCTCCTCGGCACCGGGACGCTTCCGAGGGCAGCGTTCAGCCCGTCCGCGCTGAGCTTCGCGCAGCAGGGCGTGGGCTCGACCAGCCCGGCCCAAACGGTGACGCTGCGAAACGCGGGCGACGGTCCGATGACGATCCGCTCGTTCAGCATCGGTCCGGACTTCGCCCAGACAAACGCCTGCCCGTCGGTGTTGGCTCCGAATGCGCAATGCGTCATCACGGTGACCTTCAGCCCCAGCCAGACGGGCAACCTGGTCGAGTCCCTCACTGTCCAGGATGATCCGGTCGACACGCCGCCCGCGGTCACGCTGACTGGAACGGCCACCGGTCCCTCCGCCCAGCTCGCGCCCGGCGCCCTCGACTTCGGGCCACAGCTGTTCGGCGCCCCGAGCTCGGCGAAAGCGGTCACCCTCACGAACGGCGGCATCGCCACCCTGACGATCGCGAGCATTACCACGAGCGGTGATTTCAGCCAGACGAACAACTGCGGCCAAAGCATCACTGCGGGAAATTCGTGCGCGATCAACGTCAGCTTCACACCAACCGCGCTTGGATCCCGGTCGGGTAGCCTGGCGCTCGTCGACAACGCCGGCTCCCAATCGGTCCCGCTCACCGGGCTGGGCACGGGCCGGCCGGCGGCGATCTACCGCGCCGTTCCGGTGCTGAACCAGTACACCCTGGCCGGGAGTGACGGCCGCACCTGGCAGGACATGGATAGCACCAACCTGGTGCTGACGATCCCTGCGTCGACCGCGCCGGGGACCGCCATCCTGACGGCGAATGGTGACCTGTGGACCGAGCAGGCCGGCGTCAACCAGGACATGGCGATCTTCGTCAACGACCAGCTGGTGGCGTGGAAGGAGAGCGGCGGTTTTGCCGGCACGTTCTCCCCCAATGCGGCCGCCGTGCAGGTGGCATACGCTCTGTCGCCCAACGTCACCTACACCGTGCGGTTGAAGTGGAAGACGAACGTGGCGACCTCGCGGCGGATCCACGCCGGCGCCGGGGCCGGTCCGACGTTCTCGCCCACAACGCTGACCGCGCAGGTGGTCGGGACGCTCATTGCGACGCAGAGTACGAGTCAGTACACGCTGGGCGGCAGTGACGGCCAGACCTGGCAAGACATGGACGCCAGCCAGCTAGCGCTGACGATCCCGTCGTCGCCAGTCCCGAGCACGGCGATCATCAGCGGCAATGCGGACCTCTGGACCGAGCGAGCGGGCGTCAACCAGGACCTTGCGATCTTCATCGACGGCCTGCTGGCTGGGTGGAAAGAGAGTGGGGGATTTGCGGGTACGTTCTCGCCCAATGCCGCACTGGCCCAGGTCAGGGCGAGCCTGAGTCCCAACCGCGCCCACCTCGTTGAACTCCGATGGAAGACGAACGTCGCCACGGGCGGCCGCATCCACGCAGGCGCGGGGCTCGGGCCGTACTCACCGACAACGCTGACGGTCGTGATCGCACCAACCGACACTGTCACGGGCGTGCAGAGCACCGACCAGTATCGGCTTGGAGGCAGCAATGGTGTGCTCTGGCAGGACATCGATAGCACCAACCTGGTGACCACCATCCCCGCATCGAGTTCTCAAACGACAGTCGTCGTGAGCGGGAACGCCGATCTCTGGACCGAACGAGCCGGTGTCAACCAGGACCTCGCGATCTTCATCGACGGCGCGCTCGCGGCCTGGAAGGAGAGTGGCGGCTTCGCCGGAACCTTCTCGCCCAATGCCGCCTTTGTTCAAACCGTGGCAACGCTCGCCCCAGGCATCCCGCACACGATCGAGCTGCGATGGAAGACCAACGTGCCAACGTCAGGCGGGATCCGCGCCGGCGCTGGCGTCGGGCCGGCATTCTCGCCGAGCACCCTCACCATCCAGCTCATCGCTGGATAGCCCTATGGGCTGGCCTGATACAGGTAAACCGATGTATCCGCGGCCGGGGCATGGGCCGTGAGGTGATCCGTCTCTGCGTACCGCTGCCCCAGCGCTGACTCGAGTGCCTTCGCCTCGTCGGCCGCGGGCGTTCCGTTTCCGATCGGCGCGACGATGAAGAACACGCGCCGATGGGCGGCCGCATAGGCGAGCACGCGATCGGCGTCGATGGGCACCCACGAGGTGTTCTCCCAGATGAACCGACCCGGCGAGTCTGCATCGAAGTGCGCGCGCCCGGGGTACGCCGCCAGGTAGTAACTGATGGGAACTCCGCATTGCACCACGGGATCACAGATCAGCCCGTCTCCAGGCTGGTACCGCTGCTGGATCCACACTGTGGGCTCGTGGAATTCCTGGACCCGGGCGGCCTTGTAGTACTGCGGCACCTGCGGCACCGCGACGAGAGCCAGCAGGACGGCAAGCACCACTTGCGCGGGCCGCCAGCGTACCGCCGATACGCCGAGGCCTACGAGCAGGCAGATCGCCGGCACCACGACAATCAGGTAGCGGTGGAAAAACAGGTGAAGATTCAGTCCGGGGCGAGTGAGCGCGAAGCTGACCACAATCGGGACGACGAGCCAGCAGCTCAGCGCGATGACGGTCGCGAACCATTCAGGTCTAGCGCTGGTCACGCGGCTCGCCCACTGCGGCCGAGCCCAGGCGAGGAGAGCCAGGATGCCGGCGAGGAGGCCGGTCCCGATGAGAAGCCGCTCGTACCAGATGTTGTTGCCGGAAATGAAGAGGAAGAAGGTGCGGATGTCTCCCAGATGGGCTGGAAGAATCCAATCATTGGGTCCGCCGTGGATGGCGGCATCCACGGCGATCGGAACGAGGAGCACGCCGATCAGGACGAGGCTGCCGGCGAACCAGCGAAGGGTGCCGCGAAGCCGCGCCTGCCACGGGCCGGGCGATACGAGGATGATCGCGATCGCGAGGACCTGGGCGATGAGGACCAGCCCGCTGAAGAGGGCAGCGTAGACCGCAAGCGTGCTGGTGACGACATAGCCTGCCCACCAACGCCGCTGGTGGGGGTCGCCCTCCACGGCCGCAAGAAGGCAGTACCAGGAGAGGCCGAGCAGCAAGAGCTGCAGGCTGTATGAGCGGGCGTTCTGCGCAACGATGAGCTGGAGGAAGTTTGTGGCATATAGCCCGGCCGCGATCGCGCCGGCGACCCAGCCGCCGAGGCGCTTGCCTAAGAGATAGAGGACGACGGTGGCGGCGACGGCGAAAACGGCAGACGGAAATCGGACAGTAACCTCGACCGGGTTGAGCCCCATAACGCCGGTCAGCCACAGCCAGCCGCGCAGGACCACGTAGTAAAGCGCCATGTTGGCCTCTACGCCCCAGAGGTAGTGACCCAGGAAGGTGTGCCACGGCTGCGTGCTGACGCCGTACGAGAAGGTTTCGTCGTACCACAGGCTGATGTTGATCCGATAAAAGACGAGGCCAGCGGCCACCAGGGCGAGCACCGATGGGATCAGCCAGGATCGAAACGAGAGTCGGCGATGTTCCACGAGCGCTCGCTGATGATAATCGTCAGACTCCGACATCTCGCTTGGTATCCTGACGGAGAACTCGTACCCGCCAAGGAGGATCTCGAATGGCCGTCACCACGCAGGCACGTCCCGAGTCGCGCTCAGCCACGACCAAGAAATGGGTCTACCTCTTCGAAGAGGGCAACAAGGA
>Ga0070708_100002725_pt1 | contig 13711 bp, 13 predicted proteins | sample KBSK5503metaG_FD_65469 | JGI IMG/M metagenome (GOLD analysis project Ga0070708, IMG submission 65469) | Corn, switchgrass and miscanthus rhizosphere microbial communities from Kellogg Biological Station, Michigan, USA - KBS K5-50-3 metaG | ecosystem: Host-associated > Plants > Roots >...
GGTCGATCCGGCGCGGGTCGACCCGGGATTCGGAGAGAAACTTCCGTTGCGCGCCGAGGGTTTTCACAATCGACGCCGACGCCGCGAGCAACTCCTCGGTCGACGCGCGCTTGTGCGGGACCTTCAAGGCGTCCTGGATGCGCGTTTCTCCGGAGAACAGGCGTCGGGTGAGCCGAACGAGAGGGAGCATGTGCTTTTCGCGGATCTGATCGAGCCGGCGCCGCGCGTCGCCGAGCAGTTTCCCTCCGCGTAGTTGTTGCTTCCCTGCCGCGTTGTCGATCGCCTCGACGGTCGCGTCGAGCCGTTCGCAGAGGTGCGCCAGCTCAGGCGCGAACGCCACCGGCCGTTCGCCGACGAAGGCCAGAGCGCCCCGATACGCGGTAAGACTGCGTTCCTGTCGTTGGTTCACGAATGTCTCTCTCGGAAGGTGACGATCGACCTTGCCTTAGGCGCTCGCAGCGGGGGTTCCGTGCGCTCCGCGCGCATCGCGTGTACACGGCCATCGATGATGTGAGAATCATCATACCATGCGTGGGCGACCGGCGATAGGCCGTAGGGCTGCGCGAACCGGACGTGGATCGCCGCACATCGATCGTGATCGGCGAGCAGCAATCCGTGCGCGAACGGCGGCGCCGAGTACGCGACGGCTGCTGGACCGTGGATTGTCCGTGGTCCACGGTGTGGCGCCGCGCGCACTACGTGACCTGCGTTCGGCAATGCGGTGAGACAGGCGGCGCGCGGCGTGATCGACGCGTCGCCGGTCGTAAGGCGCGTCGCGGCGGCCGTGACGCCAGACATGCCTCGCGTATCTTGGCACGTGGACGCCGTGCGAACCGACTGGAGCGACGTTCGCTCGATGAGGCGCTCGGTGAGCTCGACGGACCAGCACGTCCGACCACGACGGTGTAGCGTGGGGTCGCAGTTGCAGAGCGTGGCATCCAGCGAGCACGACGTGGGATCATGTGGCCCGTCGGTGAGATCAGTCCGGCGGTGCATCAATCCCTCGCATCTAGCTCGGCATCTCGGACCCTCGCGAGGCAAGTCCGTCGTGCCGGGTGGATGGTGAGTCGGGGGTATCATTATAATGACGGCCGCTCGGGGAAAACTCTCTGGCGCCGGCCGGCGAATGCCGCAAGCGAAGCGGCTAGGCTCAAGCGATTCATAGCAAACTGCTGCGCGGCCGCCGCTTCTGTGTTGCGGCGTAGGGAATCTGCGTGATCTCATAGGTGGAAATCGGGGCCGACGCGGCGAATGTCCTCGATGCGTTCAGTCCACTTTCTCCCATCGCGGAGAAACGGTGCCGTCTCCCAACGCATCTCGGCCAAGCAGCAGGGAAAGAACCGCCACGTCACGACGAACACGTCCTCGGCGTGCGCAAACTGTATCGCGATGGGGGAGAAACATCTCACGCCGGAGGACAAGTCCTTTATGGTGGAGAAAAAAGTCTTTCATGCCCGCGGAAAAGTCGTCTCACCTGACGGAAAGTCGTTGCTCGACACGGTCAACCTCCCCACACTCGTGACCAAGCCCCGCGCGCGATCGGAAGCCAAGTCCTTGCACGAAAGCGAGAGCACTCAACGCGTCGTCGCGTGCGCCCCGAGAGCTTCCGAACAAGCGCTCCGCGTGTTCCGATCGCCGCATGATAAACGACGATCTCGAAGTACGCCGATTGGCAGGCTTTCGCCGGCGTGACACTCGTTCGCGTTGGGCATCGCTCTGGCGTATCCGGCAATTGCCACGACCGCGGACCCGACTGACGCGTCCAACACGGTGTGAGAATGACTCGCCGACTGTTCCTGTTGCGCCGAGGTAAACACCAAGGGGTCGCACAGTGCGTTGACGCGCTCTATTCCGCTCCGCGGTTCAGACGCGCTGCAGGTCGACGATCGTATCCCCGCAGTCTGGTACGAAGAACACAGACGACACAGATCGAGGGTCGCGTGAGCAGCGGCGTGTTCCGGCGGTTTCGATGGCCCGTTGGGCCTCGACGTTCCCCGCCATTGGCGCCAGCGGAGGGACAAGCAGCGCACAGTGACATTTTACCAAGTGGCGCACTCGCGGATCGGACCCGCGGGAATTCTACGATGCGTGCATAATGGCGCTTTGGTCGAAGCGGTCCAATGCTGGAGCACTGGACTTTACCTTCGACGTGCTTCACTCCGGGCGATCCCTCCATCGCGACAAAACGGCAACGCATCAACAGGGTTTCGTTGCCATTCTACCGGTGGTCTCTGACCGCCCGAATTCCGATTCGCGGCTATCCGTCAACCCTCGACCACATCGGCCAGCACCTCCTCAAACGCCGGCTAGACCTTGGCTTCCAGCAAAAGGAGGCTGCGCGGCGCCTCGGGGTGCACCCTGGAGGCCTCGAGAACTGGGAGTATGGCCGGACAAGCCCGGCCGACAGGTTCATGCCAGCGGTGATCCGTTTCTGGGGTACAATCCGTCAACCCTTCCGACGACGGTAGGTGAACGGATAGCCTACGAGCGAGTTGCCCGCGGATGGTCTCGAAAACGATTGGCTGACGAGGCGTTCGTTGACGAGGCAACGGTCAGGCGCATCGAAGAGGACACGCCGCGACTTGCTCGCCAACCGTGCTGGCCGTTCTAGCACTGCTCCGGATCGCTCACGCATAACTCGCCCGGCGCGCGTCTACTCGGCGCGCGCCGGGTACGAAGGTTCCGGACGATGTGGACGGCCGGCGTTCGCCCGGGCGTCGGGCGGCTCAATCCCGGGTCTGAGACGCCAATCCCGACGTCCTACGGCGCCTCCCCTCTAAAGAGTCGCCGGATCCACCCGATTTGCTCAGTAAAGTTCACCTAACCCGTTGTCCAGTCGTTATTCAGAGATTCCTGTTCGCAGGATTGCCGCTGTTGACCCACATACGCCGTCGGATTCCAACGAGCCGCCATTACCAACGTACGCCGATTGCAATCGGCACGACCGCGACCCGATCGCCATCGCTGTGCGCACCTCCAAGTGCCAGCATTGGCCGAACGGACGCGATGATCGCGCTGTGGCCTACGCTTGTGAGCACTACATCGGCGTGGCCGGCCAGACCTCCGACATACAGGTGACCAGCCGGGTGGCTCGTCCAGTGCCCCAGTTCAAAGATCCCTGGCCCTAGGCCCGCATTAAACCTCGATAGCCGCAGACTCACGGGGATCGTTAGACCGCTAATGTTTGGAAACTCGAGGGCGCATCCAGTGACACAGATCGAATCCCTATTCAAGGTCACCGACGCGTCAAGCCCGATGCTAAGAATTCTATTTAACGCACGACGCGCCACAACATACCCATGTAGGACCTCGTGGTGGTTCGCCGTCGTACTCACTCCGGGCCCTATTCCGCCCTCAACGTCTATGCGTTGCCCAAGCGCAGAGGACGCCGGCCCCAAGGTCATTGCGAGCGCCAACGCGACGGCGCGACAGAAGCCAACAATCCGATGCAGCACAGCTCACTCCAGGACAAGGAAAGAACAGACCAAGAATTGTCGCCTGGCACCGTTAGCGACAACCGTTCACGCCATAGACTGAGACAGACGCCTCTTGGCGGGCGCTCAGATGATGGTTACTGAAAATACGCCAAGAGCGAGAAACTTTCGACGCCCGAATCATAGGCCTCGATGAAGTAAGTCGTATAGCTCACGCCCGGCCCCGGCGGTGTCCCTATTCCGAGATACGTGGAGATCCAGTTACACGGCTGATACGTCGTAGTTCCAGCGCCCACGGTAGCGACCAAATACTGACCGGAGGAAGTCCCGTCACCATAAAAGTCCTCACCATAGATTTGATACGAGACCGGCCAGCTGGTTCCAGAGACCGAAGAACTGGACCATGTTAAGACGGGCACAGTATGTCCGCACGATGACGAGTACGTCACGGACCCGGACAAAGACGGCGAACTCACCGTAATGGCGGTGGTGAAGTTGAATTGACTTGCTGAGGCTCCAAGATCAGACAGGATCCCACTTATCGGGCTGTAAAGCCCCCCGTAACAAGTAAGCCCAATTCCGCACGTTCTGCTGTACTTCGCCCAATTGACGCCCTCGAAGTCGACGCGATCGTCATTCTCCGGCCAGAATACCGGGCCGCCGCTATCTCCCTCGTCGGTGGTGTAGTTCGCGGCCGTCGTTCCATAGCGCGTGTGACCGTCATTGCCAACCTTCGTTTGATTTATCGCGTCGATATAGCCGTCCGTCCACCCGTCGGCGACGCCGGATTTCATAACGTAGTTACCAACAACCTCCGAACTGATGCGTCCGACCACAGAGAGGGGCGGCTTGCTTGCGTCGATGTTGGTAGTGCTACCGCCAAGGAATGTCCTCGCGATCGTTCCTCTCAACACAGAAGCTGAGTCATTCACCCGATACAACGCCATGTCGGAGTATCGTGGCTCGGACGGGTCAAACGCTTCGGTCCCCAGGACCGTGACTCCGCCACCTTGAAACGTTGTGTCCGCGGTGAGAGACGCCCAGTGATGTGTGCAGTGGCTCGCCACCATGATGTACCGGTGCTGGGACCCGCCGGAGGGCGTGTAGTCTACGGCTAGCGTATTCGTGCACGACGACGGTGTCAGTATCGTTCCGGCGATCCATGGGTTAAAGGGATAGCTGCTAAGGGTCGTTGTAAGGAACGAAGCCAGTCGAGGTTCGGCGCGGCGCTCGGCCGATTTCAGGTTCGCACGCCGCCAGAGGAGCGTTGCGTCGAGAAGATCGCCTCGTAGTCCGGAGACAGTGATTTCCTCGGTCTCGATTGTGACTGCGGCCGGCGGTATCCCTAGGGCCGTCAGCGACTGCGCAATGGAGGGCTCCGCGCTGGCCTGCAGCGCAGGAGTAACTCCAATCCGAACGCGGTTCCTCTTTATGTCCACTCCGCCGGAGATCACGCCCGGAACCTTGCCTACGACATTATCCGAAAGCGCGTCTGCCCAATCTTGCAATTGGCTGAAAGCGAAGTCGCCCTTTCGAAGGACCAGCGTCGGCCGATACTCGCCGGCCTTGTCTCGGACGCGGTGGTGCATGATTTCGGCAGCGACGATACCTCGCGTCTTCCCGAACGCCGTCGTGTCCGTCACGTATACTACTACGTTGCGCTGGCCGTCCAGAAAGTACCCACCAAACTCCGGTACGGACGCCGAAATGGAATCGAGATAAGCCACGGCGGGTCGAACGCGCCTGCCAATCTGCGTGCGCAAGACAGGCGCCGGCGCGGGCGGGCGGGTTGGGAGCTCGTCGCGATCGCACGCGACACTTGAAGCAACTGCAATGAGCATTAGCCAACGTGCCGTTCCACCGAGATGCCGCTTGGTGCTCGCCGACAGACAAGGCTTCGCTTCGTAAGACAGCCATCGTATTCCCCTTGCTTCGTTTGCAGGCATAAGTTGCGTCCTCATCGATTCTTCTCCGGTCATCGGGATTGAAGAAACCGCTTATGCTCTGAGGCACTGCGGTTCTTGCGGCGGCCAAACACCTTCTGAAAGGCCGTTCGACGGGCCCGAGATCGACGTCGTCAAGCCGCATCACCGCAGCCGCCTACCTAGAGAACATTTCTGGGCGATTTCGTTTACGGTCGCTTGGCGATCATAGTTCGGGCCGATGCGCCCGCGCCGACCCGCTTAGTCCCCGTCACTCTCGAGCGGCGGTGGCGGATCATGCGCAAAAGTCTCCCTAAGGCGTCCCAGTCCCCGGTGCACATGCACCCGCGCGGTCGCTTCGGTTGACCCGATCGCCGCAGCGACAACTTCGTAGTCCCAGGACCATCGATACCGATAGTCGACGGCAAGGCGCTGTTGGGGACTCAGGCGGCTCAGCACGCGCACACACCAACGCTGCCATTCCTCTGCCTCGGGGAGCGACATCGAGTCGCCGCCCATTGCATCCTGACTCGGCATCATCGCGACCGTGACTTCATCGAGTGGCGCTTCGTGACGATGTGTGACCATCCACTCGCGGCACGCCTCTCGGGCGTACTCGATCATGGCGGCGGTGGGCGTTGGGTCGGCGAGCACTTCGGAACGTCCCAACCATGCGAGCGCACGCGTTTCGGCCAACAGATCGGCGATCTCGTCGTCGTCCTTCGACACACGGCGAATGTAGGCGCGGACACGCGGCATCGACTGAGCCACCACATCGAGCCACCGACGATCGTCGTCCGACGAGCGCTGGGCATCCTCGGCATCAAAATGACTAGCGACGTGGAGGTCGCCGGTTCCCGGTCCCAGCATGCTGTGAGGTCCGCCGGCGAGTTGTCATCCATGCCCCGATGCCAGGGGGCTCTGCGGCGATATTCCGCCGGATGACGCTGAACCGGTTTTTGGCGTGGTCGTCGACACCAACGCCGACGAACGGTTCGACAACACACTCAACGCATCATCCCCGACGACTGCGCTGCGCCAGGTGCACCGCGAGTGCCGGCAGATGATAGGTGCCGGATCTCTGGTCTGTCAATAAGAAGTTCGAGAGAACATCGTAATTGATACAATTCGAAACAAAGCTTAGAGCTCTCTCATTCCTTACGACAACCGGCCACATCGGTCGAGACATCGACCATTAAGATTCTCTAATGTTTTGATATATCCCGGGTGAAGCGAGCCCGACACACGGAATATTGGCTGAGCGATCACTGGCTGCGAGGATGCGGTGACTACTGGGAACGATGGCGCAACGCCTCGGCGACGTGCTCGGCCGTCACGACCCTACTCTCTGAAAGATCGGCAATCGTTCGTGCAACCCGAAGAACGCGGTGATATCCGCACGCGGAGAGGTTGAGTGATTCCACGGCGGCACTCGCTATCACTCGCGCCTCCCGATCGACGTTGCTGTGCGAGAGCAGCCATCGATCCGATACCAATGCGTTACACGTTGCGGAGATTCCGACGAATCGCGCGCGTTGAATCGCGCTACTCCGTTCCACACGAGCGCGAATCATCGTCGACGATTCACCGTCGCTGCCCCGCTCCAGTCCCGTTGAAGTCACGCCAGTTCTTTGCTTCGTCCTTCCATCAAAGCGAGAGGTTTAGCCGTGTCGCACGTCCATCGCGACGCGATTGTTCGATTTGCAAAAGGAGTGATGCAGCTGCCGAATGAGTCGGCGAAGAGTCATCGGTTTGTTGATTTGGGCGCGTGAGATCTTCGGCAGTAGCAGGATGAGTGCCTGAACGTGCATAGGAGTTCGCTGAACTCTGGGACCGGCCTCGCGAGCTGACGCGATTCGGCAGCGCAATGGTGTTTGCGCGCGTAGTGGGCACACGTCCTAGTTTTTCACCTCGCGAATACCGCTTCAGAGATTGCTTCGACGATGAACGTTCAATCGATTTCCCCTTGGCTGATCTGCGCGGAACAGGCGAGGCCCGCTCGCGCCTCGGCGCCGAGCCACGAGCGGCGGCGCGTGGCGTTCATCTGTGAAACGGCCACTCGAGTGTGCCCATGAACGACAATACGCGGTTCTTGGAATCGCTGAAGGTGACGAACTTCACAAATCCCACATCGTAGCGCACGCTGACGGTTACCGTCCTGCCGCCGACGTCGAAGGCGAGGCCGCCGCCGATGATTCCGTCGACGTCCGTCCTGCTGTACTTGGCCCCCGGCGTGGGAGGGTACGCCTGCCTCGCGAGCGAGTCGCAATCCATCCTGATCGCGGTCTGCGCGACGTTTTCCGCGATCGTGTGTCCCTCGATCGTGCAGTTCGTCCTGTACGCGAACGCGGGACCGCCGTAGACGAACGGTTTCACACGGCCGGAAGCAGGGATCCCGAAGCGCGCAAGCACGGGAAGCTCGACATAGTCGATTTTGACCTTCGCGTCAGTCCCGCCCGGTTTCGAGTTTGTGCCTTTCATCGTGAACATGAACTCCGGTTGGATCGCGAAGCTCGGGGATAGAGGAAACACGGCCATCAGGCCGGCCGCGAAGCCGCTGCGATTTGACGCGTTCTGGACTAAGTTGCTCGTGAGCGTCGCCAGATTGACGCCGGCGATAATGCCGAAGCGCGGCGTCGACTGTGGGTTCGACTGCGAGAGGGACGGAGTCCAGGCAATGGCCGCGAGAGCGGCATTCAGGAACAGATCGCGTGGGCACATGATGCGCTTGGCCTCGTGGTTGGGAGAGAGCCTGCGCGAGCGTGTTCGCGAGGCCGCGCACGACTCCGGTTCGGAGATTGCTGTATTGTCATCGGCGACGCTCCAGACCTACGTTCACCAGCGACGCGGAGCGGTCGGATTGAACCTGTTTCGTCAAGCTGCCGTTTTTTATGCCGGTGTTCTGTGTCTGGCTACCCCAATCTCCGGTCGTTGACATGAGGGGTGCATTTGAGTGTTGCCGATGAACAGTTCGCCGCCGCGCTGCTGGAAGCACATCACCCTCTGTACGGATATACCTGGTATACAACGGACTTTACCTCGGCAACGCCTTATTATCTCGGCGACTACTGCTTTACTTCCGGGGCATACACGTTCGCCGCGACTAGCAGTAACTCGTGGGCCGCGTCCACGCCGTGAGGAAGTGAAACATGCATAGCATTGCCGACAGGGCGTGGACTTGTGTCGGCATGGGCAAAACGTCGATGATGCTGGCCGCCCTCTGGTTCATCGTCGGGTGCGCGGAAGCTGGAGGTCCGTTGCAATCGGCGCGCGATTTCAAGCTTCTTGCATATGGCAATAAACCTCTGCCCGCGGACGTGGGAGTTCTGGTTCAGCAGGGTTCTGATACAGTGCGGTCGCTGACGTGCCATATCTTGGTCACGTCAGGCGCTCTGCGGCTTGATAGAGACGGTTCTTTTGCCTTGACATATCGCAATGCGAACTCTTGCAACGGCAGCACTCTCAATGAAGTGACTCTGGCCGGCTTGTATAGCGAATCCAACGCCGGCTGAGCTTCAGGGTGCCTGCCGCCAACCCGCCGGGCTACGTTTTCGGCGGCACAATATCGGGCGATCAGGCAATCGTAAATTTTCCGGATGTATCTTTGTTTTTCGGCAGGTAGGCTCGTTGGGCTGCAGCACAAGGTCGTCGCTCCCTTAGCGACCTCGACGCGCGCGCTAATGGGGGCCTGCGCTGATGTTAGCACCGGCTGAAAATTGAACACTCCAGGAGTGTTCAATTTTCAACTGGTGCTAACAACTGCTACACCTGCCTCCCGGTCGCAGCAGCTGGGGGGACAGCTTCCCGAACCGCCGGGGCTAGTGCAGCAGAGGTCTAGCGCCTCGATGGCGTTCTTCGGGCGGCGCATCAGTGCGATTCCCAAGAACGATGAGAACGCCCTGCGGACCCCTGCAGAATCCCGATGATTTGTGCTTCCGTGAACCGACTCTTGCGCATCGATCCTCCGTGGCGAGGATCGGCAAGAATCACTGGATCAGCTGGCGGGGGTCACGTCACGAGCATGTATTCGTCGGTCACCGCCGAGGTTGAATTGCCGGATCAGGGCTCCGCTTCTTGCGAACGCCATGACCCTACCCAGGGGATCATCTGATCGTGTTACAATCAGTTTCGTGTTCCATTCCAAGACGCCCGAGATTTGGTCATTTAGCGCCGAATCGCTTCCGAGCGTCGCGACCGTGTCGACTCTGATCTTGCAAAGCGCACAGCCAGCCACGACGTCGCTTTGACCTGAAGGCAGAGCGACGATCTCGGCGGTTGCCGCGACCGACCCACTCGAACTGTCTAGCCCAGTGTAGTCGGTCGGCCTGTCGGACTTCGATGGTAGATCTCGCACGGCCGTTTGTACGATCGTCGAAGACATGGCGACCGCCAAGAAGCAACGGAGGGCGCTGCGCCCAGTGAACATGCTCCTCCTGTGTGTTCTCGGCCTCCGCTCCGCCGCGATAGCCGCCGCCGAGCTAACAATCATGGACTCTATTGCGGCCCTGTCCCGGCCGTGCGGCTCCATAGCGCAATCACGCCACATGCGGAACCAGTCATGTTGAATAACGGCGGGATCGCGGTGGGGCTGTCATATACCTCGACGGCCGCTAGATCGCTTGGGAGGATTTTCGTCAAGTCGAGGCCATCTCCTCCTCCCGCAGCGGCTGGCGAAAAGATCGGCTGACCGTCCAACCAAACGGCAAGAAAGCACAGCGGCGAACAGCCCGGTCTCAGGCATGACGCAGGCCGGTTGCTGGCCAGCGCCCAGCCACAGCTACCCGCGGCGCCACAATGGCGTTGAACGAGTTGAACCCCGGCTGCCTTCGACGCGATGATACTCGTCAGCGGCCAAGTCGCTCGAACGTCGAGCACCTCGCGCGTGATGAAAGTGCCGCGTTCCGTCGCTTTGCGTCGCTCGAAATCCGATTGCCACCACGACATCAGATTCGTTTCGTGAACGTGCATGGTGTCGAGCGTTGGGACGAGGCGCCGCATGCGTGGCATTTGATACTCGATCGAGTCCCCCTCCGAGAGCCGCACTGTACCGTCGAGCGGATGATACCGCGGGTGGCGGACGATGACGTGATATGTTCCCGGTAGGACGCCCTTGAAGATGAAAACGCCCGCAGAATCTGTGCGCGCGACGGAGTGTGCCTCGAGCATCGTTACCTCGACGCCCAGAATGGGCACGCGCGCAGAATCGGTGACGAGTCCGCGGAACACAGCGCCGCGCTGCGCACTCACCGAGGCCCATGGGCACAACGAAACGAGGCTATACACGAACGCGTCGCGGTTTCGTCGACACTACCGCATGCGCCACCTCGGAAGCGATCCGTAGCGTTCAAGCTGCGCAATTCGTATCGCAAACACAAAGGCCCTCACCCTATCGGCTCCTCAACCCGCTAGCTAGCGAGACCTCAACCGGGTGAAGACGAGAACCTTCTAATGCCGATGCGGACAAGCTAGCCATCGTCCAATCACTGGACGTGGCCGTGAGGGCACGAGACGCAACGATGTATCAAACGATATAGAGTAACAAGGGGTTTCTCGTGGTAGCCACTTCTACGCGACAGCCAAGCGACCAAGACGTGCCGTCGCGTTCCTCCGTGCAGTCGCGCGTCCGTACGATTAGAGACAAATCATGCTCAAACTGTGACAGGCCGAACTGTTGTCGATGCATCGCCAGCTCTCCGAGGAAGGCGTACTGTGCGCCATTCGAAATGAGAGCCGGGGTGCCGTCCACGCTGGGCTTGGAACGCAACTGCCGCGCGGCATCACCTCAGGGCGTCTCGGTTGGCTCTGGGGCGTCTTCACGCTTGACTGCCCTCCGCACCGCATTTCCGGCCCTCTCGCGCGAAGGCCTGGCTGTTTCGCGAACTGCCCACCTAATCCCATCAACAAGGCCTGTTCGGGTCATCGAGTCCGTCGCTGTCGATTTGGGTCACTTCCAACCGACGTATCATGGAAGCCCCGACCACTCAAATCGCACAGGAATCGCTCATGTCACAAGCCGCCACACTCGATGCCCTCAAAGACGTTGCCGGACGCGTCATTACGCCCGACGACGCCAGCTACGACCAATCGCGCGCCGTCTTCTACGGCGACATCGACAAGCGACCCGCCGCCATCATCCGCGTGTCGGATGTCGACGACATACGCCGGGTCATTGAAGCCGCTCAGGCCAGGGGCTGTGAGCTCGCAGTCCGCAGTGGCGGCCACAGCGTCGTCGGCCACAGCACGACCGACGGCGGTCTCGTGATCGATCTCCGCGACATGTCGAAAATCGAGATCGATTCCCGCCACCGGACAGCGTGGGTCGAGACGGGCGCGACCGCGTTTCAGGTCACGGAAGCGCTCAGCGAACACGGACTCGTCATCGGTTTCGGCGACTCAGGCTCGGTCGGCGTCGGCGGCATCACGCTCGGCGGTGGGATCGGATTTCTCGTCCGCAAGTTCGGGATGACCATCGATTCGCTGTTGGCCGCCGAGGTGGTGACGGCCGACGGCAGGCACCTGCGCGTGGACGCCGAGCATGAGCCGGATCTTTTCTGGGCGATTCGCGGCGGCGGCGGAAACTTTGGCGTCGTAACGCGACTGCGGTTCGCATTGCACGAGCTGCCGCATTTCACCGGTGGCATCCTGATTCTTCCCGCGACGCCGCAGACGATCGCCGGATTCTCCGCCGCGGCGTTGGCTGCGCCGGAGGAGCTCTCGACGATCGCCAACGTGATGACGGCCCCGCCCGTCCCGTTTCTTCCCGCGGAGCTGCACGGAAGTCTCGTCATCTTCGCGTTCGTCGCGTTCGCGGGCAACGATGACGCCGCCGCGCGAGCGATCGCCCCGTTCCGATCGCTCGCCACGCCGCTCGCCGACCTGGTGAAGCCGGGTCCGTATCTGTCGATGTACCCACCGGAAGATCCGAGCTATCGCCCGACGGCGGTCGCGCGGACCATGTTCGTCGATTCGATCGACCTGGCGAAGGCCGAGCTCATTCTCGATCGGCTCTCGAAGTCCGATGCGACCATGCGTGTTGCGCAGCTGCGGCCGTTGGGCGGCGCACTGGCCCGCGTTCCCGCTGACGCGACGGCCTACGCACATCGATCGAAGCCGATGCTGGTGAACGTCGCCGCGTTCTATCAGGGCGCGGCCGATCGCGAGGTGCGCCGGGCTTGGGTGTCAGAGTTCAAGCGCGCGCTGAAACCCGATGACGAATCGGCGTACGTCGGGTTCCTGACGGACGACGGCCCGTCGCGCATCCGCGCGGCGTATCCGGGCACGACGTGGGATCGATTGTCGCGCGTCAAGGCCGCGTACGACCAGACAAACGTCTTTCGCCTCAATCAGAACGTTCCGCCGCGGGGCTGAAGCGATTGTGGGGCCGGCAGCGGCAAACACACGGCAACGGGGCGCTTAGTGTCTGCTTCCAGAAGCGTCGCTCATTCCAGAACTGGAATGAGCGAGTCGTGCACTGCCCTCTTCTCGTCGGCTCGCCTGGTCACGATTTCAGTCCACACGCAATGCCACGTTTGGATCGATGCGCCCGGCACGCCACGCCGGCCCGAGGCTCGCCGCGATCGCCACCAACCCGGTGACGACAACGACTGCCGCAAACGTCACCGGATCCGTCGGCGTCACCCCTGAAAGCATCGTGCGCAGCGCGCGCGTCAGCACCAAGGCCGCGACGATCCCGACGCCGAGACCGACCGCGGTCTGCCGCAGTCCCGAGCCAAGGCTCAACGCCATCAAATCACGCGGCGCCGCGCCAAGGGCTGCGCGAACACCGAATTCGTGAACTCGAGACGCGACGACTTGCGACACGATCCCGAAAATGCCGATCGCTGAAAGGATGAGCGCCAGCACACCGAATGCGGCGAGCGTCTGCGCCGCGAAGCGCTGACCACCAATCGCTGCATTGACGATGTCGCGCATCGTCCGCACCTCGGACACGGCAAGTCGTGGATCCACGGCTTTGACGACTCCGCGCACCGGCGCGATGAGCGCTTTGGGGTCGCCGTCGGTGCGAACGACTAGGCTCATCGACCGACGCGTGTTGCCGGGCGCCAACGCGAATTGCGCGAGCGTCGCGTAGAACTGCGGCTTCACGGCACCGACGAGCGTGTTATGCCGAACGTCATCGACCACGCCGACGATGGTGTAGACCTTCGTCGAGTCGCCGCCAATGCGCACGCGGCCGCCCATCGCTCGCCGACCAGCGAAATACTGTTGCTCGAACGTGCGATTGACGATCATAGCCAGCGGCTCGGTCAACCCATCGCGCGCGTCGAACGTGCGACCTTCGCGCACGGGGACACCCATCGTCTCGAGGTAGCCCGGTGTCACGACCTGCCAATC
>Ga0070708_100002726_pt1 | contig 13708 bp, 8 predicted proteins | sample KBSK5503metaG_FD_65469 | JGI IMG/M metagenome (GOLD analysis project Ga0070708, IMG submission 65469) | Corn, switchgrass and miscanthus rhizosphere microbial communities from Kellogg Biological Station, Michigan, USA - KBS K5-50-3 metaG | ecosystem: Host-associated > Plants > Roots >...
CCTGCTATCCTCTGCGCATTGATGAGAATATGTCGGAGGGACCGAGGCAATGGGACAAGAACAAGAACCAGCATCTCACAGTTTCGTCGCACAATCCCCGCAGGCTGAGCAGCGACTTCCACTCTCACAACAACAGACCCTGTCGTTACCAGCTGTCAGTGCTCCGCTTGAACCACCTGAGCCTGGCGCTCCTGCTTCCCGCACGAAACTTCCTTTCAGGAGAAAATTGACGCGCATCATCGCTATCGCTGTAGTTCTTGGTCTTGCCGTCGCGCTCTTCTTTATCTGGCACCCGCCCACGTCCACACCCTCTGCTCCCGGGATCACCCAGCAAAATTTCAGTGGAACTTCGTCAAATACCGCTAGCAGCACAGGTGATTCCACCTCGACGAGCGGGGATATACATGTCTATGTCGTTGGAGCAGTCAAACATCCAGGCGTCTATACCCTGCCTGTTGGCGCACGGGTCTACCAGTTGTTGCAAGCAGCAGGCGGTGCCCTGTCAAATGCCAATCTCGTCGCGCTAAACCTTGCTGCCTCGCTGACAGACGGGGAGGAAGTATATGTCATAGTTAACGGGGAAATCCCACCGGCCTACCAGGGAGGAGTGCCCGGACCTGGTACAAACGGTACTGCCACTACAGGCCAGCCCGTCAACATCAATACCGCCAGCGTCGCTGAAATGCATCAGAACCTCCATATCAGCAGCACAACTGCGCAAAACATCGTTAATTACCGCCAGCAACATGGTCCATATACCTCTATCGATCAACTGCAACAGGTCGTCAGCAAGTCAATTTACGAGAAAATCAAGAACCTGGTTACTATATAACGCGCTGAACCCGCAACGTCGACAACTGAAAAGAGAGATTTCAAGTTAGGAATAGCCTGTGATAAAGCATATCAAAACACGACCAGACTTGCGCGGGTATATCCTGGTCGTAGTAGCCGTAGCATGGACAGCGGGTATCCTGCTCGACTCCTGGCTGCTTTTGCCCTCATTCGCTTTATTGATTGGCGCAGCAATGGCCCTGGTGTGTGCTATTGTGCTCTGGCGCAACAGCAAAGGAATGCTCGGCTCGCTTGTCATACTCTGGTTGTTGCTCGGTGCCTGGCGCTTTGCCAGCGTTTCACCCACAGGTGACCCCCAGGCAATCAGTGCATTTACCGGCTCCAGCAAAGTTGAAATACGTGGGACAATAGCAGACGAACCCAACTTTCTTGATCGGAGCCGTTCGCTGCTGCTAGCAGTCAGCAGCATCAGCACCAATGGCGGATCGTCCTGGCAGGACGCGCATGGGCAACTCGAAATACAAATATCGGGAGCACCCATCGACAACCCATACGGACCAAACTACGGCGACAACGTAGAACTAGAGGGCAAAGTTCAGCCTCCTTTTCCACATAGCTCTCCTGAGACCTTAGCGAGTATGACCTTCCCGCGTTTGAACGGAGACGCACCGGGCGGCAATCCCATCATCGCAGCGCTCCTTCACCTGCGCTTATCACTGGCAACCATTATCACACACTCGCTACCCCAGCCAATGGCCGCGCTGTTGATCGCCATTCTGCTAAGCCTGCTGTAACTTTAGACTTTGCATTGCACTAATTGCGGTGATGTTTTGCACTGGTTTCTGCATGGAGCATAGAGGCGTCTCTACAAGATCTTTGACGTTTAGGAAAAATCAAATATATGGCGGTCATTCGTGATTTATTGGGCCACGGAATATACGATGATCTATCGGCAGTGTTCGTTGGAATAGCATATCCCCTCATTTATGATGCACTTCTCAAAAAAAGTTGATGTTGACATCAATTCAACATTCTGTTATGATAGGGCATAGAAGGAGGTGAGTCTATGACGCTCGGACAGTATCTCAAGGAATTGCGGCGTCAGCGCCATCTCACACAGCGACAGCTTGCCAAGCAGATCGGCGTTGATTTCAGCTACCTCTCAAAAATTGAGAATGATCGCCTGGAACATACGCCATCACTCAAGACCCTGCAGGACCTGGCGAAAGCTCTGGAGGTGGATGAACTGGAGTTGATGGACCTGGCCGACAAGGTTCCACCCGTTCTTGAGTCCATTGCACGTGATAAGGACGCGATGCGTTTTTTCCGTCGTGCGACCCAGACCATCAAGAGTCCGGAAGGCTGGCGCGATCTCCTGGCGTACATCGAGCGACAGGCGCAGGACCAATAGCTCCTGATCACGGCCAGCCCGCGCGGCGTGACGAGGAAAAGGGAGCTCAGGAATGGATAAGAGGATAGGGAGTACATAGAGAGCAATGAAATGGTCTGTTTCGGCGCATAATAGCATGCGGCGGTGCCAGCGCCTCTTCGTCTATGGGCAGGTCGTCGCTTCGCATAATGCTCGGGATCCGCTGCGGCACGAAGCGTACCTGCTCAAGCAATTGCAGTCGCTTTCGACCTGGCAGGGCAGCATTGTTCACAGGGTTCTCGCCACCAGCTTTCTCGCGGATGTGAGGGCGGGACGTCCCATCGACCCGGTCGCGCTCAACGCCACCGCTCATGACCTGGCCCGCAGACAGTTTGCCTTCTCGGCTGCAAGGAAGTACCGCGAGCCGGGTCAGACAAAGGGGACTGCTGGAGACGCATATTGTGCCCTCTACGAGCATGAGTACGGGGAGGACATCTCCCCCGAGCGGCTGGATCTCGTGTTGACGACGATCACGCGCTGCTTCGAGCATCTCGCCGGGCAGGAGACCTTTCTTGCGCAGCTTTATGCCGGTTCCGCGCACCTTGCTGAGTTACCGCTCAATTTTACGCTGGCGGGCGCGACGATCACCGCCACGCTGGACCTGGTCTATCAGGGGGCCAATGACCAGCTCGTCGTGGCGGATTGGAAGGTCGCCGGCAGCGAAACAAGCGACTATTCCTGGCAACTGCTCGTCTATGCGCTGGCAGTGGCACGCTGTGGGCGCTGGCCCACCGTCGAAGCGGAGGCCATCGAACTCTATGAGGCCAACCTGCTCCGAAATCAGGTCCGACAGCATCCCGTCAGTGCCCAACGCCTCCAGGAGGCCGAGGATTTCATCTATCGCAGCCTCGTCGAACGAGAGGCGCTCGTGGGCCGCGACCGGTTCGACGATCTCGATCTGGATGAATTTGAGGTGGCTGAGCGACCTGGAACTTGTTATCATTGTAATTTCGCTTCACTGTGTCTACGCCAACTCGAGGAGGCTGGCCGCCCGGAGGAGGCGCAGATGATTCAGGAGAGACTGTGGTGACGTACACAACTTCTCGTAGCAATGGGACACGTATCCCGCCGATGCGGGCGAATCTTTTTGCGATTACCAACCAGGAGGAGCTAACGCTGGACTATCGACTGCTGGACATTCGCGGCCTGCCGCAGGGGGAGTCCTATGATAAGAACCTCAACCAGCTCGTCAAGGCCCTCCGCTATGAGATGCGGCAGCCCATCGCGCTGGTGCGCACGAGCTCCGGCCACGCCGTCGCTATCCCAGCTGACGCACCTTTTCCCGCCCGTCAGCGTCGGCTCATGCCGCATGTGGCAATCCTTTCCCCACGCGATGAAACGCCAACCCTCGATTTTGCCCGCCTGACGGAGGAGACCAGGCCGATTGCGCTTTCATTCCTCCAGTTTGCGCTCGGGGCTCCGCTGCACCGTTCTCCTTATCTCTGGGGTGCCGCGCGTGCCTATTACGCCAAGCGTGCGCTTAATGCGCAGGATGCGAGAGACCGTGTGGATGTCTACCCCGGCTTCACCTGGAGCGTCCGGGCGACCGGCGAGGGGAAGCTCTTCCTCGCAGTAGACACAACCGTTCGCTACGTCGATCGCGCATTTCTGCCGGAGCGCCTGGGCCAGGACTCGCCGCAGCGCTATCTCCGCCGCTACTGCCTCTATCACTTCGGCCACCAGTGGTACCTCGTGCAGCTCTGGGGCGATCCCGGCCAGTCGATTGCCGAGCAATGGTTCGCTATGGAAGGGAAGACCGAACTGCAGAATGTATTTGCGTATACGCAAGAACACTGGCAGCCGAATCCTCCCCCCTGGGTACGTCATCTTGATCCCGACAGTCCAGCGATTGTCTACCGCTATCCCGGCAGCGAGAAAGAACGTTATGGCGCGCTCTCCCTGTGCAAGCTGGCGTTTTCCACAGAAGACTTGGAGACGACCTCCCTGCACCGTCGCTCGATTCAGGATCCCGTAACGCGTTTCACGCAGATCGTCGGCTCCGTCGAGCGCCATTTTCAACAGGCGCGCCTCGGCGATCACCTGATCCAGGTGAGTACGACTCCGCTCGCGACAGAGCCGCGGCGCTTTCCGGTCCCCCCACTGCGCTTCGGAGGCAATCGCGTCCTGGCAGTAGGGACGAAAACAGTAGCGGAGGCAACCGATGTTGTTTCGCTTGAGCAGCTGGGCAAACGAAGGATGCAGCTGGTGCTGGATCCCACAATCGGACCGCTGGATACCACGCCTTTCGACGCCCAGTACCTCTTGCTACCAGCCAGCGCTCCGCGCGCGATCAATGAGGACTTCACCGCGCAGTTCGTTGACACCATGCGCAGGATTTCGGGCCGGCAGGACTACCAGGCTTCGCGCGTCATTTATAATGACCGCAACGCGCGGTCGCTTTTTCAACAGGTTGAGGCGATCAAACGGGCCCTCGACGAGAACGGGATCACGCGCGGCTACGTGTTGTTGGTGCTGCCCGACCACGCGAAACCGGACCTGCACAATTATATCAAGCGCACCCTCTGGCCAAACCTGCAGTTCCAGTGTGCAATGGCAAGCAAGATCAGCAGCCACTATGAACCTGCCGGAAAAGTCGGTGATTTTCAGCCACGGCCAGACCGGGCAGCCAGGCTCGCGAGCTATGTGCGGTATTGCGCATTGGGCATGCAGACCCTTAATCGGAAGTGGCCAATGTCGCTGGCCACTCCCCTTCACTATGACATCTCCATCGGAATTGATGTGCTCAATGGCATGGCGGGATTGACGTTTGTCTACGACCGCGGCCGGCGGATCTTCTTCCGCAATCATCCGTCCAGGCAGCAAGAGCGTTTGACAGCTGCGCAACTGCGCAGCATCCTCCTCCAGCACCTGCGCGCGGATCTCGCCGACCTGCGCCTGCAGCCCAGAAGCATCGTCATTCACCGCGACGGGCGCACCTTTTCCTCGGAACTGCAGGGCCTGCGCCAAGCAGTACAGGAACTCCAGCGTGAGGGCGTCCTCGCGGACGATCTGACGGTAGGCGTGGTGGATATTCGTAAGTCCACTGCTGACCACCTGCGTCTCGTTGAGGGGGAGCAGCTGCAACAGACGCAGAACTGCCTGGTCGGCAGCTATTATCTGCTCGACCGCACTGAAGGAGTCATCTGCACCACTGGGCGCCCGTTCCGCTTTCCTGGTACTGCCAACCCGCTGACGGCCGTGGTCGTCGAAGGGGCGCTCGATATCGCCTGGGTGCTGGAGGATATCTTCGCCCTGTCGCAATTGGCTTTCGCAGCGCCCGACAAGTGCGCCCGGCTCCCGGTCACCGTGAAGCTTGCGGATGACTTCCTGGAGCCGATAGCCAGCCAGGCTGACGATGAGAGCGCACTGTACGAAACGGAGCCGACGGATGAACTGGAAGGCGACGAGTTCGGAGCCGAAACTACCATCCGGGCACAGGCTCACCAACGACGTATCATTTAGTAAGGAAGGAGGCAGGCTGGCATGAGCGATATGAGTGTGCTTTCCCATGAGTACAAAACGGCCTCTGAACTGTCTCAACACATCAGTACGGCGCTCATCCTGTTGAAGAAAGTCTACTATCATTTGCCAGGGGAAGAGGCGGTCACGCCTGAAGAGCTTGACCGCCACAGGCACGCGCTCGCGACCATTCTGACGACGCTGGTCAGCTTACTCACCGTCCCGCGGCCTCAACAGGCGACCAGTGCCTTGAGCGTGTCCATCCCGGAAACCCTCGTGATGCGCTTGCAGGCGGAACGGCGGGGAGATCTGATCTATTATCTCGATGATCTGGCCGGGGTGGCCGAACGGCTGCGTGAGCAGCCGATACCGCTCGACGAGAGGGATCTTGCCCTGCTTGATCAGTTGGCGACGGTGGCGGACGCAGAGGCTTCCAGTGTGTATCGCAGACTCATGCGGATATAGGGAAGGGAAGAGCACGTGGAGCAATTCTTACGGGGGCTTCTGCGAGACCTGGAGCATCACAATGTTGTGTTACGGGATCGCCTGGCGGCCATTCCCGCTGATCCTGATGTTCGCGCGCATGCGATGAAGGCATACAAGGAGGTGGAATGCATCCGCCGCGAGGTGGTGCAGTTGCTGCATGATCCCAGCCTTGGGCTCCCTATCCTCTTGCCCAACCATCTCCAGGTGTACAAACGGTGGAGTGAGCGGGTGAGTGTCATCGAGTCGTATCCCTTCCTCTTCGTTGAGCGGTACGCACTGTCTGATCGTCATCTGACTCGGCTCTGCCAGCGTCTGACATCGCAGATCGGGTGGCCACTGCCTCCTCCGCTGGTAGCCGCCTTCTCGAATCAGTATTATTGGACGATGCCGGAGTTCAACATCATCTGCGCTCCGGCAGCCGAGGGAACGACGCTCCTGGGCCTCCCAGATCTTTGCCATGAATTAGGGCATATCTTGCACCTGGCGCAGTGGGATGTCCTCGTCGGAAACTTTCTCAGAGAGCTTGCCAGCTACATCCTACTGGAACAGCGCCGGGTGGCGACAGAGCAACGTCCGACGGAATACCGGTCCCTCTATACGAGCCTCTTCACGCAGTGGGAGGGAACCTGGCTGCTGGAGTTCGTCGCAGATATGGTGGCCACCTATCTTGTTGGTCCAGCCTTCGGGTGGCAGCACGTGCGGTTGTGTGCGAGCAATAGTTCGGCGGCCTACCATCCGACCCTCGGTGAGCGAGCAGATCACCCGGCGGATGAGGCACGTCTGCGTGGTATTGTGGCTGTCCTGGCCGAGATGGGCGAGGCAGATGTCGGCGCCAGGATCACATCGCTCTGGAACAGCTATCTAGATGCCAGCCGCGAGATCCGTCCGCAGGATTACGAGGTCTGCTATCCCCAGACGTTGCTTGAGTCCCTGGCGAAGGAGATTATCGCCGGGTGCCGGTCACTTGGGGTACGCGGCTTTGATCAGCCCTGCGGGGATCCAGCACATCGTTTACCATCGTTGCTCGCAGAGGCCTGGGAACGGTTCCTGGCCAACTCCCAAACCTATTCCGACTGGGAGCGCTCGCAGATTGAGGCTCTTTGGCAAGAGCTTGATGTCGAAACGGCATGAGGCGGTGCAAACATCATTCTGCACGAACGACACGCAAAACGTCTCATCACCCCCTGTGCCACTTGCAGAAATCTCTACAAATCGCTATACTCGTCGTGCAGCCCGGCAGTAGAATGCGTCTTCACCTTGTTCCTGGATACTGCGATGCAGCGAGACGGGAAGGTATGACGCATGAGCGGGGGCATCACAAAGAGCCAGGAAGATGGGAGTAACATGACGACCAGCAGCATGACTATCCCCCAGGCCGGGCAAACCGTCATGGAGACCATTCCATTCCGGGGCAACTGAATACTTGCTATGAAAGTACCATCCTACTCGGGAAAACGAAGTGTGACCAGCAGGAGTGCATCGGCTTCGCTGAAGCGGAAGAAGAAAATCGCACCCCGATGATGCTTTTCTAACAAACTCTATTGTTTATCATGGAATACTACATGCATTTACAACTTTAGTGGCTCATATAGCTATCCTTAGGAAGGAATTCTTGCCATACCCCGTCTCGATCTCCCTCAGTGGGTACGGATGATAATGGTGAGCAGTTGTAAGCAGTACTCGTTGGCTTAAGCCATTCTTTCTGCTAGGATATCAGTCGGATTCGTCGTCCGAAAGTTCTGTATGCCTTGAACAGAAGCAAATAATGTTGGGGCTAAATTTTTTCTCAAGTATCTCCAGCAGGTCAGGGCGAATTAGTACATCCATCCCCTCGATTAGCGGGTAGGCTGGGCCGGAATCATTGCCGCGTGCAAACTTCGTTCTCCAGGTACGCGCTACGATAGCCTTTTGTCCTTTTTCGTCCAAAAGGGTTAGGCCATCTAAAATCGGACCAGTTTTTAGGTCAAGAATGTTGGTTACAGCAAGGTTGGGCGCTAATAACATCTGCGGGATACCTAAGCCAAAATATTTTGGAACAGCATCAGCCTCAATACCAATTAGTGGCCCTTTCAGGTTATTATGGGTGACGGTCGGTGGAGGACTCCCCGCCTTTGACTCTAGCCAGAGTAAAGCAGTTCCAAAACCAAATGTGGTAGGGTGATCATGGGAGGCAGAGGTAGTAGAAACCTCGGCGCCACCGTTAATAAGCGTAGTCTTTCCGGCGATCTTTTTATAACTTTCACCAAGAATGATTCGCCTTTCGTAAGCACCCAGGATCCGCCATCTCTTATAAGGGCCTTGCTCAACAATTGGCAGAGCAACTGCGGTATTTTCGGCCTCAAGGATTGGGTGAAGTTTTGGTCTCGGGATGCGACTTGCTGCGACACGAAGCGGTAGCTCGGGGTTGTCTATCAGTGCTTCTGCGAGCTCTTTTTCAAACTCTTGAGGATTACCAACAATCCCGTTTTCTTTTGCTAAGGCGACTCGTGCGCCAGCCGCCACTTCTTGCAGGGTACGCTCGACCGCCTCCTGCTCAAGAGTGTAGGCGTCAGGCGGCCTGTTTGATGACAGATGGGTCAGCCCCTTAACCTGAGAAGCACAGGAACGCTGAAACTCTTCGTCGTCAAATAGCCAGCCAAGCTTTTCTGATACTGCAACTCTTAGTTGCGGCATGAGCCTCTCGGCGAGTATCACTCTTTCGCCCGCACATTGCTCAAGTTCCTCGATGGCTAACGTATAATTTCTTTTCTGCTGTTCGTTGATTAAGGGTATGCCTATAATTTTTATGCCTGTCGCCGGTGGTGGTGGTGTAGCTATACCAGCTCGCGTCAAAATCTGTGCAGCCAAAGAACGAACCGTGAGTAAGGGAGATTGCGTCAAATCCGTAAGTTCTTCAAGGCAGCCCTGCGCGATAGGATACGGTGATGTCTCAAACTGCCAGATAAGCCAAAGCAACCATGTTTTCCCAGCGGGGTCGAGATTACCTTTTAGGGCAAGCCGCAGCCCGTTGACTGTTGTCGATGGTGCGAGCTTTATCAGCCAGGCTGTGCCCAGCAATGCACCACGCTTCAGCGGCTTCTCCGGGTGCGCTACACTGCTAACTATTGTAGCAGCAATAGCACTTTCCAGCTCTGGCATAGTATCGTTATTTGATTTAGTGGGCACATAAGGGTCGTCATCCTCGTCGTCCTCACCTAAGGACGGAAGCCTATCCTCTATAACTTCGGCAGCCGCATCCCATAACTCAAAAGGACTCGTAGACACGTCAGCAGCACCAATGGCTTTGCTACAAAATGCTTGAACAAGCGCTTGAGAGATACCCTGAGCGCCATAATATTTGCCATTCAGCACATCTACGATGGCCATCCCCAGTTCGCTAAAAGCTAGCTTAGCATTGAGCGCAACTGCCGTACGCAAAGTTTCCTCATGTTCTTTGCCGCCGAATGTTAGCCAGCCGCCGCCGCCTTTTGATTTGGTATATGCAAACACATAGGCAATCACGGCAAGTCTCGTAAGACCGAAACGCTCAAACCCCTGTGCAAGCGATCCCATTACTAGTTTCGGATTTCTGTAGCTCACATGTTCAGCTAAGAAACGTAGTAGATTCTCAGCCGTTTCTGAATTTCCTTCCTGGCAGAGGGCCAAGAGCCGCCAGCCCAAAGCCTCGACGGCAGCGTTTAGGGTCTCTTCGCTACTATTAAGATCGTAGGATTGTTGTGACCACTTACGGATGGCGCGAGCTATATCAATAGGAGTATTGCCCCATTCGATACCAATGCGACTGTCGATCTGAGCTTGTCCGGGTCGAGCATATTCTTCACGTTGCTGGGCGCCACTTATGTTGCTTAACTCAAGCTCATGACCATTAAGCTCCAGTGCGCTGCTCGCGAGCTGTTTGAAGCCTTTTATATTCACTTCATCGTCATGATCATCGATGACACGATCTTGGAACAAGGAAGTAATTGAATCTGCCGCATGATCGTCCGATAGGCTATCGAGACCTGACGCTTTAAGTCGGCGAAGCAGCTCCGCATCATCATCACCAGAGGTGAACTGATAGCCCAAGCTGAGCCGACTTGCGAACCGGACGGGCAGGCTCATCTTCCCACCATGCGCGATATGCAGTTTGAATTGCACATCCTGCAATTGTCCTGCTTGGCGGTTTGGCGTATCGAGCATTTGCCGGGCTATGAGATTGCCCGCGCCTATGCCGTCGGCCTTGGCAACCAAGCCCCACCAGGTGGGTAAAGCATGACTCGTTTCTTTATGGTCAGTATGCCTCAGTACCCTTAGCACGAGTAGTTTGAGCCGAACAAGGCGTTCTCGCGCCTTCACAACATCGAGGTCGATCAGTTGAGGCATGGAGTCAAGCAGTTCGAAAATGGTTATATCCTTGCGTTGCCCATAGCAAGTGTTAAGACGGGCGGCATCTGCCCAGTATGTTTCAGCCTTAGACGTCTCTCCAATTGCAACCGATAGTCGCGCACGCGACAAGTAGTACTGAGCGATAGCATCGTAGTAGGTGCGACTTGCTGCGGCATCCTTGAAAAAATCTTCGATAAAGCTACTTGTGGCTGGCCGTCTTGAAGGAGCTGTAAAGTCTGTTGCAAGCTCCAGCAAAAGTTTAGTAGAAAGAGGGCCGCTAAGACTGTTTTGTAGGCTAACTGTTGTGTTGTCGCTTACTTCCTGCATTATCCGCAAAACCGCTGGCCATTCTTCATCAGAAATATGTTTCAGCCCCAGCCGTAGCGTTTCGCCAATGAGCGAATGTATCCGATAAAGATCGAACACCCTTGGTTTCCCTGTATGGGGACTTGTTTCGTTGGTCAATAGTTTGAAAGCAGGTAGTATGGAGCCGGTACCGGACGCCTTAAACCGTGCGATTTCTACCACATATCCAAGCCAACAACGATACCACCCCTTGCCCTGTATCAGGAGAATGACTCTGTTTAAACTGTTTGGATTGGTATGGGCTGCAATAAACACAAAGACAACCCATTTCTCTACAGCCGACTCAGTCCATTGTGAGTCGTAGTTCAGGATGGCCCTGGTTTGTGCGATAAGCTCATTTTCGTCCACAGGAAAGAGACTGGGGTTTGCGCCCATCTCGAGTGCTTGCACAGTATCCCAAGACGAAAGTCCTAGTTTGGCAGCACGTTCGAGCAGTGCGTCTTCGCTAGGCAATTGTTGGGTAACGCCTAGGCGGGGAAGCTGTCGAGCCAGAGCGAAGACATATGCTGACCGCCGCTTCTTTGGCAACAATCGTATTATTTCCAGCACCATCGCGCCAGACTGGTATATATCCAAAAGCATTGTTACTAAGGCACTTTGACACGGTAGACCATCTTGGTCGAGCCAGTTGGCTAAGGCCGCTACGTTAACATTATTACTCAGCCTAAGCGTACCTCGTACCTGTGCAAGAACAATTGCGCGTTCTTGCTCCGCACTGTAATGCATATTATCGTTAGCGCGGGTCAATTCAAAAGCATCGAGATACTCTTTCCAGGGAGGTACACCACCTGCTATGTCTATAGCTTCGCAAAGTTGCAGACCGAGCCGTGCTGGAAATACGGGACGACCCTCATAGAGGAGACGATCTGCTAGCCAGTTAGCTCCATACAATGCAATCGGAATGCCAGAGAAACTACCTAGGGCCTCGTCCATTCTGTTGAAGGCATATGTGCTAATCTCTTTGGCTAATTCCATATAGCGAACCAGTGCCTTCCAATCTTGAAGGCGCACGGCCGCTTCTGCGGCGACAGCTATATTCTTCACAATTGCAGCCTCGCCATGGCAAGCGGCTATGGCATTAGAAACATACGCTGCATCTACGAGACCGCATACAGCCTTATCGTCTCCAATTTCTGCCAGGAGTGTAGAGAGGAAGCGAAAAGCTCTAGGATCCTTAAAGAATCCTTTCGCACGCAGCCACCCTAGAACTGGTCCAAGCACCGCTTTATGTTGTTCACTATCCTCTAGACGCGTCTCTAGAAGAAAGCGCTGGAAACTTTCATGGTAAACGCGTATGCCGCCCTGCATGCCTCGTTCAATGAGAACCGGCGCCAATCTATCTACCATAGAGTCGATAGACGATGAAATTAGCGGGTAAATCGCCTTCAATTCGTCACGCGTTACGGCAAACTCGAGCATTGCTAAGGCATTGGCAGCTATAAGCGCTTCAGTCGGTATAGCCTGTAAGAGATATTCATAGTAAGCTTTCATTGTGCCATCGAAGGCAGGCAGCGCTCGAAGGGTTTGGATAAGATCATATATAGATTGAGGTGGTGCCTCATATGTGCGTCTGAGTTCTCGATAGCAGTAGGTGACGTAAAGAGCATTACCCTTTGATTTAGCCGTAAGTTCTGCTACAAGATCGTCGAGTTGAGGGTCACTAGGCGAAATGATTAGTGCCACATTATCTACATTTGCTATTGGTCCTTCCGGCGTGCTAATAAGAGCCAACTTCTCACCGAGCTGACGCACATGGTCTTTATCCCACCGGGGCAGATCATATATTTTAGCTCCCACCTTCCGAAGAGGTTCGTCATGCTCACCTCTCTGGCAAGCCACAATGAGCACTGCACCATCCGGTATATCTAGCAGAGAAAGCTCCCGGGCCAGTTCTGTTGCAGGGGCAATTCTTCCTGTAGTAGTCCCTAGTACACGGGTCACGTGATCAAGGCCATCGACTAAAAGTGCTATTTGTTTGCTGGGATTTTTAGCACGCACCCTTTGGAGAGCACTCATTAAGGTTTCGGAATTAGCTGCATATCGTGGCCGCAGCCCGTCCATACACGATGGTTCTTGTGCAGCAATTTGTGCGAGCAGGCTGCCTATAACGGCATCCAGCTGAACACGTTTGTCCCGGCTCTCGTCCTCAGCGAAATTAAGATAACAATAATGATTTGCGACTAACCAGCCATTTTGCTGAAGGTTGCGTGCCAATTTATCACATGCCCACGTTTTACCTTGGCCGGGAGGTCCAAGTACGAGAAGTGGAACATGCGCTTCAAGTGCTTGGTTTACTTTTAGAACAAAGGCATCGGCCGTGCTCTGCACTTCAATTTCTTTAGCAGTCTCCACAGGGTAGGCTCTGGCTACGCTCCCGAAGTCATCCCTTAAGTTAGCACGACGGAGTAATGTTTTTCGGGTCGTGTCACCACTGCCACTGCGTGCTGCGTAAGCTGCCATAATTAAGGCGGCTGCTACATCTATGGCAGAGCGGTCAGCGTTGGGGTAGACCGCGGCACCCACTTCTCTTGTGACGCGATTTAGTAGTAGACGTTCTACGGGTCCCGGATGAGTTAGATCAAAAGATGCCTTCGGCGCTTCAAGCTCAAGAACAAAATGTTGGGCGAACCATTCAAAATCGGCACGCGTCAAGCCTTCCTGATGTGCTATAGTGATAACTCGCTTCCAATCTTGACACTGTTGGGAAACTTCTGAACCCTCCATTGCATGTGTTAGGATAAGAAACCAAGAAGGAGTCCGAGTAGACACTTGCAAGAAGGAGAAGGAAGATGACATTACACTCCCAAAACG
>Ga0070708_100002728_pt1 | contig 13706 bp, 13 predicted proteins | sample KBSK5503metaG_FD_65469 | JGI IMG/M metagenome (GOLD analysis project Ga0070708, IMG submission 65469) | Corn, switchgrass and miscanthus rhizosphere microbial communities from Kellogg Biological Station, Michigan, USA - KBS K5-50-3 metaG | ecosystem: Host-associated > Plants > Roots >...
CGCGGCCGAGCCGGGGAAGCGCGCGAGCAGCTCGTCGAGCAGGCAGGTCTGCACCAGGAAGACCCAGCGCGTCACGGAGGCGGCGAGGCGCTGCCGGGCGCTCGGGGCCCACTGAGGGCGGCGGCTTGGCTCCACGTGGGAATCCCACCAGTAGCCCAGCCGCACGTTGCTGAGCCCGCACAGCATGCTCAGGCCGAGGTTGGTGCGGGCCCCGATGCCCGTCGAGAACGCGGCGCCGGAGATGCCGACCCAGTAGCCGAGGGACAGCTCCTCGCCCCCCGTCCAGCGCCAGAACATCTGGAAGGGCGGCGAGGCGCCACGGCCATCGGAGGCGGGAAAGATCCGCGCGTTCCGTCGATCCTGGCGGCGGTGACTGGCGAAGACGGCATGGTGTCGGATACCCGCGCTGAACGAGCGCGGGCCGATGGCGAGCCCGACGCCCTTGCGATCCCGCTGCTCGATCTGCGATTTGCCGTCCACGGTCTCGTTGATGGTGAGGTTGATCAAATGGAGCGGCGGCATCTTGTCCGCGGACCATTCGCCGAGGTCCGGATAGTAGTTGGCCAGATCCGTATTGTCACCTGGCAGGACGCGCGTCACCTGCTGGTTGGTGGGATCGACGCGCAGCGGATTCGAGGCGCCCAGATACGCCCGCGTGAGCCGGGCGCTGTACAGCGAGAGCTGCGAGGAGCCGTTGAGGAAGGGCCAGCACCATCCGAAGAGCAGAGAGAAGAGCGCGGTGACCAGCCACACCACCCCCGGTACCTGCAGATCGCCGAAGGTCTTGTGCTGACTGACCTGATCCGCGGGCAGACCGTCCCACCAGTACCAGGGCGCCGAGCCGGGGACCTTGAACTTCCACACGATGGCGTGAGACAGGGCATCGGTCAGCACGAGGAGGAGCATGGCGGCGAGCAGCGCGACGGTGGTGGCGATGAAGGAGACGGGTAGGCTCGGGCGCTGGCCGCCGACCCGCCCGCTGAAGATGACGGCGATCTTCCGCGCGAAGCCGGCGAGGACCACGAAGGCGGACACGAGAGAGCCCGCCCACAGCGGCAGTTTTGGCCACTGGCCGCGGACGACGGTGAGGTAGGCGCTCTGGCTGATGGTGTCGATGACGGCGAAGGCCAGGGCCACCGCCGACGTCACCAGGGCGACCTTGAGCCAGGCGGAGAGGGCGTGCCGCGACTCGTCGTCCTTGAAGATCATGGCCGCTCGCTTGGGATCGCTCTCCGCCCTGAAGACGTCGCGCGCCCGGATCGAGCGGGCGCGCCGGACAGCATTGCCGTACGCGGCCGCCCAGGCGGTCGCCGTCAGCACCTCGATGCCGAGAAGAACCCAGGCGATGCCTCTCCACGCCGGCTCCGCCGCTCCCGCCGCGAGCATGAGGGTCAAGACGGTGGCGATGACGAGGCCGGTGACGGGGCGCTCGTAGAAGTGGCCGCGCGCGCCCACGCGGCCGATCATCCAGTATGCCCATCCGAGGGGGATCGCCCCCGCCACGAAGGGGAGGAGCCACACGGCGATGTAGGGGCTCCACCAGATCAGGGCGCGTCCGGGCAGATACCAGTCGAGGGCCGCCACGTAGGCGGCCGACCAGCCCGGATGCGAGACGGCGACGAGGCCCCGGAGCATCTGGCCGGCGAGAAAGATCATCACGAAGAAGCTCAGGAGCACGACCTGGATGGCGATCCAGTTGCGCAGGAGGCCCGCCCCGGCCAACAGAAGGTCGCCGGCTCCATTGGGCGAGAGATAGCGCCCGTTCTCGCGCAGCCAGCGCACGACGTCGGGGAGGCGGGGTGAGGTGGGCGGGATCGTCGAGCCGGGCGTGCCGGCCAGCAGCTCCTCGACCTCGCGCGCGCTGCGGATCTCTGGCCGGGAGAAGATCCGACCGAGAAACGCGCCGAAGTAGCCGCCGCCCGAGACGGTGGAGAGGTAGTCGATCTTTCCGATCAGCCCGAAGCGCGCGAGGGCCTGGAAGACTCCGAGAGAGAAGGTGGCGCTCCGGATGCCTCCGCCGGAGAGCGCGACGCCCAGCGTGTCGTGGGGGGGACGCTCCACGCCGGTGAGAGAGATCCGCCGCCGTGCCGCGAGAAGGTCGCGTTCCCGCGCCCACAGCTCGGGCGGATACGCCCCTTCGTACTCCGAAGAAATGGCCATGGTGCGGTCCTCCGACCTGCGGGAGCTGCCGACTGGCAAGAGGAGCGTCGCTCCGGCGACTCTAGGGGGGTGGCGAATGAGTGTCAAGCCGACGACGTGGGCTGACTCCGCTGGCCGTCTGACCCACGCCTCGTCAATGCTCCGGGTCCGGGACGTCCGGCCCGCTAGTCGAGCTCGCGCGCTCCGTCGGGGAGAGCGGCCACCGAGGGCAGGATACCGCCGGCGCCCGTGATCTCGTAGAGCCGCTCCTGCGAGCGGATCCCCAGCCCCCCGTCGACCTGGATGCGCACCGAGCTGCCGTCGGGGAGGATGCGCCTCGCCTTCACGGTGTCGGCAAGCTGGACGTCCAGGACGGTACGCACCTGGGTCTGAAGACCGGGGTCGAGAATGGGGAAGGCGATCTCCACGCGCCGGTCGAGATTTCGGGGCATCCAGTCGGCAGAGGCGAGGAGGTATTCCTCCTGGCCCGCGTTGGCGAAGTAGAAGATCCGCGCGTGCTCGAGGAAGCGGTCGACGATCGAGATGACACGGATATTGTCGGAGAGCCCAGGCACCTCCGGACGCAGGGCGCACATGCCCCGCACGATCAGGTCGATGCTCACTCCGGCCTGGCTCGCCTCGTACAGCTCCTCGATGAGGCGGCGGTCCAGGAGCGCGTTCATCTTCGCGATGAGGCGGGCCGGCCGCCCCGCCCGCGCGTGCTCGGTCTCGCGGCGGATCCGCTCGATGAGGCCCTCGCGCAGGTCTCGCGGGGCGAGGAGGAGATGGTGGAACTTGTGGGGGTGCGTGTAGCCGGTGAGGAGGTTGAAGAGCTCGGTCAAGTCCTCGCCGAACGACTCGCGGCTCGTGAAGAGACCGAGGTCCTCGTAGGTGGTGGCCGTGCGCACGTTGTAGTTGCCGGTGGCGAGGTGGCAGTAGCGCCGGATGCCGTCGGCCTCCTGGCGCACGACCAGGCAGGCCTTGCAGTGCGTCTTGAAGCCCGCGAGGCCGTAGACGACGTGCGCCCCCACCTCTTCCAGGGCCCGGGCCCAGCGGATGTTCGCCTCCTCGTCGAAGCGCGCCTGCAGCTCCACGAGGACAGCCACCTCTTTGCCGTTCTCGACGGCGGTACGAAGGGCGTGAGCGATGGGAGAGGCGGGGCTCACGCGATAGAGCGTCATCTTGATGGCGAGGACCTTCGGATCCGTGGCTGCCTCCACCACGAAGCGCGTGACGGCGTCGAAGGTGTGGTAGGGGTGGTGCACGAGCACGTCGCGCGCGCGAATGGCGCTCCACATGTCGGCGGCGGTCTCGAAGGCGGGCACGGGATGGGGCGGCAGCGGACGGTCCTTGAGGCGCGGAACATCGACGGCCGTGTAGAGCTGGAAGAGGTCGGAGAAGGCCGCGAAGCCTTCCCCTTCGAACAGGTCCTCCGGGGAGAGCTCCAGCTCGTCGAGGAGCGTGGCCAGGATGTCGGGGGGCAAGTCGCCATCGTGCTGCAGCCGCACGGCCGTCCCGAGGCGCCGCTCGCGCAGGCTCTCTTCGATGCTCACGAGCAGGTCCTCGCGCCCACCCCGCGGCTGCAGGTACGCGTCCCGCGTGACGCGAATGGCATGGCTCGACACGATCTCGTAGCCGTTGTAGATGGTGGGCAGGTGGAGCCGGATCACGTCCTCGAGCAGCATGAACGAGTGCTTGCCGGAAGAATCGGGCAGCGGCACGAAGCGCGGCAGCACCTGGCTCGGGATGTGGATGACGCTGAGCGTGCTGTGGGGCAGGACCGAGGGCACGGAGGGCCGGATGGAGGCTACCAGGCAGAGCGAGCGATTGCCGAGATACGGGAACGGGTGGCCGGGATCGACGGCGAGCGGGGTGAGGACGGGGAGGAGCATGCGGCGGAAGTAGTCCTCGAGGAAGCGCTGCTGCTCCTCGCTCGCCTCCTTGGGCCGGAGCAGGAAGATCCCTTCGGCGGCGAGGAGGGGCTGGATCTCTTCCAGGAAGCACCGGTGCTGCTCGTCCACCAGCTCGTGCACGCGGGCGGCCACCGCCGAGAGCGTCTCCGTGGGGGACATGCCGTCGGGCCCCGCCGCCTGGTCGCCCGCGGCGATGCGGCGCTTGAGGGCGGCCACCCGGATCATGAAGAACTCGTCCAGGTTCGAGCTGAAGATGGCGAGGAACTTCACGCGCTCGAGCAGGGGCACGCTCGGATCCTGGGCCTCCTCGAGCACGCGCCGGTTGAATTCGAGCCACGAGAGCTCTCGGTTCACGAAGGCGTCGGAGTTCATGTCAGCCTCGAGCGTTGAACGTTTCGCGCAGGAGCAAGCCGTCCCGGACTCCGCGCGTGCACACGATCAGCCGCAGATAGCCGCCGAACACCATGGTCTCCTCGAGGACGATGGCGCCCGCCAGGATGATGTCGGCCCGCTCGGCCTTGAGCCCGCGGATCTTCCGGCGCTTCCGGAGCGAGAGGGCTTCCAGCCGTTCGCGGATGGCCGTGATGTCGGATTGCTGGAGGGTGAGGCCGTGGCGATGCTTGCGCTCGCCGCGGTTCGCCCGCATGTGAATGCTCGCCAGCGAGCGCACGGTGCCGCCCATGCCCACCAGGACCTCACCGCGGCCGGCGGCGGGAAGCGCCCCCGCGAGCCGCTCGCGGACCTCCCGGCGGAACGCCTGGAGCTCGCGCGACCGCGGCCGGTTGGCGCGGAGGAACGTGCTCGTCGTCCTCACCGCCCCCAGAGGCAGACTGGCCATCGACACGACCTTGCGATCCCGTACCCGGCTCAGCTGTAGGCTGGCGCCGCCCAGGTCGGCCACGACCCCATCCTTGAAAGGAAGGCTGTCCAGCGCGGCATCGACGCCGAGCTTGGCCTCGTCCTTCGCGCTGAGAACCTGCACGTCGATGCCCTCCTTGCGGCGGAGCGGTCCGAGAAGCTGCTCGGGGTTGCGCGCGCCCCGCACGGCCGACGTCGCCACCGCCACCACGCGAGGACCCCAGGCGGTCGGGGAATACTTCGAGAAGAACCGGTGCACGGCCTTGAGCGTCTCCTCGATCGCCTCGCGGGGCAGAGTGCCGGGCGCGCCGCCCCCGAGCCTCGTGGGCACGCGCTCTTCCACCAGCACGCGGTAGCGGGCCCCCGGGGTGACGCGGGCGAGAAGGAAGCGCACGGCCGTCGACCCGATATCGACGATGGCGATCACTTCCTGCTTTGCGCGGGAATCCTGGTGCCGGCGACCCATTGGGTCAAGTTACGAAAGTGTTACGAAGCAGCCACGCCTCCTTCAATCCTTCCAGAGCCCGGCCCCGCCCGCCATCCCTGCCGTATTGGGGACGATGGTGACGTCGGCCCCCGGTGTGAAATCGATCTTCTTGGCATTGCCGCCGCCCACATAGAGATGGTCGAAGTTGACGAGGTCCCGGATCTGGACGATGGCCCGCTTCACGCGCCTGTTCCACTTGCGATTGCCCACGCGCTTGCGCGCCGCGTTGCCGACGTACTCGTCATATGACTTGCCCTTGCGGGATGGATGACGGCCCAGCTCGATGTGAGGCGCCAGCCGACCGTCGACGTAGATCCCGGTGCCGAAGCCGGTGCCGAGCGTGATGATCATCTCGAGTCCCTTGCCGGAAATCACGGCGAGGCCCTGGATGTCCGCGTCGTTGGCGGCGCGCACCGGCTTGCCGAGCACCTTGCTCAGGGCCGCTTCCAGCTCGAAGCCCGCCCAGCGCTTGTTGCCGAGGTTGGGCGCGGTCAGCACGTGGCCGTTCTTGATCGCCCCCGGGAATCCAACGGAGACGCGGTCGTAGTCCCCTAGAGGAGCCACGAGCCTGGCGAGAGCCTTGACGAACGCCTTTGGAGAGCTTCCGACCGGAGTGTTCACGCGAACCGGCTCCGCGAGAAAGTGACCGCCGTCGTCGACCACAGTGGCCTTGAGGTGCGTGCCGCCGACGTCGATCGCCAGCGTGCGAAAGCGCCCGATCGTGCGGATCTCGGATGGTTGTGTCTCGGCCATGACGCGCCTCTTCGGGGACTGTCCCCGGGCAAGGATCTGCATGGTACCACGCCGACCCCCGCCCTGTCGGAGGCTAGTCGCGGGCGAGCGCCCTGAGAATCTTGGGCTTCAGGAACCAGATGAGCCGCGCGGCGCCCGACGGTCCCTCAGGGAGATCGACGAGAGCCGCCCCGCCCTTCTTGAACGAAAATTGCTCGCCGTCCTGAGCGCCCAGGAGACGCGCGAGGAGCGCGCCGAGTACCGGCTCGTGACCGACGATGGTGACCGTCGCCTCTCGCGGCTGATGGCCGAGGGCAGCCAGAATCGCCTCGACGCCACCGTGAGCGAGCGCCGGCTCCACGCGGGGCTCGAGACGCTTGAAGGCGCGCGCGGCGATGTCGGCGGTGGCGCGCGCGCGGGGAAGCGGGCTCGTCAGCAGCACGTCGGGCCGGTCGGTAATGCGGGCCAGCCCGTTGGCGGCGAGGCGGAACTTGGCCTCCCCCTTGGGCGTGAGGGGACGGTCGTCATCGGCAATGCCGGGCGTGCCGCTGGGGACGGCGGCGGCGTGTCGAATGATCAAGAGCCTCATGGCGCGAGGCCCACCATCTCACGGGCTGGTTGTGCCGGCAATGCGGCGGATGGAGCAGGGGGCATCCCCGCGGACCACGCGACTCCGGTTTATAGCATCCCGTTCAGGGGCGGAGTCGGCGATCCGCGACAGGTGGCCGCTCCGAGGCCGCGCCCCGCGCCCCAGAAGACGCCCAAAGAAGGCCGCCGCTGTGACAAGATCGTCCGCTAACTCTGCGACCAGCGGTCATCGCCCGTGGCGCTCGACAGCCGGCAGCGCGCGGCCCTCGTACATATAGGTCATGGGGCGTGGACCCTGGGCGTATGCGGTCCGTAACTCGGCCAGCTCGAAGCCGGCCGAGCGAATCAAGTCATCGATCTTCCGGTCGAGGTGACAGCCCCCGGCGAGGTGGCGCCATACCGGCGTGAGTCGGTGCTGCCAGCGCCCTACCGCAGGCTCGGGCGAGAGGCCATGCTCGACGAAGAGCAGCGCGCCGGATCGCGTCAGCACCCGACGCATCTCACGGAGCGCAGCCGGAGGGTCGGGAATCGAGCAGAGCGTCCACGTCATCACCACCGTGTCGACCGTGGCGTCCCCGAGCGGGATGCGGGTCGCGGTCGCCTGGAGCAGGGCCGTCCGGACGCCCGCCTCGGCGGCGCGGCGATGCGCCATCGACAGGAGTCTCTCCGAGGGATCAAGACCGACGAGCACGTCCACGCCCTCGCCGTATAGCGGCAGGTTGAGGCCGGAGCCGATGCCGATTTCGAGCACGCGCCCCCTTGCGGTCGGAATGAGGTGCCGGCGATACTTCCCGAGTCGCCGCTGCCGCATGGTCATGTCGAGCAGCACCGGAAGAATCCGGCGTTCGTAGAAGCTCACGACCGCCCAGGTGGGGGGCCGTGTGACGGGTCACCAACGCCATGACCTCGAGCAACCCCTCGGGGACTATCCACTGCCCGGTCGAGCGGCGCCATCCTCCACTCAGGCGGAAAAGCCCTGGGGGGCAAGCCTCCACGCCTTCGCGAATTTGCTGGCAAACGTCTGAAATCCGATGATGAAGGTCAATTCCACGATCTCGGGCTCCGTGAAATGGTCCCGCAACCGTGCGAGACATTCGTCGGACATCGCCAGATCGTCGCGGGTGATCTGCTCGCAGAACTGAAGCGCCGCGCGCTCTCGCTCCGTGAAGCGCGCGCTTTCCCGGTACGTCAGGACCTCGGCGAGCTTGGCAGGCGGGACACCCTTGCTCACGCCAACGGCGCGGCGGATGTCCATTCAGTATGCCGCCTGATAAATCGCCGCGACCTGCACGTTGAGCAGGGCGCGAAGCTGGCGATCGATCTTCCCGAACACTTCGATAGCACCATAGAGAGCGCCGAGCCCGAGCATGAGCGGCAGCCGTCGCGCCATGAGCCGCTCGGGTGTCGGCACCTGGCCAAACATCCGTTCCCCGAGGGTGAACAATGCCCGCGTCAACAGACCCGGCCGTTCGATCTGCGCGATCCGTTCCATGAAGTCCTCCATCGCCAGCGGGGAGGCAGCCTGAAACCAGTCTGGACCAACCACTGCCATTCTTGTCCGTCGTCAGCCCCTGTGGAACCTCGCGAAACGGTGCGGACTCCCGCCCCGCGGAAGAGCACTGGTGAATGTGGACACACGGGCCTTGGGCCTAGGCGGTCCCTCCCGCCGCGGACAGCCGCAGCGAGGATGGGCCGACAAGCCCAACCGCGACGCCGACCCGATGCAGAGCGTAGAGGCCAATGAGCGCAACCACGTTGACTGCAAATATCCGGCCGACAATCGGCAGCGTGAAGCTCTCCGTTCCGCCGAGCCATGCCATCGCGCCGGCGAAGAGCACCCCTTCGTACACCATGAAGGCCGCCAGCAATGTGGCGAGCGCACGCACGCCGTCGCTGCGCCCGGCGAGACGACGTGCCATTCTTCGAGCGCCCACCGTCGTAAGGACAGCCGCGGCGCCGAGAACAGCTCCCCAGCCGAAGCTGTTCGCGGTCCAGGGATACTGGAGCACCGCATAGCCCAGGACTTGGTTGGCCAGCCAGACCGCAACCGTGAGACGCAAGGCATCCCTGCGGGACAGCGTCAGGGCGGCGGCGGCGCCGAACGCCGCGAAGGGCGTGGCGCAGGCAAAGACGAAGCTGAATACGGCGCTCGCGGCCACGAGCATGGCCAGCCAGACTTCATGGCCCCAGCCAGTGTTATTGGCCGAAAGGACAGCCAATCCGCGGACAATCCGATGCGGCAAGGAAGGGACCGAGGGTTCGTGCTGTTGCATAGCTTATCTCCTCATTCGGGTGCGAAAGGCCGCGGCGTGCCGCACACGGGCGATCAGGCTTGGGGGTACGCGACGTGGTAAGTAACGAAACCATTTCCCCGGATCCTCCCGCGAAGACCGGTCGATGGTGGCGCGCCCGGGCAGGTCTCCTGGCTTCCGGATCGTCCTACTCCCCGCGCCTTCCCGGCCCGCTGCCTGCTGGGCCAGTGGCTTCACGCGGGTTTCGTCCCCGGTTACAGTGACGGGGTCGCGGCGGATTCGCACCGCCTTCCCTGGGGCCCACGCCTGGCGGGCCGCCCGGACACGAATGACGCGGTGACGGTACCAGACCCGGCGCACACGGTCAACCCAGGCCGCCACATATCCCGGTACGCCTTCACCCATCTTAGATGGGACTGTCAGCCGAGTTCGATTTCATAGGTCAACCGGTTCGATTTCCGTAGTGAGACGGCCCTGCAACCACCAAATCATCGCATGGGATGACCCTCGCCGATCCGCGTAGCGTGCCTACGATCTGATACACTTCTCGGGATTCTCTCATCCGTCACGGGGGCTTCATGCGCATCTGCTCGCTCCTGCCTAGCGGTACCGAGATCGTCTTCGCCCTCGACTTGGGGGATCAGTTGGTGGCCGTCACGCATGAATGCGCTGTCCCCGCTCGGGCAGGAGCGATTCCGATCATCACGCGCAGCACGATCGACCAGGCGGCGCGGGCGAGTCGGGACATCCACAATCATGTGACCGAGGCCCTGCATCGGGGCAGTAGCATCTACTCGCTGGACCATGAGCTGTTAGAGCGGCTGGACCCCACCCTCATTCTCACGCAGGAGTTGTGCGAGGTCTGTGCCATCTCGTATCAAGAAGTTGCCAAAGCAGTCCATCGTCTTGAGGTCACGCTCCCGGGGAAGCGGACGGTTCTGTCCCTTGAGCCCCACGATCTCGCCGGAGTGTTGCAAAGCATCGAGCAGGTGGGCGACGCGGCCGGTGTCTACGAACGAGCCGCTACGCTAGTGCGAACCCTTCGCGACCGTATCAATCACATCGCATCCATTGCTCAAGCAGCGCCGATCCAACCACGAGTCTTCGCCATGGAGTGGCTGGACCCACCCTTTACCGCAGGTCATTGGGTCCCAGAAATGATCCGCCTGGCGGGTGGTCGAGACGAGATGAGCCGGGAGGGGGCGCCATCCGTACAGGTGTCTTGGGAGGAGATCGCCCGATACGACCCAGACATCCTGGTCCTGATGCCCTGCAGCTTCAGTTTGGAGCGTACCATCAACGAGTTCGCCTCCTTGCATGTGCCTGAGGCGTGGCAGCACCTCAGGGCGGTGAAGTCCGAGCGCGTGTACGCGGTCGAAGGCGCCACGTACTTCAGTCGCTCGGGGCCTCGGACCGTTGACGGTCTGCAGATTCTCGCCGAGATCATTCATCCCGGACGGTTCCCTCGGACGTCACCTTTGAACGCGTGGACTCGAGTCGCTACGGGTTGAGACCAGGACGCCAGCTTAGCTCGCCCAGATCGGGCCCTCCGAGGGTGTCGCGCGCATCGCGTCCCTGCTTGGTCGTCATGATGCGCGGGCTTCGCTGGCTCGAGCGGTGACAACGATCCCCGTGCGGGAGGGGCCCTCTGCGCTGTTCATAACCGGTCGGTTATGAACACGAAGGAAGTGCCCTGAGGGGGCCGTTCACGCTTGAGGCTCGCGACTCTACTGCCACGGAGCGGTTGCCCTCCAGATCGTCAGCAAACACCTGGGCGCGTCGGGACGAGAGCCGAACATTCAAGGCCTGGGGGTTCGTCGGTTCAAATCGGGGGCCCGCAACCACCTGCAGGCGAACAGGTCGCTGGCGTTCCGGTTCGAGGTTACCGCCTGAAGCCCGGGTCTCAGGCTTGAGAGGGCGGCCTCCACATCTCGGCAGGGCGTGAGGAACAAAAGGCGCCTTGTCGGCCGACCGGCGGCCCCCGTGGTCCGGAGCCTCCCTGGGCGACCCCAGCGCCCGGCCGTGTGCCTCAGCGTCGTGTCATCGCGCGCAGCGACATCAGGGCGCCCACAACGAAAATGAGAGTAGCCAGATAGATCGGGCCCAGGTGTGTTACCCAATTCAACTGAAAGGTGCCCGTGTAGTGGTAGGGCAGCGCAACCGCCAGCGCCACCACGGGCGTGATGACGGCGGCCACCCAGGCCCACATTTCCCCGCGTGCCACGCCGTACCAGGACAACGCGGCCACGGCGATGCCCGTGCCGGCGATGAATCCGGCCGTGGCCACATGGAGGTGTCCGATGTAGTGGACGATCGCCGGATTGAGGGCGTTCAGTTGGTCCCGCGTGACACCGTTCAGCGTTTCCACGCCCAGCTCGAAGCCGGTGGAGGTAAAATTCCGGATGAAGAACACCACTGCATAGCCGATGAAGGCCAGGGCCGCGATCACCATCAATACCGCGCCCTGTCTCAGCCCGGGATTCTGGGTCGTCATGTCACCCCTCCTGTCGGTTCGTTCCTTCGGTGTTCACCGCATGCGCCGCCTGATCCGACGACCCACCGCCCGGTCACTGCCCACGCGACGACAAGGACACCGATGGTGAAGGTCGTGAATAGGGCGTAATCGCCATGGTAGAAGGGTCCCATGTAGACGGTTCTTGTGAAAGCATAACTCGGATGTCCGGAAAGCAGGGGGTTGGGGAGGATGACGGTCACTCGGTACACCTTGTCCGACGACTGCTGCGCCCCGGCGGTGAGCGGCGCAGCAGCGAGCACCGCTCCCGTGCCAGCGAGGAACGCTCGCCGCTCCATCACTCGATCACTTCATCCGCCTGACGCAGCAGCGCCTGCGGGATGGTGAGGCCCAGAGCCGTGGCGGTCTTATGATTGATCACCAGGTGATACCGTGTGGGTTGCTCGAACGGTAGCTCGCCTGCACGGCAACCTTCAGCAGCTCGACCAGCTTCGGGCCGAGGTCGGCGGCGCCAAGACGGCGCGTCGGCGAGCAGCCCGATCCGTGGGATCGTCGTTGACGGCTGTGCCTCGGCGGCGACCGGCGCGGCGAGGGCACTCACGGTCAGGGTGCCGAGGAACGTGCGCCGATCCATCACTGGATAACCTCATCCGCCCGCGCCAGCAGCGACTGCGGGATCGTCAGGCGGAGCGCCTTGGCGGTCTTGAGGTTGATGACGAGTTCGAACTTGGTGGGCTGCTCGATGGGGAGGTCGCCCGGCTTGGCGCCCTTCAAGATCTTATCGACGAAAGTGGCGGCGCGCCTGTAATTGTCGGCAATGTCCACTCCATAGGACAGTAGCGCGCCAGCTTGTGCACCTTCTCTCCACCCGTAGATCACGGGCACCCGATTCCTGCCCGCAAGATTCACGATGTGCTCCCGATGAGTGAAGAGGAGGTCACCTGAGAGCACGATCAGGGCGTCAAGGTGCTGCCGGGTCATCCTAGACAAGGCGCTGTCCAACTCGCTGCCTGCGCGCACTTCCAGAGATTGGAGAGTCATGCCCAGCGCCTGCGCGGCAATTTGCGTGCTTTTCAAGTCGAGCGCGTTGGTTGGATGGCTCGGGTCCATTAGGACAGCTATTCGCTTGGCCTTTGGTATGGCCTCCTTGAGGAGATCCAGTCGCTTTGCGCTTAGTTCCGCGGAAACTTCTGATGATCCAGTGATGTTTCCACCGGGCCGCGAAAGACTCGCGACGAGTCCAGCTCCAACAGGATCGAGGACTGTCAGCATGACGATCGGGATCGTGCTGGTTGCCTGTTTAGCAGCACGTGTCGCCTTAGTACCGTAAGTCGTGATGATGTCAACCTTGAGATCCACCAGCTCGGCGGCGAGCCGGGGCAGGAGCTCATCCTTCCCACTGGAATGCCGGTACTCGATGGCGATGGTCTGGCCCTCGACGTAGCCCAATTCGCCCAGTCCTCGTTTAAGAATCCCGATGCGGCGGTTCTCTTCCTGGGTCCCAGGAGCGGTGAAAGATAACATGCCGATCCGAGGAATGTGGCCCGACACCTGCGCCTCTGCAACGAGCGGCGCGGCGAGGAGGCCGCCAGCGATCACCTCAATGAACCTCCTGCGCTCCATCACTGGGTCCTCTCGCAGGCAGTCGGCGACTCCAGCGCCATGGGATATGGGGCGTGGAGTAACCGGGTCGAGCCCATGCAGGAGCCCTCCTTACAGGCTGGGCGGAGTGTAGCAGAGTCGGAACTTCTCCCATTTCTCTCCGAAGACGTACCCCTAACGACGCCCAGCACGACCTAGAGCAGGAGGCGGCAAGAGTCAGAGTGTTCGCGAATTTGCTGGGGGCCGCTCTGATCGAGCGCCACTGATTCCTGAGTAATTCCTGGGTAAACGAAAGGGGTTAGCGGTGTCTACGTCCGCTAACCCCTAGCCGTTGCCGGTTGCGGGGGCCCGCAACCAACAGGCGAACCACAGATTCCCCTCACAAACGTTCCAGCGCTCACATAAGGTTTGCCGCACGCATCTGCTTCAGAGAACTCCCCACCACGCCAGGGCCGCGGTGGCGGTGAGCATGGCGGGGCCGGGGTGGCGGAACAGGAATCGAGGGGATCGCGTGTAGGCAGCCGCCAGTCCCACCGCGAGCGCCGCGAAGCCGCTCGACGCGCCCGCCCCGACCAGGCCGATCCCCCGGGCCGTATCGCCGTGGAGGACCGAGCCTGACAGGAGGAGCGCCAATCCGACGGTGAGGAAGGCGATGGTTGTCA
>Ga0070708_100002729_pt1 | contig 13706 bp, 10 predicted proteins | sample KBSK5503metaG_FD_65469 | JGI IMG/M metagenome (GOLD analysis project Ga0070708, IMG submission 65469) | Corn, switchgrass and miscanthus rhizosphere microbial communities from Kellogg Biological Station, Michigan, USA - KBS K5-50-3 metaG | ecosystem: Host-associated > Plants > Roots >...
AGGGCGACCAGCTGGCCGTTGGGCCCGGTGACGTGGATGTCCTTGAGCTGCTCCGGGTTCAGGCGCTCGGTGCGGATGAGCTGCGGAATGACCTTGTAGCTGCGTCCCCCGATGCTGAACCGGTTGACGAAGTTTCCACCCACCGCAGCGCTGAGGTCCTGTCCCACCTGCTGCAGGTTCAGCCCCAGCTCCGCCACCTTGTCGCGGTCGATCTGGATCTCGGATTGCGGCTGGTCGATCTTGGTGTCGATGATCGGCGGGAACGCGAACATGCCGCTCTGCGCCGCCTTCTGCTGCAGCTGCTGCGCGAACTCCAGGATCTCGCTCTGCTCGGCGGTGGAGGCGAGCACGATCTCCACCGGGAAGGTACCGCCGCCGGGCAGGGCGGGAGGCACCACCGCGAACGTCTGCACGCCCGGGATCTGGGCCACCTTCGCCGAGAGCTCGGGCAAGACCTGCATGGCGTTGCGCTTGCGGTCCGACCAGGGCTTCAGCCCGTCGCCGTAGAACCCGCCGTTGGGGAAGGTGATCTGGAAGGTGAACTGGGTCTCGGGAATCGTCGCCATCTCCTTGTGGATGGCCCGGGTGTAGGGAAGCACCTGGTCGAGCGTCGAGTTCGACGGCGTGTTCAGGATCCCGAAGATGATCCCCTGGTCCTCGAGCGGGGCCAGCTCCTTGGGGGACTGCTGGAACATGAGCAGGGCGAGCCCCGCGATCACCACCCAGCTGACGTAGATCGCCCGGCGCGCCGCGAACGTCACGTTCAAGAGGCGCCCGTAGCCCGCCTTGATCCGCTCGAAGGTGCGGCCGATGAGACCGGCCAGGCCCTTCTCCTCGTCCTCCCTGCGCAGCAGGTACGCCGACATCACCGGGGACAGCGTCAGCGCCACCACGCCCGAGATGGTGACCGCGCCGGCGAGGGTGAGGGCGAACTCGCGGAAGAGCGAGCCGGTCAGCCCGCCCTGGAAGGCGATGGGCGTGTACACCGCCGCGAGCGTGATGGTCATGGCGATGATCGGACCCACCAGCTCGCGCGCGCCCTTGAGGGCCGCGTCGATGGGCTTGAGTCCCTCGCGCAAGTGGCGCTCGACGTTCTCCACCACCACGATGGCGTCGTCGACCACCAGCCCCACCGAGAGCACGATGGCCAGCAGGGTGAGCAGGTTGATGGTGAACCCGAAGGCCTGGATCAGGAAGATGCCGCCGATCAGCGACACCGGGATGGCGACCACCGGCACCAGCGACGAGCGCAGCGACCCGAGGAAGAGGAAGATGACGATCACCACGATCAAGAGCGTCTCGAGCAGGGTCTGCACCACCTCGCTGATGGCGCTGCTGATGTAGGCGGTGGCGTCGTAGGCGATGGTCGCCTTGATCTGCTCGGGCAGCTCCTTCTGCAGGGAGTCGAGCTCGACCCGGACCTTCTTGATCACGTCCAGCGAGTTGGCGTTGGGGAGCGACCAGACGCCGATGAACACGGCCGTCTGCCCGGTGAAGTTGACGGCGGTGTCGTAATCCTCGGCGCCCAGCACCACCTCGGCGACGTCCTTCAGCCGCACGGTGGCGCCTCCGTCCTGGCGCACGACCATCTGCTCGAACTCCTCGCGCGAGCGCAGGTCGGTGTTCGCGGTCAGGTTGACCTGGACCAAGGACCCCTTGGTCTGCCCCACCGCCGCCAGATAGTTGTTGTTTGCGAGCGCCTGCCGGATCTGCACCGGGCTGATGTTCAGCGAGGCCATCTTGTCTGGCTTGAGCCAGATGCGCATGGCGAAGGTGCGCGCCCCGAGGATGTCTGCCCGCTGCACGCCCTCCAAGGCGGTGAGCCGCGGCTGGACGGCGCGGACCAGGTAGTCCGTGATCTCGTTCTGCTTCAAGAACTCCGAGGAGAAGCTCAGGTACGCGGAGGCGAACTGGCTGTCGGCCGACTCGATGTTGAGGACGGGGACCTCGGCCTCCGGCGGAAGATCGCCGCGGACCTGGTCGACCTTGGACCCGATCTCCGACAGCGCCTTGGTGGAGTCGTAGTTGAGGCGCAGGCGGGCCTTGATGGTGGAGAGGCCCAGCTTGCTCTCCGACTCGATGTACTCGATGCCGTCCGCGGCGGCGATCACGCGCTCGAGCGGCGTGGTGACGAAGCCGCGCACCAGCTCGGCGGCCGCGCCGACGTACACGGTGGTGATGGTGATCACCGCGTTCTCGTTGCGCGGGTACTGGCGGACGTTGAGCGAGCGGATCGCCTGAACGCCGGCGATCACGATCAGGAGGTTGACGACCAGGGCGACCACCGGCCGCCGGATGAACAGATCGGTGAACTTCATCGGGAGCTCACTTGTCCACGGGCTTCGGCGCCACCTCGGCGCTCGGAGCCAGATCGTTCTTCACCACCACGCCCACGCCGTTCCGGAGCTTGAAGGCGCCGCTGCTGACGATGGTCTCCCCCGCCGCCAGACCGGAAGCCACCGCGACGAGGTCTCCCCGCCGCTCTCCCAGCCGGACGAACTTCTGGTGCGCGATCAGTCCGGAATTGCCCGAGGGATCCTTCTTCTCCTCGATGGAGAAGACCGAGTCGCCGTACGGCGCGTAGAGGATCGCGGTGGAAGGGATCACCAGCACCGGCCGCTTGTCGGGCGAGAGCACGTCGACGTTGGCGAACATGCCCGCGCGCAGCCGGCCGTCGGGGTTCGGGAAGGTGGCCCTGAGGCGGATGTTGCGCGTGGCCACGTCGACCTCCGAGTTGATGGTGGTCAGCGTCCCCTCCCAGCTGGACTGCGGGAAGACGTCCGTGCGCAGCTGGGTCTTCATCCCCGGCGTCAGCTCGGAGAGGGCCTGCTGCGGCATGGAGAATTCTGCGTAGATGGGATGGACGGACTGCAGGGAGGCGATGGAAGTTCCCGAGGCGAGCACCTGTCCCAGCTCCACCTGCCGGATCGAGACGCGCCCGTCGAAGGGAGCGCGGATGGTCTTCTTGGCGATGGTCGCCTGCAGCAGGCCCACGCTCGCCGCGGCCTGCTTGGCCTTGGCTTCCGCCGCGTCGAGATCGGCGGGCGAGTTGGTCTGCGACTCGCGCAAGGCGCGGGCGCGCGCCAGGGTCGCGCGGGCCAGCTCGGCGTCGGCGCGGGCCGAGGCGAGCTGCGCTTCCTCGGTGGAGGTGTCCATCTTCACCAGCACCTGGTCCTTTTGCACGAAGGAACCGGAGTCGAAGCCGATCTCGCGCACCAGCCCGGCGACCTCGGAGGCGAGGTTGACCGAGCGGACCGCGACCAGCGAGCCGATGGCCGAGCGGGAAGCTTGCCATTCGGTCGCCTCCACTTTCGCCGACGTCACGGCTTCCGGCGGGATGACGAAGGACTTGCCGGCCTTGATCATGGTGCCGATCTGGCCCGCCTTGATGCCGGCCAGGATCACGATGACCCCGAGCAGGGCAGCGATGGCGATGATCCAATTCCGGCGCTTGCTGACCCCGAGGGTTCGCTGCTGCGAAGTCGTCGCTGCCATTTCCACCGCTGACCTCCGGATCGATCGATTGTGCCGAGTGAAAGTGGGCCCGTTGTAATGCTCGGACTGCGACCTGTCACGCCATCCCCGCCCCTATGGGAAACTGGGATGCCGGGCAGGGCGAAGCGGTTCCTGCCCCCAGCACGTACGGAAGCTCCCGGCACATATGTCGCTAGGGCCTCCTCTTTGTGACGACTCGGAAATGCGGCGCCCCTTCTGCCCGGTGACCGCAGTCGCGGGACTTGCCACAGCCAGATTGCTGATGCACCTACCGCCCAGGTAAAGAGCGTGCAGCTCGAGTCCGGTCCCCGGAGCGTTCGCCGTCACGTTGCAGATGCTCGCCCGGCCCACGTCGGTCACCCGCCGCGTCACCGTCTGCTGGCCGGCGACGGAATCCTGGTTCATCCGAACGAGATAGATCTTCGCGGCGCGCTTGGGTTGGAAGGACCGGTCGGGGGAAGAGAAATTCCGCTAGCAAGATCCGGGGTCTTGAAAGACGCCAGACCTTGGTCGGACCCGCGAGGTACGATCGACCTCTTCCTCGGCGGATGAAGGAGCGCCCTCCATGGCCGGTTCCTGGGTGTCGGTCGCGGCGGCTTTTGCGTTGGTGGCACTGAACGGGTTCTTCGTCGCCACGGAGTTCGCGCTGGTGAAAGTCCGGCCCACCCGGCTGGACGAGCTGGCGCGCAGGGGCTCGGTCGCCGCGCGCCAGGCCAAGCGGCTGGTCGATCGCCTCGACGAATATCTCTCCGCGACGCAGCTGGGCATCACCATCGCCTCGCTGGCGCTCGGCTGGATCGGCGAGCCCGCCTTCGCCCACTTGATCGAGCCAGCAACGTCCCGCTTGGGCTTGCAGCCGGCCACGCGCGAAGCCATCGCGGCCGGCCTGGCCTTCCTGCTGATCACCTTCCTGCACATCGTCTTCGGCGAGCTCGCGCCCAAGAGCGTCGCCATCCAGCGCTCGGAAGCCACGGCGCTCGTGGTCGCGGCGCCGATGCGCGCTTTCCGGCTCCTTCTTTATCCGTTCATCTGGGCCCTCAACGGCGTCGCCGCCGCTACCCTGCGGCTGTTCGGGCTCAGGCCCGCCGGCGAGGCGGAAGCGATCCATACGGAAGAGGAGCTGCGGATGATCGTCGCCAGCATGCGCTCCCGGCAGGGCGCATCCCGCGAGCGCCTCGATCTCGTGGACCGGACGCTGCGCCTGCGCCAGCGCGTGGCCCGCGATTTGATGGTGGCCAGGCAGGACATCGTCCATTTCCGGCTGGACCAGTCGCCGGAGGAGCGGCGCGAGATCGCGCGCAAGGCGGGACACGGCCGCTACCCCGTCGTGGAGCAGGACCTCGATCACGTAGTCGGCATCCTGCACGTGCGTGACGTCTACTACCGCGGCGAGGATCCCCGGACCCAGGAGGAGCTTCGGGCCATCTTGCGACCGGCGCTGTACGTGCCCGAGGTCATGAGCGCGGAGGGGCTGCTGCGGGAGTTCCGCCGGACGCGGCAGACGCTGGCCATCGTCGTCGACGAGTACGGCGGGACCGCGGGCCTGGTCACCGTCGAGGACCTCATGGCGGCCATCGTCGGGGAGATGCAGGACGAGCACAGCCGGGAGGGACCGTCCATCCAGGCGCTGGGCAGCGGACGGTACCGGATCGATCCGCGCACGCCGGTGGCGGATTTCGCGCACCATTTCAGCATTCAAGTCGAAGCGGGGTCCGCGGCGACGGTCGGGGGGCTTGTGATCGAGAGACTGCGGAGGATTCCCACCGTCGGCGACCGCGTCGTGGTCGGACCGGTCGAGCTCGCGGTGGAGGAGATGGAAGGGCCGAGGATCCTGGCCATTTCGGCTCAACGTCTCCCGGCAGGCACCTGACCGCTGCTGCCCCTCGTGAGGCAGGCACCAGATTGCTCCGGTTTTGTCACACGATCGTCACCTTCCGGAGTGCAAAAGCATCCGTCATCGAAAGCTCCCGGGAAAGGCAGCCTTTGCAGACCGCCAGTGAGCTCATGAGCCGGACCAATGAGCCGGAGCGGCCGCCCGAGGCAGCTCCCGTCCACGCCAACCTGCCCGACCGCGCATGGGCCGGCGTGCTCACCGTGCTCGGTCTGGGCGTTCTGGTGGTGGCGGCGCTGATCATTGCCGAGCTGATGCGCATCGGCGCGCCCGCCCTCGAACACACCGGGCTGACCGCGTTCGTCACCAACTCGATCTGGGACGTCCCCCGCGACGTCTTCGGCGCGCTCCCCTTCATCTATGGAACGCTGGTGACCAGCGCGGTGGCGCTGGTGCTGGCGTTGCCGATCTCGATCGGGCTCGCGCTCTTCCTCACCGAAATGGCGCCGGCTTCGGTGAAGTCGATCGTCTCCTTCCCCATCGCGATGCTGGCGGGCATCCCCAGCGTCGTCTACGGTCTCTGGGGTTTGTTCGTCCTGGTCCCCGTCCTGCGCAAGACGGTGGAGCCGGCGCTGGCGAAGACGTTGGGGTTCTTGCCCCTCTTCCAGGGGCCGCCCATCGGCCTCGGCTATCTCGCCGCCGGCGCGGTTCTGGCGATCATGATCCTGCCCACCATCACCTCCATCGCCATCGAGGTCCTGCAGACGGTGCCGGAGGCGCTGCGCGAGGGGGCGCTGGCGCTGGGCGCGACGCGCTGGGAGGCCATCCGCATCTCGGTGCTGCCGTACGCTCGCGCCGGCATCGTCGGCGCGACGATGCTGGGCCTCGGCCGGGCGTTGGGCGAGACGATGGCGGTCACCATGGTGATCGGCAATTCGCCCACCATCCGCGCCTCCCTGTTCGCTCCGGGGTACTCGCTGCCGGCGGTGATCGCCAACGAGTTCGCCGAGGCGAGCGGCGACCTGCACACCGCCGCGCTGGCGGCGCTGGGCCTGCTCTTGTTCGCGGTGACCGTTGCGCTCAACGCGGTCGCGCGCGTGCTCGTGCGGATGTCGCGCCGCGGGCCTTCCAGGGTCGCGGCATGAAATCGATGCACACCCGCCGGGCGGTGAACTGGCTGATGACGGGCGTCTGCGCGCTGGCGCTCGGCATCGCGCTGGTGCCGCTGGTCTCGCTGCTCTGGCTGGTGATCTCCCGCGGCATCGCGGGGCTCGATTGGAGCTTCTTCACCGCCATCCCCGCGCCGGTGGGGGAGACGGGCGGCGGGGTGGGGAACGGCATCGCGGGGACCTTGTACATCGTCGGGATCGCCTGCCTCATCGGCGTTCCGCTCGGGGTCGGCGCGGGCGTCTATCTGGCCGAGCGCGGCGATGGCCGGCTGGGAAACGCCATCCGCTTCACCGCCGAGGTGCTCTCGGGCGTGCCGTCGATCGTGATCGGCATCGTCGCCTATGGGCTGGTGGTCCTGCCCATGAGGAGGTTCTCCGCGCTGGCGGGGGGCGTGGCGTTGGCCGTGCTCATGGTGCCGACGCTGGCCCGGAGCACCGAAGAGCTGGTCCGTTTGGTTCCGGGAGCGCTTCGCGAAGCCTCGCTGGCCCTGGGCGTCCCGCAATGGCGCACGTCGCTGCGGATCATCCTGCGGACCGCGCTGGGCGGGATCATGACGGCCATCCTGCTCTCGGTGGCCCGGGCGGCCGGGGAGACGGCGCCGCTCTTGTTCACCTCGCTGAACAACCAGTACTGGAACTGGCGGCCCGATCAGCCCACGGCCTCGCTCACCGTCCAGATCTACAACTACGCGGTGAGCCCGTATGAGGAATGGCACGACCACGCCTGGAGCGCGGCGCTGGTGTTGCTGCTCCTCGTGGGGATGCTCTCGCTAGCGGGACGGCTGGTCTCGAGGAGAAGGTTCCGATGATGCCCGAGGCGGAGGTGCAGGCGCGGGAGGCCGGCGCGCCGAAGATCGACGTCCGCCAGCTGAACGCCTGGTTCAAGCAGAACCACGCCCTCCGGAACGTCTCGCTCACGGTGCCCGACAATTCGGTGCTCGCCATCATCGGGCCCAGCGGATGCGGCAAGAGCACCTTCGTGCGCTGCCTCAACCGGATGCACGAGCTGGTCCCCGGAGCGCGGCAGTCGGGGAAGGTGCTGGTGGATGGTCAGGACCTGCACGCCCGCCGGGTGGATCCGGTGAACCTGCGCCGCCGGGTGGGAATGGTGTTCCAGCGGGCCAATCCGTTCCCCACCATGTCCATCGCCGACAACGTGGCGGCGGGGCTGCGGCTGAACGGAGTGAAGGGCGATTACGAAGAGCTGGTGGAGAACAGCCTCCGCCAGGCGGCGCTCTGGGAAGAGGTGAAGGACCGGTTGCGGCACAGCGCGCTTTCGCTCTCCGGAGGGCAACAGCAGCGCCTCTGCATCGCCCGCGCCCTGGCCGTCGAGCCGGAGGTGCTCCTGATGGACGAGCCCGCCAGCGCGCTCGATCCCATCGCCACCGCCCGCATCGAGGAGCTGATCCGCGAGCTGCGCGAGGACCTCACCATCGTGATCGTCACCCACAACATGCAGCAGGCGGCGCGCGTGTCGGACGCGACCGCGTTCTTCTACATGGGGGAGTTGATCGAGCATGGCCCGACGGAGCAGATCTTCACCAATCCTCGCGAGCCGCGGACGGAGGACTACGTGACGGGCAAGTTCGGATGAAAGCGCATACCGACAAGACGTACGACGCGCAGCTCGACGACCTCCGCAACAAGCTGCTGACCCTGGGGGGAAAGGTGGAGACGGAGATCGTCAGCGGCATGCGCGCCTTGACCGAGCGCGATTCCAAGCTGGCGGAGAGCGTGATCGGGCAGGACCGCGAGGTGAACCGGCTGGAGCTGGAGATCGACGAGGCCTGCCGGCGCCTCTTGGTGCTGCGGCAGCCGGCGGCGAGCGACCTGCGGTTCATCACTACGGCGCTGAAGATCGTCGTCGACCTGGAGCGCATCGGGGACCTGGCGGTGAACATCGCCGAGCGGGCGTTGGACCTGAACCAGAGCCCGCCGCTGAAGCCCATCCATGATCTGGTGAAGCTGGCCGAGCTGGGACAGCGTCAGGTGCGGGCGGCGCTGGATGCGTTCGTGGAGGGAGACCCGGCTAAGGCGGAGGCCGTGATCCGCAACGACGACCTGCTCGACTCCGTCTACCACAACCTGGTGAACGAGCTGCTCGGGCTGATGATGGAGGATCCCCGCAACATCCGCCGCGCGAACAGCCTGCTCTTCGTCGCCAAGCACCTCGAGCGGCTGGGGGACCACGCGACCAACGTGGCGGAGATGGTCATCTATATGGTGCGGGGGACCGACGTCCGGCATCCGGGGAGCAGGGATTGAGCAGCGCTAAACAGCGCGCGCTTCAGCGCGTGCAACAGCCATGTGCGGCGCAGTTCCAACCGGTGAACCAACCAGCAGCCGGTTGAGCTGAATGTTCGATTTTGAACTCGTCCCGGGACGAGTTGCCTGTGGACAACTGCGGAACGCAGCTCTTCAGGGCAGGCGCCTTTCGTGGCCTGGTGGCCCTGGCATGAGTCACCGGTCATCGCGGCGGAGGAATCGGCAGGACGCGCCGCAGGTTGGTGGGCCGGAGCATTTTTTCCTTTGAGAGCAAGAGGATAGAGTGTTGACGTGTCGCTGCGCCGGATCGCACTGCTGACGCTCTTCGCCTTCGGCTGCGCCACCGTGCGCATGCCGGTGACCGCCGCCTCCGGGCCGGCCGACGCGGCGGGGAGCATCGCGCCGCCGATCACGGAGCTGTGGCTCGAGAGCTCGGACACGATTCCTGACGAGGTCGCGCTCGCCGCGGATGGCGAGGCTCGGGCCGCGATGGCCTCCGCCCTGGCCGGCCGGGAGATCCCGGCGACGGCGGCCGGGGCGACCGATGCGGTGCTCTTCGTGCGCGAGCGGGCGGTCGGGGTCACCGCGGAGCGGCGTCGCCAGCAGACATGGGCGAAGGTCGGGATGGTGGTCGGCTTCGTCGTCGTGGCCGTCGCGGCGGTCTACCTCGCCACCAGGGGCAAAGGGTCGTCGTCCGCGTCGTCGGGCAAGTCGGCATCGGCCCCCCACACAGCGACGCCGGTGTCCGTCAAGCCGCGGGCGCCTCCGGCGGCTCCGATCGGACGCGTGCCGGCGCCGGTCGCTCCCCGGCCCGTCCTCGGCGGCGGTCCGGCGCCGCGCGGATGGAACACGTCGCCCTTCTTCTTCGGCTTCTATTTCAACTTCTGGATCCCTCCGCGTCCCCTGGTGCTCGCGCCCGAAGGGGAGGACGAGGATCCCTGGGGCCCGCCGGGTCCGCCGCCGCCACTCGCGCTCGATGCGGTCCCTCCTCCTGCTCCTCCTCCGGAGGAGGCAGCCGATGTCGCCGAGCCTCCACCCCCCGAGCCCCTGGCCGCGATCGTGGTCCAACTTCCCCCGCTGTCCGACAAGGTGAATTTTTCCGTCGACGACCGCGGCTTCTTCGACGGCACCCGGACCGCGGTGCAGCTGGACCTGATCGACCGGGCGAGCGGTCGACTGCTCTGGTCGAACGCCGTCAGCAGCGGCGCGGATCCGCTCGACGCCGGCGAGGTGACGAAGCTGGTGGACGAGGCGCTCGCCGGAGTCAGCTGGGCACGCCGGACGCGCTGAACATCCGACGACCGCCGCATCTCTGGGCAATGGTCGGACCACTGCCCAGATCGGACTTGACATCCGCGCAATGGTCTGATGATCAGACCGCTGAAAGGTCTGACCAATGCCCCCGAAGAGCGGCTCCAGCTCCGTGGCCAGCTTCGAGACCGTCCGGAAGGTCCGGCGGTACGAGCAGGTCGCCGAGCAGATCCGCCGGCTGATCTCCAGCGGCCAGCTGAAGCCGGGCGACCTGCTCCCGCCCGAGCGGGAGCTGGCGGTGAAGCTGGGCGTGGGCCGCAGCTCCATCCGCGACGCCGTCCGCACCCTGGAGGTGACGGGCATCCTCGAGCCCCGCCAGGGACACGGCACGGTGGTGCGCGACCTCTCCACCGACGCGCTGGTGGTGCCGCTCGCCAGCGTCCTCACCCGCAAGCGGGAGATGGTCAGCGAGCTCCTCGACGTCCGCCGCATGCTGGAGCCCGCGCTGGCGGCGCGCGCGGCGAAGAACGCCACCCCGCAGGAGATCGCGGAGATGGGCCGCATCCTCGAGCGCCACGAGGCCAAGCTCCGCCGCGGCGAGCAGGCCGTGGACGAGGACAGCGAGTTCCACTACGCGGTCGCGCTGGCCGCGCGCAACAGCGTCGTGCTGCGGGTGCTCGACGTGCTGATGGACCTCTTGCGCGAGAGCCGCTCCCGGTCCCTTCAAGTCAAGGGCCGGCCGCGGCGCTCGTTCGAGGGCCACCGCCGCATCCTGCGCGCCATCCAGAAGGGCGACGCCAAGGCGGCGGAGGCGGCGGTGCGCAAGCACCTGGAAGAGATCGAGGAGATCGTCTTGCGTCAGCTCTAAGTGAGGAGGAAGGCATGGGCCGGCTCTTCGCAATCGAAATCGTCTACCGGGGCATCTTCCAGAAAAAGCTCGCGGCCAACATCAGCAGGGCCGTGGTGCTGGCGGCGCATCGCGAAGGAAAGCCGGGCATCTCCTTCGGGCGCTATGGGGACAGCCCCGAGCGCAACGGCATCCCCGCCAAGTACTTCGCCATCGTGGCCAGCGACGAGATCACGCTGGAAGAAGGCAAGGCGAAGTACGAGCCCAAGGAAGTCGACATCACCATCTGCGTCGACGACACGCTCTTCAAAGGCGTCGAGTCCTGGGCCTGGTACGGGCTGCAGCCGATCAACAAGCTGCTCAAGCCGGACGGCACGCTGATCGTTACATCGCTCAAGGAGCCCGAGGAGTTGATCCCCCTCGCGCACCGCAAGGGAACACCGTACAAGCTGGCGGTCCTCAAGGGCACGCCCAGCTTCTCCGGGCTCTGGGTCTACAAGGACGATCACACCGACGTCCGCATCCTGGGCGTGATGGCGCGGGTGCTGCCGGAGTTGTTCAGCCTCGCCGCGGTGCAGCAGACCATCCGCGACGAATGGCACAACGAGATCAAGGCCACCTCCGCGCAGCGCGCCCACGAGCGCATCCAGACGGTGGCAGTGAAGCCCGACCAGGGAAATCCGGAGGAGCCCTACAAGTTCGACATGCCCAAGTGGACCGAGATGCGCGAAGGTATCGCCATTCCCGGCATTCCGGTCGGCGGCGAGATGACGGACCCCGTCACCGGCGAGGAGGGTGGCTGGCGCCCCGGCCGGAACCAGACGTTCAAGAAGTGGGCGACACGCACCATGCGGCCGGTGGTCGACTTCGAGAAGTGCATCAAGTGCACCCTCTGCTGGCTGCAGTGTCCCGACAGCTGCTTCGACGTCACGCCGGAGGGCCTCTACGACGCAAATCTTGAAGCCTGCTGCGGTTGCGGCGTCTGCGAGGCGGTCTGCCCCGTCCCCCTCTGCGTCACCATGGTGAACGAGACGCAGTTCAAGGACAACTCCAGCCAGTGGGAGGCCTGGCGCCAGGACAAGTCCGGGTACGAGACCCATCTCGCCGCCTGGATCAAGGATCGGCCGCACCGCTCGCACGGCTTCCACGTCCGCGGCCAGTACCAGGAAGAGGTTTCCGCCGAGCTCGCCCGGCAGGAGGGCTGATCATGGCTGAGGTGATCGCGCATTCCGCAGAGCACAAGCCCGGAACCGAAGACCAGACGTCGCTCATCACCGGCAGCGAGGCCATCGCGGTGGCCTGCAAGCTCGCCGACGTGGACGTCATCACCGGCTACCCCATCCGGCCCTACGACACCGTGATGCAGTACATCGCCAAGCTGGTCTCCAACGGCGAGATGGACTGCGAGTACATCATCGCCGAGGGCGAGCACTCTCAGTTCGAGATCGTCAAGCACGCCAGCGCCTGCGGCGCCCGGGTGTTCTGCGGCTCGAGCGGGGTGGGCTGGATGTACGCGATGGAGGCGCTCACCGTCACTCCGGCCCTCCGCATCCCGATGGTCGCGATGGTCGGCAACCGCGCGCTGGATGACCCCGGCGCGTTCGGCGTCGAGCACAACGACGCCTTGGCGGTTCGCGACCTGGGCTGGCAGCTCGTCTGGGTGGACAACGCGCAGGAGGCGCTCGACACGGCGCTCATCGCCTACAAGGTGGCGGAGGACCGGCGGGTCTTCCTCCCTTGCGCCATCTCCTGCGACGGAGCCTTCCTCACCCACTCGCAGGCGATCGTGAAGATCCCGTCCGAGGCGAAGGTGAACCAGTTCCTCCCCCGCTACGACCGCGGTGACCTGCTGCTCCATCCCGACAACCCCATCACCGTGGCGCCGCAGGCGAACGAGGACTGGCTGATGGAGATCCGCCGGCAGACCGCGGCGGGGATGGAGCGGAGCCCGCAGGTCATCCGCGAGGCCTACACGCAGTTCACGAAGGTCTTCGGACGCGACTACGGAAACCCCTTCTTCGAGGAGTACATGACCGACGACGCCGACGTGGTGCTCGTCGGCATGGGCACGCTGTCCAACCCGGTGCGCGTCGCAATCCGCGAGATGCGCAAGGAAGGGAAGAAGGTCGGCTTCGTGCGGGTGCGCTGGTTCCGCCCCTTCCAGGCGGAAGAGCTGGCGAAGACGCTCTCGCGGTTCAAGGGAGTGGGCATCATCGATCGCGACTTCTCGCTGGGCGCCCCGTACTCGAGCGGAGTGCTCGCCACCGAAGTGCGCGCGGCGCTGTACCCGGTCGCCAACCGGCCGGCGCTGGTCGCGTTCATCTGCGGCCTGGGCGGCCGCGAGGTGACGCTGCCCGACGTGAGGAAGATGACGGAGAACGTTTACGCGGCCGCGGCGGGCAAGCCGCAGCCTTCGACGCAGTGGATCGGCCTGCGGGAGTAGGAGACAGACCATGGCCATCAATGAGCGGGAGCTTGCGGACCTCGTCAACCTTCGCCCCACCCAGCACCTGGATCCGTTCAAGGGCGTGAAGAAGCTGCCCATCCAGGAGTACTTCACCTCGGGCCACCGCACCTGTCAGGGCTGCGAGTCGGCGCTGGTGATGAAGATGATGGTGAAGGCGGCGGGCCCGCGCACAATCGTGCTCGGCAGCACCGGCTGCATGTACGTCGCCAACACGACGTACTACTCGACCAGCTGGGTGGTGCCCTGGATGCACACGCAGCTCGGCTCGTCCGGCTCGGCGGCGCTGGGCGCGGCGGCTGCGCTCAAGGCGCTGATGCGCAAGGGCAAGATGAAGGACGAGCCCATCAACGTCATCGCCTTCTGCGGCGACGGCGGCGGCGC
>Ga0070708_100002730_pt1 | contig 13701 bp, 9 predicted proteins | sample KBSK5503metaG_FD_65469 | JGI IMG/M metagenome (GOLD analysis project Ga0070708, IMG submission 65469) | Corn, switchgrass and miscanthus rhizosphere microbial communities from Kellogg Biological Station, Michigan, USA - KBS K5-50-3 metaG | ecosystem: Host-associated > Plants > Roots >...
CCGCTGCCCGGGGAGTTCGCCTCGTATGCCGCCGAGGACATCGCCCACGTGCAGGGCGATGACGCGTTGGCCGCACTTGCGGCGCAGGGCCGAAGAGTTCTCGCGTTGCTCTCTCCGCTCGATGATGCTGCGGTCGATGGCGTGACGTACGCGCCGGGAAAATGGACGCTCAAGGACGTGGTCGCCCACTTAGCCGACGATGAACGAGTCTTCGGCTACCGACTCCTGTGTCTTGCCCGGCGAGATGCGCGCACGCTGGACGGCTTCGATGAACGGCATTACGCCGACGCTGCGAACGCCACACGGCGACCGTGGTCGTCGCTGCTCGCGGACTATGCGGCCGTGCGACAGGCCACTCTCACCTTGTTGGAGGGACTTCCGAACGCCGCGTGGGAGTATCGTGGCACGGTCAACGGGTACGAAGCATCGGTGCGCGGCCTCGCGTTCCACATCGCGGGCCACGAGTTGCGTCATCTGCGAGCGATCGAATCGCTCTACTGGCCGCACCTCGAGCGCGCACCGCGGTCCGGCGGCTAACGTGATCGTGCGACATGCCGCGACCGACGCGCGGCATCGCGGCGAGCTTCACCAGACGCGCGCAGAGTGCCTCACCGACCGATTTGTCGCGTGAACTTCACCACGACCGATCGCGTTTGCGGCCGGGTCCAGCGGAAAAACCCCTCCGCCTCTTCGCCTTCGTTGAAGACAACGAACAGTCCGGTACCCGCGGTGCCCAGCCACCCGAAGCGCGCATTCGCCGTCCAGACGCGCGCCTGGTTGTTGAATTGAACCAATGTCTGCGCGAACACGCGCGGTGTGAAGAAGTACGCGAGGCGCGTCCCGATCAGTTGGCGAATGAACGATCCCTGATCGAGCCGAACATCGTTGTAGTCGAAGAGCAACGACGATGAGAGCGTCGCACCCTGGCGATACGTGAACGTGACGTTGCCGCCATTTCGCGTGCCATTGTAGAACGGTCCAAAGTCGCCGCGGAGGACGAACGACAATGGCGCGCTCGGGTTGAGCGTCCAATCGAGTCCGTACACGGTGTAGTTGTACGAGCCGACGGGCAGCGTGACGTTGGGTGCGATCGCGAACGGTGTCGTCAGGCCTTCGTGAAAGACATTGATCTCAGGCCCGAACTTGCCACCGTCCGCGAACTCGAGCTCCGTGAGGTCGATGTGCACTTGTCCGTTCTGCCACGAGCCATCGAGCCCGTAATAGCCGCGATAGTTCGTGTGGGGATTCCAGTCCTTGAGCCATTTCCATTCCGGCTTCCGGACGAACCGCATGGCGGCGATCTCATAGAAGCGATAACCGCCGGTGCGATTCAGAAACCCGACTTCCGGATTGAGATTGCTCCCCACGGAGACGATGCGCGCGTTGTTGTTCCAGTCGGCCGTTTGAAACGCGCCGCGTACGCTGTACCCCAAATCATCGCCGCTCCGGTTCGGAGTTGATGTCTTGGCGCCCCACCAGTCGAAGGTCCACGCGTCACCTGCGCCGACGCGGCCGTCCAGCGCAAACGTGCCGTTCCGATCGGCCGAGCTCTTCGTCGCCATGCGTTCGACCGCGAGCACGCCGATGCGCGATCGCGACGGAAGCTCGCGCACGGCGCGCACGACGGAATAGCTATTCGCCGGCTGCGCTCCGAGCCCCGCGGACTCGTCGGTTACAATCTCCAACGCGCCGATCGAGAGTCCCGCCGCGCGACCGGTGATGCGGCCACCGCCCCGAATGGGCACGGGCGTGCCCAACGTGTCGATGCCGATGCGACGCGTGAAAAACAGCTCGACGGCTTGAGGCGTTCCCGCGGAGAACACGCCGGCGTTCTCGAGGAAGAAGGGACGCTTCTCGGGGAAGAACAACGAAAAGCGCGTCAGATTGGTGCGCTGCTCGTCGACCTCGACCTGTGCGAAGTCGGTGTTGTACGTGACATCGAGTGTGAGCCCCTGTGTCAGCCCGTACTTCGCGTCGCCGCCGAACTCGTTGGTGCCGTGCATTCGCTGATCGATCGCGAAGTCGCGCCGCGAGCCGCCGAGTACATACGGAGTGATGGTCGCCAACCGCTGGGTGGGGAGCTTGAGTCCTTCGAGCGTTCCGGCACGCGACAGGCGATACAGATTGAACTGACGTGGAATGAACGACCAGTATGCGTCTTCACCCTTGCGGCGTATTCCGCGCGAAAGGTTGAGTCCCCACGACTGCGTCGCGCTCGATCCGTAGCGCAGCGTCGAGTACGGAATCCGAAACTCGGCATACCAGCCCGCCGAGTCGCTCGACGTCCGCACCGTCCAGCTACCGTCCCAGTTCAAATTGAAGCCACCCATCGATCCCGACTGCTGGCGCGTTTGACCAGTGACGGTGATTCCTCCTCCTTCGCCTTCCTTCACGACCTGGCCGTCGTACTCCACGCCCGCCGGCGTCGTCGCGAACACGAATCCGTTTTGGCGATCCAGAAACGTGTCGAGGATGATCGCGAAATAGTCACTGTTGTCGAGCGAGACGTCGCGAATCTTCTCGCCCGGGACGATACCACCGGGCTCGCGATCGAACAGCCACGCGCCGATGTACAGGGCTTCGCCATCGGTGACAAGACGCACTTCGGTGCGCTCACTCACCGGCTGACCTTCGCGCAGCTCGCGCTGAACAAAGCCGTCGTAGACCGGAGCGCCTCGCCACGCTTCGTCGTCGAGTCGGCCGTCGAGGACGGGGGGCCGCTGGACGACGGTCACCGCTCCCGTGCGCGTCGCGGACGACGCCTGCCCGGCCGGCGCGGTTTGAGCAGCGCCGGAAGACACGGCCCAAAACAGGAGGGTACTCGACACCAATCGGAGCATCGAGTGCGAAGGGGTCGGCAAATGATGCACACTGAGAGCCGGGTCGACCGGTTTTCGCATGAGCAAGCGCGTGGTGGGAAAGATGTCGGAGGAAGCTACGGCGACTACCCGCACGCTCGCAACAAGAAAAAGCCTTACAAACCGAGGTTGTATTTGTTCATCTCACTCTCGTGTCCACGGCAACCCAGTTGAGCTCCCACGTCTTTCCGCCGTCGTCGGAGAACGACTGCTCGAACCGGCACGACGTGGCGCTGACACCGGTAATGACGAAACGAACGAGAATGGCTCGGCCGTTCAGGGTTTCCTGATCAAAGAACTCGCCACGTCCCTCCTTGAACTCGCCAATGGTGGGCTGGCTCAGCGTACCGGTGGCGCTGTTAGCGAAGTTGAGGCTCCACTGGTGTGAGTCTGGGTTGTACAGGCGCAGACTGAGCGCTTCGAGATGGCCCGCGGAGCCATCGACCACGAGCTCCACCAGGTTGGCGCGTCCGTTCCACACCTTCCGAACAATCGTCGTGCCCTCGTATTCGACCCAGGTGGTGGACCCGCTGAGCGGATGCACGAGTCGGCGGAGATGTGTCTTCCACGTACCGATCTCGAAGTCGAAATCGTGCGCGCCGTCGCGACGTGGGTTCGTCGGTTGCGGGCTGGCGCTGTGCGCGATCGCGACGAACGCTCCACACATGACAAGTAGCTGTCTTCGCAATCGCTGCATAACGGGCTCCTGAGGTGCACAGTTGGACGTTCGGATGTCATTGGGCGACGATGGATCGCGACGTCGCGTAAATGCTGAGAATTTCTGTTAGTAACTCGCATCCGAGCGATTACGTCACCGCCGGCGATGTTTGGCTCGACCACATGACCGAATTGCGCTACGGGCACCCCGCATCTACTATCGACAGCGCTCACTGCCCGAGAAAACAAGTCATGTCGATACCCTTCCGATCCTCCGCCACGGCCGTCCCCGTGCTGTTGGTCGCGATGACCGCGGCGGCCCAACGTGTCGAGATCAAGCTCGACGGTACGGCGGCGAAACAAGCCACGACCGGGCGCGTCTACGTCTTCTTCGCGAAGGACAGTGCGCGCGAGCCGCGTCTGCTCGGCGGCTCGTACGGCGGCAGCGTGCCGTTCTTCGGTGTCGATGCCGAGGCGATGAGCCCGGGCGCGGCGGCGACAATCGACGCGAGCACGCTCGGCTATCCGTACGAGAACTTGTCTCAAGTCCCCGCCGGCCAGTACTACGTGCAGGCGCTGATGAACGTCTACACGAAGTTCAATCGCGCCGACGGCCACGTCGTCTGGGTGCACAACGACCAGTGGGAAGGCCAGCACTTCAATACGTCGCCGGGCAATTTGGTGAGCGATGTGCAGCGCGTGACGTTCGATCCAAAATCGCGCGCGACCATTCGACTGACGCTCACCAAGGTGCTGCCGAAAGTAGACGTGCCCCCAGACACACGCTGGGTCAAGCGCATCAAGATCAAGAGTGAAGTGCTCTCCAAGTTCTGGGGCCAGCCGATGTACATCGGCGCCACCGTGCTCCTGCCCAAAGGATTTGACGAGGAGCCCACGCGGCGCTACCCGGCGATCTACAGTCAGGGGCACTTCGGGCTCGGCGCGCCATTCGGATTCTCTGAACAACAATTCACCGGTCGTGGCGGCGGACGCGGCGCCGCGCCCGAGAGCCCGTTCGGAAACGAGCCGTCGTCGGCTCGGGAATCAGGCTACGAATTCGCGCAGAGCTGGATGAGCGACTCCTTCCCCCGCTTCGTCGCAATCACCTGGCAGCATCCCACGCCGTACTACGACGATTCATACGCCGTGAATTCAGTGAACAATGGTCCGTATCAGGACGCGCTGCTCACCGAGCTCGTCCCGTTGCTCGAGAAACAGTTTCGTCTGATCCCCGAGGCGAACGCGCGATTTCTCACCGGCGGTTCGACCGGCGGATGGGAGTGTGTCGCGCTCCAAATTCAGCGCCCCGACTTCTTCGGCGGCGGGTGGTGCCTCTATCCCGATCCCGTCGACTTCCGACGCAACCAGCTCGTCGACAACTATGCCGACACCAACGCGTTCACACCGAACCAGAGCACGCCGCCGATCCCCGAGCGATATATGATGCGAACGCCGGAGGGCCAGCCGCAGGTGACGCAGCGTCAGATGAGCCAACTCGAAGCGGTGCTCGGCAGCCGCGCGCGAAGCGGCCAACAGTTCGACGCGTGGGACGCGGCGTACGGCCCGATCGGCGCAGACGGCTATCCGATTCGCCTCTGGGATCGTCGCACGGGACACATCGACAAGAGTGCCGCCGCGTATTGGCGCGACAAGGGATACGATCTGACGTGGTACATGAAAACCAATTGGTCGAGGATCGGTCCCTCACTCGCCGGCAAGATGCACATGTACGTTGGCGACATGGACAATCACTATCTCAACCTCGCCGTCTACGCGATGGAGGCGGAAGCGTCGAAGCTCACCAACCCAAAAGCGAACTTCACGTTCGAGTACGGACGACCGATGAAACCGCACGGCTGGCAGCCGATGACGAACGCCGAGATGGTACGGATGATGGATCGATTTCGGAGCGAGCACCGTACGCAACCCTGAGGTCCACACCGTGACGCGACGGTATGATCGTTTTCGTTGGCAGGGGATTGTCTTCACCGCGTTGCTGTCCGTCATGCCGCTCACGGACAACGCGGCCGCGCAGAGTAGCCCTGATTGGACGGAACCGTTTCCGCCGTTTCGCATCGCCGGGAATCTCTATTACGTCGGCAGCAAAGGGCTCGCGACGTACTTGATCACGACGCCGGCGGGACACGTTCTGATCAACAGCGATCTCGAGGCCAACGTTCCGCTCATTCGCGCCAGCGTCGAGCAGCTCGGATTCAAGTTCGCCGACGTCAAAATCCTATTGATCAGTCACGCGCACTGGGATCACGACGCCGGCAGCGCGATGATCAAGCAGATGACCGGCGCCAAGTACATGGTGATGGACGCCGACGTCCCCGTCGTCGAATCCGGCGGCAAGGAAGACTTTCAGTACCGCAACACACCGGCGTCTCTCTATCCGCCAACCACGGTCGATCGCGTGTTGCACGATGGCGACGAAGTGAAGTTGGGAAACGCGATACTCATGGCCCACCTGACGCCCGGTCACACCAAGGGCTGCACGACGTGGACGATGAAGGTGAAAGACAGCGGGAAGGAGTACAACGTCGTGATTGTCGGCAGCCCGAACGTGAATCCGGGCTACAAACTCGTCGGCAACGCGTTGTACCCTCGGATCGCCGCCGACTATGAGCGGATGTTCCAAGTTCTCAAATCATTGCCCTGTGATATATTTCTCGGCGCGCATGGCGCGTACTTTGGCATGGAAGCGAAATACGCGCGCTTGAAGGACGGCGCGCCCGCGCCGTTCGTCGATCCCGACGGCTACAAGAAGTTCGTGACGGACAAGGAGCGGGAATTTCAAGCGGAGCTCGCCAAGCAAAGAGCCACGGGACCTCCTTGAAGCGCGAAAAAAGAAAGCGGAAAACCGAGAACGGTTCCCCCGCCTCCTTAGATCACCGAGACGATTCGCCGTCGGCGCTCATCGCCGAGATGCAGCAGTATTATGGACGGCGCGCCGAGATCTACGATGCGTCGATGGGCTACGAGGACCCCGACGTCGTTTGCTCGCTCCAACCGGTCATCGAGGCGCTGCGCGAGGAGATGCGTGATCGCACCGTGCTCGAGATCGCGTGCGGACCAGGCTTCTGGACTCAGCACGTCGCCGAAGCCGCGCACTCGATTGTGGCGTCGGACTACAACGAATCGACGCTGTCTCGCGCGCGTGCCAAGCCAATCGACGTCGATCGCGTGAGCTTCGTTCGCGCCGACGCGTACGACCTCTCATCGATCGGAGGTACGTTCACGGGTGCTTTTGCCGTCGATTGGCTGGCCCACGTTCCCGCGTCTCGTCTCCACGCCTTTCTCGACGGGCTGCACCAAAAACTGGAGCCGGGTGCTCGCGTCGCCTTCTGCGACCAGACGCCGCGACCGTCCTCCTTCACCGGCCTTCACGATGCCGAAGGCAATCATCTCCAGGAACGTGATCTCCCGGACGGTTCGCGATTCCGAGTGATAAAGCACTTCTTCTCGGACGGCGAATTGCGAGACGTCCTGGCACGATATGCCGACGACGTCACCATCCGCCGCTTTGACCGACAGCGACGAGTCCTCGTTGCCTACAGGCTCGGTCCGGTTCAAGGAGTTGCGGCGATGGCGACGGCGCGTTGATTTGATTCGTCCGGGTCCGCCCTCCTTCTCCGCTCGACGTTCAACGCGATGAGCGCGTTTCCGCAACCCGAGAGGATTTGCATATGATGACACGCCTCGCCATCGGCGCCCTTCTCTGCGCGACCGCGGCCAGAGCGCAGGATCGCACCATGCCGCCGGAGAGCGAACGGCAGTTGGCGCGCGCCATCTACAAAGAGATGGTCGAGATCAAGTCCGGGTACACCACGGGCGCCACAACGCCGGTCGCCGAAGCCGCGGCGCGCCGGCTCAAGGCGGCCGGATTCCCGGCGTCGGACATCTTCGTCGGCGGCGCGACTCCGACCAAAGCCAATCTCGTCGTCCGATACCACGGCACCGGACGCCGCCGTCCCATCCTTCTCCTCGCGCACACCGACGTCGTGGAAGCAAAGCGCGAAGACTGGAGCATGGATCCGTTCGTCCTCACCGAGAAGGACGGCTACTTCTACGGACGAGGCACGGGCGACGACAAGGCGCAAGCGGCGGTCTGGATCGCGAACCTCATCCGCTACAAGCGCGAAGGGTTCAAGCCCGATCGCGACATCATCGTCGCGCTCACCGCCGACGAGGAAGGCGGCGGCCCGTACAACGGCGTCCAGTGGCTGCTCAAGAACAAACGCCAGCTGATCGACGCCGAGTTTGCCCTCAACGAAGGCGGATGGGGTGAATCGGTGAATGGCGTTCGACTCTCGAACGACGTGCAGGTGAGCGAGAAGTACGTCATCAACTATCGATTCGAGGTGCGCAACAAGGGCGGTCACAGCTCGCTTCCTGTCGCCGACAACGCGATCTACCATCTGTCCGGCGCGCTCTATCGGCTATCTAGCTTCGGCTTCCCGCTCAAGACCAACGCCGTCACCCGCGAGTACTTCCGCGCAATGTCAAACATCGAGAAAGGCAGCGTGAGCGCGGATCTCGCCAAGGTCGCTGACGGAGACACGGCGGCGATGACGCGTGTAGCGCAGGGCTCGACAGGGTGGAACGCGACGCTGCGTACAACGTGCGTCGCGACACAGCTCGAGGGCGGACACGCGAAGAACGCGCTTCCGCAGATCGCCGTGGCCAACGTCAACTGCCGCGTGCTGCCCGAAGATTCGATCGGCTACGTAACGGCGACGCTCAAGCGCCTGATCGCCGACACCGCCGTCACCATAACGATCGACGGAACGCCGCAGAACTCGCCTCCATCGCCGATGCGCGACGACTTGATGTCCTCTACAAAAGCGGCGACCACGGCTCTGTGGCCCGGCGTTGCTGTCGTCCCGATGATGGTGATGGGCGCGACAGACGGCGCCTACCTCCGTTCGGCCGGCATTCCGACCTACGGAGTCCAAGGATTCTTCTACGACCGCGACGACATTCGATTCCATGGTCGCGACGAGCGACTCAAGGTGCAATCGTTCTATCAAGGCCAGACATTCCTCTATGATCTGGTGAAGCGACTCGCCGGCGCGCCGGCAGCGTGACCATGACAACCGACGACAATGAACTCTCGCGACGCCAATTCATGGCGTTCGCCGCCGGCAGCCCGCTCCTCGCCGTTGCGGGAGTGGATCTTCGTTCGTTGCGCCGCTTGCTTGGCGGCAGCTCCCGTCAGCAAGCGAAAGCGCTGGCGCTACTCCAGCAAGCTTCGCAAGAACCCGAGCTCATCGCGTCGCCGAGCGACGCATTGAACGTGTTCGACTTCGAGCCCGTCGCAAAAAAGAAACTTCCGCCGGCACACTGGGGATATCTCGCCACTGGCAGCGATGGCGACGAGACGATTCGCGCCAATCGCGAGGGGTACGCTCGGTGGGATCTACGCGTTCGACGGCTCGTCGACACGAGCAAGCTCGATACGTCGATCCAAATGCTCGGCGTCAAATGGCCGACGCCGATCGTCATCAATCCTGTCGGAAGTCAGCGCGCGTTTCATCCCGAAGGCGAGCTCGCCGTAGCGCGCGCCGCCAAGAACAAGAACCATCTGCAAGTCTTGTCGACCGTGGCGACGTCGAGCATCGAGGACGTGATCGCCGCGCGCGGCGCGCCGGTGTGGTTCCAGCTCTACCATCAACAGGACTGGAATCAGACCAAGCAGATCGTCAAGCGTGTCGAGCGTGCCGGCGCACCCGTCGTCGTGTTCACGGCCGATCTGCTCGGCGGCAGCAACCGAGAAACGATGCTTCGCGAGCGGCGCTTCGACACGCGCACGTGCACGAATTGTCATCAGGGTGGTCCGCCCATGCCGGGCATCAGCGGCCGTGTGAACGACATGCGCGACAATCGACGCAAGCCGGCGATCGCCGATCTCCAGCCTGATACGCCGATCCCCGAGATCGGCACGCCGACGTGGGAGTTCATCAAACGACTTCAAGATGCGACGACGATGAAGGTCTTTATTAAAGGCATCGTCACGAAGGAAGACGCCGAGATCGCGGTGCACAACGGCGTCAACGGAATGTTCGTGTCCAATCACGGCGGACGCGCCGAGAATAGCACGCGCGCGACGGTTGCGAGCCTACCGGAGGTCGTTGAGGGTGTACGCGGCCGGGTTCCGGTGATTCTCGACGGCGGCATTCGACGCGGCACTGACATCTTCAAGGCGCTCGCACTCGGCGCGACGGCGACAGGGATTGGACGACCCTATATCTGGGGCCTGGCGTCGTTCGGCCAGGAGGGAGTGGAGACGGTGCTCGCCCTGCTGCGTAAGGAGACGGAGATGGTGATGCGCCAGGCCGGCACGACGTCAGTGAAGGGGATTACGAGAGCGCACATCGTTCCGCACGGCATGTAATGAACCTCTCAATGGGCCGAGCCTTCGCGCTGGTTCTTTTCATCGTCCTGGCAGCCTGCGGCCGTCGCGCTCTTCCGGGCGAGTATCTCTTCGTCTGGGCCGGTGACTCGGCGCACAAGGCGAGCGATTTTCTCGCGGTCATCGACGCCAACCCCGCGTCGCCGCAATACGGTGGCGTCGTCGCCACGCTACCGACCGGCATGGTCGGCACACATCCGCATCATACCGAAGGCGAGATGCCGTCCAACGGACATCTGCTGGCCAACGGATTTCACGCCGGGCGCACTTGGCTGTTCGACCTCTCCGCGCCACGTCAACCAAAACTTCTGACCTCTTTCGGCGATCTGGCGGGATTCAGTCATCCACACACGTTCATCCGCCTCGCCAACGGACATGTGCTCGCGACGTTCCAATACCAGGCCGACTCGACAACCGGCCGTGCACACGACGCGATGCCGATGGACGTGGAGCATTCGACCGGCGGCTTGGTGGAGATGGACGAACGAGGGAGTGTGATCCGGAGCGGCAGCGGTCGCGACGTGTCGATTCCTGACAAGAGAATCTTTCCCTACAGCGTCCTCCCGATGCCCACGATCGACCGCGCCGTGTCGACGACAACCGACATGGACGAAGCCGACGAGAAGGCCACGTCCGAGTGGGTGCAGTTTTGGCGGCTGTCGGATCTGACGCTGCTGCGAAGCATCGCGCTCAAGCCGGGCCCGCGCGGCGACGAGCATCAATTCTCGGGCGAGCCGCGGCTGCTGCCCGATGGACACAGCGTCTATATCCACACGTTCAACTGCGGCCTCTATCTCGTGCGAGGCGTGGATAGTGCCGAGCCGAGCGCGACGTTCGTGAAGGGGTTCGACGGAAAGAATTGCGGCGTTCCAATTCTCGCGGGCCACTATTGGCTACAGCCCGTTCCGGAAACGCACGCACTGGTTGCGTTGGATATCGCCGATCCCGAGCATCCGCGAGAAGTGTCTTCGGTGAAACTGGGTGACGATGAGTTTCCGCACTGGATCGCGATCGATGCTACGGGCCGACGTGTCGTTCTCAACTCGGGCGGACATGGTAGCGGCGACCGCCTGTTCATCATCGACCTCGACCCAGCGAACGGCGCGCTGTCGCTGGACGATCGCTTTCGCGATCCCGGCAGCGCGCGCGTCGGCGTGAGGTTCGCAGAGAAAACGTGGCCGCACGGATTCGTCGGGACCGCAGCTCCGCACGGTACGGTGTTCTCGCGCTGACGTTGCGTTACGACTCCGCCGTGTGTGCCGTGAGTAGCTGACGCATCTTCACACGCCCAAAGTGTTCCGCCCATCCCATCGCGTCGCCGTCATGCTTGCTGTCGCGAATGCCCGGATCGGCCCCGGCGGCCAGTAACAATCGCGCCACTTCGACGCCGTCATTGAACGCGGCCATGTGCAGCGCGGTCACGTCGGCATCCCAATGCGCCCATCGCGCGTTCGGATCCGCGCCGTGATCGAGCATCCATCGCACCGCCGACGCATCGTTCCGCTTGGCCAGCAGATGCAGTGCACCGCCGCTCCTGAGCAATTCAGGATTGTCGCGAACCACACGGGATGCTGTTTCCCAGTCGCCGAGTGTGAGCGCGGCGACGAGATCCAGCGGGCCCGCCCGCGACGAACGATGTCCGCGATCGGCACTCGTTAGCTCGGCCATCGTCATTCTGTGAATCGCCTCCATTACCGAACCATCGACATCCTTCGCGGTCGCGTACGATGCCACCGGCTGACCGTGGCTATCGACCGCGAGCGGATCTGCGCCAAGCTCGAGGAGCAGCGCAACCATTTGCGGACGATTCATCCGCGCCGCGAAATGCAGCGGCGTCTGGTTGTTTTCGTTGCGACTCATCCGTCGCGAGAGCGCCGACCGGTCGGCCGCGACAAGCCGGCGTACTTCGTCGGCGAAGTTCATCGCGACCGCTGAGAAGATGTGATGGCGTGCGCCGCGACTTACGAGGAACTCCGCGATAGCGCGATGTGCTGCGTCGTCGCATCCATCCCAACACGTGGCCCAACCAATTACCTCGAGCTCGTGATCATCACCGCGTCCAACGACGTCGCCGCCCGCGTCGGCCAATCGTCGCACGACGTCCAGATGCCCGGCCGCCGCTGCCCAATGCATCGCGTAGGTATTGTCGCCCTTCTCGCGACTGTTCACGTCGAGTCCGCGTGCGAGTAGCAGATCGACCACCGCGACACGACCCTTCTCCGCCGCCGCGTGCAACAACGTCCAGCCGTACGGTTTCTCCCGCGCGTTCACGGTGTCGGGATGCGCATCGAGCAGCGCGCGCAATTTCTCGGCGGTTCCGTCTCGCGCCGCGGCGAAGAGTTGGCCTTCGATCGTCAGCGACTCGATGTGGGCCTTGAGCGCCCGCCAACTGGAGAAGCCATACGACTTGGCGAGGTCGAACTGCGCGTCGGCGAGTTGCGCCGTCGGATGGTGCACACGCAGCTCGTCGAGCTTGCGTTTGGCGTGCTTGCGAAGCCAATCGAGGTTGGGACTGTCCGGAAGCGATCGCGCGCCGGACGCAGACTCGGGAGTCTGTTCGGACATTTCAGACCTCCATTCCTTGGAAAGGGAGCGTGCCCTTTCATGTCGCCCGGTATCCGCAGGTTGGGGCGAGGAATAGAAGTTGTGTTGGAAACGACGAGAGGCGGGTTGAACCCTTTACGCGGACTATCGGCCGCCCTCGCGGCACTGCTGAATGTTACGGCGGCGACACTGATCGCGCGAGGGATGACGGCGGCGCCGTATTCATCGCGCGCGGATCGGCATCGTGACGAGAAGAGCGAATTGGGGTCAGACTCCAATTCGGCGAATTGGAGTCTGACCCCAATTCGGCTGCCAATTCGGCTGGCAGCGGACGCGACAAAGCCATAGTTTGTCCCGTCCCCGCCCGACTTCGGACCTCTCTCTCTTCCCAGAGGTCCACCGTGACCGCCGACGCAGGCGCGCAGCCCTGAGATGGTTCAACCGTGACGGAAGCCCCACCGATATCATCCCCGCGCGCCGTCGGAGTTCGCCTCGGCCGCTGGTGGCAGTTGAGCCTCGGCGTCGTTTGCATGGCGATGATCGCCAACCTGCAGTATGGTTGGACGTTGTTCGTGAACCCGATTCACGACACGCACGGTTGGAGCCTGTCGGCGATCCAAGTCGCGTTCACAATCTTCGTATTGGTCGAAACGTGGCTCGTGCCGATCGAGGGGTACCTCGTCGATCGCTTCGGGCCACAATTCGTCGGTGTCGTCGCCGGTCTCTTGGTCGCGCTCTCGTGGGTGATCTTTTCCGTCGCCGATTCATTATCGCTGCTGTATCTCGGCGCGGTCGTCGGCGGAATCGGTGCGGGCGCGGTGTATGGCGCCTGCGTTGGTAACGCGCTCAAGTGGTTTCCGGATCGGCGGGGGCTAGCGGCTGGGATCACCGCGATGGGATTCGGTGCGGGCTCGGCGCTCACTGTCTTCCCGATCGCCAACATGATCAAGGCCGAAGGCTACGAGACCACCTTTCTCAAATTCGGAGTGGCGCAGGGCGCCGTCGTGTTTCTCGTCAGCTGGCTCCTCAGGGCGCCCGATGCGGTTGCCGTCGCGAAGCTACGCCCCACGCCGATATATGGAACGCAGGTGGTTCGTACTCGCGAGTACTCTCCGCTGCAGATGCTTCGCCAACCGGCCTTCTGGGTCATGTTCGTCATGTTCGTGCTGACCGCGACCGGCGGACTCATTGCGACCGCGCAGTTGACGCCGATCGCCAAGGACTTCG
>Ga0070708_100002731_pt1 | contig 13697 bp, 10 predicted proteins | sample KBSK5503metaG_FD_65469 | JGI IMG/M metagenome (GOLD analysis project Ga0070708, IMG submission 65469) | Corn, switchgrass and miscanthus rhizosphere microbial communities from Kellogg Biological Station, Michigan, USA - KBS K5-50-3 metaG | ecosystem: Host-associated > Plants > Roots >...
ACAGATGCGCGCTGAGATCTCACGCATGCCGGACGGCGAGTACGTTGGCACTGCGATGGTCGAAGACGACGGCCACGGCAGTGGCGAGCTCGAAATCCGAGCCATCGTTCGGATCGCCGGCGACCGCCTCGACATCGCAATGTCCGGCCCACCACAAACGCACAGCTATATCAACTCCTACGCAGCGAACTCTGTCGGCGCTGTGTACCTCGGGGTGCTCACATACATCGATCCGCATATTCCGCACAACGAAGGCCTCTATCGACCGCTCAACGTAGACCTTGGTCCGAAAGGCTCGCTCATCAACGCGCTCGAACCTGCCGCTTGCAGCATGAGCACGTCAACGCCCTACGGCCACCTGACGGAAGCGGTGCGGACGGCGCTTTCAAAAGCGCTGCCGGACCGCGCTGGTGGCGGCTGGGCCAAGATCTGCATCGACTGCTTCACTGGCGTCGATCCGCGGAGCGGCGAGCCTTACGCCTACCTGTCGCACATGACCGGCTGGGGCGGCGGCGGCGCTTTCTCGGGCCACGACGGCGAGCCGGCCGTCGGTCCGATCGAGGTCGCGGGAGCCGCCATGACGGGCGATGTCGAGCTGGTTGAGTACATGCTGCCGCTCGAGTTCCACCGCTACGAGCTGCGTCCCGACTCCGGATGTCCTGGACGTTGGCGAGGGGGGGCCGGCACCGAGGTCGAGATCAGTCCGATCGACCACACAACGACGGTCTCTTTCCTCGGCGATGGCATGAAATATCCAGCGCCGCCGGCCAATGGCGCGGGCGTCCCGAGCGACAGCAAACGCGCGTTCCGGAAGTGGGTCGTCGAGCCGCACGGAACGCTGTCAACCGTGCCACTGCACTCGTTCCGCCAGCTCGATCCAACGCAGGTGCTAAGGGAATTCACGGCCGGAGGCGGTGGGGTCGGCAATCCCATGCAGCGGTCGCTAGATGAGGTGCTTTCCGATTGGCGGAACGACCTCGTTTCGCTCGACTCGTGCCGCGCCGACTACGGGGTAGTAATCGACGCGGGCCGCGGCGTCGTGGACGAGAACGAAACTCGGCGGCTCAGAAATGGAGGTTTAGAACGATGACGGTCGCATCGGCCGCGGACAGGAGGCAGCAGGTCGTTTGGCAGGGTCCTCCGCGACTCGACCTGAGGTACGAAGTGACCCACCGCCCAACGCAGGCGATGTGGGACGCAATGATGAAGGTCACGCCTGGCATGGCGAGCTCCGGAGAAGACCTCGTGGTTCGTGAGCTGGAGCAATACGTAGCCGACATGACCGGCAAGGAGGCCGGGATCTTCCTGCCCACGACCACGAACGGCACAGTGCTCAGTTGCATGAACCGCGACCTTCGGGGTAAGCAGGTGATCATGGAAGCGCGCTGTCACATCTACTGGGTGGAGCGCCTCCACATCAGTCAGCTCGCCGGCGCGGCGCCGAAACTGATTCGGGGCGACAAGTTCGGGGCGATGGACCTGCAGGCGATAGAAGACGCGATCAAGGAGACCGCGTATGGCTACACGCCGCCCACCGGGATGATCTGTCTAGAGAACACGCACAATGTGTACGGCGGCACCGTACTGACCGCCGACTACACGGCGGCGGTCGCCGATCTCGCGCATCAGAGCGGCATCGACCTCTATCTAGACGGGGCGCGGGTGTTCAACTCTGCCGTTGCCCAGGGGCTCCCAGTGAAGGCGCTAACTGGCCCCGCCGATCACGTAGTTGTGTCGCTGAACAAGGGACTTGGCGCGCCACTCGGCGCGGTTCTCTGCAGTAGCGCCGATTTCATCGCCGGCGTCAACGTCCTCGCTAAGAAGACAGGGATGATCGCCATCCACAAGGCCGGCATCTTCGCGGCCGCGGGCCTCGTTGCGGTACGCACCATGTATCAGGGTCTCGCCGACGACCATCGCCGAGCGAAGCGTCTCGCCGACGGACTGGATGAGATCAATGGGCTCTCCGTGGACAAGGAGACTGTGCAGACCAACCTAGTCCGGGTGTCGACAAAGGACACCGGCCTCACCGCCCTCGAGGTCGCCCACCGCGTGGCCGGGCACGGACTAGCGATCCATGTGATGGAACCGACCGTGTTCAAGACGGCCCTCTGCTACGACATCAGCGACGCCCAGGTCGACGAGGCACTCGAGATCTTCCAGAAGGTGCTGGGATGAGCCGCCGCTTTGAGCCAGCGCGAGTCCGCGGCGAACATCGACTCAAATAAAGGAGAGGAGTATGCCAATCCAACCGGTACTTGACCACAAGGTCGAGCTCGGGCGAATGACCCACCTCGAAGTCCCGCTGGCCTGTGTAGAGGCGAACGGCATCGCGATCCTGCCCATCGGCGCCACGGAGGAGCACGGGCCACACCTTCCGCTGTGCACGGACACGATCACGACCGAGGTAACGGTCCTCCGGGCGGCGAAGGAAGCGAAGGTCGTAATGGCGCCGGCGATCCCATACGGCAACTCCCGCCAGAACATCGGATTCGCGGGGACGATCTCGATCCGGCCGAGCGTCTTCGCTGAATTCGTCAAGGATGTCTGTTACAGCCTGTACCGCCACGGCTTCGACAAGATCGTCGTCGTCAACGGTCACGGGGGCAACGCGGCACTGCTGACCGTCGCGTTGGAGGAGTTCCACCTCGACACCAAGGCAGTCACCGCGCTGGTCAAGTGCTGGGCGCTGGCGGAGATCGAGCCACCGCCCGGAGCACTCCCGTTCGAAGGTCACGCTGGCCGCCAAGAGACCGAACTGATGCTCGCACTGACCCCGGACGACGTCGACCGCGCAGAGTACGTCGTTTCGGAGCCAACGGTCGCCCTGGGTGAGCGGGCAGCGCTGGCCCCTCCGCAGTACAACCCGTTCGACGAGCCGATCACCTTCCTGATCTCGACTTGGGAATCGACCGTGACCGGTCACTATGGCGACCCGTCCAAGGCGACCGCCGAGCGCGGCCATATGGTCCTTGACCTGTGGGCCCAAAACCTAACGTCCTTCTTGAAGCGCCTTAAGTCTGGCGAGATAAAGACGACGACCCGGAAGGAGGAGATGCCAGCACATTGAGCAACCTCAAAGAGACTTCCAAACAACTGAGCCTGCTCGAGGGTGCGCGAGTGATCGTCGGCACCTGCGCGGGCGTCAAGCACGGCGAGGACGTGCTCGTCGTCACCGACACGAACACGTCGTTTGAGATCGCGCGTGCGCTTTCGGCCGCAGCCGAAGAGGCGGGCGCCCAGGCGGCCATCGTCGTCGTGCGGCCGCAGCGCACCGGCTCCGAACCGGTACGTCCACTGGCCACCGCGATGTCTGCGGCGAACGTGATCGTCGCCGCCACCAGCGCCAGCCTCTTCCATACCGACGCGGCACGCCAGGCGGTCGCGGCAGGCGCGCGCCTTCTCTCCATGACGGAGGTGTCGGAGGAGGTCATGACCAGCGGGGCCATTACGGCCGACTTCGAAGCGCAGGGCCCCGCTATTGAAACTGTCCGCTCCTTGCTCACCACGGCGCGTCAAGCCCACGTCACGGCGCCTGGCGGCACGGACTTCCGCATGTCACTGGAAGGACGGGAGGCAATGAAGATCACCGCGCTCGCGCGCACTCCGGGAACTCGCACGGCGACCCCGGACCTCGAAGCATTCATCGCTCCGGTCGAGGGAAGCGCCGAAGGAGTCGTCGTCGTCGACGGGAGTGCGTCCAATGTCGGGCTTCTGACGGAGCCGGTGCGGATCGAGGTCTCGGGCGGTCGCGCTACTTCCATTACTGGCGGCGAGCAGGCCAAACGGATCGCGGCCAGCCTTAACGAGGCGAAGCACGAGGGCGCCTACGTGATCGCCGAGTTGGGCATCGGGATGAATCCGATGGGCCTCGTCCGGGGACACATCATCGAGGACGAGGGCACTTACGGCACTGCTCACGTCGCGCTCGGGAACAACACGAACTTCGTCGGAGGCAAGAACTGGGCGCCCATCCACTTCGACCATGTGTTTCACCGGCCGACAATCGAGCTCGACGGCGTCGTCATCATGCGCGACGGAAAGCTGACCGAAGCGGCAGGTACGCACCAGGCGTGACGCAGCCAACCGCGAGCGGCTTGGACTCGGTTACTGTGCGCCTCCTTTGGGACCGGCTCGTCTCGATCGTTGATGAGGCCACCGTGACGCAGTACCGAACGGCGTTTTCGACGGTCGTTCAGGAGGCGAACGACTTCGCTTGCTCCGTGATGGACCATCGCGGCGGTACGCTGACCAACTCTCAGTTTGGCCTACCATCCTTCGTGGCCACGCAGGCGGTCACGCTACGGGCCGTCCTCGAACGTTTCCCGGCGGATGAGATTCGAGACGGCGATGTATTCATAACCAACGACCCGTGGATCGCGACGGGCCAGGCGATGGACATCACTCTCCTGCAGCCGATCTTCCGCGGCGGACGGTTGGTTGCATTCGCGGGCTCGGTGGCGCATTCACCCGACCTCGGCGGTGTCCAGCGCTGGAACGTCTCGACGGACGTCTTCGAGGAGGCGATGTTCATCCCCCTAATGAAGCTGTTCGACGCAGGGGCGCCGAACAAAACTTTGTTCCACCTGCTCGCAGCCAACACCCGCCTGTCCGACCTCACTATCGGCGATCTCGAGGCTCAGCTTGCCGCGCTGCGCCCGATCAGATCTGGGCTCATGTCGTTACTCGACGAGTACGATCTCGACTCGCTCGATCCCTTGGCCGACGACATCTACGCCAGATCTGAGGCGGCAATGCGAGCGTCGATTGCGAAGATTCCCGATGGCAAGTACGTCGGCGACGTGTGGAGTGACGGGTTTCCGAACCCGTACGAACCGGAACGCAGCCAGGCACCGATCCTGATCCGCGCCACAGTTGACGTGGCGGGGGACCAGATGCATATCAGCTTCGCTGGTTCGAGCCCTCAGAGGCCGGGGTCGTTCAACTCGGTCTGGACTTTCACCGAGGCGTACACGCTGTACGGCTTACGCCTGATCCTCGTCCCGGATGCGCCGAACAACGCCGGGTTCTACCGGCCAATCAAGGTCGAGTGCCCGGAAGGCAGCATCGTCAATGCGCGCTTTCCCGCGGCCACACTTAGCCGGCACGCCGTCGGGCATCAGGTCGTCGACGCGGTGTACGCCGCATTGGCTCCGGTACTGCCGGACGCGGTTTTCGCTCAGGGCGGGTCGGCGCCGAGCTGGGACCTGCTGCTCATGGGAGAGGACACGCGGGGCAGGCCCTTCCATCGGCTAGTGATCATCAACGGTGGTAGCGGCGCGACCCCGCGCAGCGATGGCTATACGTGGTGCTTCCCTGCCAACATCTCGAACACGCCCGTCGAGGTGCTAGAGGCCTCGGTGCCCGTCATCTGTGCCGAGAAGGCCCTGATTACCGACTCTGCCGGCCAGGGCCGCTGGCGCGGCGGATTCGGTCAGCGAATGACATTCACCGCGCTGACGGAAATCCAATTCTCACTCATCAACGCGCGTGTGATGCATCCGCCGCAGGGTCTGCTCGGCGGGGCGCCGGGAACCGGCGGTCGGGCATTTCTGGACGGCTCGGAGATTGCTCCGGGCACTGATGGTGTGCTCAAGGCGGAGCACGAGCTCGTCATCGAGACCCCTGGCGGAGGAGGCATGTTTCGTCCGTCGGAGCGGGATGCAGGGCTCGTGGCACACGAGGTCGCCGAAGGCCTGGTATCGCCCGGCTGGTTGACTCATTCAAGGCCGCGCTGACCGTGGATTCGCCGCTGGTCCCCGTCGACCCGATCACGCTTGCTGTTGTGAGCGGCGCGCTAGACAACAGTGTCCGCGAGATGACGATCACGATGCGCCGAGCCGCAATGTCGCCAGTCCTAGCAATCGGAAACGATTTCTCGAACGCGATCTTCGACGGCAAAGCACGGCTGGTGATGCAGGGCCAGGACCAGCCAGTACACGTTGGCGCGCTGATCTTCGCGTGCAAGGAGGTCGCGAAGTACTTCGGGCCAGACCTCGCGCCGGGCGATGTGATCTACCACAACGATCCGCGCACAGGCGGCAGCCACCTCCCCGACATGACGCTCTACAAGCCGGTCTTCGTCGGCGACGAACTCGCGTTCTGGACCGTCAACCGGTCGCACATGAATGAGACCGGTGGCCCGGTCGCCGGCGGCTACAACCCGAACGCGGAGGAGATCTGGGCCGAAGGGCTGCGCATCTCACCCGTGAAGCTGTACGAAGCAGGCCGACCCCGACGCGACGTTATCGACCTCCTGACGACCAACTTCCGCACGCGGCGCCAATTCCGTGGCGATCTCGGGGCCCAACTGGCCGCATGCACCTTGGCCGAGCGCAGGCTGCTGGGCCTGGTCGACCGCTACGGGCTAGACACCGTAAAGGCATGTCTCGAAGCGCTTCTCGATCGCGCGGAGGCGTTGATGCGCGCCGAGATCGCATTGATCCCGGATGGCGAGTATCACGGCCACGCTGTCGTCGAGGGTGACGGACACGGCGACGACCTCGAGATCAAGTGCACGGTGTCCATCAAAGGCGACCAACTTCATGTGGCGTTCACGTCTCCTCCCATGGTGCGTCGGTACGTGAACTCCTACGCGGCGAACTCGATGAGCGCCGCATACCTGGGCGTGCTCACGTTCGTCGAACCAACACTTCCTCACAACGAAGGGCTGTACCGGCCGGTGTATGTCGACCTCGGCGAGCGAGGGACGCTGATCAATGCTGCGGAGCCTGCCGCCTGTGGGCTGAGCACGAACACGCCGCTCGAGCACGTCGCCGACGCGGTACGTGAGGCTTTGTCGCAAGCGTGGCCCGAACGCGCTGGCGCCGCCTGGGCCCACGCCTGCGTGAACTCCGTGTCGGGCATTGATCCGCGGTTTGGCGAACCGTACGCGTACTACATGCACGCCAGCGGCTGGGGCGGTGGTGGGGCATTCTGGGGCAGCGACGGCGAGCCGTGCTTAGGCTCGATCGGCGCCGCAGGCGCGGCGATGATCGGCGACATCGAGATGATCGAGCAGGCCGCGCCCTTGCACATCCACAGGTACGAGTTGATCCCGAACTCGGGGGGGCCAGGTCGCTGGAGGGGCGGTCTCGGCTGCGTGTTCGACTTCGAGGTTCTCGATCACAACGCGACGATGAGCCAGTTTGGCGATGGGATGAAGTACCCAGCGGCGGGTGTTTTGGGCGCGGGTTCGAGCTTCGATGGCGAACGCGTGTTTCGCAAGGTCATCGTTGATCCTGCCGACCAGGTTCGTGAGGTGATCCCGCTGCATTGGGTAGGGCCTGTCAACGCCGGCGAGCGCGTGGTGATCCACTGTGCAGGAGGCGGAGGGGTCGGACTAGCGGCGGAGCGTGACGTCGACGCTGTGGTCGTCGACGTACGGAACGGACATGTCACAGCGGACCGGGCGGCAAGCGAATACGGCGTCAAGGTCGATCCCGAGACTCTCGAGCTCGTAGAAGCGCAGCGGGGACCGACCAGATGAGGCTCGGCATCGACGTCGGAGGAACCTTCACCGACCTCGCGGCGATCGACGACGCGGGGGGCGACGTGATGGTCGAGAAGGTGCTGACCACCCCGGAGGACCCATGGCTGGGAATCCGGACCGGAGTCGAGCGACTCATGTCGAACGGCCTGCGGGCAGCGGAAGTTTCTAGCGTCATTCATGGGACGACTCTGGTCACCAACGCAATCATCGAGAGGCGCGGAGCCCGAATCGGCTTCATCACGACAAGGGGTTTTCGAGACATCCTCTACTTCGGCCGCGAGTTCAGATACGACATCTACGACCCCGATCTCGTCATGCCGGAACCATTGGTTCCGCGAGCGATGCGCCGCGAGGTCGACGAGAGAGTGGCCGCCGATGGATCAGTCATTCGCGCGCTCGATCCGAATGCAGCGCGAACAGTCGTCAAGGACCTACTCGAGGCGGGCGCCGAGTCCATCGCGGTTTGTCTGCTCCACTCGTACCGGTATCCGGCTCACGAGGAACTCATCCGCGATCTTATTCGGGAGCAGAACTCCGATATCGCCGTTTCACTGTCTAACGAGGTGCTGCCGCAGATTCGCGAGTACGAGCGGTCGTCCGCCACAGCGCTTAACGCCTACACCCAGCCGGTGGTCCACACCTACCTCTACCGACTGCATGAGGGGCTGCGTGCGCTCGGCTTTGACGCTCCGCTGTATCTGATGACATCCAGCGGAGGCACGATCGCCGTCGACACCGCGGCTTCGTTTCCGATCCAGCTCATCGAATCCGGGCCTGCCGCCGGAACGCTAGTCGCGGCCCTCATCGGTCGGCAGGTCGGTGTCGATGGGGTCGTCTCGTTCGACATGGGAGGCACGACGGCCAAGAGCTGTGTCATCAAGTCGCGCCGGCCGCTGATCAACAAGACGCCCGAGGTGGCGCGCGAACGGCGCGCCAAAAGAGGAAGCGGTATCCCTGTTGGCGTGCCAATGATCGATCTACTCGAGATCGGCGCAGGCGGCGGCAGCATCGCGGAGGTCGACCAGCTCGGGCTGCTAAGAGTCGGGCCGCGCAGCGCGGGCGCGAGGCCAGGCCCGGCTTGCTACGGTCTAGACGGAAAGGAGCCCACCGTCACCGATGCCGACCTCCTGCTCGGGCTGATCGACCCCGGGTCATTCCTCAGCGGATCTATGGCACTCGATAGAACGGCCGCATGTAGTGCCATCTCTGAGAACGTCGCGCAGCGCCTCCATGTCGATACGCTCGAGGCCGCCGCTGCCATCCATCGCGTCGTCACCGACAACATGGCCGAGGCGACGCGCGTCCACGCGGCCGAGGTGAACGTCGACCTTCGCGGATTCTGGCTCGTGGCGTTCGGCGGTGCTGGGCCACTACATGCGTATGGCGTGGCCGAGCGGCTGGGCCTCCCAGTCGTGGTCTTTCCGAAAAACGCCGGCGTTCTGTCCGCGATTGGTCTATTGACTGCCCCTCTCGCCTTCGAGTTCTCGCGCAGTCACCCCTCGGAACTCAGCGCGCTTGATCGCGACGTCGTCAATCGCATCCTTGAAGAGCTCGAGCAGCGCGCGCGGAGCCTGCTGCGCGACAGCGGGCTGGACCAGGACGTGATCATCGAGCGGTCCGTGGAGATGTGCTACTCAGGCCAGCGTTATGAGGTGACAACCCCGCTACCCGAGGGGCAACTCGATGCGGAGGCACCGGCCAGACTGAAGTCGGTCTTCGACGCCACCTACGAGGCGACATATGGTCGCCGACTGAGCACCCTACCCGCTTCTTGCTTGACATGGCGGGTCCTGGCCAAGGGGCCCGCTCCGGATCACTGGTGGCACACCCTCGAACGAAACGTCGCACCTCCGTCCCTCTTGCCTCGGTCGAAATCCGCGATCCGGCGTGCCTACCTGCCGGGCCACGGACAACTCGACTGTGAGGTTCACGCCCGCGACAGGCTTGGCGCCGGCCAAGTCGTCGCCGGCCCAGCCCTCGTCGAAGACGGGTCGTCGACCGCAGTCGTTCCGCCACGTGCCAGCGCCGTGGTTGACTCGCGCTCAAACCTCATCATGCGGCTCGCTCCCGCCACGCCGGATGTTGTTGCGGCAGCTTCCGCGGAGGGCTCATCGTGCTGATCATTCGGAGCCTGCTTAGTACGCCCGGCAACCAGGCGCGAATGCTCGAGAAGGCGCCGACGTATGGAGCCGACGCTCTGATGTTCGACCTTGAAGACTCCGTTCCCGCCGACCAGAAGGAGGTCGCCCGGGCGCTGGTCCGCAAGCAGATCGAGACGCTCGGCGATGCAGCGCCGGTCTATGTGCGGGTCAATGGTCCCGCGACAGGACTGCAGGAGGGAGATCTCCATGCCGTTGTCTCGTCCGGCCTGCACGGGATCGTGGTTCCCAAGTCCGAGTCGGCCGACGCAGTGCGCCAGACAGATGCCCTACTCACCCACCTCGAGAGTAGAGCTGGCATCGCTCCCGGTCGCATTGAGATTGCGCTTGCCCTCGAGTCCGCGGCTGGCATCTGGTTCGCATACGAGCTGCTTTCCGCTAGCCCCAGGGCCCGAACGGTAATGCTTGGCAGCGCCGAGGGCGGCGATCTGCAGACCGACCTGCATGCTTCTTGGAGCGGAACTGGGCTCGAGCTACTGTACGCGCGATCTCGCGTGGTGACTGCGGCGCGGGCGCTCCGCATCGAGAACATTCTCGACGGCGCCTATTCCAACGCGAAAGACATTGCAGGCTTCGTCGCCGACTCCGAGATGTCGCGACGGCTCGGCTATCGGGGGCGGATGGTCATCCATCCCGGTCAGGTCGCGGAGGCCAATCGCGTATTCGCTCCGACCGACCAGGAGATCGCGTTCAGCGAGCGGGTGGTCGCCGCATTCGAGTCGGCAGAGGCCACAGAACGCGGCGCTATGGCCGTCGACGGCGTCATGGTCGACCAGGCGATGCTGAAGCGGGCGCGGACGCTGCTGGCCGAGGCTCGTCGCGGTGAATGATTCGAAACTCGGTGCCGGGGTGGAGCACTCGAGCGACCTACCGCTTGCTGGCGTGACAGTCATCGATTGCGGTCAGGTCGTAAGCGGCCCAATGGTCGCGACGTTGCTAGCCGACTTCGGCGCCGACGTGATCAAGGTCGAGAATCCCAGTGGCGGTGACCAGATGCGGTTCTTCGGAAGGCTTAAGAACGGCCGTCCACTCCACTGGCAGCTGATGGGTCGCAACAAGCGATCGATCACGCTTGCCCTTAGTAATCCGGACGGCCAAGCGCTCTTCCTGAAGCTCGTTGAGGCCACGAAAGCCGACGTCGTGATCGAGAGCTTTCGCCCAGGGACGTTCGAGAGGTGGGGCCTGACTTATGACAGGCTCCGGGCCGCAAACAAGGGTGTTTGCTTTGTTCGGGTATCTGGCTTCGGTCAATCCGGTCCATACCGAGACAGACCCGGCTTCGGAACGCTTGCCGAGGCGATGAGCGGTTTCGCAAACGCGGTTGGGCCGGCTGGCGGCCCGCCCACTTTGCCGCCATTTCCGCTAGCTGACTCTGTTGCGGCTCTATACGCCGCTTACGGCGTCATGGTCGCGCTGTATCACCGCGACCTTCACAAGGGGGGCACTGGTCAGCTCCTGGATATCAGCCTGCTCGAGCCGCTGTTCAGTCTGCTCGGCCCGCACATGGTCGAGTTCGACCAGCTCGGCGTGGTTGCGACGCGGAATGGCAACCGAACCGGATCTGCCCCGAGGAACACATACCCGACAAAGGACAACCGCTGGATCGCTATTGCGGCATCGACACAAAAGATTGCAGAGCGGCTGTTCAACGTCATGGGTCAGCCGGAGCTCATCGACGATCCGCGCTTCAGCACAAATCCCAACCGCGTGCTCAACGTGGAGGAGTTGGATCGCATCGTCGCTGCATGGGTGGCTGAGCGCACCCAAGACGAGGTGACGGACCTGCTGATGGAGGCTGAGGTCGCAGTTGCTCCGATTCTTGACATGGCGGATCTTGCTGAGGATCCGCAGCTGCGGCATCGGGGCGCCATAGCGACCGTTGACGACCCTGATCTTGGTCCTGTCCGCATGCCTAACGTTTTGCCTGCCCTTTCTGCCACGCCTGGGTCCATCAGGCGATCGGCGCCGCGGCTGGGTGAACACAACTGGGAGATCTATCACGACGTGCTGCGCCTCAGCGAGGACGAAATAGAGACGCTGAAAGCCAGTGGAACCATTTAGGCGTCGAATGAGCACCCATTGCATGCAGGAGTCGTCACGTGGCTGAGTCAAGCGATCCCGTATATCACAAAAGCTGGGATAAGCAGTACGCCCACGCTGCGCGCGGAGAAGGTGTGTACGTCTACGACTCCGACGGTCGCGCATACCTCGATGCGGTCGGCGGCTCCTTCGTGGTGAGCATCGGTCACGGCGTTCGCGAGGTTACCGATGCAATGGTCGCTCAGGCAAGGCAGATCAGCTTTCCCTACGTGGGCGACTTCACGACCCAGGCCGAGATCGACCTCGCAAGTGAGGTCTTGTCATTCGCGCCGAGCGGAATGACGCAGGTATTTGCGGTTTCCGGTGGTTCCGAGGCCACCGAGGTGGCGATGAAGTTGGCGCGCAGGTACCAGCTCGCAAAGGGCAGAGCCGGGCGCTGGCGCGTGGTCGGCCGGTGGCAGAGCTACCACGGCGCCACCATGGCTGCACTCTCGGCCAGTGGCCACACAGGCCGCCGCGCGGAGTTTCTGCCATTCATGCTCGACTTCCCGCACGTCGCACCGCCGTACTGCTATCGATGTCCGTTTCAGCTGCAATACCCATCATGCGGGCTCGCATGCGCGAACGACCTCGAGGTTGCGATCAATCGCCACGGAGCTGAGAGCATCGCGGCATTCATCGCCGAACCCATCGGCGGCGCTGCGGACGGCGCGGTGGTGCCTCCGCCCGACTACTTCGCGCGCATCCGCGAAATCTGCGACCGCCACGACATCCTATTCATCGCCGACGAGGTAATCACAGGATTCGGTCGCACCGGCGCCAACTTTGCCATGGACCATTTCGGCGTCACGCCCGACATCACGACGTGCGGGAAGGGGCTGGGTAGCGGGTATGCGCCGATCGGGGCGGTGATCATCCACGCAAAGGTAACCGAGACCCTCTCAGCTAAGGGCGGGTCCCTATTTACGGGATACACCTACTCGGGGCATCCGATCTCTTGTGCGGCAGGCGTGGCGGTCCTCCGCTACCTCAAGAAGCACCGCCTCGTGGAGCGGGTGCATGCCGAAGAGGCCTGGCTACATGGTCGGTTCAGGGAACTCGAAACGCACCCATCGGTCGGCGACGTCCGCGGCAAGGGCTTTCTCATCGGGCTCGAGCTCGTTGCCGACAAGAAGAGCAAGGTGCCGTTTCCGGTCGAAATGGGCTTCGGCAAGCGAGTGGTAAAGAAGGCGTGGGACCTCGGTCTAGTGATCCGATCCGAATCGGGCACCGTCGAAGGCGTTCGTGGCGACCACCTGATCCTTGCGCCACCCCTCGTCGCGTCGCGCGAGGAGCTGTCGAAGATGGTCGGCTTGCTCGACCAAGCGCTCACTGCCGTCGAAGCGGAAACGACCCCAAGAACTTGATGCTGGCAGGTAACAGGAAAGGCGGAGTGAACATGATCCACTGGATCGTTCCGGCGTCCGGATACGTAGTCGCCCTGGGTCTTATCGGTATCACTACGAAAGTCGCAATGCAGCATGTTGGATGGCAGGAGATTGTCGTCTGGACGGCGGCTGCATATTTCGTCGCCGTTGTGGTGCTCTTCGCGACTGGTCAGATGAGGACATTGCATTTCGACCAGTCGGGCGCCTGGGCCGCCTTGAGCGGCGGACTTGCGGCCGGAGGTCTTATCTGCTTCTGCATTGTGGTGCGGCAGGCGGACCTCGGACGGGCGATCCCATACATGGCCTCATATCCGATCGTCACGGTGGTGCTAGCGGCGCTGGTCCTGTCGGAGAGAATCAGTCTGCTCGAAGGAGTCGGCATCGGCCTGGTCATGTCGGGCCTCCTCGTTCTGGTTTCCCAGAATGGGTAGCGAGCGGGGCGCTGAAGCGCGTTCCTGATGCCGGCAGCCACTGTCGAGATCGACGTCCACAAACCGGCCTTGGATCAGCCCGTGAAGCTGCACAACAGGTGGCATCCGGCGATCCCTCCGTTGCTCGAGATTACGCCGGGCTCGGACT
>Ga0070708_100002732_pt1 | contig 13697 bp, 9 predicted proteins | sample KBSK5503metaG_FD_65469 | JGI IMG/M metagenome (GOLD analysis project Ga0070708, IMG submission 65469) | Corn, switchgrass and miscanthus rhizosphere microbial communities from Kellogg Biological Station, Michigan, USA - KBS K5-50-3 metaG | ecosystem: Host-associated > Plants > Roots >...
GGCGGGCCGACTCGGCGGCGATCCGGTCGAGGAAGCGCATCTGCGAGTCGGTGTCCCAGGTCACGTCCGGCTGCATGAGGCTGGAGGCGTAGCCGCGGATGGCCGTCAGCGGGGTGCGCAACTCGTGGCTCATCCGGGACAGGAAGCCGCGCTGCAGTTCCCGCGACCGGCGCAGCGCCGCGGCCTCCTGGTGCGCGAGGCCGGCCTCCTCCCGTTCTAGTGCGAGCCGCAGCGAGTGCGCGGCGTCCTCCATGAGCGCGGTCTCGTCCTTGGTGGCGCGAAGCTCCTTCCAGCTTGCCAGCAGCACGGTGGGCCCGCCCGGGGCCGGAAACGCGGCCGCGAGCACCCGCCGGCCGCGGCTGCTGAGAACCGGCCTGGCCACGCCATCCTGCCCGGCCGCGCCGTCGCGGTGCGCCCCGGCCAGGAACTGCTCCGCCGTGCCGCGCAGCGACGGCGACGCCGACGCCGGATCCCGGCCCATGGGCCCGGTGAACGCGCGCCACCGGGGCGCGGCGTCCGGCGGCTGGGTGAGCAGCGCCACCTCGTCGGCGCGCAGCCCGCGCCGCAGCGACTCGACCGCGGCGAACAGTGCCTCTGCGACCGGGACGGGGCCGGCCAGCGTCTCCAGCATCTCGCGGATGGTTTCCAGCACCCGGTTCCGCGCGGTGACCTGGTCGAGCAGCCGGTCCCGCTCCATCGCGCTTGCCGCGTACCCCGCGTAGAGCGTGACCAGGTCCAGCTCGTCGCGTTGTGGTGGGCGTGTGTCCCGGCGGAAGACCGTGATGACCCCCCTGAGGCCGCTCGGGCCCATGACCGGGACGGACCAGGAGCCGGTGATGCCCGCGCCCGCTGGGAGGCCGCCGTAACCGGCCCGCGCCGCGGTGGCCCGGATATCTGCCTCGGTCACCGGCTGCTCGACAGACGCGGCCAGCCCGACCGGGCCCCCCGCCGGGCCGAACGGCAGAACCGACCAGTCGGCGAGCTGCCCGGGGGGGAACCCGAGCGACGCGGCGCAGATCAGGGCCTGGTCGGCGACCAGGTGGATGCACAGCCGCTCGGTGCCCAGCGCCGCGCCGAGCGCGGACAGGATCAGCGACAGGCTGGAGGAAGGATCGGCCGACGCCAGCCGGTCGGCCAGCCGGTGCAGGCGGTTGAGCTGGCGGCGCGCGGAGGAGTCGACCTGCTGCCCGGAGAGCAGCGCGACCACGTCGTCGGGGTGGGTGCTGCGCGGGTCGAGGTCGCCCACGATCCGCCCCTGCCGCATCACCACGATGCGGTCGGCCAGCCGGAACATCTGCTCGATGTCGTGACAGGCAAGCAGGATCGTGGTGCCCTGCTCGCGCAGGCCCACGATCAGCGCTTCGACCTGGGCCGATTCCCGGACGCCGAGCGATGCCGTGGGCTCGTCCAGCGCCAGCAACAGCGGCCGGTGCCGCATCGCGCGGGCGACGGCGACAAGCTGGCGCTGGCCGCCGGACAGGGTCCGGATGCTGCGGGTGGTGTCCCGCAGCGGGATCTGCAGGCTCTCCAGCACCTGTGCCGCGGCCGCGTGGAACCGGCTCTCCGAGAGCATGAGGCGCCGTGGCTCCTGCCCCAGCAGGATGTTGGCCGCCACGTCCAGGTTGTCGCACAGCGCCAGGTCCTGCCAGACCACGCCGATTCCCTGGCGGGCCGCGGCGCGCGGGTCGGCGAGTACCTTCCGGCCCGCCAGCAAGATCTCGCCGCCCGCCGGGGCGATGTCACCGGCGATGCAGCGCACTAGCGTGGTCTTGCCCGCGCCGTTCTCGCCGGCCAGCGCGATGAGCTCGCCGGGCTGGACGCTGAGGTTGATCCCGTCGAGAGCGCGCACGGGCCCGAAGCTGACGCCAACCCCGGACACCGTCAGCAGGGGAGGCGGCGCGTCGTCCGCGGCCCGCCGGAGCCCGTTCATTCCGACATTCTGTGGCCTGTACCCTCTGCCTGGCCATCCCCGCGGCACCGGACGCAGTCGCGCTGGCCGAGGATGACAGGCAGCAGAAGGGAGTCTTATGCCGGCCGACGAGCTGAACCGGCGGGCGCTGAACCGCGCCCTGCTCGCCCGGCAGATGCTGCTCCGCCGGGCGCCGCTGCCCGCCGGGCCCGACCGGGCCGGGCGGGTGATCGAGACCGTGGAGCACCTGGGCGGCCTTCAGGCGCAGGCCCCGTTCCCGCCGTACTACGGCCTTTGGTCCCGCCTTGACGGGTTCCGCCCTGACGACCTGGCCGGGCTGCTGCTAAGCCGGGCGGTGGTCCGCATCGCGCTGATGCGCGGGACCATCCATCTGGTCTCCTCGCGCGACTGCATGATGCTGCGCCCGCTGACCCAGCCGGTGCTCGACCGGGCGCTCAAGTCCCTGTTCGGCAAGCACCTCCCGGGCGTGGACACCGGCGCCATTGCCGCCGCCGGGCGCGCGCTTGTGGAGGATCAGCCGAGAACGTTCGCCGACCTCGGCGCGCTGCTCGCCGAGCGGTGGCCGGAGCACCCGCCGGTAACCCTGGCCCAAACCGTCCGTGCGCTCGTTCCGCTGGTCCAGTTGCCGCCCCGGGCCGTCTGGGGCCGTGCCGGGCAGCCCCTGCACACCTCCGCCGAGTCGTGGCTCGGCCGGCCGCTCGACCCACAGCCGTCCCTGACCGGCCTGGTGCGGCGCTACCTGGCCGCGTTCGGGCCGGCCACCGTTGCCGACATCCAGGCCTGGTCCGGGCTGACCCGGCTGCGGGAGCCCGTGGAGGAACTCGGGGCGGAGTTGCGCGTGTTCCGCGGCGAGGACGGCAGTGAACTGTTCGACCTGCCCACAGCGCCGCGCCCCGACCCGGGCACCCCGGCCCCGGTGGTCCTGGCCGCCGAGTTCGACAACCTCGTCCTCAGCCATGCCGACCGCAGCCGCATCGTCAGCGACGAGCACCGGGGCAGGATGTCCACGCGCAACGGCATCTTCCCTGGCACCGTGCTCCTCGACGGTTTCGTGGCCGGGATGTGGCGGATCGCCCGGAAGGGCGGCACCGCGACGCTCATGGTTGAGCTGTTCCGCGACGTCGGCGCTTCCGATCGCGATGCGATCGCCGCCGAGGGACTGCGCATGCTGGCGTTCTCGGACCCGGGTGCCGAAGCACGCGACGTCCGTTTCCGGCCGCTCGTATGAGCGGGTTCCCCGGAACTAGGGCTGGGTCAGGCCGAGGATTCGCGCGGCGTTAGCGTAAAGCACCTTGTGGAGGACATCGCCGGGAAGGCCGAGAGTGTCGAGTTCGGCGAGGCAGCGTTCCGGCGTTAGGAAGGGGAAGTCGCTGCCCCAGACGAACTGGCCGGACAGCCGCCCGCGCAACTCGCCGATCACCTCGGGCGGAATGCGGCGCGGCGACCAGCCGGAGATGTCGATGTAAACGTTGGTCTTGTGCAGCGCCATCGCGACCAGTTCCATGTGCCACGGCCAGCCGAAGTGCGCGGCGATCACGGTGAGCCCGGGGTAGGCGGCCGCGATCCCGTCGAGCCTAATGGGGCGGGCGTAGTCCAGCCTGATGCCCTGGCCGCCCGGCTGGCGAGCGCCGATCCCGCTGGTACCGGTGTGGAACAGCGCGGCCAGGCCGTGCTGCTCGCACGCGGCGAAGACCGGCCAGAAGACCGGGTCGTCCGGGGCGAACGCCTGCAGCGACGGATGGAACTTGACCCCCCGCAGGCCCAGCGCGGCGATGGCGGCGACCTCGGCCACGGCCGCCTCCCCCTTGTACGGGTCGACGGAGCCGAACCCGGTGAACACGTCCGGGTGATCGCCGCAGGCCGCGGCGACGGTCTCGTTGGGCACCCGCGGCCTGCCGGTCGCGGTCTCGGCGTCCCACGCGAGGAGCACCGCCCGCGCGCCCAGCCCGCGGTATCGCTCCGCCAGTTCGGCCAGCGAGGCCCGCTCGACCGGCGACCGGAAGTACGCCTCCGCCGCCTCCACGTACCCAGCCATGCTGCCGTCCAGCCAGTCCGGGGTCGGCAGGTGCACATGAAAATCGATCGCCCGGACGGCCACCCGCCCATCGTAGTGACGCTGCGATGGCGGCGGGGCGCCCCGCTGGACGGGGGATCCTGGGACGGGGCGGCCCCGCCACCATCAACTCCAGCGCGCACACCTGGGGATGGGGTGAGGGCACCCTCCAGATTTCCTGATAAGGACCTTCTGGGTGGGGTGAGGGCTAGCGCTGGGCGGGGTGAGGGCTAGAACTGCTGTCCCTCCAGCCGCGCGCGGCACGCCGCGACGATGTCGCTCACATCGATCTGCTGAAGCAGCGCCTCGTGCTTGCTGTCACCGGGGTCGAGCGTGCGCAGGGCCCGTTCGTAGGCGCGCCTGGCGGCGTGCCGGTCGCCGAGCGCGTCGTAGGCCCGGCCGAGAGCGAAGGCGGCAAGGCCGAACGCAGGGTCGGCGCACAGCGCGCTGCGCAGCGCATCCTTCGCCCGCGCGGGCTCGCCGGCGTCCAGTGCGAGCAGCCCGTGCAGGAAGTGGAAGCCGGCATCCAGCGGGTCGTCCGCGACCAGCGACGTGACCTGCGCGAGCGCCTGCTCCCTGTCGCCCCGGCCGGCGGCGTCCAGCGCCCGGTCCAGCCGTTCCGCAAAAAGGCCCGGCGGGCGGGCATCGGGCGCCCTGCGCGGCGACGGCGGCTGCCGCTGCTGCTGGGAGCGGCGGGTACCCGCTTCGGGCTCGGCGACCTCTGGGGCCGGGACATGCACCCCAGGCGGGGCGTCCGGTGGGTTCCGCTCGGCGGCTGTCCGGCAGAGCGCGTCGGCGGCCCCGAGTACAAGCAGGCCGCCGGGGCGCAGCGCCCGCCCGAGCAGGCGGGTCACCCGCTCGACGACCGGTGCCGCGAGGTAGATGAGCACATTTCTGCAGACGATCAGGTCGAAGCCGGCCTCGCCGCGGGGCGGGATGGGGTCGTGAGCGAGATTGTGGCGCTGGAAGCGGACCAGGCCTCGCAGCTCGTCACCCACCACGGACGTACCATCGGGCCACCTGTCCAGGTAGTGCCGCCGCAGCGCGGGCCCAAGCCCGCGGACCGCGCGCTCACCGTAGCGCCCGGCCGCCGCGACGGCCAGCGCGCTGCGGGAGATGTCGGTGCCCAGCACGTCCACCGGCGCGAACGCCTCCGTGGCAAGGATGGCCAGGGTGTACGCCTCTTCGCCGCCCGCGCACCCGGCGCTCCAGATACGGATGTTCCCGGCCGCCCGCTCGCGCAACCGGCGCCAGTCGATCACGTCGAGCTGATCGGGGTCTCTGAGGAAGGAGCTCTCATGGACGGTGATCTCGTCGATCAGCCGCTCCATCAAAGGTGGGCCCGTCTGAGGGTCGGCCGCGGCGCGCAGGACGGCCGCCGGGTCGAGCCCGGGCGCGGCGCGCGCCACGGCGGCGCGCAGGGCGGCTGAGCGCGCAGGCGGCAGCAACATTCCCGTCTCCCGGCGGATGAGCTCCGCCACCTCGGCCCAGGGGGTCCTGACCGTGTGCCCCTTACCGCGCGCCCCCCCTTGCCCGCGGAGCGGTGCGCTGGTCACTGGGCGCCCCGCAGGCGCTCGTAGCGAAGCCCCAGCAGCCGGGTGGCGATCTCGCCGGGTGGGAGGACGACGTCCACCCCCTGGTCGATCGCGGCCTTTGGCATCCCGAAGACCGCGCACGACGCCTCGTCTTGGGCTATGGCCAGGCCGCCGCGGCGCCGCACCGACGCCGCGCCTGCCGCGCCGTCGTTGCCCATCCCGGACAGGACGACCGCGACCCCGGCGCGCCCGGCGGCCGCGGCGATGCTGTCGAGAAGGACGTCGCCGGACGGGCGATGGCGCCCCCGGACGGTGTCCCGGTCGAGGTGCAGGTGCCCCGTGGTGGTGAGGGTGAGGTGCGCGCCCTCCGCGGCGATCCAGGCACCCGGCGCGGCGGGCGCCCCCTCCTCGGCGATCCGCACCGGAATAGCGACCGTGCGGTCGAGCCACCGAGCCAGCCCCTCGGTGAAGCCGGCGGCGATGTGCTGGACGACGAGCACCGGCACCTGATAGTCACCAGGAAGCGTCTCCAGCAGGCGGGCCAGGATCTGCGGGCCCCCGGTGGACGAGCACACGCCAACCACGGCCGCCTCGCGGACCCGACCGGTGCTGGCGGGCCGGCTTCGCAACCGGGCGCGCGGATGGCGGATCACATGGGCCCGGCTCAGCATCTTGACCCGGTGCCGGAATGCCATTCCGCCAGGCCCCGCCGGGTCGAGCAGGTCAAGGTCGTCCTTGGCGAGCGCATCGACCGCGCCGGCGGCCAGCGCCGCCGCCGCCCGGTTGGTGCCGTGACCGACCTGGGCGGAGAGCACCAGAATCGGCACTGGCGCCGAACACATGATCTCCTCGACCGCCGCAAGCCCGTCCATCCCAGGCAACTCGATGTCCATGGTGACGAGGTCCGGACGCACGGTGGGCAGGGCAGCGATGGCCTCCTCGGCGGTGGCGCACACGGCGGCGACCGAGATATCGCCGTCATATTCGAGCAGGCGCCGGAGCGCGGTCGCGTACATGCCCGAGTCCTCGCAGATCAGCATGCGCGGCGTCCGCTCCCCGGCGCCGAGCACGCCGCCCGCGCCCCTGCTGGCGCCCGCCAGGCTGATGCCAAGACCGCCCGCGCCGGTCACCGCCCGACCAGCCGGTGGACGGTCGCGAGCAGGGTCAGCTGGTCGAAGCTCTGCTTCGACATATAGGCGTCGGCACCCGCCTCGATCCCGCGCTGGCGGTCCTCATCGGAGTTGAGCGAGGTGACGATGACGACGGGCAGTTCGGCGTGCGCCGGGTCGCCGCGGATCGCGCGGGTCAGTTCGATTCCGTTCAGCTCCGGCATCTCCAGGTCGGTGAGCACCATGGCGATGTCGGGATGGGCCGTGAGCTGCCCGAGTCCCTCCCGCCCGTTGCGGGCGGTGACCACCGGGTAGCCGGCCGACTCCAGGATGTTCCGCTGGAGCTCACGGACCGTGAACGAGTCCTCGACAACGAGGATCTTGGGGGGCGCCGCGGGCGCGCCGGCGTCGGGTTCCATCGGCGCGGCGGTCAGGACCGCGCGGGTGAGCCGGGCCGGCTCGAGGAGGAGTGCGATCCGCCCGTCGCCGAGGATGGCCGCCCCGAGGTAGCCATCGGCGCTGGCCAGCAGCAGCCCCAGCGGCTTCACCGCCACCTCCTCCCCGCCCAGGAGCGAGTCGCAGCCGATGACGACCCGGTTGCCGCCCGAGGTGATGACGATGGCGGGGGAGGCCGGCGGGAGCGGCGGGGCGTCCGCGCCAAGCAGCCTGGCGATGTCGGAGACCGGAAGCGCCTGCCCGCGCACCGAGACCGAGGACCGGCCCTGCAGCGTGAGCGTTTCCGACACGTTCACGACCTCCTCAACCCCGGCGAGCGGCACGCCGTAAACGGCCGCCCCCCGCTGTAGGAGCAGCACTTCGAGCAGCGCCAGGGCGAGCGGGAGCAGCAGGATGACCTCCATCCCCCGTCCCGGCTCGCTGCGAACCGCGAAGCTGCCGCCAACGGAGTGCACGTACGCCTTCACCGCGTCGAGCCCGACGCCCCGCCCGGAGAGATCGGTTACCGCTGCGGCGGTCGAGAACCCTTCGCGGGCCAGCACGTCGGCCAGCGACCCGGCGCGGCGCGCCTCCTCCATCACCTCGGGCGCGACACCCCGCCCGTCGTCAGCCACCACGATCTCTACCAGGCTGCCCCGTGGCACGGCGCGCAGCTCGATCCGGCCTCGCGGCGGCTTGCCGGCTCGCTCCCGCTCGGCCGGCGGCTCGATGCCGTGCGAAACGGCGTTGCGCAGCAGGTGGGTCAGCGGCTCCGACAGGCTTTCCAGGATCACCCGGTCTAGCTCGGTATCCTCACCGGTGACGGCGAACTCGACCTCTTTCCCCTCACCGCGGGCAAGATCGCGGATCGCCCGCGGCAGCGGCCCGGTGATCGCCGCGACCGGGAGCGTCCTCATCGCGACCGCGGAATCCTTGAGCGCGTCCAGGGCGCGCTCGGCAGCGGTGAGCTGATCGGCGATCTCGCTGGGCAGCTCCTCCTCGCTGCCGAGCGAGTGCGCGAGGCGGCGCTGGTCGTGCATGACCTCGCCGACCAGGTCGATCAGGTGGTCGATCTTCTCGGCCGGCACCCGGAGTGAGCGCCGCTCGGCCTGCGCCGGTGATGGCTGCCCCGCGCGCGGCGCATCGCCGCTCCCGGGCGCCACGTCCGGCAGCGGAACGGGCGCGGGCTCGCGCGGCGCGGGCGGCAGGTGGCCATGCCCGTTAGGCGGCTGCCCGCCTCCGGTCTGCGCCCAGCCCCTCTCAACACCTGGCAGCGCCGCCCGGCACGCCATGAGCTCGTCGATCAGGCTCGCCGCGGACACGGTCTCGCCGGCCACCTGCGCGCGGAGCGTGCTCGTGGCGCGCATCAGCGGAGCAGCCAGGTCTGGCGGGAAGGAGCCGGCATCGCGGACCACGGCCAGAACGTCCTCGGCGGCGTGAGCGAGCGTGCGAATGTCGTCCATGCCGAGCATGTCAGCGGAGCCCTTGATCGTGTGGGCGTCGCGGAAGAGTGAGCCCACCACCTCCGCGCCAGCGTCCCCGGCCTCGATCGCCAGCAGCGCGGCGTCCATACGGTCGAGCCGCTGCATGGCCTCGTCGCAGAAGAGCTCCATCAGCTCGGCATCTGGCTCGATCACCGCTGCGCCCTCTCCAGCTCGGCGAAAACGCCGGGCACGTCGATCACGCCAATGAGGTCACTCCCGTCGAGGACGGCCCCGGACAGCAGGTCCGAGTCGGATTCGTCGGTGGGTTCCGGCATTTCGCCGACCCCGCTGACCTCATCGATCGCAAGGCCCGCCGCCAGCCCACCGGCCTCGGCAACCAGCAGCCGCGCTGGGGTATCGGTGCGGGCAACCCGGAGCAGCATGGCCAGGTCGATGACGGGCAGGATCTGGCCGCGCAGGTTGCGCACCCCGAGCACTTCGGGCCGGAGCCCGGGCACGGGCGTCACCGTGCCGATGTCCGCGATCTCGCGCACATGCCCTACCGGCATGGCGTACGCCTCAGCCGCCACGCGCAGCCGTACGTAAATGCTCATGCATGGACTCCGGAGTGGCGTCGGCCAGGACGGTGGCCCTCCGGGCGACGTCCCGCGCGGCCCCGTTCCCGGCCGGGGAGAGCGCCGGCGTGGGGCCCGGGGTAGCAGAGCGCGGGGTGGTGGGGTAAGACCGGGGCGGGGTGGTGAGGTCAGAACTATGCGGCGCCGACCCTGGGCCGATGGCCTGCAGCGCGCTGTCGATCTCGTCGACCAGCGACTCAAGCCGCTCGGCCAGGGTGGCGCGCTGCGCCTGCTCGGCGGCGAGGTGGTCGGCCGCCTGGCGGATCTGCTGGATCGCGCTCTCCACCTGGTCGGCGGCGGACTTCTGCTGCTGGGCGGCGACGATCGACTCCTCCAGCATGGTCGCGGTGGACGTCATCAGCTCGCCCACCTCGCGAGCGTGCCGCGTGCCCTGCTCGGTCGCCATGATCGTCGCGTTCGTCTCGGCCTGGACGCCGACGATGATCTCGCTGATCGACTCGGTGGACCGCAGCGACCGCTCGGCGAGCTTGCGGACCTCGGCGGCGACCACGGCGAAGCCCCTGCCCGCCTCGCCGGCCCGGGCCGCCTCGATCGCGGCGTTGAGCGCCAGCAGGTTCGTCTGTCCCGCGATGTCGTTGATCAGCTCCAGGATCTCGCCGATCTTCTGGGTGCGCTCGCCGAGCGATAGCGCGCGGCTGGCGATGGCCTCGACCTTTTCCTGCATGTCGCGCATGGTGTCGCCGGTCCGTTCGGCCACGCCCGACACCGCGGACACGGTGTCGGCGATCGCGCCCGCGGTCGTCGCGAGTTCCTCGATCGTGGCGGAGGTCTCGGCGACCGCCGCGGACTGTTCGCTCATCGCCGCGGCCGAGCTCCGCGCCGCGCCTCGCAGCTCCGTCGCGACCTCGCCCAGCACCGCCGACGCCGTCCGGAGCCGGGACAGCAACGCGTTGCGGTCGGACAGCCGCCCCAGCGTCTCCATGAGCTCGTCCTGGCGCTGCGCGGAACTGCCGAGCAGCCGGCGGGTGTAGAGCTGGAAGATGACCCCGGCCAAAATCGTGAGGATAACGGCGAGGAGCCCGATGGCAAGCGCCTGCGCCTTCGTCGAATTGGCCGCTGCCTCGGAGCCGGTGCTACGGCCCGCGAGGAGATGGTTGAGCGCGTCCAGCGGCGGCGGGACCGCGACTCCAGCGGCATCGAGCAGGCCGGCCGCGCCGAACGAGGATTGCAGGCCTGTGTAGGTGTGGCGGCTGTTCGCCGCCCCGCGAACGCTGCGGAACAGGGCGTAGAAGTGCTGCTCAGCGGCTACCGCACGCCGCTGCAGGGCATCCTCGGTAGGGGTTTCGACGACGTCGAACTGGGCGGAAAGCCGGGCGAAAGCGTTATGCAAAGCGGCCACTTCGCCCAGCGCCGCGGGCGAGGGGGAGAAGAGGTAGTTCTCCGCCTTTACCCGCTCCTGCCAGAAGGTTGCGGTCATCCCCGACGCGATGCGGGCGCCGTCGCCGGCGTCGATGGCCGTCAGCGTTGTGCCGAGCGCGTCCTCGTACCGCCAGGTGGACACGGCGCCGGCGCCGATGATTATCGTCACGATCGCCACGCCCACGAGCGTGACGCGGCGCGTCGGCTTCCCCCGGATAAGTTCCAGCATCGGTTGCCCGTTCCCGCCCCCGTAGTGCGCCCCTGAGGCCGCCCCCTGAGGCCGCCTCTGGCCTGGAACCTACCCATCGGTGACGCTGGCGTACCGCACGATTACTATTAGTGCTTAACGCCACAAGCCGCGCGCCGGGTCACCGAGCCGCGCGGGTTTCCACGCTTGTCAGGACATGGACAGCCTCTGCCTTAGCCGCTTGAATGGCTATTCAACACCAAGCACGACAGCGCCCGGCCTCCGGGCGCGGCAGGAGAGCCATGGACGCCAGGCACGCCATCTTGTTCGAGCCGGTCGTGATCGGCCCGAAGACGCTGCGCAACCGCTTCTACCAGGTCCCGCACGCCTCGGGGTTCGGCTCGGCCAAGCCACGGACGCAGGCGGCGTTCCGGGCCGTCAAGGCCGAGGGCGGCTGGGGCGGGGTATGCGTCGAGTACGCCGCGATCGCACCGGACAGCGACGATATGCCGGCGATCTCCGCCGAGATCTGGGACGACCGTGACGCGCGCGCGCTCGGCCTGGTCGCCGAGGCGATCCACGCCCACGGGGCCCTGGCCGGGTTTGAGCCCTACCACGGCGGCGCGACCTGCCCCAACGGAAACTCACGGGCGTTCCGGGTGGCCCCCAACCAGGTCACTTCGGGGGTCCTGTGGTCCGGGCTGGCGAAGGAGATGGACACCGGCGACATCGCTCGCGTCCAGCGGGACTGGGTCCAGGCCGCCCGGCGCGCGCGCGACGTCGGCTTCGACATCGTCTATGTGTACGGGGCGCACGGCTACCTGATGACGCAGTTCCTGTCGGCGCAGCTCAACCGGCGCACCGATGGCTACGGCGGCAGCCTGGCGAACCGGGGCCGGTTCTGGCTGGAAACCCTGGTCGCGGTGCGGGAGGCGATCGGCGGCGACTGCGCGATCGCGACCAGGATCGCGGTGCACGGCGACTCCGGGGTGCCCGGGGCGGAGACGCTGCCCGGCATCTACGTCGACGACATGCTGGAACTGGTGCGGCTGGCCGATGACCTGGTGGACCTATGGGATGTCACGGTCGGCTCCTGGCCCGAGGACTCCGGGACCTCCCGCTACTACCCGGAGGGGCACGAGCGGCCGTGGTCCCACCGGGTCAGGGAGGCGACCGCCAAGCCCGTGGTCGCGGTGGGCCGCTACACCAGCCCGGACCTGATGGCCGAGGTGATCCGGTCGGGCGCGGTGGACCTGATCGGCTCGGCGCGCCAGGCCATCGCCGACCCGTTCCTGCCCCGCAAGATCGCGGAGGGCAGGCTGGACGAGATCCGGGAATGCACCGGGTCGAACGTCTGCATCCTCCGCGAGGAAACGTTCAACCACGTCGGCTGCGTGCAGAACGCCACCGCGGGGGAGGAGTACCGCCGCGGCTGGCACCCCGAGTTGTTCCCCCCCGTGGCCGACCCCGACCTGTCCGTGCTCATCGTGGGCGCCGGGCCCGCCGGAATGGAGTGCGCCGTAGTGCTCGGAAAGCGCGGCTGCACCGCCGTGCACCTGGTGGAGGCCGAGCCGGAGATCGGGGGCAGGCTGCGGTGGGCCAGGCGGTTGCCCACCCTGGGCGACTGGGGGCGGATCATCGACTGGCGCGCGGTCCAGCTCGGCAGGCTGCCCGGTGTGGAGGTGATCACCGGGCGTCGGCTGACCGCGCCGGAGGTCCTGGGGTACGGCGCGGACCTGGTCGTGATCGCCACCGGGTCGGCGTGGCGCGGCGACGGCGTCCAGCCCGGCTACCCCGACCCGATGCCAGGGGCGGACCCGGGCCTGCCGTACGTGCTCACCCCGGAGCAGGCCTGGGCGGGCAAGCGCCCGCCGGGGCCGAGGGCCGTCGTGTACGACACCGACGGCTACTACGTCGGGCCCGGCCTGGCTGAGCTGCTGGCCGGCGAGGGGTTCGAGGTCACGGTGGTCACCACGTTCGACGTTCTCTCCCCGGTCAGCGACGCGACCCTGGAGGGTGACATGCTCCGCGCCCACCTGCACCGGGCCGGGGTGCGCGTCCGCCCGGCGACCACCATCACCGGGATCGGCCCCGGGCAGGTCACCGGCCATGACCAGCACGGTGAGCCCTGGTCCGCCCCGTGTGACGGCATCGTTCTCGTCACCCAGCAGGTGTCGCGGGACGCCCTCTACCTAGAACTGGCGACCGGCGAGGCCGCGCTCGCCGCCGCCGGGATCACCGGGCTGTACCGGATCGGCGACGCGGTCGCCCCGCGGATGATCTCGGAGGCGGTCTTCGACGGGCACCGGCTGGCCCGCGAGATCGACGCGAAGGAGCCGGACCAGCCAGCTCCGTACCTGCGGGAACGAGCGGAGCTCGGCTGACTCACCGATGCTGCTCCGTGCTGCTGAGCACCGACGAGACCGCGTCCAGGGCCGCGGGAACGAGCGCGTAGTAGGCCCAGACGCCGCGCTTGTCGCGGGTGAAGATCCCGGCATCGACCAGAATCTTGAGGTGGTGGGAGACGGTCGGCTGGGTCAGGCCAAGCGGCTCGGTGAGGTCGCAGACGCAGGCCTCCCCGCCCTCGTGCGCGGCGACCATCGAGACCAGCCGCAGGCGGGTGGGGTCGGCCAGGGCCTTCAGCAAGCGGGCGAGGTCGGCCGCCTGACCGGGCGTTATCGGCTCGCGCAGCAACGGCGCACAGCAAGCGGCGGCCAGCGGGAGTTCGGCCCGGGCCGGAATTGCGGGGGCGGCGGTCATGCCCCCAGTATGGGACGGGCATTGACAACTGTCTATTTCTTCCGTCACGGGCTGACCGAGCGGACGGGGATGCCGAGGGGGTTCCGTTTTGCCTGAATGGAGGCCGGGTACCAGCAGACGGTCGGCACCGCGGACCGCAGCAGGGCAGGAGGGGCCAAGGGCCATGAGCCCAGAGCCGGACAAGGTCGCGGTCGACGTCGAGGGCCGGAACCTGATCCTGACCAACCTTGCCAAGGTGCTGTATCCGCA
>Ga0070708_100002733_pt1 | contig 13697 bp, 23 predicted proteins | sample KBSK5503metaG_FD_65469 | JGI IMG/M metagenome (GOLD analysis project Ga0070708, IMG submission 65469) | Corn, switchgrass and miscanthus rhizosphere microbial communities from Kellogg Biological Station, Michigan, USA - KBS K5-50-3 metaG | ecosystem: Host-associated > Plants > Roots >...
GGACCGGGCTGGTCGGCCGGGTGACGGTGACCATCACCCAGGACACCCTCGCCGCCCAGCGCCAGGCATACCAGCCCCGCGGCGGCCCAGGACCACCCGGGCCCGAGACACCCGCCGGGCACGGACCGCCCGGCGGGCCAGGACCTCCTCTGTCACCGATCGCCGCCGCGGCGCTGCGCGCCGCCGCCCGGGCGATGGACCAGACGGCGGCCCGGGCGGCAGCCGACCAGGCGGCCGGAGGATGCGCCCACCTGGACCAGTCGCCGGCCTACCGGCCGCCGCCGCGGCTGCGCGAATTCGTCATCGCCCGCGATGTGACCTGCCGCAGCCCGGTCTGCCGGCAGCCCGCCTGGCGCGCCGACCTCGACCACACCCGCCCCTACGACCAGCACGGGCGGACCTGCAGATGCGATCTCGGCGGCCCGTGGTGCACAGAACGCCGCAGGTTGGGGGTACACTGGGCAGTGGAGGGGATGAGCCAAGATGACCACCACCGCCACCCGCACCGACACCCGCCGCGCCGCCGCCTACCAGCGGATCAGCCTGGACAAGGCCGGCGACGAACACGGCGTCGCCAACCAGCTTGACGACCAGCGGCGCCTGGCCGCCGCCCGCGGCTGGGACGTCACCGCCACGTTCGCTGACAACGACATCGGCGCCCTGACCGGCAAGCGCCGGCGCGGCTACGACGCCATGATGGCCGCCGCCGCCCGCGGCGAGTTCGACGTGATCCTGGTCTTCCAGACGTCCCGGCTGTGGCGCAACCGGCGCGAGCGGGCCGCCGGGATCGAGGTCCTGCGCCGCGCCGCCGTGTCGGTGGTCGCCACCAAGGGGCCGTCGCTGGACATGACCACCGCCTACGGCCGGGCGATGGCCGGCCTGCTGGGAGAGTTCGACACGATGGAGTCCGAGGTCAAGTCCGAGCGGCAGCAGCTTGCCTACCAGGCCGAGCGCGACGCCGGCCGCCGCCACCCCGGGCGCGAGCCGCTGACCGCCACCGAGCAGGGCCGCGACGCGGTCCGGTGGGCCGCTGACGCGCTGCTGGGCGGGTCGACCGTGTCCGCCGTGGTGCGCGAGTGGGAGCGGCGCGGGATCCGCCCGACGCAGGCCCCGTACGGGCCGCTGCCCGAGCAGTCGTGGAGCCGCACCAGCGTGACGACGATCCTGCGGAACCCGGCCGTGGCCGGGCTGCGCGCCTACTCCCACCGGGCGGACGGCGCGGCGGGCCGCCGCACCTGGACGCTGGTCACCGACGAGGCCGGCGAGCCGGTCCGCATCGCCGGCGAGGAGGCCACCCTGGACGAGGAGACGTGGCGGGCCGTGGCCGCGCTGCTGGAGGCGCCGGGCCGCAAGCAGTCGCAGGGCGTGCGGACGCTGCTGGGCGGGCTGATGCGCTGCGCGTGCGGCAACCCGGTGCAGGCGACCACGAGTTCGGCCGGGCACCAGGTGTACCGGTGCAACCCGGCGACCCGGGGCACCCGGCCGGGCCCGCACGCCCAGCAGTCGGCCGCCAAGGTGAACGCCTACGTGTCGGCCGTGGTGGTGGAGCGGCTGTCCCGGCCCGACGTGGCCGGGCTGACCGCCCCGGCGCGGCCGGATACCGGGCCGCTGCATCGTGAGGCCGCGTCCATCCGCGCCAACCTGGACGAGATGGCCGCCGACCGGGCGCTGGGACTGGTCACCCGCGAGCAGATGCTGGCCGCGACCAGGCGCGGGACCGCGCGGCTGGAGGAGGTCACCGCCGCGCTGGCCGCCTCGGCGCAGACCTCGGCGCTGGCCCCGTTCGCCGCCGCGCAGTCGGCGCAGGCGGCGTGGGACGGGCTGGACCGGGAGCGCCGCCGGGCGGTGACCGGCGCGCTGTGCGAGGTGACCATGCACCCGGCCGGCCGGGGTGCCCGGGTGTTCGACCCGGCCACGGTGACGATCGCCTGGCGCGAGGAGTAGGCCCCGCCGGAAGCGCCCTGTACCCCCAGGTACGGGGCGTTTTTCGCTATCTAGCACTACCCGCTGCCTGCGTGCTAAGGTCTAGACGGTGCCGCCCGGTGGCCGCCATAAGCCGGGCAGCACAGGCGGAGCCAGTGCCGCCCGAAGGCCGCCATAAGCCGGGCAGCACAGGCGTATATGGGGACGGGCCAGCCCAACCGGGAGGAGCACCACTACCGCCGGCAGGCAGAATCATGCCTGACGGATGGAAGGCCCCCCCGATGGCCCCCAGACCACAATCGTCGGCGGCCCAGCGTGCCCGCAGCCTCCTGGGCGCTGCGGCCCGCCACGGCGACCCCGACGCCGTCACCGAGGCGCGGCGCAATCTCGCCGAGGCCAACCTCGCCGCCCACATCCGCAAGGTCGTGGACGGCGCCCCGCCGTTGACTCCAGCCCAGCGGGCGCGGTTGGCCCTGCTGCTGCACCCGGGCGGCACCGATGACGCCGCGTAGCCGGGCACGGGCCCCGGATGCAGAACGCCGCCCCCTGGTCCGGGACGGCGCTCGCGATGTCAGTACACCCGCCAAGGTCGCTGACGTCGCCAGTGTAGACCACCCCGCCCCCGCTGGGGGGACAGGACGCGCCGGGGGTGCGCGGTGACCGACGCGAGACTGCCCGAGCGGTGGCTCATGGACCGCCGCGTGCTGCTCACCAGCCCCGAAGCGTGGCGGCTCTACACGTTCGCGCTCATGTACGCCGTGACCAACCGCAGCGACGGGATGATCCTCCGCGACGACCTGCCACTCGTGCCGACCGTCGACCCAGGCTGCGCCGACGAGCTGGTCAAGGTAGGGCTGTGGGAACCCCGCCGCGACGGCTGGCAGATCACGGACTACATGATCACGCAGAGCAGCCGGGACGAGCTAGACCAGCTAGAGCGCATCCGAGCGGTCGACCGAGAGAAGAAACGCCGTCAGCGTTTGTCCCCGGGACAGTCCCCGGGACAGTCCCCGGGACAGTCCCCGGGGACAGCACAGGCAGGCAGGCAAGGCAGGCAGGCAGGCAGGCACCAAAGCGAAGCGAGGCAAGGGTGAACGTCCCCGGGGCGCTGCCCCGGACCCCGCCAGGGAGGCGCCGGCCCCCCTGGACCCCCGGCTCGCTCATAGCCGCGAGCGGCCTAGATCGCCGGCAAGACCGGCCGGCGATCGCGCGGCAAGAAGATCAGACCGCGGCGACGAGACACAGGACCGGAGTCGGCGCGCGCCGATGCGCATGGTCTGACACTGGCCGAAGTACGTACGTGGGGGCGCTGCGAGGTGCTGCCGGTGCCCGGAACGGGTGCAGATTCGAGGGCAACCGGGCACGCGCCCGGAGGAGGACAGCAAGTGACCGCCATCCCCGTGCTCGCCGACCGGGTCATGCGCGCCCGCCGCGAAACCACCTGCCCGGTCTGCGGCGGCCCCATCTTCGTCGGCAACCTCATCGCCAGATGCCCCGGCAGCCTGTGGATGCACTGCTCTTGTCTCCTCGGCCACCGCCACAGCATCGACGTCCCCGCCGCACCAGGCGGCGGGGCAGCACCGAAAGGAACACCATGACCAGCGGGGCGCGCCGCCGGGAGCGTGACCCATGACCGCCCGCGGGCCGTTCCCGTCCTGGCCGCTGGCCCTGATTGCCCTGCCGGCCGCGGTGTCGATCTGGGCCGGGTGGATCACGATCGGGACCCGGGCCGGGTTCGGCGCTGTGCCGGTGCTGCCCGGCTCGGGGTGGCGGCTGCCGACCGCCGTCCTGCTGCCCGTCTCCGCCGAGGCGTACGCCGCGCTGGCGCTCGGCGCGTGGCTGACCCGCCGCCCGGTGCCCGCGCGGGCCCGCCGGTTCGCCCGCCGCTCCGCCCTCGGCGCCCTGGCCCTCGGCGGCGTGGCGCAGGTGTCGGCGCACCTGGCCGAGTCGTACGCGATCACCCGCGCGCCGTGGCCGGTGACGGTGGTCGTCGGCGCGGTGCCGGTGGTCACCCTGGCGTTCGCCGCGTCGCTGGTGCACCTGCTGCGCGCCGAGCCCGCCCGCCGCGCCGAGCCCGCGCGGCCCGCAGACTCGCCGAGGTCAACGGCTCGAAGGTACCTAAAAAGGTACTCGCCGACGGCTGCCAACGGTCGCCGGCCGGGCCCGACCTCGCCGGCCGCTGAGGCCGCCGCCGCCGCGCTGGCCGCCGACCCGGGCATGTCCGCCGCCGACCTCGCCGCGGTCGTGGGGTGCAGCCCGCGGTCCGCCCGCCGCTACCGGTCGAAGATCAAGACCCTGGAGGAGGCCGGGCATGGCCGAGACAACTGACCCCGCGCCGCGCTCGCGGGCCCCGTCCCGGGCCCGGTGGGTGACCGGCGGCACCGCCGCGGTCCTGATCGTGGCCGCCGCCGTCGCGCACCTGGCCGGCCTGCCCGCGGCGCTGATCGTGCCCGCCGCGCTGGCCGCGGGGGCCGCCGCGTACGCGGGCCGCCGGGTGCTGGCCCGGCGGAGGTGGCGGCGGATGATGCGCCGCGCCGCACCCCGGGCCGCCCGCACCCCGGCCCGCCGGGCCCGGTCCGCCTCGCCGGGCATCCGCCGGGCCCGCCGCGCCGCGCCTGGCGGGACACCCGCCCGCCGCCGCTGGCCCGGCCGCCGGTCCCGCACCTCGGGCACCCCGACCGCTGGAGGCCGGACCCGGACCGGACGCCGCACCCGGGCCGCCCGCCGCGCCGGCCAGCCCGGAGGAGGACCGTTCCGAAACGGAACACGCCGGGTCCGCCGCTGGACGCCCGCCGGGCTGCGCGCCCGCCGCCGTGCTGCTGCCACCCGGCCCGCCGGACGCACCCGGCCGCGCCGCGCCGGGCCCCGGTCCTGGCCGGGCCGGGCCGCCCGCACGCCCGCCCACCTCGGCCGCCGCGCCGCCACCCGCTGGCGTTCCCGCCGGGCCCGCCGGGAGCGTGTCCGGGCCCGCCGCGCCCGGCTGCGGGGCGTACCCGCCGAGACGCTGGGCCTCGGCATCATCCCGCTGATCGCCGGGTGGCGGCGGTGGCGGAAGCGCCGCCGGGCCGCCCGCGCCGCCCGCAACACCGCGCCGAAGCCGCCGCCGCCGACCCCGCCCAAGCCCAGGCCGGCACCCGAGCCCGCGCACCAGCACCGCCCGGCGGCACCCGCGCCGCCGGTCCGATTCCTGCCGCCACCCGGCAGGCCAGCAAAGGAGGACCGCACCATGCCCGCGATCATCGACCAGATCACCGAAGCTCACGACGGACTGGCCGGCTGGCAGCCCGAGAACATGCGCGACGTCGAGCAGTTCCTGGCCCGCCTGCCCGAGGTCGCCTCGTCTCTCGCCGCCGCGGTCAGCCGGGTCGCCGACCATCTGGCCGCCGAGACCCCGACCGCCGCCTCGGTGGTCGACGTGCTGCACGAGGCTGCGTCTTCGATCTTCTCGGTGTCCGACCCGGTCCAGACGGCGCACGGCGTGTTCAGGACCGAGCACGAGGCCGAACTGGCGCGGCTGGAGGAGCCCCGGCCCGGCGAGGCGATGTGGGACGTCCAGGCCAACGAGGGATGACCGACCCCCCGCGCACACTCGGGGGCACAGGGCAGGAGGTGGTGATGATGCCCGAGCCGCACCATGACGCGCACCGGCTGGCGTGGCAGCACGTCGCCGAGTGGGCGGCCCTGGCGGCCCTGGTCGTGTTCGCCGCCGGCGCGGTCGCCAGCGCGGCCCGGGTGCCGCTGGTGTACGTCGCCGTGGGCGGGGCGGTGCTGGCGCTGACGGTGGCCGCGTCGGCGGCGGTCACCGCAAGCTGCGGAGCGGTCAAGACGTGGTGGACGCTGGCCGCGCTGACCGCCGCCGGGTGGGTGTCGTGGGTGACCGCGGCCGGGCCGTGGTCATGGCGGGCGGTGGCCGCCCTGGCCACCCCCGCCGCTGTCCTGGCCATCGCGTGGCCAGCCGTGCGTGTCCACGAGGCGCACCTGGCCGCCGACGCCGCCGCCCGCGCCGCCGGGGCCGACGCCGCCGCCGCGTCCGGCCGGTGGCCGGGGCTGCTGGCCGCCGTCGGCCTGGCCGGTGTCCGGTACGCCGGGCAGGACAGCGCCCGCGACGGCCACTACACGGTGCGGCTGACCCTGCCCGCCGACGGCTCGGTGACCATCGCCGCGCTTCACCAGGCGACCGAGCGGCTGGAGATCGCCGCGAAGATGCGGCGCGGCGCGCTGCGGTTCGAGCCCGGCCCGCACGCGCACGAGGCGGCCCTGCACGTGTCTGAGCGGGACGTCCTGGCCGAGGTGATCCCGCTGCCGGTCGACCCGCGCAAGCACTCGATCCGCGAGCCGCTGCCGGTCGGCTGCTACATCGACGGCCAGGTGTGCGAGATCACCCTGCGCGAGGTCGCCGTCCTGATCGCCGGGCTGCGCGGATCCGGCAAGTCATCGCTGCTGAACGTGCTGGTCGCGCAGCTTGCCCGCCGGGTCGACGTGATCGTGTTCGTGATCGACTTGAAGCACCGGTTCGCCCGCGCCTGGCTCGGCCCGTGGCTGGCGCGGCAGGCCCCGCATCCGGTGCTTGACTGGGTGGCGACGGACCTGGACGAGGCGAGGCGGATGCTGGCCGCGCTCGGCCGCGGGATCGACGCCCGGTCGCGCGCCGGGCACGGTGAGAAGCACACGCCGACCGCCGCCGAGCCCGCCGTGATCCTGATCATGGACGAGACCGCGTCGACGCTGGGTGTCGGCACCGGGGGCGCGCGGCTGCGGGCCGATGGCGTGACGCATGGCGAACTGGCCGCCCTGGCCACGAAAATCACGATGACCGGCCGCAGCGAGGCCATCGACCCCGTGTTCTGCGTGCTGCGGCCATCGGTGCCGATGCTGGGCGTGACCGGCGGCGAACTGAAAGCGCAGACCGGCCTGCGGATCGGCCTGGGCGTGGCCACCGAGGCCGACGCCCGGTCACTGTTCCCCGACTCGGTGGCCATCCCGCGGGACCTGGCCAGGCTGGCCGAGCCGGGCACCGGCATCGTGCAGCGCGGCCACGGCCGGGCACTGCCGGTCAAGTTCTACCGGCTGGAGCCCGACGGCATCTGGCCGCTGGCGGTCAAGGCCGGCGGGATCCGGCCCGGCCCCGACCCGCTGTTGCTTGACGCGCTCGGCGACGACTACGCGACGCGGTGGGACCGTGCCGCGTGGCTCGGCGCGGCTGTGCCGCCAGCCCGCGCCGCCGCGCCGCCGTCGGAGACCGACGCGGAGTTCCGCCGCATCGCCGCCGCGTCGGGCCTGGACCGGCCGGCCAGCGACCCGCGCGACCGCATGCGCCAGTACCTCTACCGGTTCACCGACGGCGTGTCCGTCGCCGCGATCGTGCGCCTGCTGGAGGTCAAGGGCACCCCGGTGGACCGCTCCACCATCCACCGATGGCTGCGCGAGGACGAGGCGGCCGGCCTGGTCGAGCACCTGCCCGAGCGGCAGAAGTGGCGATGGAGGCAGGCCCGGTGAGGTGTCGCACGGGGGTGTCGCACGGGTGTGGTATGGCCTGTCGCAGCGGTGTGGCAGCCACCACCCCGGCCCGCGCATCTGCCCAGGCGGGACCGCGCGACGTCGCCACACCGCCCGGCCCGGGGCTGAGCGGGGCCAGGGCCGCCCGCCAGCGGCGGGGCATGGTGACGGACGCTGGCGGACCCTGGCCCGCCTCGGCGGCCCTGGCCGTCAACCAGGAGGAGACGACGTGACCAGTCCGAGATGCCCGGTCAAAGGATGCGCGATCCGCTACCACAGCGGCCCGGACCGGCGGTGCGCCCAGCACGCCGCCGACGCCATGAGCTTCGACCCGCGCGACCTGGGCATCGACCTGGACGCCGTCCCGGCCAAGGGCAAGGCCGCGCAGGACGACCCGCCCGAGGACACCAGGCAGCCGACGTGAGCGACCCGAAGCGCGAGCGGAGCCGCCAGGTACTCGACGCCGGCGAGCGGCCCTGCGGGCACTGGCTGAACATCGGCGACTGGGAGTACAGCCGCAACCGGGGCATGTGGATGTGCCGGGACTGCGCGATCAAGACGCGCATGGGCCGCACCCTGGCCCAGGTGCTCGCCGCCGAGACCCGCCGCCCGTGATCACCGACCCGGGCGCGGGCAGCAGGCAGGGCAGCCCAGGACGCGCCTGGGCACAAGCGCAGGCGCGCCTGCCTGCCCTGCCTGCGCTGATCAGGGCACGACGCGTGATCACTGAGTGCATGATCAGCGAGCAAGCACAACGCAAGATCGCACGTCGAATCAAGATCGAATCGCGAATCGAATCGTGAACGAAACGCGAACCGAACCGATCAACGCCAGCACGGCGCGCCGCCTCGCCGCGAGCAAGGCACTCCCCCCCAGGGGCAGTCCCCCGCGAGGCACTCCCCCCGCCAGTGGCAGTCCCCGCACCCACCCCAGGCACTCCCGCCCGCCCGGCGGACGACGTCCCAACCCGAGTCAGATAGTCCTGGGGATCTTGCTCCGATGACGCCGCATCAGTGCCAGCGTGTGTGTCGGCGGCGTGATCGTTAACGTTAGGCGGCAACGGTCGCAGCGTGTTGTCCCCGGCCGGGCGTAGGCTGGCGCGCAGGGCAGTGGCTGCTGACCGGTTCCCGGGGCGGCCCGAGGCCCGGGGCTGGCCGTCCCGAACCGGCTGTTGCAGGAGCGCGGCGCGGGTTGCGCCGCCGGGTGCCCGCCGCACGGGTGCGCTCCGCCGGGGCCGTCGCCGAGCACCGGGAGAAGCCGTGGACGTCGTGGCCCTGCCGCATGGCAACGTGGTGGAGGCCCTGGTCGGCGACGACTGGGCGGTGTGGGCGGTGATGCGGGACCGGTCCGGGGTGTGGTGGTGCTGGACGTGCCCGACCCCGCTGGCTTGTGAGCACGTGGCCGCTGCCGCGGCTGCGGTCAAGTGGCCCGTGCCGGGCCCGGTTTACGGCAGGTGGTGAGCACGATGGCCAGTGATGACCAGGTGGCCGAGGAGGCCGCGCACGTCTCGGCGACGGTGGCGGACGCGGAGGCGGCGATAGCTGCCGCGATGGCGCTGGAGCAGGCGAGGCAGGCCGCCCACTCCCCGACCGGGGGCGACGAAGCCGGCGTGATGCTGAGCGACGCCAGCCCGGCCGAGTTGCGCGCGTTGGGCATGAGCCCGGACGTGGTGATACCGGACCGGGGCCCGCTGGTGCCCGAGCCGTGGCCGGACCCGGTCGACGTCCAGATCGTGGCCGAGTCGGAGGGCGGGGCGTGATGTACGGCGGGCCGATCAGCCGCCAGCACGAGGCGATGCTGCGCGAGGTGGTCCGCAACGAGCGGGCCGAGGACGCCGAGCGGGAGGCCCGGTCGGAGGCGTACGGCTGGGCGTGCGCGGCGATGGCCCCCCAGTGGCGCGAGGCGTACGAGGCGCAGGTCGCCGACCACCTGATCAGGTCCGCGCGGCTGGCGCGGGCCGAGCAGCAGCGGCGGGACGAGGTCGTGGCGGCGGCCGAGGACTACCGCGACGCGCTGCTGGCGACGGGCCAGGGCCGGTACCGGACGGTGGCCGAGGTGCTGGCCGCGTCGGGCGGGCCGCAGCCGTGACCCTGGACGCGACCGACCTGCTGCTGCTGCGCTCGTCGGCGCTGTCGCAGGACCGGTTCATGATGCGCCTGCGGGTGGACCTGGCCGCCCGCGAGGCGCTGGCCCGGCCGCCCGAGCCCGGACCCGAGGCGCGGCGCGGCGCGGCGTACGGGACCCGGGGGCGCTGCGGGGTGCCGGGGTGTGAGTGCGGCACCGCCGACGGCGGGACGGTCACCCGCTCGCAGCCGCCGCCGCCGGCGGTCGCCCGCAGGCCGGTGCCGGTCGCCTGGGCGGGGCCGTGGGCCGGGCCGTGCCCGTGGCAGGAGCCGTTCTGGCCGGGCCCGTCATGAGCGACGGGCCGGCGACCGCGACGACCTCGGGCGGTGTTGTGAGCCCGGCCGCGACGGTGTCCGGTGGCCCGCCGGGCCTGCCGCCCGGCTACCGGGTCGGGCCGTGCCCCGGATACGAGAACGTGGTCTTGCCGCCGGGGATGCGGTTCGCTGATCCCTGCCCGCCGCCGCCGCCCCCGCTGCCGTAGTCTCGGGCCTGGTCGGGGCCGCCACACTCCTCCCGGGGCTGGCGTCGCCGGGGACGGTCCGGCACGATGCGCGCTCGGTTGGCATTGGCTGGGCGCGTAGCCGCTCCTCGGTACTGTCCCCGCGCCCCGGCCGCCCTACGATCGCCGCTGAGGCCCTGACCGCCGTGACCCAGGTACTCCCCCAGGCCCTGGTGCGATCGCGTGCGTGGCGCTGAACGACGGCCAGCGGGGGGCGCTACCGCCTGAATGCACCCCACCGGGGCACGGTGTAAACCAGGCCGTCGGCGACCAGGGCGCGCATGGCGCGGGTGATCGTGGACTGGCTCACCTGGTAGTGCTGCGCGAGGGCCGCGGAGGTGGGCAGTGCCTCGTCCCTGGCCCACTCGCCGGCCGCGATCCGGGCGCGCATGTCGTCGGCGACGATCTCGGACGGCCGGCGGGGCAGGCGGGGCGGCATGCTGCCCATCGTTCCCACTAGTGGGCTGGTGGGTGACCTGCGCGGCTTACGTCCGGTAGGTCTATTGAGTCAGCTACGCGCGGTGCTCTACCTTGGATGTGTCCCCCCAACAAGGCGGGCCCGGACGGCACGCACGCCGCTACCCGGGCCCTGACCACCTACCAGGAGGTGGCTTCCCCCATGATCCCCAACCTGACCCCCGACCCGCCAGAGACCACGCTCGCCGAGACCGCCAGCGCAGCGGCGACCGACTTCCGCGAACTGGCCGGCGCGCTGCCCGGCGACCCGTTCCGCACCGCGCAGGTAGCCGACCGGCTCGCCGAGGAGGCCGCCGAGGTCGCCGCGATGATCCGCGCGCTGCCCGCCCGGCCGGCCGAGATGTCCGGCAGTGATCGCGCGTTGCTCGCCGCGCTGCGCACCGCGCACGGCCGCGGCGAGGACATCGGCGAGACGGTCGCCCGCGGCCTGGCCCGGCTCGCCGCCGGGCTCGGCTCATCCGCCGCGGTGACCGCGGCGCGGCCCGGCTCCTGGGAATCGGAGGCGATCGCCCGGCTCCTGGCCTCGACGGTCGGCCCCGATGACGAGGATCTAGACCGCTACCGGACCACGCCGTGACCGGCGGCCCGAAAGTACCTAAAAAGATACTTTCCGGCGGCCCGATCGCCGCGTTGCTGGACGAGCTGCGCGCCGCGTATCCCGGCTGGACGATCACCGCCCGCCCGGCCGGCCTGTCGCTGTGGACGGCCGAGCGGCACGAGGGCACGGCGCTGCGGTATATCGTCGCGCCGACCGGCGGCGAGCTGGCGGCCAAGCTGGAGAGCGCCGACGCGGAGACCGCCAGCGAGGGGAGTACGTCATGAGGCTGGCCCGGCTCGCGCGCAGTATCTGGATGCGCGCCGATGACCTGTGGCTCAGAATCCAGCGCGAGACCGCCAGGCTGGCCGCCACGCGGGCCCAGCGCGAGCGGGCGCGGATGGCCGGCGAGGTGCTCGCGCTCACCGGCTGCTACATCGCCGGCTGGCCGGGCCGGTACCTGCCAGAGTTCGTCCAAGGCGAGGAGACGTGACCCGGCTCATCGTGACCGAGCAGGCCCGGCGGCTCGCCGTGGCCAACGGCTCGAAACTTCCTAAAAAGGAAGTGGCCGACGGCCAGGCGGCTAGTGGAGCGGGGTGAGGTCGTGGCGCGGCTGGGCCTCGCCGCCGCGCTGCGCGCGGAGTACCCGGCCGACGTGCCCGACACGCCCGAGTACCGCGACCTGTTCGCCAGGATCCGCGCCGACATCGCCGCGATGCCGCCGGGGATGATCGCCGACGTCTGGGACCGCGGCTGACCCGGCCGACCGCGGCGCATATATGGACACGGCACCGTGGTGTCGGTATAGACTAGACTGCGGCGCATACCGACATGGGAGGAGCCCCGTGAAGATGACCATCTACCTGCCCGACGACCTCGCCGCCGAGGTCAAGGACAAGCTCGGCGACACCAACATCAGCGCAGTCTGCCAGGACGCACTCCGCGACGAACTGCGCCGGCACGAGGCCCGCGCCAAGATCACCGCCGAAGGGTTCGAGCGCGTCGAGGTCTACGACGGCCAGACCGGCGAGCGCGTCGCCTTCCGGGGACGCCGGATCGGCTACACCGACAACCACGACCAGACCGCCTACCTCACCGCAGGCGGAGCCATTGCGATCTACAACGGCGACCAGGAGCGGCTGTACGTCATTGACGAGTACGCCGACCTTGACCCCGAGCAGGAGGACCCGGCCCTGATGGCCGGGATCGCCGCCGCACTGGGCGAGAAGTACGTCCGCGATCTCGACATCTGACCGGCCCGCCGGAAGGAGACCAGTTATGAACGAGGGGCCCAGCTTCGCCGAGGACCTGGCCGAAAGGCTCCGCGAGATGAGCAGCTACGACCCGGCCTGGTGCGAGCCGGGCGACGTCTTCGAGCGCGAGCTGATGCCACCGGGCAGCGGCCAGGCTTACGTCTTCGAGGTCGTGGCCGACGGCGTCTTGTACGAGGTGGCCGTCACCCGGAAGGCGGGCGAGTGGGCGGCGGCGCACCCCGATGACCCCGACGTCAAGACCGCCATAGCCGAGGAAGCCCTCGACGCCGGCGACTAACCCCGGCCCGCCCCGACCGCGGCGTCCGTGCCCGACCCGAACCGCCCAGGGCACGGGCGCCGCGCTTATGCTCCTCGCGTGTCATCGCAGGTGGGCCCAGGTCGCACATTGCAGCGTTCTGACAACCTCGGTGGCGGGTGCCGCCGAGACCATCAGCTCAAACAGCACCCCCGGTGGAGGCTCGAACAGACCCGCCCGGGCTTTTTCACCTGGGTCACCCCAGCCGGGAGAACCTACCCGGTCGGCCCAGACACCCACCCTGTCTAAGGTTTCGGGGATGCGGGCGCGGGCCCGGGCCGCAGCCGGAGCCAGGCCACGTACAGGACTGACGAGCAGGCCAGTGCCCACTGCGCGCAGTCCCTGACCAGTGCGTACTTCTCGATCACCGGGGTGCTCTGGGGTGCGGTCAGCCAGCGCATCGGATATCCCTCGGCCAGTACACTGCAAGCCTGAGCTACGGCGGGTCGGCACCCCGGCACCCCGGCACCGCGACCATGCCCATGCTCCCCAGGTACGCCAAGGTCACGACTACGCCTAGGACCAGGCCGCAGGGTAGAAGCCAGGACGGAGGGCGTCGCACCAGCTCGGCCCAGCCTCCTGCTCGAACCTGAATCGGCGCACGCCGAGTACGGCCGTAGACGGCCGGGCTGACCAGGAGCGCGATCTGGGCCGCGCAGATGATGGCCAGCGCAACGATCAGGAGGTCCCAGGTCCGGGCGACCGCGAGAACGGCCGAAACGTAGCACCAGCCACTGGCAGCGATCAGCGCCATCCGCGAGATCCGGCCGCCGCGCGACACACGCCAGACACAGAAAACCGCGGGCAGGAAGGACACCATGCCCCCCGCAGCAGGGCAGGCCGCCACAACAGGCCCAAGACGAAGGCGACCGCGCTGAGCAGCAGGAAAACCTGCAGCATCTCCCGGACGCCAGGCTGCCGCCAGCGTGCCATCTCAGCTCCTCGACAACAGCGCATTGCCCGCAGGCACAGGCTACAAGATCGCCCAGCACCCAAAGCGGTGCGTCAGCCGGTCAGCGAGTCTAGGGCGGTCACGGCTTCGCGGACCCTGGCCCGCACGTCGTCCGCGTTGGC
>Ga0070708_100002734_pt1 | contig 13693 bp, 10 predicted proteins | sample KBSK5503metaG_FD_65469 | JGI IMG/M metagenome (GOLD analysis project Ga0070708, IMG submission 65469) | Corn, switchgrass and miscanthus rhizosphere microbial communities from Kellogg Biological Station, Michigan, USA - KBS K5-50-3 metaG | ecosystem: Host-associated > Plants > Roots >...
CCCCAGGGGTCGCCCTTGTTCTCCAGGTTCTTCAGCATCCCGGCCGCTTCCACCGGGAAGCTGGACTCGATGAGCACCTGGTAGCGCCGCAGGTCGGAGATGTGGTCGATGTGCTCGATATCCACCGGGCACTCGTACACACAGGCCCCGCAGTTGGTGCATGACCAGATCACGTCGGGATCGATCACACCATGGGAATCAGGGCCGCCAAGCAGGGGCCGTTTGGCCTCATCCTGGATGTGGGCGGGCAGCTTGTCCCTTTCCTCGTCCGTGGACGCGAGCAGGTAGGGGGCCTTGGCCAGCGCGTGGTCGCGCAGGTCCATGATCAGCTTCTTGGGCGACAGCGGCTTGCCTGTGGCCCACGCGGGGCATTGTGACTGGCACCGCCCGCACTCGGTGCAGGTCGCCATGTCCAGCATGCCCTTCCACGTGAAGTCCTCGATCTTGCCGCGGCCGAAGATGTCGGTGTCCGGGTCGGCATCCTCGAAGTCGAGCACCTTCCCGCCCGAGCGCATCGGCTGCAGCGCGCGCAGCCCGTCCGGGCGGCGGGAGAAGAGCACGTTGACCGGGGCCAGCGCGATGTGCAGGTGCTTGGAGTAAGTGACGAACACCCCGAAGGCCAGGATCACCGCGAGCTGGGCGAGGATGAACGTGGTTTCCAGCACGCTGTTCACCCCGGCGCCGAGCGGGGCCAGCCAGTGCCCGACGACCTGCGACGCGAACGCGCCATGCGGGTAGGGGAAGTAGCCGGTGCTGATCTGCGCGCCCCGGTACAGCAGCAGCGTCGCGATCACGAGAAAGATCATGAGCAGAACGAACCACGCGGCGCCGGTGTGCGACCCGGCGAACCGGGACTCGCGGCCTTCGCGCTTCGGGTCGGCCCGCAGCCGGATGACCGCGAAGGTGATGATGCCGGCCAGCACCCCCACCGCGAACAGGTCCTCGATGAACCCGATGAACGCCCAGTGGCCGATGCCGGGGATCGCGAAGCTGCGGCTGAACATGTCCCCGTAGGCCTCGATGATCGTCAGCAGCAGGACGATGAAGCCCCAGAACGTCAGCGCGTGGGCCACGCCGGGCACCGACCACTGGAGCAGCTTGCGCTGCCCGACTACCTCGGTGGCCTGTATCTCAACGTCCCGGCCCGGGTGCTGGCGGACGGCGGCGACCCGTTCCGGCGCAGGCTGGCCGGCCCGGGCCAGTCGGTACAGCCACCACAACCGCCGCCCGGCGACGGCGGCCGCGATGGCCGTCAGGGCAAGGCCGACGATGATGCGCAGGGCCACTTTGACCTCCGGTGCGGCGATTGGCTGCAAGCGTACGCCGGCCTCCCGGCGGCGAGCCCTGGAACTCCTCGCGGCGCGGGAATACTGCCGCCGGGCAATAAGGTTGAGCCAAGTAGACTCAAGTCGGTTGCCAGCGCCAGGTCGTCATGGCAAACTTGCGTCGACCTAGCTCAAGTTCACTACTGACAAGGATCACACATGGCACGTGCGGTAGGGATCGACCTCGGCACTACCAACTCCGTCGTCGCCGTCCTCGAAGGCGGTGAGCCCACGGTTATCGCCAACGCGGAGGGCTCGCGGACCACCCCGTCGGTGGTGGCTTTCGCCAAGAACGGAGAGGTGCTCGTCGGCGAGGTCGCCAAGCGGCAGGCGGTGACCAACGTGGACCGGACGATCCGTTCGGTCAAGCGGCAGATGGGCACCGACTGGAAGGTGACGATCGACGGCAAGAAGTTCACCGCCCAGCAGATCAGCGCCTTCATCTTGCAGAAGCTGAAGAGGGACGCGGAGGCCTACCTGGGCGAGACGATCACCGACGCGGTGATCACCACGCCGGCCTACTTCAGCGACGCGCAGCGCCAGGCCACCAAGGAGGCCGGCCAGATCGCGGGGCTCAACGTGCTGCGCATCATCAACGAGCCGACCTCCGCCGCGCTCGCCTATCACCTGGAGAAGGAGAACGAGGCCACCATCCTGGTGTTCGACCTCGGTGGCGGCACGTTCGACGTGTCCCTGCTTGAGGTCGGCGAGGGTGTGGTCGAGGTCAAGGCCACCAGCGGCGACAACCACCTCGGTGGCGACGACTGGGACCAGCGGATCGTCGACTGGCTGGTCCAGGACTTCAAGAACGGCTACGGCATCGACCTGTCCAAGGACAAGATGGCGCTGCAGCGGCTGCGTGAGTCGGCGGAGAAGGCCAAGATCGAGCTGTCCGGTTCGGCCGAGACGCAGATCAACCTGCCCTACATCACCCACTCCGAGCAGGGCCCGTTGCACCTGGACGCCAAGTTGACCCGGGCGGAGTTCCAGAAGATGACCTCCGACCTGCTCGACCGCTGCAAGGCGCCGTTCAAGCAGGTGATCGCCGACGCCGGCGTCAAGCTCACCGACATCCACCACGTGGTGCTCGTCGGCGGCGCGACCCGGATGCCCGCCGTGGTGGACCTGGTCAAGGAGCTCACCGGCGGCAAGGAGCCGAACAAGGGCGTGAACCCCGACGAGGTCGTCGCGGTGGGCGCGTGCCTGCAGGCCGGCGTGCTCAAGGGCGAGGTCAAGGACGTCCTGCTGCTCGACGTGACCCCGCTGTCGCTGGGCATCGAGACCAAGGGCGGGATCTTCACCAAGCTCATCGAGCGGAACACGACCATCCCGACCAAGCGCTCGGAGATCTTCACCACCGCGGACGACAACCAGCCCTCGGTGCAGATCCAGGTCTTCCAGGGTGAGCGGGAGATCGCCGCGTACAACAAGAAGCTCGGCATGTTCGAGCTGGCCGGCCTCGCCCCGGCCCCGCGGGGCATCCCCCAGATCGAGGTCGCGTTCGACATCGACGCCAACGGCATCGTGAACGTGTCGGCCAAGGACCTCGGCACCGGCAAGGAGCAGCGGGTCACCATCACCGGCGGGTCCGCCCTCGGCAAGGACGAGATCCAGCGGATGATGGATGAGGCGGAGAAGTTCGCCGAGGAGGACGCGCGCCGCCGCGACGAGGCGGAGACGCGCAACCGCGCCGACACGCTGGCCTACCAGACGGAGAAGTTCGTCGCCGAGAACGCCGACAAGATCCCCGACGACATCAAGTCGGAGGTGGAGGCGGCGGTCGCCGACCTCAAGAAGGCGCTCGAGGGGACCGACCTCGACGCGATCAAGGAGGCCACCGAGAAGGCGGCCCAGGTCAGCCAGAAGATGGGGACCGCCATCTACGCCCAGTCCCAGGCGGCCAGCGCCGCCGCGGGCGAGTCGGCGCCGGGTGACGCCGGCGGCCAGCAGGACGACGAGGTCGTCGAGGCTGAGATCGTCGACGAGGAGAAGCCCGGCGAAGGTGGCGCCGCCTGATGAACGACTCACCTGAGGAGACCAACGCAGGACCAGTGATCCGCGACCTCAGGCGCATCGACCCAAGGACGGGGCAGGTCAGGACCCCCGGAACGAACGGGCCCGAGGCGTCGGGTGCCGCACGGGGTCCTGGCAAGCCCGCCAGGCCGGGCAGGCATGCCGTGTCCAGGCCAGGCGGGGCCCCCGGCGAAGGGGCCGAGGCGGCGGGCGCGCCGGAGACCGGCCAGCGGCCGGCCCCCGGAGCGGGCCAGCGGCCCGCCGGCGAGGATGCCGGCGCACCGGGCCAGGCGGAGCCCAGGGCCGGCGCGCCCAGCGGGCCCGCCGGCCCGGCCGGGAGCGAGCGGGAGCTCGCGAGCCGGCTTGCCGAACGGACCGCCGACCTGCAGCGCGTGACCGCGGAGTACGCCAACTACCGAAAGCGCGTGGACCGGGACCGGCTGGCCGTCCGCGAGCAGGCCCTGGCCAACGTGCTGAGCGCGCTGATACCGGTGCTTGACGACATCGGCCGGGCCCGGGAGCACGGGGAGCTGACCGGCGGATTCAAGTCGGTGGCCGAGTCGCTGGAGTCGGCCGTGACCAAGCTCGGCCTCGGCAGCTTCGGCACCGAGGGCGAGCCCTTCGATCCGAAGGTGCACGAGGCGCTGACGCACTCCTACTCGAGCGAGGTGACCGAGCCGACCTGCGTCCAGATCCTGCAGCCCGGCTACAAGGTGGGCGAGCGGATCCTGCGACCGGCGCGGGTGGCCGTGGCCGAGCCCGACGACTCCGCGGAGCCGGACGGCTCCACGGAGCCGGACGGCTCCACGGAGCTCGGTGAGACGGGGGAGCCCGGTGAGATCGGGGAGCCCGGGGAGCCCGGCGGGGCCGGATCGCAGGAAAGCCGTGAGGACGACGACTGACGCCCGGAGAGACGAGTGAGCACCAGGGACTTCCTCGAGAAGGACTACTACAAGGTTCTGGGCGTCCAGAAGACCGCGACCGCCGACGAGATCAAGAAGTCATACCGGAAACTCGCCCGCAAGTACCACCCCGACGCGAACAAGGGTGACCCGAAGGCCGAGGAGCGGTTCAAGGAGATCTCCGAGGCGTACAACGTCTTGTCCGACGCCAAGCAGCGCAAGGAGTACGACGAGGCTCGCTCGCTCTTCGGCGGGGGCTTCCGGCCGCCGGGGACCGGTGGCGGGGGCAGCTTCCCGTTCGACCTCGGCGACCTCTTCGGCGGCGCGGACACGGGCGCCGGTTCCAGGAGCCGCGTGGGCGACATCTTTGGCGGAATGTTCGGGGGACGGACCGCGCAGCAGGCCCGTCCGCGCCGCGGCGCGGACGTGGAAACCGAGGCCACACTGTCCTTCAACGACGCCATCGAGGGCACCACCGTGGCGATCCGGCTGCCGAGCGAGGGGGCGTGCCCGACCTGTCACGGCACCGGGGCGAAGTCGGGGACGGTCCCCCGGGTGTGCCCCACCTGCCAGGGCACCGGCCAGTCCAGCCGGAACCTGGGCAGTTTCGCGTTCTCCGAGCCGTGCAAGGACTGCCGGGGCCGGGGCCTTGTCGTCGATGACCCCTGCCCGGAGTGCATGGGCAGCGGGCGCGCCATGAGCACCCGCACCATCCAGGCCCGCATACCGGCCGGGGTCGCCGACGGGCAGCGGATCCGGCTCAAGGGCAAGGGCACGCCGGGTGAGCGCGGCGGGCCCGCCGGTGACCTGTACGTGCGGGTGCACGTCACATCGCACCCCATCTTCGGCCGGTCCGGGGACAACCTCACCGTGACGGTGCCGGTCACCTTCGCCGAGGCCGCGCTGGGCGCCGAGATCAAGGTGCCGACGCTGCGCGGGGGGCCGGTGAGCATCCGCCTCCCGGCGGGCACCCCCACCGGGCGCACCTTCCGGGCGCCGGGCAAGGGAGCCCGGCGCAAGGACGGGACGAACGGGGCGCTGCTGGTCACGGTCGCGGTTCAGGTGCCGCAGAAGCTGAACACCGCCGCCAAGGAGGCGCTGGAGACGTTCCGTGACGCGACCGCGGGGGAGGACCCACGCGACGACCTGCTCAGGCGAGCGAGGCAGCCGTGATGCTGCGAGCCCGGCAGGCAACGAGAAGGAGCGGGAGGTAATGCCATGAGCAACCCGTTCGAATTGTCGGATGACACCCCGGTGTACGTGATCTCGATCGCGGCCGAGTTGTCCGGCATGCACCCGCAGACCTTGCGCGCCTACGACCGGCTGGGCCTGGTCTCGCCGGGCCGCTCCTCCGGGCGCGGCCGACGGTACTCGCTACGGGACATCCTCGTGCTGCGCCAGGTGCAGCGGCTGTCGCAGGTCGACGGCGTCAACCTCTCCGGCATCAAGCTGATCCTCGAACTCGAGGCCGAAGTGGAGCGGTCCCGCCAGCTGCTGGCGGAACTGACCGCGCAGCTGGCCCAGCTCCGGGCCGAGCTTGAGTCCACCCGGGCCGTGGCGGCCAGGCTGGCCGGGCTCGCGCGCAACCGCGCGGCCGGGGCCGAACTGGTCCCGGTCCGGAACCTGGCGGCCGCCCCGCCGCGCGCGGCGGCCGCCGAGCCCGCCGCCGGCGAACGGCAAGCCATACCCATCGCAGGCCCCCCTGCGTTCAACGAAAGCAGCTGATGGCAGACAAACTCACCCGCCGGAGCGCCGACGCACTCTCCGAAGCGGTCCGGCAGGCCACCGCTCAGGGCAACCCCCACGTGGACCCGCTGCACCTGCTGGCCGCGCTGATCGGGCAGGAGGGCGGCACGGCCGTTCCGCTGCTGCGTGCCGTGGGCGCCGACCCGGCCGTGGTGCTGGCGGAGACCAGAGCCCAGCTCGCCCGGCTGCCCAAGGCCGCAGGGACGACGGTCAGCGCCCCGGACATGTCGCGGCCGATGCTCGGCGTTCTGGCCACGGCCGGGAAGCACGCGCGCGACCTGCGCGACGAGTACGTGTCCACCGAGCACCTGCTGGTGGGGCTCGCGGAGGACGGCGGGCAGGCGGCAACGGTCCTGCGCAAGGCCGGGGCGCGCCCCGAGGTGCTGCTCGAGGCGTTCGAGAAGGTGCGCGGCAGCGCCCGGGTCACCTCGGAGGACCCGGAAGGGACCTACCAGGCGCTGGAGAAGTACGGCGTCGACCTCACCCAGCTGGCCCGCGAGGGCAAGGTGGACCCGGTGATCGGCCGGGACGCCGAGATCCGCCGGGTGATCCAGGTCCTGTCGCGGCGCACCAAGAACAACCCGGTGCTGATCGGCGAGCCGGGGGTCGGCAAGACCGCGGTGGTCGAGGGCCTGGCGCAGCGGATCGTCGCGGGGGATGTGCCCGAGTCGCTGCGCGGCAAGCGGATCGTCGCGCTCGATCTGGGCGCGATGGTCGCGGGCTCGAAGTACCGCGGCGAGTTCGAGGAACGCCTCAAGGCGGTGCTCAACGAGATCAAGGAGAGCGACGGCCAGGTCATCACGTTCATCGACGAGCTGCACACCGTCGTGGGCGCGGGCGCGGCCGAGGGGGCGATGGACGCCGGCAACATGCTCAAGCCGATGCTCGCCCGCGGCGAGCTGAGGATGGTCGGCGCGACCACGCTGGACGAGTACCGGGAGCGGATCGAGAAGGACCCGGCGCTGGAGCGCCGCTTCCAGCAGGTCTTCGTGGGCGAGCCCTCGGCCGAGGACACGATCGCGATCCTGCGCGGCCTCAAGGGACGCTACGAGGCGCACCACCAGGTGCAGATCTCCGACGCCGCGCTGGTCGCGGCGGCGACCCTCTCCGATCGCTACATCTCCGGGCGGTTCCTGCCGGACAAGGCGATCGACCTCGTCGACGAGGCCGCGTCCCGGCTCCGCATGGAGATCGACTCGCGCCCGGTGGAGATCGACGAGCTTCAGCGGGCCGTGGACCGGATGAAGATGCAGGAGATGGCGCTGGAGCGCGAGGCCGACCCGGCCAGCAAGGAGCGGCTTGAGCGGCTGCGGGCCGACCTGGCCGACCGCCAGGAACAGCTCACCGCTCTGGTCGCCCGCTGGGACCGGGAGAAGGCCGGCCTCAACAAGGTCGGCGAGCTGAAGAAGCGCCTCGATGACCTGCGCGGCCAGGCCGAGCGCGCGCAGCGCGACGCCGACTTCGGCACCGCCTCCCGGCTGATGTACGGCGAGATCCCCGCGCTGGAGCAGGAATTGGCGCAGGCCGCCGCGGCGGGCGCCGAGCCGTCGGCCGGCGGCACCAGCGGGGTGGCCTCCTCCTCGCCCATGGTCAAGGAGGAAGTGGGCCCAGACGACGTGGCGGACGTCGTGTCGTCCTGGACCGGCATCCCGGCGGGGCGCCTGCTCGAAGGGGAGACCGGCAAGCTGCTCCGAATGGAAGACGAGCTTGGCAAGCGCCTGGTAGGCCAGTCCCGCGCGGTGCACGCGGTGTCGGACGCGGTTCGCCGGTCGCGCGCTGGCGTGGCCGATCCCGACCGGCCCGCGGGCTCCTTCCTGTTCCTCGGGCCGACGGGCGTGGGCAAGACCGAGCTGGCCAAGGCGCTGGCCGAGTTCCTCTTCGACGACGAGCGGGCCGTGGTCCGCATCGACATGAGCGAGTACAGCGAGAAACACTCGGTGGCCCGGCTGGTGGGGGCGCCTCCCGGCTACATCGGCTACGAGGAGGGCGGCCAGCTGACCGAGGCGGTACGGCGGCGGCCCTACTGCGTGATCCTGCTGGACGAGGTGGAAAAGGCACACCAGGAGGTCTTCGACATCCTGCTCCAGGTCCTCGACGACGGGCGGCTCACCGACGGGCAGGGCCGGACCGTGGACTTCCGCCACTCGATCCTGATCCTCACCTCCAACCTCGGGTCCACCGAGATCGCGGACGTGTCGCTGAGCGAGGCGGAGAAGCGGGAGCGGGTGATGGCCGTCGTCCGCGCGACCTTCAAGCCGGAGTTCCTGAACCGCCTCGACGACGTGATCCTCTTCGACGGGCTGACCACCGAAGACCTCGCGAAGATCGTGGACCTGCAGGTCGCCGCGCTGGCCCGGCGGCTGGCCGAGCGCCGGCTCACGCTGAGCGTCAGCCCAGCGGCCCGCGAGTGGCTGGCCCTGACCGGATTCGATCCGGTCTTCGGGGCGCGGCCGCTCCGCAGGCTGGTCCAGTCGGCCATCGGCGACCAGCTCGCCAGGGCGCTCCTTTCCGGCGAGATCTCAGACGGCGACGAGGTGCTCGTGGACTTGGACCAGGCCTCCGACGCGCTTTCGGTGCGGGCGGCAGGGCCGGCGCCGGTCGCGTCGGCGTGACGTCACCGCGCTAGCTAGCCCTCGGTGCGCCGCGACGGGAGCTCGTCAAGGAGCCGGTCGTAGTCGTCCTCCGGCAGCCCGAGATCGTTGCGGATCCGGAACCGCAGGGACAGCAGCAGCCGAAGCTCGTTCTCGTCGGCCTGCGCCACCGGTCCCCTGATGCCCGCGCGCCCGGGGGCGGCGCTGCCGGCTCCCCCGGCCACGGGGCCGGGGGCGGCGCCAAGGCAGAGTTCGACGCCCGCGGTCGCCCAGGCCAGCGCACCCGGCAGATCGGACTGCTCGACGAGCAGCTCCGCCAGCAGGTCACACATCCGCGCGTCGCGCGGCGGCTTGGCGGCCAGCTTGCGGATGTGCGTCTCCGCCTCCGTGGTGCGGCCCAGCTGGAAGAGAGCCCGCGCCAGGGGTATCCGCGGGTCCACGGACGAGGGACCGCCGTCGGCCAGGGCGCGATGGAACCCGTGCACCGCCGCGGCCGGGTCGTCGGCGAGCAGCCACTGCTCGCCCGCCCGGACATACGCCTCGGACCTGGGCATGGCCTGCGTCTGGGTGCCGGTGTCGGCGAGCCGGGTCATCTCCTGGGCGGCGGCCCGGTGTTCGCCGCTGCACGCGGCATCGAACTCAATTGCGTCGAATGCCTCACGGCTGAGGACAACCACGCTAAAGAACTACCCAGCTACGCGCCGGCAACGCGGGGTCAATGGCGGACCCTTTCCAGCGCGTCCCAGAAACCTCGGCGCAGCGCGTGGCGCACCTCGTCATGGAGCAGGGAGTCGATCGGCAGCGACGAGTCCTGCAGCAGCCTGGCCTCCAGGTCGGACGGCATGCGCGGCTTGCGGGCCAGCACCGCCTCCAGCCAGAGCGCTGGCGCGTCGCGCGCCACCGCCTGGCCGAAATCGAAGCCCTCGCCGTGCGCGGCCTGCACCGCGTCGGCCAGCGACACCGCGACCGGCTGCGGTACCGGGGCGTGCTGTGCGGCGGGTTGCGGTCCGCTGTGCGGTCCCTGCTGCGGTACGTAGGCTCCGGGCTCTGCCTGGAACTGCTGCGCCGCCCGCTGGTCAGGCGGCCCGGCGGGCCCTGGGGCTCCCGGCTGGTACGGCCGGGGTGCGCCGCGGAACTGCTGGCCAGGCTGGACGGCGGCACCGGCGACGGGCTGCCCGGCTGGCATGCTCGGCACCTGCCCGGCTGGCACGCCCGGCACCTGCCAGGGCGGCGCGGGCTGACGCGCCGGGGGCCGGGTACCGGTGGGAGCCGGCCCGGTGACCAGGTCGGGCCCTTGGCCACGGAAACCGGCCGGGGCGGGTGGCGCCGCCTCGTAGGCCGGCACCGGCTGCAGGCCCTGCGGGCCCGCCACGGGGCCCGGCGGCTGGAAATGCTGCGCCGCGGCGGGAGCACCCGGCTGGGCCGGCGGCACCGCCTGCTGCGCCAGGGCGTGGTGGCCGTGGCTGACCGGGATCGCGGAGTCCGGCTGCGCCGGTGGTGGCGCCGCGTGCTGCCCGCCGATTCTCGGCCCGGGCTGGCCCTGCTGCGGCAGCCCCGGCACGGGCTGCATCGCTGCGGGCGCGGGCGCCTGGCCGGCCGGCTGGCCCGGCACGCCTGGCGGCATGACCGGTTGCGCGACCGCATGGGGCGCAGGTACCGGTCCCGGCTGGGCCGGTGCCATGGGCGGTATGGCCGACCCCGGCTGGGCCGCTGCCGGCGGTACCGCGGTGGCCCCGGACGGATGGGCCGCCGGTGCGGGCTGGCTGATCGCGGGCTGCGCCGCCCGCTGGTACTCGGCGATGACCGGCCCGGTGTAGATCGCGGGCGGGGCGGCGTGGGCGCCCACCGGCAGGGCCTGCCGGTGGGCGAGCGCGCCCGGCGGGCCATGGCCGTTGGCCGGTGCGCGCCCCGCGTAGGCGCTGACGGCGTGCCGGTCCTCATCGACGGGTTCGGCGCCCACGACAAGCTCCGCCGTGGGCCGCAGGTGCGCCGCGCTGATCTCCACGAGGTCGTCACACTCCTGGCGCAGCGCCGGCGAGACCGTCCAGCTGCCCGCCACGGGGATGTGCACGAGGATCACCCGGATGCCGAGATCCTGCACATCCGCGATCACCTGCGCGAGGTCTTCTTCCGCGCTCACGATCAGCGCGTCGCTGATCGCCCGGTTGCGCGCCAGGGTGGTCAGGTCGCGGTGGATCTCGCTCTCGACCCCCTCGCGGCGACCGGGCCTCATGCGGCCGAGCCTGAGCTTCACGCCGGGCAGGTCGGCGAGGGCCTCGTGCTCCGGCGTCCGGCGGCCCTCGACCGTGGCCTCGTACCAGTAGCATCGCAGCAACGGCAGGCCCGTACGGTCGCGTGCCACGTTTCCGAGAACCCGGAGGATTCCGGCGTAGTCCCAGGAAACGGAGTCGCGGTTGCGGGTTCCGTGGACAGCCATCGCGCCATCTCCCAGCACGTAGCCCGCGTCCACGAACAGCGCGCAACGATCCACGCGACACCGCCCTTCCGTCCAGGCGAGACGTTACCAGCGGGAAGCCGCTCGCCGTGATGGATCGCGCACAGTCGCGAATGTCACCAGGCTTAGAGTGCCCGGCCCAAGGGCACTGGATCAGAGCAGGTCTAGCGCCGCGTTTCCGCCAGCGGTCCGCCGTTGGCGGAAGGTGCCGCCGCGGCGAAGGCGGCCCGGCAGGATGGGCGGTTATGCGACTTCTGGTGCTCGGGGGGACCCGGTTCCTCGGCCGGGCCATCGTGGACGAAGCGGTCAGCCGTGGCTACGACGTCACGACGTTCTCCCGAGGGCGGAGCGGTCACCCCCGGCCGGGCGCGGAGGCGCTGCGTGGGGACCGGACCAGCGCCGGGGACTTGCGCCAGCTGGGACGGCGGGACTGGGACGGCGTGATCGACACCTCCGTGCTCGCCCCCGCCCACGTGCTGGCCTCCGCCCAGATCCTCGCGGACCGCGTCCGGCACTACACCTATATATCCACCATCTCCGTGTACGCGCAGTGGCCGCGGGACAGCGTGACCGAGGTATCGCCGGTGCTGGACTGCCCGGCCGACGCCACCGGCACCGTGGAGACGCTGGGCTACGGCGAGCTCAAGGCGGGCGCCGAACGCGCCGTCGCCGCCGTGTTGCCGGGCCGGTGCCTCATCGTCCGGCCGGGCCTGATCGTGGGCCCGCACGAAGACGTGGGGCGGCTGCCCTGGTGGCTGGGCAGGCTGGCGCGCGGCGGGGAAGTGCTCGCGCCCGGTGACCCTGGCAAACAGGTCATGATGACCGACGCGAGGGACTTGGCGGCCTGGGCCATCGACAACACGCGGCGCGGCCTCCCCGCGACCATCAACGTGCCGGGCGCCGACGGCGTCACCTTCGGCGGGCTGCTGGCCACCTGCGCACGCTTCACCGGCGCGGACGGCCACGCAGCGGCCACCTTCCGGTGGGTCGCGGACAGCGTCCTGCTTGACGCCGGTGTCGAGCCCTGGACGGAGCTGCCCATGTGGGCGCCGGACACCCCGGACCTCGCTGGGATCTGGCGGGTCTCCGGAGACCGGGCGCTGCGCACCGGCATGCGGTACCGGCCGCTCACCGACACCGTGCACGACACCTGGACGTGGCTGAGGCAAGAGGCGGCGGCGGGGCGGCCGATCGAGAAGACCACCAGCCAGCCCGGGATCGGCCTGGACCCGGACAAGGAGCGCGCGATCCTCGCCGCGCTCGGGAGCGAGGCCGGCGATGAGTCCGCGTGACCGGGAGGATCTGCTCCAGGCGATCAGGCACACGGCCGTGGTGCGCGGCGACTTCGTGCTTTCCTCGGGGCAGCGCGCGTCCTGGTACATCGACCTGCGCCGGATCCTGCTGAGCGGCGCCAGCGCGCCCCTGGCTGGGCGGGTCATGCTCGCGGCAACCGCTGACCTCGACTACGACGCCGTCGGTGGGCTCACCCTGGGAGCCGACCCGGTCGCGACGGCGATGCTGCACGCGGCAGCCGTTCAGGGAAGAATTCTGGACGCCTTCGTGGTCCGCAAGTCGGGGAAGGCGCACGGGCTGCAGCGCCGCATCGAGGGCCCCGAGGTGGCCGGGCGCCGGGTGCTGGCCGTGGAGGACACCTCGACCACCGGCGCGTCCGTGCTCACCGCGGTGGACGCGTTGCGCGACGCGGGTGCGCAGGTCACGGGGGTGGCCGTCCTGGTGGACCGGGGCGCGCGCGAACGGGTGGCCGCGGCCGGCCTGGCGTTCCGGGCCGCCTATGACGCCGGCGACCTGTGCTTGGGCTGATGCGCGGGCTCCGGGCTGGCTTCCCCGTGCTCCTCCCGGCGCAGTTCGCGCAGCCGGTACACGACGAAGACGGCGATGGCGACCACGACGATCGCCGCGATCACGTACCCGGCGAGCGAGATGTCGTGGTTGATGCTGTTCCAGGCGCTGCCGACCCCGTACCCGACGAGCGAGATCGCCGTGACCCAGACGGCCGTGCCGATGAGGCTGAGCAGGGCGAATACCGCCGGCGGCACCTCGGCGAACCCGGCCACGACGGACACGAACGACCGGACCACCGGAAGGCAGCGGCCCACCGGGACCGCCCACGCACCGCTGCGGTTGAAGAAGCGCTCCGCCCGGTCGATGTCCGCGTGCGTGATGAGCAGGTAACGGCCGGCCTTGCGCACGAAGGGCCGTCCGCCCACCCGGCCGATGCCGTAGGAGACCATGGAGCCGATCAGCTCGGCGAGGGTCCCGACCACGATGACCCCGGCGATGTTGAGATGGCCCTGCGCGGCGAGGACGCCCGCGAAGCCGAAGGTCACCTCGGAGGGGATCGGCACGCAGCACGCCTCCAGGAACGCGAAGAGGAAGACCGCGGCGTAGCCGTAGTGGGCGATAAAGCTGTTCATGGGACTCTGTTGTATCAGGTGACGGCGCGTGCTATGACCGCCATTGGCAGCCAGCGCCATCGTTGTCGGTAGACGTTTGCCCACCCGCCACCGTTGCGTTCCCGCCCTGACCTGCTGGTCCGGGCCGGCTGAGGTCGTCGATACTGGACTCTGGTCACCAGACGGGAGCCGCTCGCCATGCCTATCGCGACGCCAGAGATCTACGCCCAGATGCTCGACCGGGCCA
>Ga0070708_100002735_pt1 | contig 13691 bp, 13 predicted proteins | sample KBSK5503metaG_FD_65469 | JGI IMG/M metagenome (GOLD analysis project Ga0070708, IMG submission 65469) | Corn, switchgrass and miscanthus rhizosphere microbial communities from Kellogg Biological Station, Michigan, USA - KBS K5-50-3 metaG | ecosystem: Host-associated > Plants > Roots >...
TTCCCCGGCGGGAAGCAGGAGATCTACTACGCGCTCCTCGAGCGGAGTGAGCAGACCTTCATGCAACACATGCGAGGGGTGCTCGAACGCACGGAGCTGTTGTCGGTCGACGAGAGCCTGCGCCAGGGACTGCGCGCGTTCCTCGACTATGCCGAGATCCACCCACATTCGTTCCGGGTCATATTCGGAGAGGCCGGCACCCGCGATCCCGAGGTGGTTCGTCGTTCCGAACGGGCCCGCGAGGAGATCGTCGCGTTGATGCGCGATCGGACCCGCGGCGTCATGCTTGCGGCGGGTCTCGAGCCGTCTTCGACCGCCGACGTATATCCGCGGGCGATCGTCGCCGTCGGGGAAGACCTCGCACGGTGGATCCTCCGCGAGCCCGGAGTGCCCCGCGACGAGCTCGTCGACGCGCTCGTCGACTGGTTCATGCGCGGCTTCTCGCAGCTCCTTCCGAACGAGTCGTTCCGCCCCCGCCTCGTCCGCGACTAGATCTCCACCCCACCCTCGCCCTCGGTTACTCACCCGCCCCTTCGGCGGTTAGACTCGTGCTTCGATGCTTGCGGTGATCGGCGCGGGCGCCATGGGCACGGCGATGGCCGTGCAGTTGCATCGCGCCGGGCAAGACCTGGTGATACTCGCTACCGACCACGACGCGCCATTCGTCGAAGCGCACCGCGCCGGCGCGCTCCACCCGGCGATCGGCACGGCTTTCCCGCCCGTCGAACTGCGCGAGCACGGGGACTGGGCGGACACGCTCGGCAAAGCGAGGGTCGTCGTCCTCGCGGTTTCGACCGCCGGCGTCGAGGACACGGTTCGCAACGCGGTCGAAGTCGCGCTCCCCGACGCGGTATGGGCTGTGGCGACCAAGGGGTGGGAGGAGGCGACGCTTCGCTCGGCCGGGCGGCTCGTCGCAGACGCGCTCGGGGACCCCAAGCGGGTCGTCGTGGTGGTCGGCCCGTCCCTCGCGTCCGAGATCGCCAACGGCGTGCCGACCGCCGTCGTGTGCGCGTCAGAGGATCACCTGTCGAATCGGATGGTGGCGAAGCTCTTCGCATCACCGCTGTTCCGCACCTACGTGACCGACGACGTCGTCGGGGTCGAGGTCGGCGCGGCGCTCAAGAACGTGATCGCGATAGCGGTCGGTATGGCCGACGGGCTCGCGGACAGCTTCGGCGTCGACGCGATGACGAACACGACCGCGTTCCTGTTCTCGCGGGGTCTCGTCGAGATCGCGCGCCTCGCGAGGGCGATGCGCGGACGGATCGAAACCGTCCTCGGTCTCGCCGGCGCGGGAGATCTGTTCGTCACGTGTCTCGGAGGACGCAACGCTCGCTTCGGCAGGATGGTCGGCGGCGGCATGTCGCCCGAGGAAGCCATCGCCGAGATGAAGACGACCGTCGAGGGGTACCACAACGCCCGCTCCGCGGCCGCGCTGGCTTCGAAGTACCGGCTCGACCTTCCGATCGTCCGATCGGTCGCTCGCGTTCTCGAAGGGGAAGCGACGCCCCGAGAAGGCATCGAGGCGATCCTCGCCGGGACCATCGAAGAGGAGTTCAACCCATAGGAGCCTCCGGTATCACGCGCACGGTGGCAGAGTGGGCCGCCGGCTTCCGCCCCTCCGACATCCCGCCGACCGTCCGCGAACGCGCGCAGCTCCAAGTTGCGAGCGTGCTCGGCGCGGTCTTCGCCGGGGCGGGGGGAGATGTCGGCGCCAAGGTGCGCCGCGCGGCGGCGCGATGGGGTCACGGCGAGGAAGCGTCGTTGATCCCGTCGGGCGAGCGCGTCCCGCTGCACACCGCGTGCTACGTCAACGCCGCCGCATCGGTCGCCTTCGACTACGACGACTACCTGTTCGCCGGACACACCGGACACTCGGCCGTGCTCGCGTCGCTCGCGTACGGAGAGATGTCCGGCGCCTCGGGCGCCGACGTTCTCGCCGCGCAGGTCGTCGCCAACGAGGTGGGCGGACGGCTCGGCGCGGCGATGCTGCTCGGCCCGCACAACGGCCAAATGTGGACCTACATCCATGCGCTCGAAGGGGCGTGCGTCGCCGGGCGGTTCCTGGCACTCGACGCCGAAGCGATGGCGAACGCGATCGGCGTTGCGCTGGCACAGCCTCCGTACCCGCTGGCGCCGGCGTTCTTCGGGCCGGATTCCAAAGCGCTGCTGGCGTCGGGCCCGCTGGTCGAAGGGATCCGCGCCGCCGAGCTCGCGGCGGAAGGGATCACTGGAGCGGATGACATCCTTGGCGATCCGAACGGGATGCTCGCCAAGATCGGAACCAGACCACTCCCGTTCGTTTTCACGGGCCTGGGATCGGCGTGGGTGACGTCGTCGCTCGCGTACAAGCTGTATCCGGGATGCGCGTACGTCGACACGCCGGTCGATGCGTTCAACGTGATCCGGGAAACGTTCGCAACCAAGACCGGACGGGCGCTCGCGTCGGCGGACGTCGAGAGCGTGCGCGTCGAAGCCACTATGTTCACGGCAGGCATGGAGGCACTCGCGACGCCATACCGCCGGCGGGATCGCCTGACGCCAATCGACGTCAACTTCTCGGTCGGGCTGTCGCTCGGCGTCCTGCTCGTTTGCAACGAGATCTCCGGCGCGTCGCTGTCGGCGGCGTCGCTCGAAGCGCATCGCGATGAGATCCTGGGCGTCGCCGACCGGGTGACGGTCGAACAGGCGGCGGAGCTGACGCTCGACGTCGGGGGGCTGTCCGATGTCGGGATCGACCCGGCCGCCTTGTTCCAAGGCGGAGAGGGTTTGACGCTGGAAGGCGCGGATTTCTCGACGTTCCAGATGCGGTTCCCGGCGCGGGTGGCGCTTATGACCACCGGCGGTGAGGAGTTTACGGCCGAGGTCCGCATCCCCGTGGGCGCGCCGGGCCGGCCGTTCGACGAGACGAGAGCCGGCGTCGCCGAGAAGTTCCTGCGCACCGCCCGGCCGGTTCTCGCCGACGCCGATGGCGCGCTTGAAGCGGTTCTCGCGATCTCCGACGCACCCGACGTCCGTGACGTCGTAGACCGGATCGTCGCGCGATGAACGAGGACACCCCACGGGAGCCGATAGACCCGTCGAAGCCGGACGCCTCGGCGCCGGACGCAACGATCCTGTTCCCGGCGCAACCCCCCCCGGCGCAACCGCAACCTCCGCAACCGCAACCCCTGCAACCGCAACCCCTGCAACCGCAACCCGACCCACCGCCTCAGCAGAGTGCCCCCGCGCAACCTGCTCCCACACAAACAGCGCCCGCGAAGTCGACGCCGCGGAACCTGCGGTCCCGGCGGTTTCGCACGCTGACGGCGTTCGCCGAGGCCCTCATCCCGGCCGGAGGGACCATCCCGTTCTCGGCGAGCGACGTCGCGGTTGCCGAACGCGTCGACGGATCGGTGGCCACGTTCGATCCGGTCGTACGGCGCCGGTTCGAACGGCTCCTGCAGCTGTGGGAGTGGCTGTCGATCTTCTCGCGATACGTTCGCCCATTCTCGCGTCTCTCGCTGCAGAAGCGAACCGCCTACCTCGAGCGCGCGTCGCGCAGTCATCTCGCTCTGTGGCGTCAACCGTTCACGTTCTTGAAGCTCGTCTGCATGAACCAGTGGGCGTCGACCCCGCCGGTCGAGGACGCGATCGGCTACACGTATTCGTGCGTCACGCGCGACCCGCCGCGGGACGGCGCGCCCCTCGAAATCCTGCAGTACCCGCAGATCGACCGCGACCATGTCGAGGAGGCCGACGTGGTCGTCATCGGCTCCGGCGCCGGGGGAGCGGTGATGGCGAAGGAGCTCGCCGAGTCGGGACTGTCGGTCGTCGTGCTCGAAGAGGGCGCGTACTACACGCGCGCCGATTTCTCGGGACCGCCGTGGGAACGGTTCCAGCGCTTCTATCGCGCCAACGGGACGACGGTTGCGCTCGGGATCCCGACGATCCCGTTGCCGCTCGGCAAAGCGGTCGGAGGATCGACGCTGATCAACTCCGGCACGTGCTTCCGCACCCCGGACCGCGTCCTCGAGGCGTGGGCGAGCCAGTGGGGGATCGAAGGGATCGACCCGGCGACGATGCTCCCGTTCTTCGAGCGCGTCGAGCGCATCTTGCACGTTCAGCCGGTCCCCGAGGAGCTGCTCGGAGAGAACGCCCTGGTGTTCCGCCGCGGCGTCACGGCGCTCGGCCTGCACGGCGCGCCGATCCCGCGCAACATCGATGGTTGCCGCGGCTGCGGCGTGTGCGCGTTCGGTTGCCCGTCCGATGCGAAACAGTCGACGCACATCTCCTACCTTCCTCGAGCCCAGCGCCACGGCGCGACGATCTACGCGCGTTGCCGGGCCGACCGGATCCTTGTCTCCGAAGGGAAAGCGAAAGGCGTCGTCGCTTCATTGCTCGACCCCGTGACGGGGGAGCCGCGGGTGGAACTGACGGTCCACGCGAAGGTCGTCGTCGTCGCCGCCGGCGCGGTGCACACGCCGGCGCTCCTGGCCGCGAACGCGCTCGGGAACCGCTCCGGGCAGCTCGGCCGCAACTTGCGCATCCACCCGGCCGCCGGGATCGGCGCGTGGATGGCGGAAGAGGTATACGGCTGGCGTGGCACGCTCCAGCCCTATTACGTGGACGACTGGCACGCCTCGCACGACATCATGATCGAGGTGACGTCGTCGGTCCCGAGTATCGGCGCCGGGACGATGCCCGGCACGGGAGCGTTCACGAAGGAGATCCTCGCGCGTTACAAGCATCTCGCCTCAGCAGGATTGTTCGTGTCGGATACCTCGTCGGGGCGCGTGCGCCGCGCGGGATCGGGCGATCCGCTGGTCACCTACCGCCTCAACAAAGCCGACACCCGCAAGCTCGTCCGCGGGATGGTGCACGTCGCGGAGATCTTCTTCGCCGCCGGCGCGCGTGAGGTGTTCACCGGCTTGCCGGGAAAGGGCTTCGTCAAGCACCCGAACGAGTTAGAGGACATCAAGGAAGAGGCGGTGCGGCCCGGCGCGCTGCGGCTGACCGCGTTCCATCCCGTCGGCACCGCCCGGATGGGGGCCGATCCATCGAAGACGATCGTCGGACCTTGGGGCGAGTGCCACGACGTCGCGAATCTGTTCGTCGCCGACGGGAGCGTCCTGCCTGGGTGCCCGACCGTGAATCCGCAGATCTCGATCATGGCGTTCGCGACGCGCTCCGCCGACCACATCGTCCGGCACGGAGCGAGGTACTTCTAGGAGGATCAGATGACCATCGAGATAGGACGGGAGGCGCCCGACTTCGAATTGCCCAACGCCGACGGCGGCAAGACGAAGCTTTCGGATTACCGGGGGAAGAAGAACGTGCTGCTCGTCTTCTATCCGCTCGCGTTCTCACCGATCTGCACGACCGAGTTCTGCGCGCTCCGCGACATCAACTCCGATGTCCAAAGCGGGGACACCGAGGTGATCGGGATCTCGGTCGACAGCCGGTGGACGCTGAAGGCCTGGAAGGACGCAGAGCGGTTCTCGAACACCTTCGTCGCCGACTTCTGGCCCCACGGCGAGGTCGGCCGCGTCTACGGCGTCTTCGACGAGAAGCGCGGCACCACCGTGCGCGGGACCTTTCTCATCGATAAGCAAGGGATCGTGCGCTGGATCGAAGTGAATCCCGCGACGGAAGCCCGCGATCAAGCCGGCTGGCGCAAGGCGATCGAGGATCTCGGCGCCTGAAGCAGGTCTACACTGACGTGTGCCTTGCTATCGGTGCGGCCGCGTCCAGGAGGATCCGCCGAAAGCCGTCCCGTCGCCCTGGGCGCGCGCGGTGCTCCACGGCGAGCAGATCCTCGTGTGCCCGGTCTGCCAGGGAGAGCATCCGGGATGGGTCGATGAAGCCGAGCACTGCCCGAACTGCGACTCGGTTCGATTGCAGATCCAACTCGGCATGAATGTGTGCCGGGCGTGCGGCCACTCGTGGGAGGCATCGCCGAGCGGATGGACGCCGTGAAGCTGCCCAAGGAGGGCACCGTCCTCATCTCGGCGTGTCTGGCAGGCGTGCCGTGCACGCACGCGGCCGAGGCGAAAACTCGACCCTGGGCCCTACAGCTGCTCGCCGCAGGCCGCGGTATCACGGTTTGTCCCGAGGTGGCCGGCGGGCTGCCGATTCCGCGCCCGGAAGCGGAGATCAAGGGCGGCTCGGGCGGCGACGTTCTGGACGGCGCCGCCTCCGTCGTCACGGTCGACGGTTCCGACGTCACAGCGAACTATCGTCACGGTGCGGACGTCGCCGTCGCGGCCGCGGCCCGCGCGGGCGCTACGCTCGCGGTGCTGAAGGCGCGTAGCCCGTCGTGCGGATGCGGCGCGATCTACGACGGTTCGTTCTCGAAACGGTTGGTCGCACGCGACGGCGTCACCACGGTTGCACTCAAGCGCGCCGGGGTCCACGTTGTGGCCGACGAGGAAGTCGAAACGTAGTCGCCGGGCCCGGCGGTGCCTTGTAGCGGCGGCCGGTTGACCCGGATCCCGGCCGCCGCCACCGATACCTAATCCGACCGATACGGCCGGGCGATCGTGCGAAGCGCCGAGCCGATCACACCCAACACGATCGCCGCGAACATCAGCGTCAAGATCGCAAGACCAGTGCGAGCGAGCGTGCGACCGGCCCCGCGCGTGAACGTCGCACCCAGCACCTCGGCATTCGTCCCGCCCGAAGACGTCTCGATCGGAGTGACCGTCGGTGCCGGTGTCGGGGTCTCCGTCGGCGGAACGACCGGCGGTTTCTCCTTGTGCGGCTTTGCTCCGCACCAACCGTTGTCGTCGTCTTCACGATCCGCGTCGTTGCCGCAGCCGTTGTTACCGTCGGTGTCGGGCCCGACCTTGTCGTTGTTGACGATCCCGTGGTCGGCGCCGATCCCGTCTTGATCCGGCTTCGACGGGCTCTTGCCGCGGTAGGTGCCGTCGGGGTTCGAAGGATCGTGATTCGTTCCCGAAGACCCCGATGTCGAGGACGTGTTCGACGGACCGTGGTTGTCGTGAGCCGCCTGCGAGGTGCCTTTGCTCTTGCCCTGGCCGCCTGCCGCGGCGAATGCCGTCGTTGCCGCGACCCCTGCAAGCAACAACACCGCAGTGGATGCGATGACGGCGAGTTTCCCTTTCATCACGCCTCCCTCCCAAGCCCCCAGTACCGATGTTTCGCTGTTTCGATGCGCCCCAAAAGACGCACACGTAACTCTTTCTTCGTTTCGTGCCCAAAAAGGAGGCCTTTCAACCGACGAAATTCGGTAGATAGGGAACATCACTGGCTGTGCGGAGGGTCCCCAGCACGGAGATACGTCGGAGGATTCTCTGTCGAAGCGTCGAACCCATCCCCAGATGCCGGAAAGTCTGATTCGAGCGATTCGCCGGGCCTTCACGCTCGTCGCCGCGACGCTCCTGGTCTTGCTGGGGGCTTTGCCGGCCGACTCGAGCGGCGCGGCTCCGGTGTCCGCGCTCCAGTTCGATCACCTCGTTTTCAAGGGCGCGGGCGGCGAGCCGGACATGGCGATCTCACCTTCGGGGCGTGTCATGCTCGTAGGAGGTCTTGGCCCCGACAAACCGGCGGCGCTCTACCGCTCGACGAACTCCGGAAAGACCTTCACGAAGCTGTCTCCTTCGTTTTCCCGGGTCGGCGGCGAGGATTGGGACATGTACCTACTCGACGATCACACCGTCGTCGCTGCCGATGACACGATCGGACACGGCATCTACGTCCACCGCTCGACCGACGCCGGCCTTCACTGGACGACGACTACGATCGAGACCGACCAGTACGACCGGCCGTGGCTCGACCACTTCGGGCGCGACCTGGTGTACGTCGTCGCGAAGGGGTTCGACGGGCTCCCGTATCTGTTCCGCTCAACCGACGGCGGCGCGAGCTTCGGTGCGCCCCCGATCCCGCTGATCGTGTACGGGGAGCCCGGCTCCGGAGGCCCCGACCCGGCGACGGGTCTCTTCGCAAATCAGAACGGCTACGTCGACCATCTCGTCGTCGACCACAGGACGGGGGACGTGTACGTGCTCTACGGGATCGGCGCGCCGTCGAGTTACAACACGAGCCAGCCGCTCGGCGCGTCGAATCAGCTCTACGTCGCTCACCTCGAGCAAGGACGGTTCGTGAGTCATGCCGTCTACCTCGGCGGGCCCGGCGACTCGTTCATCTCCGGGTTCAACTGGATGACCGTCGATCGCGCGGGAACCGTCTACGTCTTGTGCGACGGGAGGATCAACGGCCATCACTCCGCGCGCCTCAGCTACTCGAAGAATCACGGCCGAACGTGGTCCAATCTCGTCGACATCGCGCCGCCGGGCGCCGCGAACGTCTACGGCGCGATCTCGGCGGCATCACCGGGCGTCCTGGCGCTCGCGTACATCCGAGGCAGCAACGAAGATCCGAGCACGCCGCAGCCTTGGTTCGCGGAGATGGCCCGCGTGACCGGCGCGGACACTCCTTCCCCAAAAGTGAACAAAGTGCGGGCCGTGGCTCAGCCGATCCACCTTGAGGACATCTGCTTCGACGGGATCCTGTGCGGCCTGCCCGGGTTCGGGAACGACCGTAACCTGCTCGATTTCATCTGGGTTTCGGTCGATCCGTCGGGCCGGTCCTTCGGGGTGTTCGCCTCGGATGGTCCTGCTACGGGAAACTCTTCGGGTCAAACGCCGGACGTGATCCTTCTGCGGCAAACGAGCGGCACCACGCTGCCGGGCCCCGCTCCGGCGCCGAAGCTGAAGGTGCTCGCGACCAAGACAACGCGTTCTCGATCGCTCGCCGCGACGGGCGTCGGCGACGGGACGGTTGTCGGCGGCGCCTTGCTTGCCGCTTTGGCGGCCGGGCTCGCGGGCAGACTTCGCCGGTTTCGATAACCGCGTCCCGACGAGATCACGCCTCGCTAAAATCCGCCGGCAGGGCGCGTAGCTCAGTGGTAGAGCACGACTCTTACAAAGTCGGGGTCGGAGGTTCGATCCCTCCCGCGCCCACCCGCTGACCAGCCGAAACGCCTAACGACCTTGAGGCCCTCGGACTCCCCGAGGGCTTCTTGCAAACATTCTGCAAACGTCAGTCACCGAGCGCCTCCTCGAGCACCGCGGCCGCCTTCGCTGCCATGCGCGTCGTCGGGTGAACGTAAGTGCGCAACGTGAATCCCGGGTCGCTGTGGCCGAGGAGCTCCGCAACCGTCGCCGCGTCGAGCCCACCGGCGATCAGAGTTGTTCCGACCCCGTGCCGCAGGTCGTGGAGACGCACCGACGCGGGAAGGACGGCCTTCTTCGCAATGCGATGGAAGCCATGCGAGAAAGCTGACGGGTCGAGCGGGCCTCCGTCTCCTCGATCCGATACGAGGTCGACGTCGCACCAGGCCTCGCCGAGCCTTAGGCGCCTCTCGGCTTGCTCCCTGTGGTGCTTTCGGAGGCGCTCGACGGCGAACGGCGGCAGCGTGAACTCCCGCCGACCGCGGGCTGTCTTCGGCTCAGTGAATACGAGCTCGCCGTCGACACGCTGGAGTGCCCGTGCGATCCGAATGGCCCCAGTTTCAAGGTCGAGGTCCTTCCATTGCACTGCGAGCGTCTCGCCTCTTCTCGCGCCGGTCGTCGTCGAGAGCAGCGCGGGGATCTCCCATACGGTTCCGATAGCGGCTTCGCGAATCGCGCGGAGCTGCTCGTGCTCCGGCACCGTCAGGTTCGGTCGTTCTGCCTTCGGACGGTCGGTCGCCTCGACAGGGTTTGCGGAGACGAGGCCGCCCTTTACAACGCGCTTGAAGAGATGGAAGAGGAGCGCCCGCACGCCGGCTCGGGTTCGCGGGGCCAGCTTCTTCGAGCGCATCTCGTCGAGAATCGCCTGGACGTGCGCCGGGCGCACCTTGGCAAGTTCGAGCCCGCCGAGTGTCGGCAAGACGTGCCCCACGAGCATGATTTGGTACCGCTTGCGGGTGAGGGGTCGGATGTCGGCACTCTTGAGGTAGTGTTCCGCGTACTCGCGGATGCTGATGGCCTCGGGGAACGGGTCGCCGCCGCGGCCGAGCTCGCCGAGGATCCGGTTCAACTCCTTCTGAGCCTCGGCTCTTGTTCGGAAGCCGCTAGCCCACCGCTGCCGGCGGAGCATCACGTCGACGAGTGGGCCGCCGCACTTCGGGCACTCCTTCTTCGGATCCTTCCCGTCAGTCCAGAACAGCGCCGGGCGAACCGTCCCCGCTGGGCCTCGACGCTGACATTCTGCGGCTTCGCATCGTTGCGCTGGCTGGTCGCCAGCGTCGACGACCAAGCACCAAACTCTGCCGCGTTTCCGAACATGGCCTCTCATCGTCTACTCCTTCGGCGAGCCTTCGAGCGCGCGGCCTCGGCTTCCTTGCTGCGACTCCTCTTCCGACGACGGTCCTTCTGTTTGACGGGTTCGCCTGCGGTTCCCAGAACGTCACGGGCCTTGTCGGTGAGTTCGCCACCTGCCGCTCCGGGCACACGCGCGTCCGTGAGGAGCCCAAGCTCGCGCGCGCGGGCAAGCATGGTGCGAAGCCTCGTCTCGGAAAGATGCCGGTCATCTTTAGCCAGGGTAATTGAACGCGGCGTTCCCGGCGGGTTCTTTCGCGCCTCGCGTTCGTCTATTCGCTTGTTTCGCTCATCCGGGTCGGCGGGTGGCTTTGCGTGTGAGGTAGGTCATTGCCAGGGAGGCTTCTCCGGCGATACAAACGGACTGGTTGAGCGGATCCGAGTCGGTTTCTCGCCGGGGGTGAGGCTGGTGCGTCGGCTTCTGCTCATCGTCTTCCTTTTCGCTGCGTTGGCGGGGGTGCTGGCGTCCGCGCAGGCGAGCAGGGTCAGCGTCTATCGGGTTAGCGGCAGCATGTTCATGAACGTGTTCGCCACCAAGGGTGGCGGCACCGAGAGCTTCCTGTCCTTCCGAGGCCACCTCCTCCCGCCGCAGCCGTGTCGCGGCAGCTGCTTGTCGGCGTCGTGGTCGTTCAGCGGGACGTCGGTCCTCATGGTGGGCGTGAACTCGTGTACGAACGCGGCGGGTGTGTTGTCGGCGACGGTGCCGTTCTCGTGGAGTAACGGCGCCACGTCGACGGGGAAAGCGACGTTCATCTTCTTCCCGCCGACCCCGGTGGTACCGCCGCAGCCGTTGGTGGTGTGGAGGGGGAGGATCGTGAGCGGCTTGTTCGCTGGCGCGGTCTTCGACGGCGTCATCCTGCCGCCGGCGACGATTCATCCGCCGAATCCGACTCATCCGCCGGACCCGTGTGTGGGTAGCGTGATCGGCGGGGCGTTGCTGGGTTGAGTGTGTCGGTGTAGAGGTAGCGGCCAACGCGACCCCAACGTCGGGGATCGTGCGGAGATTCATCGAGGGAGGGGTGTCGAGTATGCGTGGCAGCAGAGCCGTTTTGGTTTGGATGATAGGTGTCATTGGGCTTGGTGCGCAGCTGATTCCCGCCAAGGCGCTCACGCCTACCTGCAGCAGCGGCTGCGGCTCACGGCCGTATGTGACGGTGGGGACGGTGAGTTTCTCTTCGGGCGACGGCTTCGGGATGCATGCGACGGCGACGTTGACGGACCCGGCGGCGAAGAAGGGGTTGACCACAGGCAAGATCGTGATCGGCGGGCGCGGCGTGTGCACGACCAGCCCCCTCTACCCAATAGGACCACCCACCGTGAAGAAGAGTCTGATCGCGACGTCGGGTACCGCGTCGATCGTGTGGGCCAACGGGCAGCTGTCGGGGCTTTCCCTCGCGACCCGCTGGCAGATCGTTTCGCTGCCCGGTCGTTCGACGGGCGTGGGTCAAGTCTCGGGGAAAGTGAATTTCGGGCCCTACGCGAGACAACCCGTCACTGCGGTGATCACGTGCCCAATCGGGCCGCCGCAAGATCCGTGTACGGCTGCGAGCTTCAAAGCCTATGGAGTCTTCTTTCCCCACAACCCCGACTAGCGCGCGGGTCGGGTCGTCGCGGCGCGAACCACCGCCGCGAAGGCGGATGGAGGGCCTGATCTCGCATTCGACGCGGATGATCTAGTCGAGGCGCACGCAGGAGCAGTGTCGCGAAGGAGGGTGCGTGATGCGGAGCAGACGAATGATGAGCGCGCGGCGCGCGCTGTTGGCGGTGGCGGTCGCGGTCGTGCCGCTTGGCGTGGTTGCGAGTTCGGATGCGAGGCTGCCGGCGGTGTCGATCCCCGCGGGCTGCACCGCAGCGGACGCTCCCTCCCAGTCGGGGATCTGTCACTACCTCAGTGGCACGGGTGAGGCGCAGGTCGTCGCCGCGGATGTTTTGGGGGCGTGGATCGTGTTCACCGACCAGGGGTTCGTTTGTTCCGCCGGCCAGACGGTCGCGGTCGAGACGACGACATGTTTCGCGGGCAGCGGACACAAGATTTACGCGGTCGTCTACGGCGGGCCCGGCGTCGTCACGGTACGAGACATCAGAACGTAGAACCCGTGGCGCGGTCGACTCCGGCCCGTCGCGTGTCGTGGCGACTGGGTTGATGTGCATGGAGGTACGTGATTATTGCTCCGATCTCCGCGGTGGAAACTAAATCGCCGAAGGAGTGCGGCGAATAGCCGATTGAACCCAGGACGTGTCGGGCGCAAGAGCTAGCTCGTGTAAGTTAATTGGGTCCACATCGTAGCTGCCTGGGTGCCCCGTATGGCGGTCGGGCTCCAAAGCTAAGCGTCGTCCCGAGCGTTCATGTCAGATAATCATGAGGCTGGAAAGGACATCGTCCCGCCGGGGATGGCGACGATCTCCGAGCCGGAGGTGACCACTATCAGCGAGGCCGTGGCTCCCTGTCCCGAGATCTTTAGGGAGTGTCCTGAGATCGAAGCGCTCCCGTAATAAAACACCGTGCTCCCGCCCACGCGCGTGAAGGAAAGAACCGATGAGCCGCGGCCGCCCGGGCACGGACTTGAGGGAATCGAGCCACAGAGGAGGAGGCCCGCGGTCGCCACATACGGTCCGTGAGCACTGGTGAGCCCCGCCACTTGGAAGGTGACCTCGCAATAGGCGTAGTTAGCAAGCTTGCACCCCGGAACGAGTCCGGCCGCGCCACCCTTGTACGTAGTGGTCGGGTTCTCCGCGACTGCGACAGCCGTCACCCTCGACGCGACCGCAGCGACCGAGGTGCGCGAGACCCCAGTCGTCCCTGACGCAACTCCGGACGCCGATACGGTCAGGGTCAGGGCCAGCACCGCCCATCCCAGCAGCCCCAAGCGGAACGTTCTGTCTGAGTCGTTCACTTCAGATCATCTCCCCTCGGCGTCGAAACCCTCGGCAACTCACTGCCGGACCGATTCTGATGCAGCGCATCACACAACAGCGATCGGTTTCTGCTTATGGGGACACGCCCCTCCGACAAACTTGCGCTATGGGTCTCTCTTTCCACTAGCCACTACCCCGGCTCAAGCGACTGAGTACGTCACCCTGTCGAGCGTGACACCGACGAACTTTTTGCCTGGCGCAGCGGTGTTGGTTCCCGTTCCCACGATGGTGGCGTGATCGGTGATCGTGCACCCGCCCTCGGTCCCTGTGATCGTGAGGTTGTTGCCCTTGCGCACGAAATTCCCGAAGACCCCACAAGACGTACTGAAGCCCATGCCTACGCCGCCCACGTTCAATTGGATCAGAGCGGGACCCGAAGTTGTGCACATGTCGATCTGCCAGAACAGTCGAGCCACGTGTTCGCCGGTGGTTGCTACCCCGAGTTCGACCGTGGAGGTGCCGCCGCCGCTG
>Ga0070708_100002736_pt1 | contig 13687 bp, 8 predicted proteins | sample KBSK5503metaG_FD_65469 | JGI IMG/M metagenome (GOLD analysis project Ga0070708, IMG submission 65469) | Corn, switchgrass and miscanthus rhizosphere microbial communities from Kellogg Biological Station, Michigan, USA - KBS K5-50-3 metaG | ecosystem: Host-associated > Plants > Roots >...
TGCCAGGCTTCTGCGCCCAGGTCGTACTCTTCAATAAGCAGGACATTTTGCTTTTGACCAACAGGAACCACAAGCACACTCTCAGGCCGTTCAACAATATCACGGACAATCTCATCACGATTTGGCAATCGCCATCGATATTGATTGACGGTCAACACTTCTCCCTGATAGACGCTCTGTTTTGTAACGGCCAGCTCCCGTCGAGGAACACCATAGGTGACTTCAGAGTTGGCTTGCAGTGAACCATACTGCGTGGTCATATGCAGTCGCGTGTGGACATGGATAAATGGACGCCTCGCTACTCGTGCATAGCTGGCTACATCGGCTGTTCCTCCTCTGCCTCCTGCTGGATAGCCATTCCAAACGAGAATCAGGAGGTCAGAGTGCTCAACAATCCACTGACCTGCCTCAAGATACGCCTCATCTGAACGTGTCTCTGCCGGAAGCTGCTGTATCTGCCGGCATCGGGCAAGCAACTGGTGATAGTCGTTAAGCGCTTCCGTCGAAGTAAAGATCTCTTCATAGTGGGCACAAGGGATGACTGCTTCAATAGCGATGTCTAGCTCTTGCGCAGTTTTGATGAATAGCTGATCAGCGCCTGGTGCCAGTGCTGAATAAACCAGCAATTCTTGGTTGCGCTGTCTTGCTTGCTCGCGATAGGTGGTGAGCAGTTCACGCAAACTTTGAGATACAAAGGCCATCGTTGCCTCGTCGCCGAGTTGCTGATGCCCACTGAATCCAATACGAAACACCGATTTGTTCATAGACTCTTGCGCCTCTTTTCACTCGTTCACCTTGCTCTAAGTATACTCCAACAATAGCCTCTTTGGTAGAAGAGGTGCGGTGAGTATTCTCGATCTTCATCGAGGTGAAAAATGCAGCAAAGTAGAGTATACTCATATAAGCTAATATGATGAGTGAAACATCGGTACAAATGTGTTTGTAGCACATGCGAAAGAGCCGTAAGTCTATGCAAGAATCCTCGCATCACGGTCAGCTCGTAAAAGAGTATAGGGAGTCAAAAGCCGGAATCACACAAGAAGAGCTAGGGCGGCTTATTGGTAAAAGCCGACGGACCATCATTACCATCGAGCAAACTGCTTGCATCAGCGACATCAAGTTGCGCCGTACTCTGGCATGGGCATTGCAAATTCCACCACAGTTGCTTGGCCTTCCAGAACTTATTCTCCCCGAATCGATGAGTTTACATCCTCTAGAACTCCCTTCCGCTTCAAGGGGCAAGAACCTCAGTCGAATGGTCCTTGAGACGTTCAATGAAAACTTACGCATACGCCTGGATCTCTATTATCTTGGGGGTGCGCTTGGTGCCGATAGAAAGTTGAATGCCCATATCGACTACCTGACGAAGCTAGCGCAGCAAGCCAGTCTGAAAGACCGTCGTGCACTGCTCCTGCTATTGAGTCATAACTATCAACTGAAAGGGATGATTTGGCGTGATCAGCTCGATTATGGTATCGCTGACTATTGCTTCAAACAGGCATCACTCCTGGCGCAGGAAGCTGAAAGCGCTGAACTGCATGCGCTCTCAATGGGACGGCAAGCCCTGGCAGAACTCTGGCAGAACCGCTTTGATTCGGCAGCACAACTCTACGAAACTGCAAGAGAAATCTCTAAGCGTTCGCCGGCACCGCTCCGCGCATATCTGGCCGCAGCTCATGCAGAGGCCCAGGGAATGCTAGGCGATCAAACGTGTTTGGCATCTCTGACGCAAGCTCGTAACCTGTTAAAACGTATTGATCCAGAGGACGATGATCTCCTGTTATTTCATTCAACACGCCCCTCGGAGCAATCTATCAACGACGGGTGGCTTAACTGTCATACGTTGATTGGAAAACCAAAGCTGGCTATCGACAATTACGACCAATTATTGGAGCAGAAAGTCGACCTGAGTATGACGCGCATGAGAGCGCGGCTCCATATTCAATATGCTGAAGCACTCTTGGTAGCTAAAGATATGAGTTGCTGTTTCTATGCTGCCGAGGGGTTGAAGTTGGTGCGAGCAGTTGGCTCTCGTCGGTTACTCCAGCGCGCTAGCGAACTGGCCTCAAAACTATCCAATCAATCTCCCAACGACGAGCGAGTGAAAGAACTACTCCGGGCACTACATAACTGATCAACAACAAGCAAGCAAGTGCAAATGATGTGCAAAGTGCAAGTGTTGCGCAATTCCTCTCTTTTCCCTCTCGCCATCCTCTAGAATCAACTATCATCATTGTTACTACTCTGCTGTTTGACAATCCAGTTTTTGCAGAGCGGAAATGTAAAGCGTTATATGTAGCGCAGTTTTGTAGGTCTTCCTCATAAGGAATCTGCTTCTCATGACGACCACTCCTTCACAACAATCACAGCAGCAGGATACTCCTCCTGCTGCTTCTCTTCTCGCTGAGATACGAGAGCAGGAGGGATAACAATGGCTACCCCCAAAGAACAGATCGCTCAGCATACCTATGCTGAGGCAACCCAGCACCAGCAGGTAGCCGATGACCCGCTGGCACCTGCGCCTATCCGCTTTACGCACCGGCGCGATGCCGAGGCTTCGGACGCTGAGCCGCTTGCACCCCCGCGAGGACGGGACCAGGCCTCTACGCCCTCCCGCCAGACCCGCGATCACCGGCAACAGGCGCTCCTCACGCAGGCCTACCCCCCTGACTACGAGGATGCTGACGATCAGTATACAGCACAGACCCGCACCCCACGCAGCGCCATGCGCTACCAGCACACGCTACCACAGCAGTACCGGGGACAGGTGGTGCTGCCCACTCCCCCGCAACATCCGCGCCGCCAGCGTCTCACCGAAGAGGTACATGCTCCCCGAAAGCAAAGACGCAGCAGGCTGTTGTCACTCTACCTGGTAACGGGCATACTTGCCCTGACCGCCCTGGTCGTGGGATTGAATATCCTGAGGTCATGGTGGCAGCATATGCAGGAGGATTGGACCTATGGCTATCCTCGTACCTACCAGGTCGATGCTGTCGTTGGGCACAACCATGACTCGAGAGCGCATCCAAGTCATTTCGTGGCGCTTAACTTGGGCGGCCAGGTGGAGGTGTTTGAACTGCCCGCAGGTGACCCAACGAAAGTGCACGTTTTCCTCGGCCCCATGATCTTAGGGAGTGGTGCAGATCAGGTAGTGGTGACCGTCAGCTTTGCCGATATCGACCATGATGGTACCCCTGATCTGATTCTGCACTATGGCGGGAGTGAGGAAGTCTTCTACAACAAAGGCGGTACGTTCCAGGTACCGGGCGGGAAATCCTCAGAGTAAGGAAAGGAGAGCTCTCCATGCAGCAGACGCATGACGAGCAGCAGGCACCTGGCACCGGGCCGGGTGCCGACAAAGCCAGGCTACCAGGAGAGATCATCCCAACCGCGCTTGCCGGGCCAGCGCAAAAGGGGCGTGAGCCACTCCCGATCATCCTGCCACATATCGCGATCGGGAGAGCAGTAACCCCGGACACCCCCGCGCTCACGGCTGCCGGGGCTGCCGCAGTAGCATCACCTGCGGCAGCGTGCCACCCTACCCAAGTGCTTACTCCTGTGACCAATGAGGGGAAAGGAGAGACAACAGGAGCGCACGAGCACCAACCTGAAGTAGAGGAAGGAGCAGAGATACCAGGAGAGCCGATAGCGCCACCGCTGCCGGCAGTGCCGGGCCAGGAGAGCGGGTACCCGGTGATTACTACTCCCATCCCGACGCCTGGCGACCTCTCCCACACCACTCCGGTTCCCTCAGCCCCGGTGCAACGTCAGGCGCAGCAATGGAGTCCTCGTCACCAGCGGCTTTTCCTCGCAGGGCTGGGCAGTGGCCTGCTGGTGTACCTGCTTGCACTCGTGCTCGTTGCTGTGTTCGTCGCCCCTGTGGTGACCCTGGCCGCAGCGGTGACGCTTGTGCCCGAGGCAAAGACCCTTTCGACGACCCTCACCATCACAGCCCTCATGACAGGCACCCCTGACCAAACACACAAGCAGGTCGCTGCACGCCTCTTATTGGTGAGCAGTCCTGCACGGAGTCAGACCGCCCCTACCACCGGTACCGGCCATGCGCCCGCTAGAGCAGGGGAGGGCACAGTGACGTTCTACAACGCCGCCCCCTATGCCCAAACGGTGGCAGCAGGAACGGTGCTCACCGGGGCTGATGGGGTCGAGATCGTGACTGATTCCCCGGCAGTCATCCCTGCGGGAAACCCACCAACCTTTGGGATTGCCGCCGTGCCCGCCCATGCCGCAGCCATTGGGCCACGGGGCAACATTGCCCCGCTCGATCTCAATGGCCTCTGCTGCACGGGGGGTATCTCGGTCAAGAACACAGCAGCCTTTCATGATGGGCAATACGCCTATGACTACCCGATGCTCACCCAAGCAGATATCGACCACGCAGCAGGGCCGCTTCTGGCTGCGCTTACCCCGCAGACGCGGGCCACCCTACACGCACAGGTCTCCCCCAATGAACGCCTTGCACGACAGGTGCAGTGCCAGCCAGCAGTCACTCCTAATCACCCGGCCGGGAGCAATGCTAGCCAGGTGACGGTGAGTGCCTCGGTCACCTGCCATGCTGAGGCCTACGACTACGGGGCAGTCGTGCGGCTGGTGAGCAGCGCCCTCCTGCACGAGGCCACAACCACCCTGGGAAGTGGCTATCGACTCGCTGGCACGATCAGCACGACCATCACCCAGGCAGGAACACCCCCGCATGCCAAACCAGGAACCTTGACCCTGCTCGTTACCGGGCAGGGGATCTGGGTCTACCAGGTGAGTAGGGCTGAACAGGCACGCCTTACGAGGCTCATTTTAGGATTATCCAGACAAGCAGCAATACAGATCTTGCAGCAGCAAGGCCACCTGAGTCGTATCCACATCCAGATCACCGGGTTGTGGGCAAGTGGCACCACCCTGCCAACAGACCCGGCACTTATCCACCTCATGGTCACAATGGGAGGGTAAGCAGAGGAAACAGCGCGTCTTTCTCTGCAAGCGTTGCCGTCATGATCTTTCCTCGTTTTAGGCAGTCTGTCAATAAGTAGTTGCCTGAAACAGTGCTTTATGCGATACTCTTTGTGGGAAGAACACATACCGGTGCACACTCAAGAGACCAGTTCGGGAATGAGGGGTATCCCCTAAAAACCTCTCCCTTTGATGTAGCCGGTAACGAAGCGCTACAACCGATACGAATGATACAAATGATACAAACTTGATTGGAAAGACACTGGAAAGAAGGTATACAATGCCAGGACAGCTATCAGGACCTATTCACACATTGGGCGTACTCACCGGTGGTGGTGACGTACCAGGGTTGAATGCCGCCATCAAAGCGCTAGTCTATCGCGCGGAACCGAGGGGTATCCGCATTGTCGGCCTGCGTGCAGGCTGGAAAGGTATCACCTATCTCGATCGATCGCGAAGCCGCGATTCCCTGGTCTTCAACCTCGAAGATCCCGGCACCTGGCAGGAAAGCTACCTGATGCCCTTGAATAGGCTGAATACCCGCACCATCGACAGGCGAGGTGGAACGATCCTGCTTTCCTCCCGTACCAATCCCGCCAGCATGCGCGTCAGTGACCTTCCAGCTCACCTGCAATCTTACGGCGTTGGTCACGCTCCAGGTGACCATGTTGATCTCACCGGTGAGGTACTGGCAAACTTGAGCTTTCTGGAACTTGACGGCCTGGTCGTAATTGGCGGAGATGACACCTTAAGCTATGCTGCCACGCTCTCTGAAAAGGGAGTTCCGGTCTGGAGCATACCCAAGACAATGGATAATGATGTGTCTGGTACCGACTACTGCATCGGCTTCCAGACGGCCATCAACCGGGCGGGAGAATTTATCAACCGCATCCGCTCTACCGCTGGGTCTCATAGCGAGACCGTCCTGTTCCGCATGTTTGGTCGCGATGCTGGCTTCACCGCGCTAGAGACGGCCATTGTTACCTGGGCTGATCGCGTTCTCATCCCAGAAATACCCGCCGATATTGACGCCCTGGCCAAACTCATCACCAAGGACCGCCGCAATCCGCAGAACTATTCAACCATAGTGCTCTCAGAAGGAGCGAACCTTGGTGTGCCCGTGCCAGAAGTCGGCCAACCCGATGCATATGGTCACCGCAAAAAGGCCAACGTGGCTGAGTTCCTGGCCGATCAGCTCGCCCAACGCCTGCCCGGTATACGCTTTCTGCCCATTGACCTCACCTATTTCCTGCGCAGCGGCGAACCAGATGTCTATGACAAGCACATGGCAATCTTTTATGCCAACCTGGTGATGAGTCTGGTTGCATCAGGCACGCATGGCGCTATGGCTGCACATCGCGACGGCGCTTTTATTTATACCGACATCCCCGGTAAAAACTGGCCCGCCCGGCGCGTGGACCCTGCTGACTATCATCCCACCCGCTATCGCCCTCGCTTCGAACACATTACAGGCCCCTACCAACCACAAAAGTAGGGACAGCAATATCAGGATATAGCTCTTCCAGGGAGAGTAATGATGTTCAAAAAGTACTGGTTGATCATGCTGGTCATCGTACTCGTACTTGCAGCCACAGTATTGACAGTTGCGAGCCTTGTGCGCAGGCCTGCAACCACAACGACCATATCGCATATTGATTGCAATGCACAGCAGGCTACTGCTGGCCCGGGTGGTACCGCTGCTTCCAATAGATGCCAGGGGAGGCTGCTCGTGTTTACCAAGACGGGCGGATTCCGCCATGCCTCGATTAAGGACGCCAAATTAGCGCTGCAAAGGCTGGCTGCTGATCACAACTTTGCAGTCGATTTTACAGAAGACTCATCGGTTTTTACCGGTGCAAACCTGGCACACTACAATGCCGTCGTCTTCCTGCTTACCACCGGTGATATACTCGACAACAGCCAGCAAGCAGCATTTGAGCGATATATTGAGTCTGGTGGTGGATATGTGGGTGTTCACTCGGCCAGCGATACCGGCTACAACTGGCCCTGGTACGGTGGGCTGGTAGGCGCATACTTCGACCGCGTTCATGGACATTCAAAGGTTGTGCAGGCGACCGTTCATGTGGTAGATAGAACTCAACCTTCTACCAGCATGCTGCCCGCTCTCTGGATGCGTACTGATGAGTGGTATAACTTCGCTTCTAACCCCAGTGGGAGGGTGCATGTACTTTTGACTGTAGACGAGAAAACATACAAGGGCGGAGTGATGGGCGCAAACCATCCCATCGCCTGGTACCACGAGTATGATGGTGGGCGTGCCTGGTATACTGCAATGGGCCATACTTCGGAGAGCTATTATGAGCCTTTATTTTTATCTCATCTATGGGGTGGCATTACCTATGCTGTTGGGCAGCGGCTGAAGCAGGCTGCAAAGCCTCAGCAAGAGATGGGGTCGGGTGTGATACCGTTGATAGATAACGCCGCAGTGGATACTGCAACCTTTATGCTAGCATATCACGAGGACACGCGACATGTGACGATGTGCCAGGACTGTCAGGCGTGCTGTATTGGTCAAGCCTGCTAGTGTCTACAGAAGTGGGCGTACCGCTGCGTAACGTTCTGAAAATCGCATTGGGGTGATCCGTGGATAACGTCCCTGCCCCAACTGCGCCAGCACTTCTCGATATGCTTCATCAAGCTCGTTCAAGGTAATGATTCCCTGCTGAACAAGCAGTTTAACATCGTCGATGTCACGGCTGTTCCCTCGCTCTATTTTGCTGAGAGCGATACTGTAAAAGTCGAAGTAAAAGACATCGACTCCCCCGTAGCGACCAACATACTGTGCACGCATCTCCCACTGCGAAGGAAGAGGAATAAAATCCGCTGGTGATGCAAACTCAACATTGATCTGCAACTGCTGTATCAGTCGCTGGATGGCAACGATGAGTTCACCCTCGTTCGCTCCACTGACCTGTATGTCGATGTCCTGGGTAAATCCAGGCCGTACGCCGGCATGGACAAGGGCGGCCCCTCCCACGAGATAGAGGCGACCTGGTTTGCGGAAGGTTCGCCCTAGTTGTTGAAGGAATGACTCAATCGCCGTTTTGTCCACGCTTGGTCGCATACTCATATTGCTATTGCACTCCTGTTCATCCTCTTCTACCGGTATGATGACCGGCTCAACTAGCCGGTGTCGTTTGGCCTCTTCCTGGAACAAAAGGTGATCCACCTGGTTCTGCCAATCGCCCGTAAAGGTAAAAAGCAGGCTAGTACGTTTTTGCTCGAATTCTTGCAACGCCAACAGGCCCCATTTGCCATAATGACAGGCTGGAGGTGGTAGATGCCGGGTTCGCCACAAAAACGCAAACCTCTGCTCTGGAAAACGCGGCCTGTGCCCTAAAGCCATTGTTAACCGGACAAACCACAGCCGCTGGAGATAGAGCGTCGCCAACGTAAGAACTGCGATCTGCTCCGCCACCTCAGGCTCACTTTCTTGAAGCGCCTCGAGTACACTGTCAGCAAGCTCAGGGTGCAAGAGAAACAACGAAATACTCGCGTCACGCACTCGTGGGTATTCATCGCATCGTGCTAAACATTGTATCAACACGACAGGAGATGTTTCGGTTTGGAGATTAGAGGAGCTGGCGGTATGATCAAGACCTACCAGGTAGTTGATGCCCCAGGAACGCAATAAGCTGATGAGCTGATCGACTTCATTCCACGAATCTGGAAGGCTGCTGGGGGTAGTTTTCATGCTCATCCAGTCCTTCCCTTGTTAAGCGAAAATTGTATGTAATGTGGTGCAACATCAATATAACATGTTTCACAACAAGCATAGACGACACCGCGAGACTTGTCAAATTTCCTCATAAGACGACCTACCCGGCGTTTTCCCCAACTACCCCCGCAAAAACGTCGTATACTTTACTGAATAGCACATACGGATAGGACAGTAACACCCATGACCAGTACAATCCCAGGCACGGCAGATAGCGAAACACCTCCCTCACCAAAGTTTAAATTGCAGACCTTTCGCGCTTTGCGCTATCGCAGTTTCCGCCTCTTATGGATAAGCCTGATCATCTCGTCTGTTGGCACATGGATGCAGATCGTAGCACAGAGCCTGCTCGTGCTCCAAATAACCCATGGTTCGGCGCTTGCGCTCGGTATCGTTGCCCTGGCACAATCAGCCTCATTCTTTCTGTTTGCTCTGATTGGTGGAGGAGTCGCCGACCGAGTTGATAAGCGCCGCTTTCTCCTCGTAACACAGAGTCTATCGATGCTTCTCGCCTTTATACTCGGCATTCTGACTATCACAGGGGTAGTGCAGGTATGGATGATCGTCATCCTGGCATTCTGCTCCGGCACGGTTTTGAGCTTCGATCAACCAACTCGCTCATCACTCATCCCTGTGCTCGTCCCCAGGCAAGACCTGATGAACGCCATTTCGCTGCAATCCGTCGTCTTCAATGGCTCTGCCGTTCTCGGTCCAGCACTTGCAGGAATCGCGATTGGCTTGCTTGCGTATGCAGGACATGCATTTGGGCTGGCGGGCAGCTTAACGGGATATGCCGGCAACTTCTTCTTGAATGGCGTGAGCTACGTTGGTGTACTTATCGTGCTGTACCTCATACGAGTCCCAAAGGATGCCGCTGAACAGAGCACAGAGAAGCGTGGGCCAATGCTCGCCTCTATCCGCGCTGCTCTTGGGGCGGTGAGGCGCGATCCCGCCTTGCCATGGGTGTTCTCTGGATATGCTGCGCTGCTCTTCTTCGGCCCTTCTTCAACGCTCATACTGCCGATCTTTGCGACACAGATTCTGCATCTCAGCCCTTTTCAATTGGGCCTGCTATTTTCTGCCTCGGGTCTAGGGACATTAATCGGCGCACTGGCTATAGCCTCGCTTGGGGATTTTAAGTATAAGGGAGTGCTGCTCCTGATCGCCTTTCTACTCTGGACAGGTGCACTTCTCTTGTTCGCGTTCAGTCGTATCCTCTGGCTCTCGCTACTTGCGCTGCTCCTCTTCGGTATGTCCCAGAACGGGGTAGGAGCTACAGTGATCACACTTGCGCAAACACGGGTACCGCCGCAAATGCGCGGGCGCGTCATGAGCCTGAATACACTCTTCATCATGGGTGTACGCCCACTTGGTGATTTTCCTGCCAGTGCTTTAATCGCCTTGATTGGTGGGCCGCTCACAGTAATTATCAGCGCCTTGATTGTTGGTAGCTACTCGCTCTATCTCCTCATAGGACGGCCCGTGATACGGCGCCTTTAACAACAGGTAGCGTATACTGTAGGAAGGATGATCGATCTTATTGCTACGCTATTGGAGGTAATGATGGCCATGAAAGACCCTAAGAGTGATAAACCGGCCAGCAGCGACCTTGCGCGCTATCGCCAGAACTATCTTGGCGAGCAAGAAGGGGTGTATCTTTACCGCATGCTTGCTGAAGCTGAGCGCGATAGCCACCTGGCTGAACTCTACAGGCGTCTTGCCGGTATCGAGCAGCGCCACTCGGACCTCTGGAAGGGCTACCTGACCGCTGCGGGTGAAACACCGCCAACCTATACCCCGAGCTGGCGCATCCGGGGGCTGGTATGGATTGCCAGGCACCTCGGTACAGGTGCAGTACTCTCCACCGTCTCCTCGATGGAAAATAATGCTATTCATGATTATGATGCTCAACCGGAGGCAGTCGATGCTCGCCTGCCTGCTGACGAACGTTCGCACGCCCGCTTGTTTGGCTACCTTCAGTCTTCCTCCAGGGGCGGCATCGCCGGTCCCTTGCTCGCTCAGTTTGAAGGCCGTCACCGTAGCGCAGGTGGCAACGAGCTGCGTGCGGCCGTGCTGGGTGCAAGTGATGGACTGACTTCCAACCTCAGCCTTGTGATGGGTGTTGCAGGAGCCACTCTCACCGGCCATACCGTCCTGATCTCCGGCCTGGCCGGGCTGCTTGCTGGCTCGTTCTCCATGTCCATTGGTGAGTGGGTATCCGTGCAGAGTGCACGCGAACTCAACATCCACCAGATCTCCATCGAGCGCCAGGAGCTAAAAGATGCACCTGACGAAGAACAGGAGGAGTTAGCACTGATTTACCAGTCGAAAGGCCTGGATGAAAAAACCGCCAACGAACTGGCCGCCAATCTGATGCAGCAGAGCGGTACGGCTCTTGATACGCTTGCACGAGAAGAACTGGGCATTGATCCTAAAGACCTTGGGGGTTCTGCCTGGGGAGCAGCGATTACCTCGTTTTTCCTCTTTGCGCTTGGAGCGATTATTCCTGTCTTCGCATTCATCTTCACCAACGGATACACAGCAGTCGTAATCAGCTTAATCCTCAGTGTGTTTGGCCTGTTCGGCATAGGTGCAGGCGTCAGCTTGACCACCGACTCCCCGCTCTGGAAATCCGGAGGACGGCAAATACTCCTTGGCTTACTGGCCGCGGGTATCACATTTGGTATAGGCAGGCTCATCGGCGCAGCGATTGGGTAATAACTAAGGTGATGGAGAACAACCTGTGAAGCTAACTATCTCATTTGGTACAACAGCATCTTCAGCGTTCTCTCTTATAGAGAGCAAAACGGAGTTCGGGAATTATCAACAGCCTGAGAATTCAGACTGCTAAGTTTACTGATATTGAAACGTAGCTAATCGATTGAAAATGTAGTATACTAGTTGTTAGGCTTTTATTGCAAATAATACAGTTCGCGCAAGCGAGTACTTGAACAATGAGCTTGAGTAATGCATTCGAACAGCTGGCAGGGGGCTAAAAATGCAGAACAAATTACTCACCGCGACCAATTCGCTGGCAGCAGCCCTCATCGGCGTAGATGCTCCGTTACCTACAATTGACCTCGATAAGATCCTCACATTTGTCGCTGACACCTATGATTATACAGCCTCGGTAGATGATGAGAAAGAATTCAATGACTCTAATCTCGCTGAACCTCTAGAGACCTTTGCACAACTACTCAGAAAGCAATACAAACAGCGTGCTCGTGTTTTAGCTATTAGCTGCGGCGCAGGATGGGAAGCAAACTTCCTGATGGCCCGGGGATCTGATCTCATAGGGATCGACACTTCCGCTGAAATGCTGCGAAGAGCACGCAGCCGTGTACCTGGTGGAAAATTCTTACAGATGGGTGTACAAAATCTGAGTTTTCCCCCCGCAGAGACCTTTGACGCTATTTGGAGCACACGCACATTAATTCATGTGCCCCAGGCCCTGGTAGTTGATTTATTAGCTTCCTGGAAACGAGTATTGAAGCCCGGCGGTATTTTAGGCCTCGGTGTCAACATAGGTGAACGCGACGGCTGGGAAACAAACGAGGCGAGGTCCGGGCCGCCTATGTTTTATCACTATTTCGCTGATGGTGAACTAGAAGAGGCGCTCGAAGCTGCTGGATACCAGGTAGTGGAAAAAGCTCCTATTACGAGCAAGTCCAATGCTGCCGAATCGCGCAATTTTTTTGTCTTCGCACAAAGAACTGACACGGGCCTGGACAAAACCACTTATTCACACGATGTGCAGTATGATGAACATGAAAAGCGAAGAGCAGTACAACCCGAAGACCTGGAGCCAGTCATTGCTTTACTTCTACGTGCCGGTTCCCTCTCACCTGGTGAACAAGCTAACCTGTGCTTGTTGTACGATCAGTTAGCCTTACGAGATAGAACTGATGAAAATCGCTTCAAACTAGCAGCGCAGAAATTGAAGCTTCACCTGCAAACACCAGAAACCCTTTTCACTGAAGACTTTGCTGTGTGGCTTGCAATGGGCGCATTACATCTTAAGCTGGCTCAGTATTCGCAGGCCACTTCATGCCTGGAACAGGCCCTTAGACTTCAACCTGGTCACTTTGCTACCCTCGTGCGCTTAAGCTATGCTTACGATGGATTGAAAGATTTCGATAAAGCGATTGCAACTGCGCACACGGCAGAGCGCCTCCCCGAACAAAGCCACGTCAGTGACGAGGAAAGGGCAGAATTATACCACGCGTTGGGCCACTATTACATCAACCGCAGTCTCAGTGCGAATAACGCGGCATCCGCCCAGGATAGAGAGAAGGGTGACTACTACATGCAACTTGCCTGTAGTACGGGAAAGGACGGATATATGTATGTCAGTGGTCTTGCAAGTATATATAATGAAACAAAGCGCTTTTCACTGACCATCCAGCTTTTTGAAACTTTCGTTGGAAATGAGAAGACCCGTGCAGATGAGAGACTCGAAAATGCACTATACTTTTACCGGGCGGAGGCAGGCATAGGCACAGATCGCTATGCCATCGCCCGGGGGTATCTAGCTCATGTTGAGCGCTACGCTCGGGCGAACCAGGACTGGGATGCACTCGCGCATGCGAAGCTCTATCAAATACGCAACGAATTGAAGTGGAAAGATGTAGGAGAACTGAGTTCTGATGAAATTCGCTCTCACTTATCGGTCCTCTATGAGCACGAGCCCTCCCCTTACGTCACGGAATCCTTCAAACTCGACCGCGAGAATGTAATCAGTATATTGAGCGCATTCTACCTGATCAACCAATTTATCAATGAACAGGTGCCTTCAGAAGCTTTTGATGTGATTTTAGCAGTAACAATCTATCATCTGGAAAAAATGTACGAAAGGGGGGAAGAGCGCAACTTGAACCTCCTGATTTTCGCTGATAATCCTGGCGCTGTACCCGGTGGGTTATATAAATACAACAGCGGACCCCACCTCTACAGATTTGACGAAGTAGGCACGGATTTAACCGAAAG
>Ga0070708_100002737_pt1 | contig 13687 bp, 14 predicted proteins | sample KBSK5503metaG_FD_65469 | JGI IMG/M metagenome (GOLD analysis project Ga0070708, IMG submission 65469) | Corn, switchgrass and miscanthus rhizosphere microbial communities from Kellogg Biological Station, Michigan, USA - KBS K5-50-3 metaG | ecosystem: Host-associated > Plants > Roots >...
AAAGGAACCGCGCCGCAAGCGAAGCGGGGCGGGCGGACCTGCCATGAGCAGCCTGGACGTGCCTCTCCCCGCGCCAAAGCGGAGGAAGACGGCGTGGTTCGCCATCGTCGCCCTCGGCATCGCCGCCGGTGCGTTCCTCTTCATCACGGCCGGGGGGATCGGGAAGAACCTCGTCTACTACTGGAGCCCCAAGGATCTGCGCGCCGCTGGCCGCAAAGCGGTCGGGGCGATCGTCCGGCTTGGCGGGCAGGTGGCGCCCGGTTCGGTGAAGCCGGGCGACGGCATCTCGAATCTGGAATTCGACGTGACCGACGGCACCGACACCGTCCACGTCGTCTCCCGCGGCGTGCCGCCGCAGCTCTTCCGCGATCGCATCGGAGTCGTCGTGGAGGGGTCGCTGACGGCGGACGGCGCGTTCGAGAGCCGGCGCCTGATGGTCTCGCACGACAACAAGTACCGCGCTCCTGCCGACAAGGACGTGGACATCAAGACGCTGATGCGATCGACGCAGGGCCTGGACGAAGGGCCCGCGCCGGGTCCCGCGGTGGCGGGGGACTCCGCCCCGTCGAACAGCCAGCAGGAGCCTGGACCCAGATGATCCCGATCCTCGGCCGCACCCTGATTCTCCTCGCGCTCCTCGCCTCCAGCGGGGGCGCCCTGGTCGGTTTCGCCAGCGGCGCGCGTCCGACCGCCCTCGGCTGGCTCTGGACGCGCCGGCTCGCCTACGCCTTCGCCGCGTTGATGGCCCTCGCCAACCTGACGATGGAGTACGCGCTCCTCACCCACGACTTCAGCGTGAGCTACGTGGCCCACGTGGGCTCGCGGTCGGTGCCCACCTGGGTCTCGGTGGTCAGCCTCTGGTCGTCCCTGGAAGGATCGATCCTCTTCTGGGGACTGGTGATGGGTGTCTACGTCGCCGTCGCGACCTGGCAGAACCGCGACAGGCATCCGGAGTACATGCCGTACGCGGTCGGCGCGTGGCTCGCCTGCGGGGCCTTCTTCAGCTTCCTGCTCGCCGGTCCGGCGCAGCCGTTCGCGACCGTACTGGTTCCGCCCTTGGACGGGCCGGGACCCAACGCGCTCCTGCAGAACCACTTCTTGATGGTCATCCACCCACCGTTCCTCTACTCGGGCTACGTCGGGATGACCATTCCCTTCGGGCTGGCTTGCGCCGCCCTGCTGGTCGGCCGGCTCGGCCACGACGTCATCCGCCCGCTGCGCAACTTCCTCCTGCTGCCCTGGATCTTCCTCACGGTGGCGATCGTCTTGGGCGGCTGGTGGGCGTACGAGGTGCTCGGCTGGGGCGGCTACTGGGCGTGGGATCCGGTGGAGAACGCCTCCTTCCTCCCCTGGCTCACCGCCACCGCCGCGCTGCATTCCGCGCTCCTGGTCGAGCGGAAGGGCGTCCTCAAGGCCTGGACCGTCACGCTGGTGATGGGGACGTATCTCTTGACCATCCTCGGCACCTTCATGACCCGCTCGGGAGTCTTCAACTCCGTCCATTCCTTCACCCAGAGCGCGATCGGCCCCACCATCCTCGCGTTCCTCGCGGCTGCCCTGATCCTCTCGGTCGTCCTGCTCGCCCTGCGCGTGGACACCCTGGCCCCCGAAGGCCGCCTGCAGACCGGTCCTTCCCGCGACGTGGTCTTCCTCGTGCAGAACCTGCTCTTCGTTCTCTTCACCTTCACCGTGCTCCTGGGAACGGTGTTCCCGCTGGTGGTGGAGGCCGCGCGCGGCGTGCAGATGAGCGTGGGCCGGCCCTACTTCGACACGATGTCAGTGCCCATCGGCGTGTGCCTTCTATTCGTGATGGGGATCGGCCCCGCGCTTCCCTGGGGTCGAGCCACGGGCCGGCAGTTGCGAAGCGCGCTGCTCCCCCCGCTGCTCACCGCCGCCGGGCTGGCCGTCCTGGGATTCGCGCTCCACGTCCGGAACGCTTGGACGCTGCTGGCCCTGTTCTTCGGCGGCTTCACCGCCCACGTCACCGTGTCCGAGCTCCTGTTGCCCGTGCGCCAGCGCATGCGATCGCACGGCGAGAGCTTCGCCGAGGCGCTCGGGCAGGCCGGGCGCCGGGGACAGCGCCGCTTCGGCGCCTACATCGCTCATGCGGGCGCTCTGCTCGCCATCGTCGCCATCGGCGTGTCGAGCACGATGGGCACCTCCAAGGAGGTCCAGGTCCGGCAAGGCGAGAGCATCGCCCTCGGCGGGTATTCGCTGACCTTCGTGAACGCCGCGCGGGTCTCGGAGCTGCACCGGGAGTCCACGCTCGCCCGGATCGACGTCAGCAAGGACGGTCGCCCGATCGGTTCGTTGTACCCGCGCATGAACCAGTACGAGAGCCAGCGCGAACCGATCGGCACGCCGGCGGTGCGCACCAGCCTGACGGAGGACCTGTATCTCTCCATCCAGAACATCGATGCCGGCTCGGGCACTCTCGGCCTTCTCGTCCTGGTGAACCCGATGGTGGGCTGGATCTGGATCGCGACGGCCGTCATGGCGCTGGGGGGCTTTCTTGCGCTGGTGCCGCCGTGGCGAGCGGCGCGCCAGCCGGTGACCGGGACCGCACCGGTCGGCGCCGTTTCTCCCGGAGGCTCGATCTGATGTCGACCACGCCCTTTCCCCACGCCGGACCGGCGCCGCCGTCGGGAATCAACCCCTGGGTGCTGGGCGCAGGCCTGTCCGTCGTGGTCCCGCTTCTCGCCGTGCTGGTGATGAACCTCGGTCGCGATCCGCATTCCATCCGCTCACCGCTCGTCGGCCAGGCCGCGCCGCCGTTCTCGCTCGCACCGGTGGGCGGCGGCGCGCCCTTGAGCCTCGAGTCCCTCCGGGGCCGACCCGTGCTCCTCAACTTCTGGGCCACCTGGTGCGTCCCGTGTCTCGAAGAGCATGGAGCGCTCACCGCCGCGGCCCGGACCTTCGCCGAAGTCCAGTTCCTCGGGATCGTCTACGAGGACGACGAGGCCAGGACGCAGGCCTTCCTCGTCCAGCGGGGCAGCTCCTATCCGGCGGTGCTGGATCCGGAGGGCAGGGCAGCGATCGCCTACGGAGTCTCCGGGGTCCCGGAGACCTTCCTGATCGACGGCGGCGGACGGGTCCTGGAGAAGCACGTCGGTCCGCTCGACCCGGGGACCATCGCGACGCTGATCGCGAAAGCGAAAGGGGGCCCGCCGTGAGACAGCCCACTCTCGTCCTGCTCGTGCTCGCTGCCGCTCCATCGCTCGCGGCGGGACAGCCTTCCCCCGAGCCGGCCGGCGGGACCGAAGCGCCTCGCAGTCGGCCGCTCTCGGGAGCGGAGCTCGACGCGCGCACCAACGACATCGGCGGGTTGCTCCGCTGCCCGGTATGCCAAGGCCTGTCGGTGGCGGACTCGCCCTCCTCGATGGCACGCAACATGAAGTCCGAGGTGCGCCAGAAGCTGGCCGCCGGCTACGACCAGGAGCAGATCCTCACCTTCTTCGAGCGTTCCTACGGCGAGTTCGTGCGCCTCGAGCCCCCGATCCGAGGGTTGAACTGGCTGGTCTGGTTCGGGCCACTCGCCGCTCTGATCGTGGGAGGCCTCGTCGTCGCCTGGATCGTCCGGCGTTCGCAGCGCGACGTCGCCAGCGCGGGTGCGGACCCGATCCCTTCCGATCTGCCCTCGCGCGACACGCTGCCCGCGGACGCGCGTCTCGCGGATGCCGTGCGCCGGACGCGAAAGCTGGCATACGGCTGGCCCGGCGGCATTCCCCCCGAACCGCGGTCCTCGCCGTCATGAACGCGAGCCAGAGCGTGGACTGGGTTCCAGCCCTCGCGGTGCTCGCGGTCGGCCTGGTCACGGGCACGTTGGTGACCCGGCGCCTGTTCGCCGTTTCCCGCAGCGCGGCTCCGGGCGGTCCGGGCCGTCCGCTTGCAGTCCGCGACCTCGCGCGCAAGCGCGATGCCCTCCTCGTGCAGCTGCGAGAGATGGAGGACACGGCCGGAAAGCGTACGCCCGCGCAGCTGGCGCGGGAACGATATGCGCTCGAGTTGGAGACGGCCCGCGTCCTGGTCGCGCTCGACGAGCAGCGAAGATCGCAGGGTGCCCGGCGCGGGGTCCGTGCTTCGGGGTGGGAACGCGCCGCTGCCCCGGTACGCCCTGCGCGGGGGCGCCTGCACGCGTCCCTCTGGGCCATTGCCAGCGCCGCCGGCCTCTTGCTGCTCGGCTCGTCGGTCTACCAGTCGATGAAGCCGCGCGACCCGGGCAGCTCGATGACTGGCGAGGTGTCGATGCAAGGCCGGACCGCCGGGAACAGCGCGGCGCCGGACGCCGAAGAAGCAGCGATGGAGGCCGCGCTCGCGCGCGATCCCCAGGACCTCGATGCTCGCCTCGAGTTGGTGCGAGCGTCAGCGGATCGCCAGGACTGGATGCGCGTGTGGAAGGAAGCGGCGCGGATCCTGGAGCAATCGCCCGGCCACCCGGAGGGGCTCGCGTATCAGGCCATCGTGCGGCTCGTGATGGGGCAGAGCGACGTGGCCGTGAACACACTCGCCAAGGTGGTCGATGCCGATCCCGACCTGGCCGTGGCCTACGCCTACCTGGTCATCGGCCAACTGAAAATGGGGCGCATGTCGGACGCCCAGGCGACGGCCTCACGAGGGTCGAAGCGGTTCCCGGACCGCGCCCAAGACTTCCGGCAGCTTCTCCTCACCTCCTGGGACGCGAAAGGCACCACGGCGCCGCTCGCCCCTGGCACCGGACGTCGGGTGGCGGGAACGGTGGAGATGGAGCCTTCGCTGAAGGGGGCCGTCGCGCCCGGCAGCGTCCTGTTCGTCTTTGCGCGCGAGGCCGGCGCCGCGGGCGGCCCACCAGTCGCCGTGAAACGGCTGCCGGCCGCCTTCCCAGCGCCGTTCGAGCTGACCGACGCGGACTCGATGATGGGACAGCCGCTGCCCGATCGACTCGTCATCGAGGCGCGTTTGGACTCGGACGGGGATCCCACCACGCGTTCGCCGGCCGATCCGAAGGCGCGGATCGAGGGCGTGAAGTCCGGCCGCACCGATCTGCTTCTCATCCTACGGCGTTGACGGAGCTCGGTGCCCGAAGATCTCGACGTACACCTCGTGCTCGACAACCTTTCGACGCACAAGGCTCGGGTGGTGAAGCGCTGGCTCGCGAAGCGTCCGCGCTATCTCCTGCACTTCACGCCAACCAGCTCGTCCTGGCTCAACCTCGTCGAGCGATTCGTTGCCAAGCTGACCCAGAAACAGATCTGGCGGGGTGTACACCCCAGCACGCTCGCACTCATCGAGGCGATCGAGAGCTTCATCGAAATCCGCGACGAAAGCCTACGACCATTTGTCTGGATCAAGACCGCCAGGCGAGATCCTCGCTTCCCTGGCGAGATGCTGTCAGCGGAATTCCGACTCAGCAGACTAGAGATCCGAAGGCGGGCTCGACCCGACCGGCGTCGACGACCGACGAACGTTTACATTCCGTATCAGAGTTGCTTGGCAACTCCGAGCCGTTTCCGCTACTTGCCTTGACGGCGGCACTTCAGACGCTGGGCCCGATTTTGCGTTCCTGAACATCCGCTGACCAAATGCGACGCCTCGCGGTGTCTTGCGAGGTCCAAAAAAGTGTATTACACTTAGTCTGTGCGGTTCACGTGGGACCTCAAGAAGGCCGCGTCGAACCTGTAGAAGCACGGGGTCTCATTCCTGGAGGCCGCCTCGGTGTTCGCCGACCCGCTCGCGGCGCCGATCGAGGACGCAGTGGGCCCCGAGCGAGCGATTCTTGTCGGTCAGTCGAACAAGCGACGCGTTCTGCTCGTGGTCTTCATCGAGAAATCCGAGGATACGATCCGCATCATCAGCGCAAGGCGCGCCACATCGCATGAGAGGAAGCGCTATGAAGAAGGTGAGTGGTAAGAAGCATCGCGAGCCGTCCCGCGCCTCGCTGCGCGAGATGCCCGAGGTGAACTTCGGAAGAGCGAAGATCCGTCGCAACCCCTACGCGCTCCGAATCGCGCGGGAGGGAATCTCCATCCACTCCGGTCGGGGGAGGCCAAGGAAAGGAACGGAGACCGGCCCGACCATCCCTCGATCGGTTCGCTTCCCGGCCAGAGTCTGGAAGCATCTGGAAAGGCGCGCCAAGGCGGAAGGCATCCCGCTACACGCTGCACTGCGCGCCGCGGTCATGGCGTGGATCAACAATGAGACCGAGCGGGTATGAGGGAGCGCGTCGCCTTGCCAAGGCGAAGGTCGCCGGTTCGAACCCGGTGTTCCGCTCCAATCCAAGGCCCCGGTTTCAGAGACTTTCTCGGAGCCGGGGCTTTCGTGTTTGTGGGCTTCTGCATCGGCTGGAACAACGATGGAACATCCGGACCGCCGGAAGGCCTCGGCGGCTGCGGATCGAACTCCAGGTCGTGATTCGCGGCGGGCATCGACTTGAGCGCCTCGCGCGAGTCCTCGATGTCGAGGTGGCCGTAGATGCCGACCGTCGTCTTGAGCCTGGGTGGTCGATCGCTTGACCGACGGGTTTAGTGTCGAGCCCGCGGCGCTGGCCCGTTGCATGATCGACGTGGCGAAGAACCGGGGCCAAGCAAGCAATCTTCGACAATCGCGCAATCCGCAATTGGCCCAGCCGCTGAATGGGGCGCTCGTCGGTTACGCTTGGCGAAGCCTCCACCAGAGCGCGAGCGCCGTCGCCGCCGGAATCAGGAAGACGACGAGGAAGATGGGCGCTTCGTCGGCGACGGAGTAACCGGCCTTCCTCACGCCGACCAACATGTTGAGTCCCGCGCCAAAAAACCACAGCGGCACGAACACGAGCGTCGCAGTCGCCAGCCCGGAGGTGCCATTGAGAACGCGACCGAGGAGCGAGCAGAGCCCGAGCAAGACGAAGCCCAAACCAAGGACGATGACCGTGTGCACGCGGCGCCGCTACTTTGCTTGCCCGATGTCGAGGCGCGCGATCTTGCCTGACGGCGCGAGGCGAAACCGAAAGTACGTGCGAAAGTCCCCCCACTGATCCGAATGAAACCGCCCCACGACGCTGAGCCCGTCGTCGTCGACGCGATCAATCGAGGTGAACCGCTCGTGACCGATCCCCTCGCGCGTGAACTTCTCGAGACTGCGAGGGCTGCCGTCGTCGTAGAGTCTGGCGTCGGACTCGAAGAGCGCCGACCAGCCGCTTCGGTCGCCCCTCTGCAGCGCCTCGATGGCGGCTTTTACGGTTGGATTCGTGAGCGCGCTCGTGATCACTGTTCTTCTCCTTCCTGACGCCACTTGGGAGTGCTGGTCTCCACGATGCCACAAGACTCTTTCACGAACTCGCGCCAAGTGAGCCACCGCAGCTAGAGAATCAGTTGGAAGCGCGCGGTCAACGTGTCCTCGTTGGGCCGTGCGGGTGCGCTGTCCGCGGCCGCGAACACCTGATGGCCATAGGTGACCAGCAGCGCCACTCCTCTCGACGGATACCAGTTGAGACCCAGACCATAAGCGGTCATTCCTTTCATCGCTACGGCCGGGTTTGCCAACGCGGGGAACGCGGCCGAGCCGATCATCACCTCGCCGACCGCGGCCACTATCTCGAACTCGCCGAAATGACCCGTCGACAAGTCGAGCGGGTGGCTTGGGATGACGAACGTGAGTGGCGCCGCATCCTCCCCTGTGAGCACGAACGAAGTGGTCCAGCACCATGCGTTCGACGTCACATCCGTGCCGCTGATCTTGTCGCGGGCCCAGACCGCGTCCGCGTAGGCGGAGACCGGACCGAACCCCCAGGTCAAATGAGGAACGACGCGCTGCGCGCGGCCGCTTGCGACGGCCCCTGTGGCAAAGAGGAAGAAGGTCTGGCCGCCGTAGCTCTGCAGGCTGAAGAGACGGCTGTTGTCAGACGTGCCGTTGTGCCCTCCGGTGCTCGCGCCGAGACCCAACCCGAGCTTTCGCAGGGGCTCGACTCCGGCGGCCAGGAATGGGTGAACGTAGAGGCGTCCCACGAGATCCTTGCCCGAGTTGGCGACCGCATCGCCTGCACCGCCCGGCACCGAGCCGTTGGTCAGCGCCAGGTTCCAGAAGATCCGATCCCCAGCCAAAGACCCGAACAACTCCACGCCCGTATCCCGGGCCGGCAAGAGCATCGCCGCCACCGAGGTGGATACGAAGGGAAGATTGATACCCGGGGTGAGGCGCTCCTCGCTGATGGGATAGAGGATCTTGCCGGCGCGAAGCTGTACACCGGGAGCGAGGCTCGCCTCGATCCAGCCTTCGAGCAGGAAGACCTGGTTCTGGGCAAGATTTACGAAGAGCGCAGCGCGGAAGCTCCGCTCCAACGTCGCGTCCAACCGCATGCCACCGAAGCGCAGCAGGAAGGTCTCCCGATCCGGGGTGGGTGAGTGCGAGCTCAAGAAGGCCCGGAGATCGGATTGCAGAAGCCAGTGCGTGATCAAGCGAGAGGCGCCGTCGGCTGAGACAATGCCGAAGCCCTCGGTGCCGGCGATGGCAAACGGCACTGTCTCAGGCGAGCCTTCCCCGTGAGCTGCCGCCGGGAGCGCGACGACTAGCACAGCAAAGAGGAGGCTGCTCGGCAGCCGGTTGTCCACGGAATCGGTCAGGACTCGGGGCAGTGCGCACCGGTGACTATCCATGCCCGGATGAGAGCTCCGAACTGGGCCTGCGTGCCGGGGGCGGGCGAACGCCCCTCGCCCGGGTGCCAGGCCCACCCGACGAGAGAGTCCTTTGCCATGTGCTCGCGGATTTGCGAGAGGCTCCGTCCACCGTTTCGCGTGCCATCCTTCAATTGCAAGCAGATCTCGCGCAGCGATTTCCTTTGCCAGGCCATGGAAGCTGGAGCGAGACCCCAGTGCGAGTGACCCGGAATGCTTGCAATGGAGGACGCCAGCGTCGCGAAGTTCGCATCCCCATGGCATGACTTGCATTGCAATCCGGCAACCCCGTGGTCGCCTGGCCCCGCGTACATCAAGGGTACGTGCGCGTGCAGGTCGTCACCTTGCGTAGGCTGACGGTTCACAGGATGGCAGTTCAGGCAGCGCGGGCTCTGGATCACCCTCGCGGCTTCGGTGAGTAACGCCACCGAACGCGCACGCTCGTCGCGGATTGTAGAAAACGCCGCGACGGGTTTGAGTGCGGCTACTTGCGCCGCCTCCGGCGAAACCGCGCCGGCAGCCAAAAGGGAGATGGCCAGGCCGTATCTCGAGAGATTCACCATGAGGGCTTCCTTCGTGATCAGGATGAGGATCTCAGCAGTGCCGTATCGATCGGCAGGGTGCGGATGCGCTTGCCGGTGGCAGCGAAGATCGCATTGGTCACCGCCGGGGTGATGGCGGCGGTCGCTGCCTCTCCAAGACCGCCGGGGGGCTCCGCGCTTCTCACCAGATGCGTCTCGATCACCGGGCATTCATTGATTCGCATCGGCCGATAGTCATTGAAGTTACCTTGTTCCACCCGCCCGTTCTTCACTGTGATCGCGCCGTACAGCGCAGCGGTCAGGCCGAAAAGGGTGCCGCCTTCGATCTGCGCCGCGACCGTGTCCGGGTTGACCACGATGCCGCAGTCCACTGCGCAGACGACGCGGCGGACCATGATCGAACCGTCGTCCGCGGCCTCGACCTCCGCGACTTGCGAGAGATAGCTTCCGAAGGCGAATTGAACCGAAATGCCGCGGCCTCGCCTTGCCGGCAAGGGCTTGCCCCAGCCGGCCTTCTCCGCCGCGAGTATCAACACGCCGAGCGCGCGCGGGTTGGTCATCATCGCCTTGCGATAGGCGAGCGGATCCTGCTTCGCCGCATGCGCGAGCTCATCCATGAAGCTCTCGACGACGAAGACGTTGTGCGTCGCGCCGACGCCGCGCCAGAAGGCGGTGCGTATACCCGGCGGTTCGACGCGAACATAGTCGACGTGGATGTTGGGGAAGGCGTAGGGCGGTTCAGCCGCCGACTCAACGGCATCGCCGTCGAGACCATTCTTGAAGAGCGGTGGGGCATAGCGCGCAAAGACCGAAGAGCCGGAAATACGATGGGTCCATGCCACGGGCCTGCCGTTCGCATCGAGGCCGCCCGACAGCCGGTCGTAGTAATAGGGCCGATACATATCGTGCTGGATGTCTTCTTCGCGGCTCCAGACGACTTTCACCGGTCCGTTCACCTGCTGCGCGATCTTGACTGCGAGCATGGTGCCGTCAGCGTCGAGTCGCCGACCGAACCCTCCGCCCAGCAGATGGTTATGGATCTTGACGGCATCCTTCGGCAGGCCAGTGAGCTCCGCGACCATGGCCTGGGTCAGCGTTGGCGCTTGCGTGCCGACCCAGATGTCACAACCATCCTTGCGGAGATGGACCGTGCAGTTCATCGGCTCCATTGCGGCATGTGCCAGGAAGGGAAGCTGATAGATCGCTTCGATCCGCTGCGCCGCGCCGGCGAGCGCCGTTTCAGCATCGCCTTCATTGCGGGCCACCACGCCGGGCTGCTTCGAGGCCTCTTCGAGCTGGCGGATGAGACTCGCGCTGTCGACCGTCGCATTCGCGCCGTCATCCCATTGGGTGGCGGCCGCCTTGAGCCCCTTCTTGGCAGCCCACATGTGGTCGGCGACCACTGCCACGGCCTCGTCGATCCGCACCACCTGGCGCACGCCCTTCACAGAAAACGCCGCTGCCTCGTTCACCGATTTCGGCTTGCCGCCGAGCACGGGCGAGATGGCGATGGCTGCGATCGTCATCCCCTCCAACCTCGTATCGATGCCGAATTCCGCCCGGCCGTCAACCTTGTCCGGTGTGTCCAGCCGCTTGGCCGGAGTGCCGATCAACGTGAAGTCCTTCAGTTGCTTCAGCGGCACGCTGTCGCGCGCCGGCACCGGCAGGGTTGCAGCTGCATCCGCCAACTCACCGTAGCCCAGGCGGCGCGAGCTCGCCGAGTGCAAGACCGCGCCGTGCTGCGCCCGGCACGTGCTCGGGTCCACGCCCCATTGCTTGGCCGCAGCCTCGATCAGCAGCACGCGGCCTACCGCGCCGGCCTGGCGCAACGGCGTCCAGAAGGCGCGGATCGAGGCCGAGAGGCCCGTCGTCTGAATGTGGAGAATCGAATTGGCATACAGCGCGTCGTTGGGCGGAGCGTGCTCGAGTCGAACCTGGTCCAACCCGACCTCCAGCTCCTCCGCCAGCAGCATCGCCATGGCGGTGTAGATGCCCTGGCCCATCTCGACCATCGGCATGACCAGCGTCACGGCGCCCTGACGATCGATGCGGATGAAGGCGTTCGGGGCGAAGATGGGCGACGCCGGAGTCGCGGCCCCGGCGGGGCGAGGCGCGAGCGGCAGCACAAGATTGATGACGAAGCCGCCGACGGCGGCGGCACCCGCCTTGAGGAAACCGCGGCGATCGAGCGGTGGCATCAGGGAGTCAACAGGCATGGTCGATCCTCGTCTCAGCCCGCGGCGCGGTGGATTGCGGCCCGGATTCGCTGATAGGTGCCGCATCGGCAGACGTTACCGGACATGGCTGCGTCGATGTCCGCATCGCTCGGCTTCGGCGTGTCGGCGAGCAGCGCCGCCGCCGACATGATCTGGCCGGATTGGCAATAGCCGCATTGCACCACCTCGAGGTCGAGCCAGGCCTTCTGCAGCGCCTTACCCTGCGGCGTGCTGCTGACCGCCTCGATTGTAGTGATGGCCTTGTCGCCGATTCTCCCGACGGGGGTGACGCAGGAACGCGCCGGTACTCCGTCGACATGCACGGTGCAGGCGCCGCAAAGTGCAATGCCGCAGCCGAATTTGGTGCCGGACATACCGAGCACGTCGCGCAGCACCCAGAGGAGCGGCGTGTCGGCATCGACATCGACACTGTGCGCGGTTCCGTTCACGACGAGTTTCATGACAGACCCCGATCTTGCGCGACGCCCCGTGACGTGGGCGCTCCGAAAAAGCTGCGCACTGCGTCTTTTGGCGTTCGGTCTGTCATTTGTCCAATGCATTGTTAGAATGTCTGCCATGCGTGAAGTGCATTTACGAGATGTCGATCTGAACTTGCTGCATGCCCTCCGCGCGTTGTTGGAGGAGCGGCACGTAACTCGTGCGGCGAAACGGTGTTTTTTGAGCCAGCCGGCCATGAGCCGAGCACTCGAGCGATTACGTGAGATGTTTGGAGATGTCCTTCTCGTCCGCAGTGGCCGAGCCTACGAGCGCACTGTCCGGGGAGAGCGTGTCCTGCGCGAGTTGGAATCGCTCATGCCCCGACTGGAGGCGATGGTCCGAGGAGAGAGCTTCGAGCCAGAAGGAAGCCACGAGCGATTCCGCGTGGCAATGACGGACCACGCCGCTGCGATGTTGATGCCGCCGCTTCTACGACGTGTCAGGGCAACGGCGACCAACGTGAAGGTGGAAGTATCCGTGTGGCACAGCCACGTCTACGAGGATGTAACGGCGGGAAGACTCGATACGGCGCTCAGCGCGGAGGCCGCGCCCGCCGTCCTTGAGGCCGAAGTGCTCTATGAGGAAGATTTTGTCTGTCTCGTCGGGTCCGCTCAGCGGCTTGGCACGCGGCGCTTCACGCTTAAGCAGTATCTGGGGCTTCCGCACGCGCTCGTTGAGACCTGGGAGCGTCAACAGACTCCCGTAGATCGGCCTCTTGCGGAGCTCGGCCTAAAACGGCGTGCCGCGCTTCGTATTCCATTCTTCCTGCCGACGATCCGAGCCATTGCTCGCACCGATCTGACGCTGACGCTTCCGCGCAGATTGGCGGAGAGTTCAGCTTCGATGCCAGGCGTGCGAGTGGTGGAGCCGCCTCACGAGATCAAAGGCTTTTCGTATTTCATGGTGTGGCACCCCCGACTCACTGCCGAACCTGCGCACGCATGGTTTCGCGAACAGCTGCGGATGGCGGCTCGTGCACTTTGAACCGAGGGGCCATCCCGCTGGACGAAGGGGAACCGTCGTCGGCAGGAACATCCGGGAGAGCCAGGGGTGCGGCCGTCGTCGAACGCCGAACCGGGCGCAGCCAGCGGGTCTGCTTCAACCACGTCGGCCAGACCTACCTTCTCCGGAAGGGGGGAAGCGAGCGGCACTAGGCCGACCGCTGCGCCACAGGAACGCCGCTGTTACACCCTGAAGGATTGGGGCCGAAGAACCGGAGGGTGCCAGCGTGAAGAGAACGGTGGACCTGACATCATACCAGGAGCCGGGCGTCAGGCCGAGGACGGCGGGAAAACTGACGGAGCGACAGGCAAAGCTACTTCGGCACCTCCGCAGAGTCGAAACGAGTGGGCGCCGAACCACTCGGGAGGAGATGGCGAGCGCTACCGGCTACAGCATCGACTCGATCCGGCCGTACGTGGCGAAGGGCATGCTCAAGAAGTGGCTGGTTCCGTTGTCGGGATCCTCGTTCCTCGTGCGAGGAATTCGCACGCTTCCCCTGAGGACTTCCGGCTCGCGATGACCCAGAAGAAGGCGTATGGCTTCTTCTTGCCCCGCTTTCGGGCCTAGCGCCGCGCTGCCTTCACCAGTTCGCGGACGCGCTGTCCCACGAACTCCTCCACGTCCAGCACCTTCTCCGGCGTCCCGTCCACCACCATGCCGTACTTCTTCGCGTCGTAGACGAGGCGGTGCTGCTTGCCGTCGAGGTCGATGACGAGCGCGCCGTCCGGTGCCGTCGCCACCGATAGCGTGTGGTTGTACACCTTGAGGAAGTTCTGGCCCCCGTAGCTCCGCTCGACGGAGCCCT
>Ga0070708_100002738_pt1 | contig 13685 bp, 11 predicted proteins | sample KBSK5503metaG_FD_65469 | JGI IMG/M metagenome (GOLD analysis project Ga0070708, IMG submission 65469) | Corn, switchgrass and miscanthus rhizosphere microbial communities from Kellogg Biological Station, Michigan, USA - KBS K5-50-3 metaG | ecosystem: Host-associated > Plants > Roots >...
CGCAGTCGTACCCGCAGCATCCGCCGAAGGCGATCTTGAACTTCCGCGGCAGCGATGCGGACAGGGGTCCGCGCAGGAGGTGGCGCGTCACCGCCTCGGCATACGGCGTGCTGTCGAACGGCTCGAGCGCCGACGCGCCGGCATGAGGGCAGGCGGTCACGTTCCGCACCGAGTTCCCGCACGCCTCGCGGGTGGTGAGCCCCGCATCCGCGAGCAGCCGCAGCGCATCGTCGGAGTCCGCGAGATGCACGAAGTGGAACTGGACGTTCTGCCGGGTGGTGACGTGGCCGCGCCCGGTGGAGAACCGCTCGGCGACCGCGGCCAGCGCGCGAAGCTGCGCCGGCGTGAGGACCCCTTGGGGGATCTTCACCCGCACCATCATCGCGTCGCCCTCCTGGCGCTGGCTGTACACGCCGTTCACCAGGCGGAAGGCTTTCCAGGCATCGGGTGAAATCTCGCCGCGCTCGAACTGCCCGAGCGTGGAGACGAATGCGTCCAGGTCCTTCTCGTCGGCGAAGCCCAGGCGGGCGGGGCCGAGCGTCTTGCTATCGAGCAGCGGCACGTTGACCTCCTGCGTCCGCGGTCTGGAGCCGATCGGCGAGGGCGACGGTCGCGCCGATCACGATCACGCCGGGCGCTCCGGTGGCTGGAGCGGCGGCGATCCCACCCAGGGTTCCCCGCCAGGTGAAGGCGTCGGGTCGCGAGGCGGAGAAGAGGATGGCGGCGGGCGTGTCTTTCGGCCAGCCGCGTGCGAGGAGCAGCGCCGCCGTCGCCGCCCGGGTGGCAATTCCCATCAGCACGACCAACGTGGCGGATCCTGGCGCGAGCGATCGCAGCACCGGTCCATACGCGTCTTCGGCATGCCCGGAGACGACCACGAAGGCCGATGCGAGACCCCGGTGCGTCACGGGAATCCCGCTCAGCGCGGGAGCGGCGACGGCGGCCGATACGCCCGGCACGATCTCGCACGGCACGCCCGCGGCAGCGAGGGCCAATGCCTCTTCGCCACCGCGCCCGAAGACTACGGGGTCGCCACTTTTGAGCCGGACCACGCGCTCGCCGCGCAGGGCGCGGCGGATCATCACGCGCTCGATCGTTTCCTGCTCGATCGAATGGCGTCCGGCGCGCTTGCCCACGTACGCCCAGCGCGAGTGCGGAGCGTGCCGCAGCGCGGCCCGATCGACCAGCGCATCGTAGAGGACCAGGTCCGCCGCGCGCAGGCGATCGACGGCCCGCAGCGTCAGCAGATCGGGATCGCCGGGCCCGGCGCCGACCAGCGACACGAGCCCGATCATGCAGCCTCCCGGTAGAGCGCGTTGAGGGCTCGCAACAGGAGCGGCCGGCGCAGCCGCAGCGGCACCGCGTCGGCCTTCCAGTGCGCGCGCAGCTCCTGCGCGACCTGCGCCCACGACTCGATGTCGTCGGGGATCAAGGCCTCGAGCGCCTCGCGCAAGAGGCCCGCCAGCGCGGGCGACCGGCCGCCGGTCGAGATGGCTGCTGTGACGCCGCCCTTGCGCAGCACCCCGCCCAGGTACGCGCTCGCCGAATCCGTGTCGTCGACCGCGTTGACGAACACCGGGCGGGATTCCGCCGCGCGCGCGACGGCCCTGTTCACTTCCGGCGGGCCGGCGGCGACGGCGAACCACTTGCCGTCGAGGTCGGCCGGGGAGAACTCGCGCTCCTCGATCCGCACTCCCGGCCGCCGCAGTTCCTTTGCGATGCGTGGCGCGACCACGGTGACGCGGCCGCCCGCCGCCAGCAGCGCGTCGACCTTGGCGGCGGCGACGTTGCCACCGCCCACCACCAACACTTCCCGGCCGTTCAACCTGAGAAAGACTGGATACAGATCCACGGACAGCTCCTTGCCACGAACGGACGAAACCGACGGAAACGCCGGGCGGCAAAGAGCGCTGGACTGAGGAGAGGAAAGTCGCCGTCAGGCTCGCGCGCGCGCCCGGCACTGGAGGCCGGAGCGACAACAACAGGCGCAAACCCGCTGCGAACGAGACGACATCGTGGACATCGATAACGACGAACCCCCTGAAAAGTCAAGTGGGAGCGAGTTTCGGGGACCCCTTACGGAGCGTTACGCAGCGTGCGCATCAGCGGACCCGGCTGCTCCCCCGGATCCTGCGCAACAGATCGCGCACGTCCTCCTGCACTTCGCGCGAGGAACGCATCGCGCCGCGGAAGCGCAAGCGCCGGGCGGCGCGCAAACGCTGGGGCAGCTTCCAGGCCAACGCGCCGTCGAGCGGCTTCACCGGGATCAGGTTCAGGAGCAGCATCACGCCGTTGCGGCGGATGAAGGCCTCGGTCAATTCGCTCGGAAGCGCGACGCCCAGGGCGAGCACCAGCAGCGCGGCTTGCGCGACGACGCCACAGAGGGCGATGAGCGAACGGCGGAGAGGAGAGACGTCGCCGCTCCCCAGGAGCTCGCCGCCCAGGGCGTGCAGCAGGACGCCCTCGACGCGCAACGGCGTTCCCGCGACGGCCAGCGCGTGTCCCAGGACGTGCGCGAGGAGGACCGCGACGTATCCGAGGGCGAGCAGCGGCCGCGGCTGCGGCGCGGAGAACAACACCAGCCCGAGAAGAAGGCTCCAGTGCAACCGCAGCGGTCCGACGCGCAACATCGGTCAGAGGGGCGGAACGGGGCTCGCCCGTCCGCGGGCGGGGAACGCGTCGGCGAACGAGCGCGCGGTGCCGAGCTCGTCGAACCGATGCGCGAAACCGGTTTCTTTCCGGAACGAGGTGGCGTCCACGACGATGGGGTATTTAACGTGGGCCAGGGCGCCGCGCGAGAGCCGTGGCAAACCAGCGTGGCCGACTAGCATGGCGAGGACGGTCTCCGGAAGGGGCAGCGCTCGCCGTCCGGTCTCGCTCGCGATCACGCTCAGCGGCAGCGGCTGCGGACCGGCCACGTTGTAGATGCCGCGCGCCTTGGCCGAAAGCGCTGTCACGATCGCCTCCGCGGCATCGTCCTCGTGCATGAAGTGGAACAACGGGTCGAATCCCAGCACCATGGGCACGAAGCGCCCCTTGAGGAAGCTGGCCAGCGTCCCGTGACCGGAAGGTCCCAGGGTGTAGCAGATCCGCAGCACCGCGGTCTGGAGCGCGGGGAGCCGCCAGAGCGCGTTCGCGGCATACAGATCGGCCGCGACCAGATCGGCGAGCTCGGGATACGTGCCCAGCTCCTGCGGGGGCTCGGACTCCGTGTGGTAGAGCGGCGCGTCCGGTCCCGCGCCGTAGTACGTGTGCCGGCCGATGAAGACGATCTGGCGCACGCCATGATTCGCGGAATGCTCGAACACCGCGCGCGTGCCGCCCAGGTTGATGCGATAGCGTTCCTCGGCGTCCGCGAGCAGGGCGGAGATGGTGGCCATGTGGATCACGGCGTCCGGCCGCCGCTGCCGGAACACTTCCTCCGCATCGCGCTTGCGGATGTCGATGGGATACAGGTCGATCGCCTCCGGAGCGCCCGGCCACCCGCGCGGATCGATGCCGATCACCTCGTGCCCCTGCGCGAGCAGCCTTCCGGCGACGTTGCGGGCGAGGAGTCCCGAGATGCCGGGGATCAGCACTTTCATCGGCGGCCCTGCTCCATCAGATCGGCGATGCGAGCTTTCACTCGATCGACGTAGCCCGCGACGGTCGCGTCCTCCTCGTCGCCCGAGCCCTCGACCCGCATCGGCTCGCCGTAGAGGACCGAGAGGCGGGCAGGGCGAGGCAGCGGCAGGAGCCACGGCGTCACCGGCAAGTACGGAACGCCGATCAGCTTGCCGAGCTTGTAGAGGTTGCCCACCGTGGGAATGGCGTCGCCCCCGCCGAGGAAGGCGAACGGGACGATGGGGCTCTTCGTCCGCAGCGCCAGCCGCATGAAGCCGGTCCCGAAGTCGACCAGCGAGAAGCGATCCTTCCACAGCTTCGCCGTTCCCCGAGCGCCTTCCGGGAACACCAGCAGCAGGCGCTCGGACTCCAGCAGCCGCAGCGCGTGCTCCGGTAGCCCGGTGAGATGGCCGCAGCGCGCCGTCCACGTCGAGGCGAAGGGGATGCGGTTGATGAACTTCTCCGCCATTCCTTGCGCCAGCCGCGGAGGATCCAGCTCGAGGAAGCAGGAGGCGATCACCATCGCGGCATCGAGGGCGATCCCGCCCGAATGGTTGCCGACCAGCATCGCGCGGCCTCGCGGCGGGACGTGCTCGAGCCCTTGCGCGCGGACGTGGAAGTAGCGGCGGTACAGGAACGCCAGCGCGCGAAAGGCGATGGTGAGGTGCCACTTGGAGATGCCGTACTCGTCCACGCCGCGCGCGTCGAACGGCAGCTCGAGCCGATCGACCCGCGCGGCGATCTCGTCGGGCATGGGGCGCGGAGAGTAGCGGAGTGTTGCCGTTCCGGCGAGCGACACCCTAGAATGCGCGCTCCCGACGGAGGACCGCATGCGCACGCTCGCCGCTGGCCTCGCCCTTGCGCTGCTCGCCGCTCCGGCCTGGGGACGCGCGAGGAACAACAGCAAGGGTCCGCGGGCCGGCGGTTACTGTTCCAAGAGCGCGGTCGGGACGACGTCGACGGACAAGAAGGGCGTGTCGCTGGAGTGCAAGGCCAGCAGGAACGGCAAGCCGCGCTGGGTGCGCAAGTAACCGACGTTGGTCGGATTCACGTCGTCACGGCTTCGTTTCGCGGCGAGCCGCAGCGTCCGAGAAACAGTCCGAAACAGATCTTCCCGACCTCTCTGAACGCACCATTTTGTCCAGGTGCATCAACGGAGATGTCGCATTGCACCTTGACGAAGCTCCTCCGCGGACCGGTAGCGTGCCCCGCCCAACCACCCCCAGGGGGCTCGAACATGCCTTCACCCGCTCATCACCGCGCGAGCGCTCTCGCTGCGTCGCTCCTTGCCATCCTGCTCGCCGCGCCTGCGTCGGCGAGAGTCACCCGCATCGTCCTGCAGGCACCGGTGCCGCTCACGTCGCCGGATACGTCGATCAAGCCCTACGAAACGATCGCCGGCCACGCATTCGGAGAGCTCGATCCGAAGGACCGGCTGAACGCCATCATCCAGGACATCGAGCTTGCGCCGCGCAACAAGAACGGCAAGGTCGAGTACGAGGCGACCTTCCAGATCGTGAAGCCCGTCGATCTGTCCAACGCCAGCGGCCTGATGTGGCACGACGTGCCCAACCGTGGCGGCCGGATCACGATCGTGGAGGCGGAGCGCAAGTTCGGAGACATCGGCCTCTCCAGCGGGTGGCAGGGCGACAACCAGGGCGGAGCTACGCCCCAGAACGTCGGCACCCTGCAGACCGGAACGACCAACGAATGGGTGAAGGTGCCGGTCGCGCACAACCGGGACGGCTCGACCATCACCGGGACCGTGCTGGGCCGCATCGTGAACCGCAGCGGGCTGGGTTCGCAGCCGCTCTTCGTGCAGGCGAACAAGTTTCCCTATGCCCCATTCACTCTCGATACGACCCAGGCGAGGCTGACGTCGCGCAAGCACGAGACCATGAGCGGGGGAGTCATCCTCGAGACCGTGATCGCGAGCACGGACTGGGCCTGGGGCAAGTGCGACGCGACGACGGGGTTTGCGGGCGTCGTCAAGTTCGACCCCACCGATCCGACGCAGATCTGCGTGAAGGGCGGCTTCAACCCGGCACTGCTGTACCAGGTCGTCTTTACCGCGATGGACCCCTTGGTACTCGGCGTCGGATTCGCCGCGTTCCGAGACCTCGAATCGTTCTTCAAGTACGAGACGAAGGACGACGCGGGCACCCGCAACCCGCTCGCGCGGGATCATAAGCACGGTTTCAGCGGGATACGCTGGTCGATCAGCCGTGGGGTCTCGCAGTCTGGCAACTTCCTGCGCGGTTGGCTGCACCTCGGATTCAACCAGGACGAGGCGCGCCGCCAGGTTTCCGATGGGATGTGGCCCATCATCGCCGGCCGGCGGATCGCGCTGAACTTCCGCTGGGCACAGCCGGACGGCGTGCTCGAGCTGTACGAGGCAGGGAGCGAAGGGCCGCAGTGGTGGGCGCCGTACGAGGACCAGGTCCGCAATCTTCCCACGCGTGGAATCCTCGACCGCTGCCGCGAGTCGCGGACGTGTCCGAAGATCATCGAGCACTTCGGCGCGGCCGAGGTGTGGGAGCTGAAGCTGCCCATCGAGTGGGTCGGGACGGACGCGAAGAACGACATCCCCATCCCCTCGAACGTGCGCCGCTACTACATCCCGAGCACCACCCACGGGGGCGGCGGGGGTGGCTTCGCGGTCGATGCGAAGGATCTACCGCCTGTTCCGAACTGCCCGGGCAACAATTACGGCACGGGCGCGCTCAACGGGAACCCGGTGCCGCACACGCAGACCGTGAACGCGATCCGCGTCCACTTCCGCAACTGGGTGATGGCGGGCATCCGGCCCCCGCCCAGCCTCTATCCGCGCCTGAACAAGCCCGTAGACAACCACCACGACGATGACGGCGACGACGACGATCGCGACCGCGACGATCGCCGCCGCGAAGCGCAGCGGCCTCCGGACCTCGTTCCTCCGACGCTGGACGCGATGGGTTTCCCCAGAGGTCTTCCCAAGCTGCGCGACCTGGGGCCTCATGTGCCGGAGGCGGCGACGATCAGCGGCCAGGATGAGACGCCGTTCATCAACCCCGTGCTCGACTACGACTGGGGTCCGCACTTCAATCCCAGCGACGGTTCGGGAGTCCCCACCAACTTCCCGCCGCCCATCAAGCAGGTGATCAAGATGATGGTTCCGCGGGTCGACGCGGACGGCAACGAGATGGGCGGAGTTCCCGTGGTGCTGCGCGACGCGCCGCTCGGTTCGTACTTCGGCTGGAACATCACCGCCGGGGGAGCGCGCCCGTTCCACCAGTCGCAGAACTGCGACTACACCGGCGGCATGATTCCATTCGCGAAGACGAAGGCGGAGAGATTCGACGCCAACGGCAACGTCCTCGATCCCCGTCTCTCGCTCGAGGAGCGTTACGGAGGGCACGCCGGATACGTCGCCGCGGTCCAAGCAGCCGCGGCCAAAGCGGTCGCCATGGGGTTCCTGCTCCAGGCCGACGCTGACGCCCTGATCGCCCAGGCCGCCGCGAGCAAGGTGCTCAACCCATAGCGCTGTCCCACGCGGGCGCTTCCCTCCGGAGGCGCTCGCGTGTTTGATGGTGGAATGACGCGTCGCAGGGTCTTCATCATCGCCGGTGAGTACAGCGCGAGCCCGCGCGATCTCACCCCGGAGAAGCGCCGCCGCGACTTCTTCGGCGGACCGCATCCCGACCTGAAGCCCGAGGAAGCGACGCACCTCTTCTTCCGCTATCCCAACCGCGGAGACGAGGGCCGCACCAAGCCCGAGGACTGGCAGAAGGCCTTCAACATCCGCGAGCCGGTGGCGCTGCCCGATCTGCTGGCGTCCGCCGCGCACCGCGCGCTGACCACCTTGCACACGCTGACCGGCCGGGACTGGCGCCGCACCTGCGACACCATCACCGACATGCTGGTCACCTCGATGCCGGGCCTCGATCCCAACGAGCGCGTCAACATCGGCCTGGTTCCGCAAGCGCTCCAGGTGCAGCTCGGGCTCTCGCCGCGCTCCCGGGCGCAGTTCGTGGTGGGAACTTCGGACAGCGGCGCCCAGGCCTTCTCCGAGGCCGTGCGCGCGGCCCGCACCGCCGAGCGTCCGGCGACCATCCTGGTGCTGGCGGGCCAGGTGATCCCCAGCGGGTACGTGTCGCAGTACCAGATCCGCTCGGTGCTCGGTGAGAACGATCAGGCGAACGGCCTGGACATGCTGGCCGTCGGCGACCTGATCATGGACGTGATGCGGCGCAGCTTCGATCTGCCGCCGCGCGAGCTGGAAGCGTTCCTCGCGCGAGTGGCTGCGCGCAAGGCGCAGGTCGGCGCCAACTATCCCGCCGGCATCAACGCCGGCAAGCCCTTCCGCCGCGACAACCGGCGCACACCCTGGTTCGACGCCAGCGACATCGCGGTCCCCTGCTGCGGCGCGGCCGCCACCATCGTCACCTCCGACGAGGCGCTGATCGAAGCGATCGCGGTCACGAAGGATCGACGCTTCCGCACTGCCCCCCTCACCGAAGTCCTCGGCGTCGGTGACGGGTCCACCAACCCGGATCTGCTCCACCGCAAGGCGCCTCTGCTGTTCGCGCCCGCCGTCTACTCGGGCATGGCCGCGTGCGCCGACGATGCGATGCTGCCGGTCTCCACCTTCAGCTCCTGCGCCTTCGGCGTCGTCCACGACGCGTTCCCCAGCATCGAGATGTCGTTCTTGCTCGCCCTCGGCCTCGGCTGGGAGCGGAGCGCGGAGCGGATGGCGGAGGGCTGGTCGAATCCCGTGGGCGGCCTGCTCACGTTCGGCCATGCGCTCGGGGCATCCGGCCTGGTCCAGGTGAACAAGGCGCATCATCTCTTCTGCGTCGATCGGCGCTACCTGCGGGAGGCCGACTCGCGGCAAGGATTCCGCGAAGACGGCGCCCTCGCCTTCACCACCTCGGTGGGCGGACCGCTGTCCCACATCGTCTGTTCCCTGGTTCGCGGCGGGCACCAGGACCATCAGCCTCCGCGGCATCGCAGGGAGCCCACCGCGGCGGTTCCCGTCAGCGCGGGCGCGGCGTGGGAAGCCAAGGCGCGGCTGCTCTGGGTGCTGCTGCCTTCGCAGTTGCGCGCGGTCGCCAACGCCTGGTTGGTCGAAGGGACGACTTCGGTGAGCATCCGCAGCTGCCTGCGCGCGCTGTCGCCGGACGACGTCGCCCGGCTGCAGTTCGAGGGGCTGGAAGAGCTCGTGGCTCCCCAGTTCCTGACGGAAGTGCGCGGCCGGCTGCGGACGGTGGTGCGCGTCGCGCAACAAGAGAGCGAGCGGCTGGGGTCCATGTTCGACGTCTTCCGGCTGCTCACCGACGAGGTGCGCGAGATCGCCACCGAGCTGCGCGCGCAGAGGCGCTTGCTGCCTGCGGCGGCGGCGCTCGAGGAGCGGCGCCTGGCCGATCGGATCAAGGAAGCGCTGCGCGTGTCGCTGGCGGTGCTCTCGCGACCCACCGAAGAGGGGGCGCATCGCCTGGTGCGCTTCATCGGTCCCGGCGAGCTGCAGGACGCGGACTTCGTCGCCCCGGAGACGCTGAAGCGGATCGACGTGGGGCCCGACGTGTTGCCCTTCTGGACAATCCGCGCCGTGCGGCCCGAGCTCCCGCCTCTGCCGCCTTCGCAAGCCAGCGCCGCCGAGCGGTTGAGCCAGATCGCGGCTCGGGGACCGGCCTCGGCGGCGGAGTTGCGTCTCCTGCGCACCTGGTTCTCGCTCGATCCGCCCCACGCGCGTCTCGAGCGCGCCTTCCGCGACGCCGGCTTTCCGGTGCCCGATCGCCCCGCCGTGCGCGCGGTCTTGTACGCGGGCGAGGTCGCGGATCCGGGCCCGAGGCTGACGCCGAGCGAAGCGCACGAGCTCTTCGGGTTCGTGGCGCATCGCGCCCGGGCCTTCCTCGAGGCGTACCAGTCGGAGGCTTCGCAGGTGGGTCCGGCGCTTTCGGTGGTCGCTTTCGAGCGCCTGCCCGGGAGCGCCGGCGTCGACGCGGCGCTGTTGAGCGCCGCGCGCTTCGCCCAGGAGATCGCCCGCAGCGCGCTGGAGGAGGGCGTGCTGATCCGCGCGGCCGTCTGCGTCGGAGACGGCGAGCTGTTCGAGGACATCGACGGGAGGACCGCCGTCGTTTCCCCTGCCTCGCGGCGGGCCAGCGAGCTCCTCGGCAGCGCGCGCGTCGCGGCGCCGGATCGCGCCGCCCTCGTCCTTCAGGGGGCGTCCAGGCTCATCGTGACGCTGCTCGGCCAGAGGCTGGCCGGATGGGAGCGCGCGTCGGACGGGCCGGAGGGCGCGGCCATCTGGCTGGGGCCGCGCTGCTGAACATCGCGCGGAACACCTGAGACTCCTTGTCCACTTGACGGGCGGGAAACCGCGAAGTAGACGCCTCGACCGGTGCGCAAGAGAGGCACACTGACGTCCGTGCTCGGGGCCCGTTGGTGCCGCGCGCTTGCCGTCGTCGCCGTCTGCTTCCTGGCGGCGCAATCGATGCGCCTGCCGCTGCTGACGGCGGAAGCGCGGGCGGCGTGCTGCTGTCCGCACCACGCGGCGAATGCGGATTGCAGGTGCCCGGTGTGCACCGAGCTGCGCGAGATGCGGTCCGGAAAACCGTACTTCAAATCGTGCGGACAGTCCGTCGAGGCCGTCGCATTGATCTCGTTCGCTCCCGCCCTGCCCATCGTGAGGGCGCCCGCGCGCAAGGCTCCGATCCCGACGCCGGTGCCTTCGCGCGCGGAATCGCCGCCGCCCGGCCCGGCCTTGGACGTTCCGACTCCCCCGCCGCTCCCACAGGCCTGAGCGGCTCGACCAGCGTGTCCGCGGCTCTCTGCTGCCGCGGAGTGCCGTTCGCTTTCCGGTCTCGGGGAGTCCATGCGCTTTTCCGTCCTGTTCGCGATCACCGTCGTCTTCTGCCGCGCGCACTCCGCGGCGGCCCAACCATCGTGCCCGCCCGGGCCTGACCAAACGCCCGAGCGTGAGATCGCTTTGCCCGAGCTGAGCGGTCTGCGGCTCTCGGGGTTCTTCGTCGGATCGGGGAATTACAACTCGCGCATCCAGATGGTCCCCGAGTTCGCCGGCGGCGCGCCCGTGAGCTCCGAGCCGGGCCGCTTGGACTTCCGCTTCGATCAGTTCTCGATCGGCGCCTTTCGCCGATTCGGGTCCTGGCTCTTCGCGGCGGCGAGCATCGAGGTGGAGCGGCACTCGCAGCGCCACAGCCATGGCTTGGCCCCCGACTTCGGCTGCGTCGGTCCCGATCCCTGCGTCGAGCAGTTCGGCACCGAGGCGATCGACACCGAAGTCAGCCTGCACCGCTTCAACGTGACCGCCATCGCGCCGCTGGGAAACGGCATCGCCTTCTCGGTGGGGCGGTTCGACACGCCCTTCGGATACGAGCGCCACGACGCGGCGCTGAACCTCACCGCTACCACGTCCGAGCTGCAGCGGTTCGGACGTCCCCAGAGCATGACGGGCCTTCAAGTCGGCGTTCCGATCAGCCCCTCGCTGGAAGTGTCCGCCTGGGTCGTGAACCGGTGGGAGAACGAGACCACCGAAGATCCGCTGGAGGACAACAACCGGGCCAAGAGCGTCGGCGGACGGTTCGGCTTCACGCCCATCCAGGGGAGCAGCCTGCTCAACATCGGCATCGGCGGGTTCTGGGGGCCGGAGCAGGACGACGTGAACAGGCACCCCCGCTGGATCGTGGACGCGGACGTGACCTGGTCGCCCAGCGCCCGGCTCCTGGTGGCGGCCGAGTTCGTCCACGGAGGGGAATCCGGCGTCTCCTTCCGCCCGCGCGGGATTCCGTTCGCCGCGCCCGCGGTGAACGACGCGGACGTGAGCTGGAACGGCTTCTACGTCCTCGCTCATTACGACCTCGTCGAGTGGCTGGGAGTCTCCGGGCGCTACGGGCTGTTCGACGACCGCGACGGAGCGCGCACCGGCGTCGCGCAGACGCTGCAGTCGTTCACCCTCGCGCCCATCCTGCATCTCTCGCGCCTCGTCTCCGACGTTCGCCCTCTGGGCGTGACGTACGCCCGCACGCGGCACCCGCTGGACTGGGTGGACGTCCGGCTCGAGTACCGCTTCTGGCACTCGGACCAGCCGGTCTTCGCCGACGTCGCTCCGGGGACTCCCATCCTCTCGGCGAGCCGGACGGCCCATCAGGTGACGCTGCAGTTCGTCGCCAATTACTAGGAGGGACTCTCATGCTCGGAGTGCATCTCTCTCGATTCCCGCTGAGCGGAAAGGTCTTCTGCACCCTGTTCCTCGCCGGCATCGGGTTCGGCGCTCTGGCGGCTTTCACCCAGGCGTCCACCGCGGTGGGAATCTCGCCCGCGGCGGTACGCGCGAGCCTCGCGCCGGAGATGCCCATGACCCATCTGGAGCACGGCCAGATGAGCGCCGAGAAGGAGATCGATCTGGCGCAGATTTCCGACGCCGCCAAGGTCTGGATGAGGACCCCGCTCCTGATCCAGACCAGCCATACGCACCTCTTCGGCCAGACCCTGATCGCCGGTCTTTTGGGTCTCATCTTCCTCTTCAGCTCGGCCGGCGAGCGGACCAAGTCGCTCATCGTCGCCTTGCCGTTCGTGGGAACGCTGCTCGACATCGGAGGCATGTGGGCCACCCGATTCATCTCGCCGTCGCTCAGCGTCATCGTCATCGCCGGAGGAACGCTGTTCGCCGCCGGCTACGCGCTGATCGCCACCCTCTCCCTGTACGACCTCTGGTTCCGGAAGGAGCTCGCCAGATGAACAAGATCCACTCACTCACGCTCGCTTGCGCTCTCCTCGCCAGCTTCGCGCCGCGACCCGCGCCAGGTCACATGACGCCGCCAGTCGTCCTGGCCACGGATCGCGAGGCCGTCAGCCGCCTGCTCAGTGGCGCCAGCCGCTATTTCGTGCGCGAGGTCCGGCTGTCCGCTTCGCAGCAAGACGCGATCCGCCAGAAGACGGCCTGGACGCCCGACGAGGACTACTACCGCTTCTACGTCGGCCGGACGGCGGACGGCGTGGCCCTCGGGGCCGTGATGTTCCTGAGCGAGTTCACCATCCACGGACCCGTCCGCGTCGCCGCCGCCATCGGTCCCGACGGAAGGATCAGGGGCGCCTCGGTGGTGGAGGTCACGGAGGAGTCGTACAGCTGGGTGAAGCCGCTGCTCGACGCCGGATTCTTGCGCCGGTTCTCCGGCCGCGACGCGCGCGGTGCGCTCGGCGCGGCTGTCGACGTGGGCGGCTCGATGCCGAGGTTCTACGCCGACGTCATCGCCCGCCTGATCGCGCGCGCCGCCGCGCTGTACGACGTGGCGTTGTCGAGGACCTGAGTCCCTTCGCCCCTACGGAGCGGCCTTTCGGTCAGAAACGGGGCCGGAGGCCGGGACCGGGAACCCGCGCTTGCGCATGAGCGCGGCGATCCCCGGATCCCTGCCGCGGAAGGCCCGGTACGCGTCTGCCGGGTCGACGGTGTTGCCCACGCTGAACACATGATCGTGCAGCTTCTTCGCCACCACCTTGTCGTAAGGGCCGGATGCTTCGAGGAATGCTTCCCAGGCATCCGCGGAGATCGTGTCCGACCACAGATAGCTGTAGTAGCCGGCCGAATAGGCGTCGCCCGAGAAGACGTGTCCGAACTGCGGGGTGCGGTGCCGCATCACGATCTCCTTCGGCATGCCCAAAGCGGCCAACGTTTCCTTCTCGAAGCGGGCCGGATCGATGGGGGCGGCGCCGGCGAGGTGCAGCTTCATGTCGATGAGCGCGCTCGCCAGGTACTCGACGGTCATGAACCCCTGGTTGAAGGTCTGGGCACGCTCGATCTTCTGCACCAATGCCGCGGGAATCGGCTCGCCGGTGCGGAAGTGGACGGCGAAGCGGTCCAGCACCGCCCGGGTGGACAGCCAGTGCTCCAGCAGCTGCGAGGGAAATTCCACGTAGTCGCGCGGCACCGCGGTCCCGGCCAGCGAGGGATAGGTGACGTTCGAGTTCAGCCCGTGCAGCGCGTGGCCGAATTCATGGAAGAGCGTCCTCCCGTCGTCCCAGCTGATCAGGAGGGGCTCGCCCGGCTTCCCCTTCACGAAGTTGGCGTTGTTGGAGACGATCACCGG
>Ga0070708_100002739_pt1 | contig 13684 bp, 11 predicted proteins | sample KBSK5503metaG_FD_65469 | JGI IMG/M metagenome (GOLD analysis project Ga0070708, IMG submission 65469) | Corn, switchgrass and miscanthus rhizosphere microbial communities from Kellogg Biological Station, Michigan, USA - KBS K5-50-3 metaG | ecosystem: Host-associated > Plants > Roots >...
CCCACGGGTTGCGCAACGAGATGCGGAAAGAACGTGAATCGGCTTTATGGGCTCGTTCAATCCTCATACTCTCCTGCGGGCTTAGGAGGAGAATTTCCCCTGCGTCAAGGAAACATGATGGTAGTGAAGGACGGCCAAAAGCCACTTCACTGATGAAATAAAACTCGTTGCGCAACCCGTGGGTTAGCACGTACTAGACGCGCTTCCAACGCTGGCTTCCACAATAGCCTGTAGGCAAGCTGTGAGCCTGTATAGACAAGTGAAGTGTCAATGATGATCGCGATGAGGCTATCAGGCATCTCTCCTGCCAACTCTCCTGCCCATGCACTTGTGATAATGCCTAGCACGAGGGCGGGTAAGAACGTGGCAGCAAACTTAAGTAGACCTGACCATGTGGAACGAATGACAAGCATAATGATTGGAGGAATAACCATACCTACAAGGAATGGGGCTAATTCACGCAGCAAATCCATAGGTTTCGACCGCCTTTCTGTTTTGATGACACACTGTTACCAGGAAGCGAAATGACGCTTATAGTTTTGCCTGGCTCAAGATGAACGTGCTTCCACCAACAACGACTCCATAAGCCGTCTGTACAATTGACATCGCTGCATCACTGTGATCTGTCGACGGGGGGATCAGCAGTAACATCGCATGAAGTCCGTCTTTAGGAATTACTACTTCTGCTAAGCTTGCTCCCTTCGCCAGACTTTTCACTGCATAGAGATTTGTTGTGTCGTATCTTTCGATTTCCGCGCCGACTTTTTCCTTGAGCGCATTGATCTCTTCGCCTGTGGGCCTTATGCGCGCAACACCAGCAAGCTGCAGTTCTTTTTGCGTTCCTTTCTCGAATAGCAGGCCCAGGCCCCACCCTCTTGCCGATGACTGAGGAATGTTGATCGTGTGGCGCAACTCGGGGTTTCCAAAGAACTGGAAAGAAGTCCAGTAGCTTGTGCCGGGAGGTACATTGACAACGTGCAGGTTTTTCAATCCCACATGTTTTTCGTTGGAGACCAGGTCCGCGATATTCAGTACTTTGTTGGCTGCTTGAATTGGGTCGGCCGCGCAATCTGTAACGACCAGCAGACAAGAATGGTCGGCTGCTGTTGTCGGGGTATTCCACTCCCACTCCAGAATTGCCGGTTCGGTCGGCAGAATCGATGGCATTACCTGTGCCGTTCCAATTGGTTTCCAGTGGGATGTATCGGCGGAATCCCCTGGGAATGCTGTCCAGAAATCGGATGGTAGGTCAGGCAATCCCGCCGAAGCATCGGCGTAAAGGATTTTGGCGGTCACATTGGTAGCAGGTTGGATACCACGATTGTGGACTTGAATATAAGCGCGGTTGATATACCCGCGTTGAGGGTTGCGATGTGCGAGTTTACTTTCAAATGCAGCGTAGTCCACATTAGCTACATTCATTTGATACGCCGGGGTAAGCCCTTCTAATGCATCGATTTTAATATCGGCACACTGCCACCACCAGACAGAATCGCCAAGCGAGACGTGCTGAAGAGGATCTGCAAATGCAGCACTTTCGGACGCGGAAGAGGATTGGCGGCCTGTGTGCATGATATCGTCTCGCACGAAGATATCCACATCTGGCATGGACAATGTGTCCAATGCTCGCTCCCACACACCGCGACCGTGTGTCGCTACACGTAGGAGGCGCGTTGGTGCATGAAGACGCATGTCAAAGACAGCGCAATTGGGTAAGCCCTCGCTGAACCGTGTCCAGCTGGTGCCGCTATTCGTGGTACGGAAAACGGCGATATCTGTTGCAATGTACATCGTGTTTGGAGCGGCAGGGTCGATGGTGAGCGCGTTGACGGGAATATCTGATAGCCGTCCTGCTCCCGTGCCGCTGATATCCGTCCATGTCGCTGTCCCGCTTGCTGGAACGGCTCCACTCCAAACGTGCGCAATATTAAACCCGGACATCACTACAATAACGGTGTTGACGTTATTTGGGAGTGGGGCGAGATCCCAGATGTAGTGGCGCTCTGGCAGAGGTGCAGCATGAAGCGCCGTAGCTGTCCATGTACCCCCACTGTTCGTCAAGCGGTAGGCTTTTCCAAGCTCTGTGCCGACATAAATGAGATTGGAATTGGTATAGTTAATCGCTGAAATGCGTTCTCCTGATGCTAAGCCAGGCAGTGTTACAATGGTAGGCCAGCCACCTGTTCCCTGGGCCGTATCCAGGAATATCCTGTCTGAACCTATCGCGCAGTTATTCTGATTGGATTGGTCAAGGGCAAGTGGTGGATAGAAAACCGAGTTCCCAAAAAGGCATCGCGATACTGGTAGCCAGCTTCCATATTCTCCTCCAGTAGTAGAGAGTTTGGGATTCAGGCCATAATAGGTGCTCAGGACATTTTGAGGGTTTGTTTGATCAATAGCGACAAAGCCTCCATCGCCATCATCAGCATGGTAAAATACCGGACTGTTGCGGAATTGTTCGGTGCCGTTGTCCTGCGTCCCAATGAAGATCACTGCGTCGGAAGTGGGGTGCTGTTCCATGAACTCGCACTGAGTGATACAAAGTCCTCTGTTAATGGCGTCACTCCATGTCGTGCCTGCATCAATGGAGGTGTAGATACCACCATCGCTGCCAGCGTAGATGATCTGGTGATTCGTTGGATCAAACGCGAAGCTGTGATTATCAGGATGGAAAGGACCACCAATATCTGCGAATAACCAGGTGCCGGTGATTGTGTTACGAGTGGCTTTCCACAGAGAAATACCACTCAGATAGACAATATCTGGCGAGGTAGGGTCTACCGCCACATTCAGGTTATAGAAGCCCTGCTTGCCTATGTTATTTGCGCCGCTGGTAGGGTCCAGCGGTAGCAGAATGGCACTCCACGAGTTCCCACCATCTGTTGTGCCGTAAAACTGATTAATATAGTAATTAGGGGAGGCTGCATCCGCCATCAGGGCATAGAGCGTTTGCGGCGATGAGGGAGCAACGCCGAGCGTGATACGCGAGAAGTTGCCGATTGGCAAACCATTTGTGAGTTTTGTCCATGTGGGGCTGGCTGCATTAGCATTGCTTGTCCGGTACACACCACCAGCCCAGAATGCAGCATACACAGTATTTGGTGTGTTTGGATCTATTACGATATCGGTTGCGCCTCTAACAGGTGCTGAGATACTGGGTAAACCATTCGTCATCTGTGTCCAATTCACCCCGCCGTCCAGGCTACGGTAAACGCCAAAGGTTGTGGCGGCAAAGATCGTGGTAGGGGTTGTAGGGTTGACAGCAATGCGGGAGAATCTTGCCCTGGTGAATGTTGCCGCGCCTAACAAGGTCCACGAATTTCCGCCGTCTACGGTTTTGAGAACGCCATTGCCGTAGTAGCTGTCACCAGAGAAGTTTCCTTCCCCTGTGCCCACATAGAGCACGAGATGATTGGTGGGATCAATGGCAATCGCGCCAGTTGCGAGTGAATCTTCATTATCGGTTTTGGGGTTCCATGTCTTGCCCCTGTCAGTGGTTTTCCACACGCCGCCCTGTGCAGCACCCACGTAGATAGTATTGGGGTCAGTTGGATCAACCACTATACTGGTGATTCGCCCAGTCACCTGCACTGTGGCTGATGTGTAGGTCTGGCCCTTAGGAATAACGGTTGGTCCTACTTGTACCCAGTTCCTCGCTCCAGCCAGGGGTGCCACTGACTCGATATCAGCAGTGGTTGGCATTTTGCGTGCATGCTCTAATGCGGCGAGTCGTAAGTCTGTGAGAGGCTTTCCTTCACTCCCGAGCTTGCGATCAGCGTTGAGTTCCTCGTGACGCTGCAATGGGTCGTCTGGGGGAGGAGTTGCTCTGTTGAAATCCTTTTTTTGGGCTACATCTGTCATCACTTATCCCTTTCTAAGCAAATACTGGCCTTAATTTGTAACAAGACGATGGCTTTGACTGACTCGCTCGTGGAGAGGTCAAAAAAACCTGAGAGTTTTCTTTACTCTTATGATAGACGCTGCTATTACAGATTTTTGGGGGGAGACATTTGTTAAGGTTAAATATTAATGTTTTCACTGCAAAGGGTGCGCGTCACTTTTTTGCGGGGAGCTTAATGGTGCATCCGGCAAATATGATCAGGGTGTTAGGCAAAGTGAATTTTGCTTATGTAGACTGGGACAAAAGTGCTTTCTTCAGGAGTGAAACTTTTTGCCAAACTGCGCAACTGAAATGAGGCTCAACCGGTTCCAGAAGAGGCGAAAGCCCTGACGATGCCACCTGAGAAGCGTCTCCGGCTGAATAATCAAGAGGGCTTGCCTCCAGGCTCGAACGGCCTTTGCCAGAAGCACCAGCAGGATGCGATCCCTCTTGGTGCACACGGGTCGTTTGCTCTGTCGACGAAGGATGATGGGTTGTTGCGTAGGAGCGCATTTTCAGCGACACGTTCGGATTTCCCTCTGGCAAGATCGGCCAGCGTCCCGAGCAGCAATGAAGTGTTTAGAGGTCTTGTCCAATGCAAGAAGCCAGGTTGGAGCAGGTGAAAGCAGGAACATACCTGTTGTTTGGCGGAGATGAGAACACGAGACACAGGATGAACTTCTCCTTCTTGAAAATGGATGAGTTGCCTGATCATGAGGGCAGAGCGAACCGTGTTGATTGTACGCTCATCTCACGTTTCTCCGCAAGAAAGGGGCTTGTCAAATCATGCTGAAGATGGCTATTTGCTAACAAATGGCCCAAGTAGCCAGCACAGAGGCGGATATATTATCCTGTTGAAGGCGATTACTGAAATGCAATCAGAAACGCTGCTGGCGCAGCAAGCACTGCGTGCTCATCTGGCTGCAAGGAACGAAAGGCGAGATGCAATGCTGGTAGAACAACCGTAATCATCTTTATCATGCGGCACCACCTTAAACGCTGGAAGGAGGCCGGTACGCACGCAGGCAACCGCCAGTGCGTACCCATAAGCAATCTATGGGACAGGCGGGAGGTTGGCGGACCTGTGCGAATTGTGGCACATTGAACGCCCCAACTGAGCAATTTTGTGTGAATTGTGGTTATGCACTCACCAGCGGCCCTGGAGGCCAGGCGCAGCATGCCTCTCCTCCAGTGACTGCTTCTCCTGGCACTCGTCGTATCACAGGCGCACTGACGCCGGGCTCGGTGCTCGGTGGGCGCTATCGCATCGTGCAATCGCTGGGCAAGGGAGGCTTTGGCGCGGTCTATAAAGCGGTTGACCTGCGTTTTCAAGGGCAGCGCGTGGTCGCCATCAAAGAGATGAGCGATGCGCAATTAAGCCCCAGTGAGAAGGCCAAGGCGTTGGAGGATTTCCGGCATGAGGCTGACTTGCTGGTGCAACTCAATCACCCCAACCTGCCAAACGTCAGTGACTTCTTTGAAGAGGCGGACAAGGTCTACCTGGTGATGGAGTTCGTCGAAGGAAAAACATTAGAGAAGAAACAGGATGAGGCGGGTGGACCGCTTGATGAGTCGCTCGTCATGGGCTGGGCCTTGCAACTCTGCACGGTGCTGCACTACCTGCATACCCGCCCGCACCCAATCATTTTCCGGGATATGAAGCCCTCGAACGTGATGGTGACGGATGAGAGGCAGATCAAACTGATCGACTTTGGTATCGCTCGCGTGTTCAAGGCCTCGGCCAGAAAGGATACCACCTTGCTGGGTTCGGAAGGTTATGCGCCACTTGAGCAGTATGGGCGCGGCCAGACTGATGCCCGCTCCGACATCTACGCATTGGGGGCGACCCTGTATGATCTGCTGACGAAGGAAGTGCCTGCCGATTCACCCACCCGCCGGGTCAATCCGCAGGCATTTGAGACGCCGCGCCAGCTCAATCCGGCGCTTTCCCCGGCGACCGAGGCCATTGTGCTCAAGGCAATGGAGGAGGCCCCCCAGGACCGCTATCAGTCAGCGATGGAAATGGCCCAGGCAATCGCAGCGAGCGGCGTGGTACAGCCTAACAGTCCGGGGCTGCCTACCAGCGGCCCACTGCTTGGATTTCCCACTTCACAGCCATTGCCTGCCTATCCAACGACATCTCAGCCAGGACAGGCACCAGACCCTTTCCACCCGACCGTTCCACCCCCTGTTCCTACATCTCCTCACTCTGTAAAGCCGGTATCTGGTGCAGGAGGAGGGAGGAGGCAGGCCAGTGTAGCGGCTCCGCCATCTATTGTGCCGAGCAGGGGTCCTGCCGCGCCCGCGCCTGGTCCTGGGCAACGCCGTGTGTCACGGCGTAGTCTGCTGATTGGAGGTGCTGCCCTCGTGGGTGCTGGGTGGAGCAGGCTTCCTCTACTTTACGAGAAATACCCCACAGCAGTCACCTTCCTCAGCCCCAACCGGCACTATTCCTATTACCTTGACCTATAGCACCGAAAAATCCGACTGGATGAACGCCTCGGTTGCTGCCTTTAACAAAAACAACACGCGGCTGGGCGGCAAAGCCATTCAGGTCATCCTGGATCCGCGCGGCTCGGTCGATGCCCAGCAGCGCATTTTGAGCGGAGCGCTGATGCCGGTTGCCTGGAGCCCGGCCAGTTCTCTCGAATTGAACCAGTTGAGCGCAGCCTGGAGGCAGGCCCACAATGGGCAGGACGTCATCATCTCCTCAGGTGACCTGCTGCCCGCCTCGCTGGTCTTCAGTCCGCTTGTCTTCGCGGTCTGGAAGGAACGAGCCCAGGTCTTGCTTCGCAGATTTGGCAGCATTGACTGGCCGGGAATTCATAACGCCCTGGTTCTCAAAAACGGCTGGCCAGATATTGGCGGCCAGGCGGCCTGGGGCCAGGTCAAATTCGGGCAAACACGCCCGGACCAATCAAATAGCGGCCTGTTAAGTATTACCTTGCTGGCTTACGCTTTCTATATGGAACAGCGCGGCTTGACGGTCGACCAGATACGTTCCCCCAAATTCCTCAGCTACTTCAGCGATATCGAGGGGGCGGTCACCCAGTTTGGCCGCAGCAGCGGCACCTACCTGGAAAACGAGGTGATCCTGAAAGGACCGGCAGCTTACGATATCACGACCACCTACGAGAACCTGGTGCTCACGCGAGAAAACGAGGCCATGCAGCGTCAGGGGCAGCTGCTGCGGCCGTTTTATCCGGGCCTGAACATTGTGAGCGATCACCCTTTCGCAATTTTGCAGGGGAATGGCATCACGAGCGAGGCGCAGATGGCGGCGAAAGCCTTTCGCGATTTCCTGTTAGCCGAGCAGCAGCAGCGGCAGGCGCTCATCAGCGGTTTTCGACCTACGAATCCCAGTGTGCATATTACCGATAAGGTAGCAGGCAACCCGTTCCTGGGGCAACCTTCTGCTATACAGATCGAATCGCAGATTCAACCACTGGCCCAGGCTCCCAGCGGCGACGTGATCAATGAACTCATCAAGCAATGGAGTAATCGCTACCAGGATGCCTCCACCTCTCCAAGTTAAACAGAGGTGTGCTAAACCGGAATACGGGCGAGAAAGGACTAGAAATATATATGAGAACCGCGAGAAATCGTCTTAGAATGCCTGCGCGGAATCGGAACGCGGTGCTGGTCACTTGCGTTTCATGGGTGCTCCTCTTGCTGCTGGTGCTTTCGGCCTGTGGCGGGTCAGGACCCAGTAACAATCCCAGCAACAACCAACCAGCGCAGCCTAATAAGCCAGTGCAGACTCCTCCTGGACCACCCATCCAGTGTACCTCGCACTCGAAAAACCCGGTCACACTGACGATGTACTATAGCAGTGAAAAGCAGCAATGGATCAGCGATGTCGTGACGGACTTCAACAGCCACAACTTCGCCGCCTGTGATGGGCCGACTACCGTCAAAGCCGTACCCATCGGGTCGGGTCAGTCGATGCAGGAGATCGTTGACGGCACCATCCAGCCAGATATCTGGAGCCCCGCTGGCAGCGTGTGGCTCACACTGATCAACGCCTCGTGGCGCGAAAAAACCGGGAGCGAGCTTGTCGCCACAGGCGCGAACGATACGCCTTCGCTCGTGACCAGCCCGGTGGTGATTGCCATATGGAAACCGATGGCAGAAGCGCTCGGCTGGCCCAACAAGGCCATCGGCTGGGCTGATATCGCGAAGTTGAGCACCACTCCCGGTGGATGGGTTGCCTATGGCCATCCTGAGTTTGGCGATTTCAAGTTCGGTCACACCCATCCTGACTACTCTAACTCGGGCCTTGATTCGATCATTGCCATGACGTATGCAGCTGTGGGAAAAGTGCGCGGATTGACAGCCAATGATGTGATGAACAAGGCAACACAGGCATTTCTCACCAACGTCGAAGGCTCAGTAATCCATTATGGTGATAGTACGGGCTTTTTCGCCGATAAAATGTTCAGCAAGGGGCCGAGCTACTTGAGCGCGGCAGTGATGTATGAGAACCTGGTCGCCGAAGCGAACAATGGCAAGAACTATCCCAACCTGGCCTATCCTGTCGTCGCGATCTATCCAAAGGAAGGCACCTTCTACAGCGATCATCCTTTCGCGATCTTGCAGGCGAATTGGGTGACGTCGGCGAAAAAGGCTGCGTCCCAAGCCTTCCGCAATTTCTTGCTGGACAAGCCCCAGCAGTTGAAGGCGCTCCAATATGGGTTCCGCCCGTCGGACCCCAGCATTGCCATCGGCGCTCCGCTCGATAGCGCGCACGGAGTAGACCCCGGTCAGCCAAAGACGCTGTTGCAGGTCCCCACAGCCGATGTGGTGAGAACCATCAAGGCAACCTGGGAGACAGAACGGCGCAAAGTCGATGTGATGCTGATCCTGGACCGCTCAGGCAGTATGAGCGAACTGATCGGTGGCATCAGCAAGATCGATGCTGCGAAGCAGGGGTTAAAACAATTCGTCAGTCTCATCGTCGACAGCGATAATCTCGGGCTGACTATCTTCAGCGATAGCTCCGAAGTGATAACGCCGATCTCGCCACTCGGCCCCAAGCGCCAGGATGTGCTCGCCCGCATCAACAATATCGTCCCCGGCGGCTCGACGCTGCTTTTTCAGACCATTGCTGATCAGGTGCAGGCATTGCAAGCAACGCCTTCAAAGGATATCCGCGCCGTGGTGGTGCTCACCGACGGCATGGACAATCTTAGCCATCTCACGGTAAATCAGCTGATCAGTCAGATTTCCGCCTCGGGCGAGAACGCGGGCAACGCGGTGAAAGTCTTCACCATCGCCTACGGGAGCGATGCAGACGCAAGCGGGCTCACGAAGATTGCGAATGCCACCGGAGGCCAGGAGTATGCCGGGACACCGCAGAACATTCAACAGGTCTACGTGCAGATTAGTGAGTTCTTCTGAGCGGCATAATTATGGATGGGGAAGAAGCACAAGCTGGTGTTGAATCCCTTGATGCGGTCGGGCCTGATTGAAGTACGACACATACCGATGAAGTACACGTTGAAGCTGTTTCTCGTGAAGGAGCAACAGGTGGTCGAGACATGCTTGTCTTACGCTCCTCATGAAGCGCTCACAGATTGCATTGGCTCGCGGAGCGCGATAGGGTGTTTTGAGAATCTCGATGGCACGCGTTGTAGCCACACGAGCGAAACAAGGCCCAAACTTGCTATCGTTATCACAAATGAGGTACTTGGGTGCTTGCCCATAGGGAGTGGCTTCCCGAAGCTGTTGCGCCACCCAAGCATCGGTCGGGGATCGGGTGACGCCGACATGAACCACTCGGCGTGTCCTGAGTTCGATGATGAAGAAGACAAAAAGGGATCGAAAGAAGAGATCGGTCACCGGAAAGCGCGTCACAAGCCCAGACGTCTTGGGCATGGTTGTGCAGGAATGTCCTCCACTTCTGCTCCCGTGGCAGCGATCCGTGAGCCGAGCGCAGGTACTTCTGGTCCTGCGGGCAGTCGTGTTACCCAACTGGATGTTGGTCTTTTGACCATGTCTTTCCTAAGTTTCGGCAGGCCCGTGCGAGCGTAAACGATGGCCTTGCGCCAGTACAGGTGAGAAATGATTACTGCGCCACTTAAACAGACCCCTACAATGAGTGCTGTACCCACTGCGAGGACTCCCTGCCCCCTCTCGGCAGCCTCCCAGCTTCCCACATGGTTTGCCCATGCCAACAGAAGCAAGAAGGCAGCGCCTCCAGCATAGTACAGCGCAAACAAGAGATGATGCCCCCTCAGGTAGCGTAATAACTGGTCGCTCCCAGCCTCTGTTCTCGCTCGCCAATGCATATACCACGTTCCCACGGCCCCCATCGCTGCAATTGCTGCCAAGCCCAGCAGCCAGATACTCATCCCCAGTGTGATCGCGTGATCGAGAAACAGTTCGAGGGCACCGACCACGAAAGGCATGGCTGCATCCCGCACATCCGGAATCCAGCGCCAGATGGTGCCCTGGATCGTATACACATTCCAGACAATGATCAACACACCAAAGGTGAGCAGGGCAAGCAACCAATGCACCACCGTGAATTGCCGGTACTCAGCCGCAACGACGGTGGCTAAATCGGTCAGAGCAACCGCTTGGATAATACTCAGAATGGTCAGATACGTGGGTGTGAATGCATCATTCAGTCTGTGATGGAGCTCGCGGTGGTTCGGCTCAGGCTCAAGTTCGAAATTCATGCTGATTTTCCTCCTATGTGGGAGCTCATGACTATAGCACTATCGCCCTCATTGCTCTGCAGTCCGCTAGAGCAGTCGTCCTCTGCAGGATGAACTGGCGCGTCAGGCCCGAATTTATCACCCATGCTCAACTCCTTGGCGGGAGGAGTCTGGCTACTTTTCCTCCAGGTTCGCGTCGCCTTCTTGACTAGGAGATAGTAGATCGCCAAAGCTCCACTATACAGCAATACCAGTGTGTTGACGAGCAGACTGGGCAATTGCTCGGGACGGACAAGAGCAAAGTGCAGGAGATAGGGGACGATGAGCACAAGATCGTATGCCAGGAATGCCCACAACTGCCCACACGCCTTCTGCCAGCTTGGGTGCACCAGGCCGTAGAGGAAGTAGCAGGCGGCGCCCAGGAAGAACCAGCCCAGGAGCGCTGAAGATGTTGGGTGAAGCTTCCAGGCAAACACATTCGGTATGTGCAAGAGGATGCCACTGCCAGCCAGCACGAGCACTAGGACAAACATCCCGAAAGAGATGCGTACGGGCAGAGGCATCGGTCGACTCTCTCGGAGGGGATAGCGACGGAACCACACAAACATGGCCAGTGAAACGAGGGCACCAGCTGCACACACGAATGCCCCTGTGAGCAGATTCTGATCGCTTCCTTGCTGGGAGAGCAGGAACAGGGAGCTTGCCAGCCCTGCATAGAACACGGTCAGGTGGAGTGCACCACCCGCAGCCGATCTCAATTCCCCAGAGAGACCAATCCAGAGGAGAGATGCAGCTGTGGCGGTAGTGATGGAGCCAAGAAAGAGGTAGGGCGAGAACGAATCAGCCCATGGCCACAGCCGTACTGCCCAGGGAAGTTGCAGGCAGAAGCCAACCGCCAGGATAAGTGACAACATACCCACGATGATGAGTACAATGCGGAGAATTTTGTCCATAATACCTCCCTCTGCGTCGTTACTTCGAACTCGTCATACCGCCGCTGTCTGTCGTCATCGCTTGCTCAGACTGGTATAGCCACCCCGGTTCCCTCCAGCATGATCGAGCAGATCGCTTCGTAGGCTTGCGCCCAGGCATCCTGGTACGCTGGAGTCCAGTCGTCTCCTAGAAAGTCGGCGAAGGTTTCCACCAGGATTGTTCCGACGATGGGATAATGCTCTGGCCGGACGCCATAGTTGACGTGCCGCTGGCCCAGGCCTTGGAGGGCGCTTGTCAACACCTCTGGCTTCCTGAGGTTCTGGATCACCAGGATGAGCGCTCCCAACAGCTTCTTGCGCTGCTCCTTCATGTTGGTTGAGGCAAAGAAGGCTCTCGTTTGGGGATAGTTCGTGAAGAGCCGTTCATAGAAGGCTGTTACAAACGCCTCACCGCGCGGGGCAATTGCCTGAAAACTGGTCTCGAGTAATTCGATCTGTAATGTCATTGTTCACCTGCTTTCATTCAGTATCATTGTCTCATAGCCATCCACGGCCAGGTAGGCCGTGGAAGCGTTTTTAAAGACGCTTGCATCTTAGTTGTCGCTGCGTCTGGTACAAGTATGCTCGCATCTGGCCGCCAGGACCATACGCAAGGGACGCAACGACCCACGCAATTCCCCACGCAATGACACCATGGTAGCGTATCCCTTGCTAAGGGTGAGGAAAAGAGTAAGAAGGGAGAAGAAAAACCCAAGCTGAAGAACTCGGAAGTGGTAAAGTAGGTGAAAAGCAATCATCTCAACCACAAGGAGTCTTCAGCTTTATGAGTATACGATTTTCACAAGGGAAACTAGAGGGAGAAGAGCGCAAAAGCGTGCTTCAGGAAGTGCACAAGCAAGCCAAAGCCGCCGCCTTAGTGGCGGTCAAGCCGGTGCTGACGGCCTTTCTGGAAGAAGAACTGACGGTGAAACTGGGCCGGGAGAAAGGGGCACCACGACGGGCGAGTGCGCAAGCACGCAAGATCGATTGGCACTGTGGGCAGTGCGGCTGCCAGGATGCGAACCAGTTCACGCGTGATGGTCATTACCGTCGAGGCCTGGAAACCGGCTGGGGCCATGTCGTTGACCTGCAAGTGCCGATGCTGGAGTGCCAGAACTGCCAGCATGATGTGATCGCTCACTTCACGATCTTGGAGAAGTTTGAGCGCTTTTGGCTGGACGTGGATCAAGACGTGCTCTTTGGCAGTGGACTGTGTCAGAGTCTGCGCGATCTGAGCCAGCGCTGGAGTGCCATTCTGGGCAGTAGTGTGGGATTGCGCACGCTCAATGAGCGCATCAATCAGATCGAACCTCTGGTGCAGCAAGCCCACAATGAACCCATCACGGATGTGCCGGCGGTGGTGCAATTCGATGGCATCTGGCTGACGATCCAGAACCAAAGCGAGACAGTCAAACCCGACAGTCGCCAGCGCCGCCGCCATCAGCGCAGTGGCAAGCAGGTCGTCGTCTTAGTGGCCTTGGGATTTTGGAATGATGGCAGTGGCAGACGTGAAGTCCTGGACTGGGAGGTAGCCGCCAGTGAAGAACATACGCAGTGGGAAAAGCTGCTCAATCGCCTCTGGCAACGGGGCGTGCAACCGGAAAAGGGACTGCAAATGGTCGTCCGTGACGGCGGTGGCGGCCTAGGGGAAGCGGTGGCCTTGGTGTATGGCTCTCAGGTGATCGAGCAGCGCTGCATTTTTCACAAATTGCGCAATGTCGCCGACAAGTGCCGGGAGGAACTCAAAGGCGACGTGAACAAGGAGACGAGAAAGCAACTCCTGGAGCAGGCCAGTGCCATCTATCAAGCCGAGAGCGCAACTGAAGCTCGCGTGCGTTTGGCGACTTTTGCCGCTCTCTGGCGAGCACGAACTCCGAAAACGGTGGCTACCTTAGAACGTGACTTTGCGCAAACCATCGCCTATTACCGTCTGCCAGATGTCGCACGAGAATGGGTCCGTACGACTTCCTTGCTAGAGCGCACCAATCGCCAGTTGCGACGCAAGTTTCGCCAAGCCGGGAGCTTTGGCAGTCCAAAGGGGGCTGAGGTGGCCATGTATTTACAGGTCAAGCGGCTGCATGCTCAGTGGTCAAAGAAGCCATGGTGGGAGGTCTCCTCTTCTCTCTTTCTCGATTTTCGCATTCTCAACCCTTAGCAAGGGATACACTACC
>Ga0070708_100002744_pt1 | contig 13675 bp, 12 predicted proteins | sample KBSK5503metaG_FD_65469 | JGI IMG/M metagenome (GOLD analysis project Ga0070708, IMG submission 65469) | Corn, switchgrass and miscanthus rhizosphere microbial communities from Kellogg Biological Station, Michigan, USA - KBS K5-50-3 metaG | ecosystem: Host-associated > Plants > Roots >...
GCCCCGTCGCATCGAGATCGTCTTCCATCGGATCGATGGCCGGATCTGGATCTCCGGGATGCCGTCGCCGCGGCGCCGGTCGTGGATCGCCAACCTCGCGGCCGACCCGCGGCTCACGCTGCATCTCAAGGGACCGATCGCGGTTGCCGACCTGCCGGCAACGGCCCGGATCGTCGACGACCCGGCCGAGCGACGGACGATCCTCGAGCGCGTCGCCCGGGCCTGGCGGCGAACCGACGTCGACCGCATGGTCGAGCAGAGCCCCCTCATCGAGGTCGTCCTGGGCGCCCGGCCGAACTGATCGGCAACGCGGCGGCCAGGCGCCGTGCCACGCCGACACGCGCGTTTCCTCTCGGTACCGAACAAGATCTCCGTCGCGAGCGCCGCTCGGGCGGCTTGAAGCGTGATGGCGGCCCGGCGGCGCCGGCCAGGACGGCACCAGGTGCACGATCTCGCGCACTCCGCGTTAGACGCAGGGCTCAGAACCCACGTCCGACCTCGAAATCACCAGATCCTGTTCACAGCGGAGGGAACCTCGCGAGGCTACGCCGATGCGAGCCACGCCACGGGCAATCCGCGGGCGGCCCCTGGTCAGAGCTGCTGGGCGTGGAACGTGTCGCAGTCGTCCGGATTGCCGGACTGATCGCCGACGCTGAGCCAGTGGACCCGCTGTGCTGACGTGCCGTGGGTGAAGCTGTCGGGCGTGACCTGGCCTTGGGTCGCCTGCTGGATCCGGTCGTCGCCAACGGCCTTCGCGGCATCGAGCGCCGAGCCCATCTGCTCCTGGGTCAGCGGCTGGATGAACCCGGTCGACTGGGCGTTGTGTGCCCAGACGCCGGCGAAGCAGTCGGCCTGGAGCTCGGTCCGGACGGATCGACCGGTCGGGCCGGTGTCGCTGCCGCCGGCCTGGAGGTCACCGAGCAGATCCTGGATGTGATGGCCGTACTCGTGAGCGATCACGTAGGCCCGCGCGAACGGCGCATCGGACGCTCCGAAGCGGTCGTGGAGCTCCTGGAAGAAGCCGAGATCGAGATAGACGTTCTTGTCGACGGGGCAGTAGAAGGGTCCGGTCGATGACGACGCGTCGCCGCAGCCGGTCGAGACCGCGTCGGTGAATAGGACGGTCTCCGCCGGCTCGTAGGTCTGGCCGGTCTTCGAGAACTCGGCCTGCCAGAAGGCCTGGACGCTGTTGACGTATCCGACGACCTGGCAGTCCTCGCGCTGGTTCGCCTGCACGCCCGTCCGGCAGCCGGCCAACGCGGACGAGTTCGGGCCGGTCGTGTCGACGGTTCCCGTCCCGCTCCCGCCGTTGAGGAGGACGCTGGGGTCGCCGCCGAGCAGCAGGTAGGCGATGACGAGGACGAGGCCGAGCCCGCCGCCGCCGATCGCCAGGCCGCCGCCCCGTCCGCCGAGACGCGAGCCGCCGCGAACGTCGGTGACCTGGGACGGATCGAGCTGAGCGTTGGGATCGAATGTCATCGGCGTCCTCGAAGGCGCGATTGGGCAGCTTCGTTGTAGCCGAGGCGGGGCGTTGCCCGAGGCGGTCGCGGCGATCCAGGCCTCGCAAATGCCTTACGCGTGCTGACCCCGACGTCGGCGGGGGAACCCGGTCGGGGCGGCTCGGAATCCCGCTTCGTTGCACCCTGGAGCCGACTCATGACAGGTTCTGGCATGTATGTCCGTCATGATCCTGGAGTGAGGAACGCGGTCAGCTGGATCGCCGACAGGATGAGGTGTGACGTGCTCGACAGGTTGATGTTGGCGAGGGCGATTCACGATGATCGGGTCCGCGAGATCGAGCGGCGGGTCCGCGATCGTCGCCTGCTCGAGCCATACGAGGACGACGTGACAACGCCGATCTCCGCGACGATCGCCGCTCGCTCGGTCCGGACCGCCGGGCGGTCGGCTCGGACCGGCTCGGCCTGCGAACCCGCCTAGCCCGCGGCGTTGACGGGCGCCGTCTCCACCCGATCGGCCGTCGGCTCGTCCGGCGGCCGATCTGCGTAATGCGCGGCGACGCGGCCGGCCTGGGCGCCGATCTTCGGTCGAAGCTCGTCGGGCTCGAGCAGCTCGCAGTCCGGGCCGATCGCCAGGATCTGCGACGCGACCTCGTTCGGCCAGTCGAGCTTGACGCGGATGCGAAGCCAGTCGTCCGGGTCGTCCTCGTCGAGCCGATGGATCGTGTCGTACGGTCGCTCGCCGATGACGCCGCGCAACCGGTCGAGCCGCTCCCGCGCGATCCGGAGCTTGACCTCGGTCCGGGGTGTGTCGCGCTCGTAGGCGGCGCTCGACTCGGTCCAGAACGCGGCGAGGTCGAAGTCCGCCGGCCGATCGAATCGCTCATCGAGCACGCGGACGCGGCTCACCCGCGACACGCGATACGTCCGCGGTTGGCCGGCCGCGCCGGCGACGAGGTACCAGACGCCGGCCTTCAGGACGAGACCGAGCGGTTCGAGGATCCGATCGACCGTCTTGTCGCCGCGGTCATAGCCGATCTCGACCCGCTGCGCCTCCCAGACCGCCTCCGACAGCGCTCCGAGGTGCGGCACCGGCTCGTCCGCGTGATACCAGGCGGCCGCGTCGAGGTGGAACCGTTCGACGAGCCGTGACGCGCGCGCCCGCAGCTCCGTGGGCAACGACGCCAGGACCTTGAGCCGGGCGGCCGCCACGACCGTGCCGAGTCCGAGCTCCGCGGCGGGACCCGGCAGGCCGGACAGGAAGAGGGCCTCGGCCTCGTCGGCGGTCATGCCCGTCAGACGGGTTCGGTAGCCGTCGACCAGGCGAACGCCGCCATGCGGGCCCCGCTCGGCGTAGATCGGGACGCCCGAGGCGCTCAGCGCGTCAACGTCGCGGTGGATCGTCCGGACGGAGACCTCGAGCTCGCGAGCCAGCTCCGCGGCGGTCTGCCCCCCGCGTGATTGGAGGAGGAGCAGCACCGAGACGAGGCGAGAGGCGCGCATCGCCCGGCAGCATAGCGCATTGGTGACAGAATGTGTCGAGTATCGCCCGCCCGGCGGGGCGGTCAGGGTTGGCCCAAGATCACGAACGCTGGCTGCCCTGGTCGCGAAGGAACTGCTCGATCTCGCTGATCAGGTCCTCGCCGGCCGGCAGCCGTTCCTCGTCGACCATCGTCTCGAGCCGCGCGACGTACGTGCGGGTGGATTCGTCGCCCTCCGTCGCGGCGTCGAGGCGGGTTCGGAGCTGTGCCGACTCCTCGGCGAGCGGGCCGCCGTCGAGGTCGACGCCGAGGTGCCGCCCGACGGAGGTCAGGAGCTCGAGGGCGGCCGCCGGGTACGGGCCGCTGACGTAATGCGGGACCTGGGCGAAGTAGCCGACCGCCGCGATGCCTGCGGCGGCGGCGCGCATCTCGAGCACCGACACGAGCGCCGCGGGAACGCGGAGCAGGCCGGTCGGCCCTGGCTGGATGTCGCCGCGGAGCAAACCCGGCCGCGACGCCGTTCCGAGGATCGGCACGGGACGGGTGTGGGGAACCGCCGCTGGGATCGCCCCGATCGTGATCCACTCGGTGACGCCGAGCGACATCGCGACCTCGACGACGGCTTCGGCGAGCCGGGGCCAGCGATAGTCCGGTTCCGGCCCGGTCAGGACGAGGATGTCGCGCTCGTCGATCCGGATCAGGCGGATGACGAACTCCGGCCACGTGAGCTCGGACAGCCGGCCGTCGGCGATCTCGAGCGTGGGTCGTCGCGCGCGGTAGTCGAACAGCCGATCCGCGTCGAACGTCGCGACGACCGCGCTCCCGGCGGCCATGAGGGCGGCCGCTGTGGTCGCGGAGGAGCCGGCATCGACCCAACCGTCGAGGGCGACGATCATCGCCGGTTGCTCGAGGGGTCCCGGGTCATCGAGTCGGTAGAGCGCCACGGCCACAGGATAGGCGCCGAAGCGCTTGGCGCCGAGCAGGCCGATCTCGGCCGGATCCGGTCGACGGAACGCCCGATCCGTCACGCGGGACGTGGCGCGTCCGCCGAACCCAGATGCGCGACCGTCGGGCTCGATGATCCGCACGACGCCCTTTCACGACCGGACGAGCGCAGCGAACGCGACCGGCCTGTGGGAGCACTGGTCCGGCTACCTCGTCGCCCAGCGCTACCAGTTGAGCGAGAAGTTCGAGTATTTCGCGATCCGCAACAGCGCCGGCCTCTTCGACTCGTCGCCGCTGTTCAAGTACCGGATCCACGGGCCGGATGCGGAGCACTTCCTCGCCGGCGTCCTCGCCCGCGACATCCGGACGTGCCCCGTCGGTCATGGCCAGTACACCGCCTGGCTCGACGATCGCGGCTTCGTGATCGAGGACGGCGTGATCTTCCGAAACGGGTCGGACGACTTCCTCCTCACCTCCGCGGAGCCGAACCTCGCCTACTTCGACGCCCTCATCGGCCGGCACCGGGTCGTCATCGACGACGTCAGCGAGGACTCCGCTGTCCTCGCGGTCCAGGGCCCGAAGGCCCGCGAGATCCTCGGCTGCCTCGCGCCGGAAGTGGTCGGGCTTCCGTATTTCGGGCTAGCGACGGCCACGATCGCGGGCGCCCCGGTCACCGTGTCGCGGACCGGCTATACCGGCGACCTGGGCTACGAGATCTGGGTGCCGGCCGAGCAGGCGCTCGCGGTCTGGGACGCCGTGACCGAGGCCGCCGAGGGACGCGGCGTGATCCCGATCGGGATGGTCGCGCTCTACATGGCCCGGATCGAGGCGGGGCTCCTGCTCCTCGACGTCGATTTCAGCTCGAGCCGGTACGCCTGGACCGACGCCCACCGCTCGACCCTCATCGAGCTCGGCCTCGGCTGGATGGTCCGCGATCTCACGATCGACGACCGATCGTTCATCGGTCGCGCCGCTCTCGAGGCCGAGCTCCGCGACAAGACCTCGCGCTGGAAGCTGACCGGTCTCGTCCTCGATTGGCGGGACTACGATCGCCACTTCGATCAGGCGGGGTTGATCCCGCCGAAGGACCACACCCCGATCCAGGACGAGTACTACGTGTACGACGATGGCGGCGCGCAGATCGGCTACGCCACGAGCCTGATGTACTCGCCCATGCTGCAGCGGCACATCGCCCTGGCGCGTGTGCCGCTCGATCGAACCCGGCCGGGATCGGTCGTCAAGCTCGAGCTGCCCGTCAACCACCGCTACGAATACTTCGATGCGGCCGTGACCCGACTGCCGCTCTACAACCCCGATCGGAGGACTGCCTGATGGCGAAGACGACGAGCGCCGGCTCCCGATCGGGCGGTCGCGGCGCGGCTCCGTCCAACGGTCGCGACGACGCGAACGGCACGGACCCGATCACGAACCTGCCGGATCGCCGGGCGTCGGATCGGACGTACGACGCGATCGTCATCGGCGGCGGCCACAACGGCCTGACGAACGGCGCCTATCTCGCGAAGAGCGGCATGCGGACGCTGATCCTCGAGCGCCGCCACATCGTTGGCGGCGCGGCGATCACGGAGGAGCTCCGGCCGGGGTTCTGGTTCACGACCTTCTCCTACGCGCTGAGCCTCCTGCGCCCCGACATCATCCAGGACCTCGAGCTGACGAAGCACGGCTTCATGCCGCTCCTCATGCCGTCGACGTTCGCGCCCATGGAGAACGGCGACTACCTGCTCCTCGGCCAGGACCACGGCGAGAACCAGCGCGAGATCGCCCGTCACAGCCCGCACGACGCCGACGCGTACGAGGCGTACAACCACGACGTCTCGCGGGTCCTCCAGGCGATCAAGCCGCTCCTCGACGCGGTTCCGCCCGACATCTTCAGCGACGACCCCGAGGAGCTGATCGCCCTCGCGACGCTCGGCTCGCGCTTCCGGTCGCTCGACAAGAAGGTCCTTCACGACGCGGTCCGGCTCCTCACTGGCTCGGCGGCCGACTTCCTGGACGACTACTTCGACTCGGAGATCATCAAGGGCTACCTCGCCTCGTCATCGATCATCGGGACGAAGGTCGGGCCGTACTCGCAGGGCTCCGGGCTCGTCCTCCTGTATCACCTCCTCGGCGAGCACGACGGCGAGTTCGGGGCGTGGGCGTTCCACAAGCAGGGCAATGGCGGGTTCACGAAGGTGCTCGCGCGCGCTGCGCAGGCGTTCGGCGCCGAGATCGCCCTGGAATCGCCGGTCGAGCGGGTCATCACCCGTGATGGGCGAGCCGTCGGCGTGGCGCTCGTCGATGGGACGGAGTTCCACGCTCCGGTCGTGGTCTCGGCGCTCGACCCCCGCCGGACGTTCCTCGAGCTCGTCGACCCTCGCGAGCTGCCAAGCGACCTCGTCGAGACGATCGAGCGGTTCCGGTTCCAGGGCACCTCGGCAAAGGTCAACTTCGCCCTCGACGGCGCCCCGCGCTACCCGGCCCTGGGCGACCGGACCGACCAGTACCGCGGGTTCACGAACATCGGGCCGTCCATGGAGTATCTCGAGCGCGCCTACGACGACGCGAAGTACGGGTGGTACTCGAAGCGGCCGTATCTCGACTGCGCGATCCAGTCGACGATCGATCCGGACATGGCCCCGCCCGGGAAGCACGTGATGTCCTGCTTCGTCCAGTACGCGCCGTACCACCTCCGCGAGAGCGACTGGGACACCGAGAAGGAGAGCCTCGGCGACACGGTCCAGGCAACGCTCGAGTCGTTCTTTCCGGGGTTCGGCGATCTCGTCCTCCAGCGGGAGATCCGGACACCGCTCGACATCGAGCGGACCGTCGGGCTGTCCGAGGGCAACATCTTCGCCGGCGAGTTCCTCGCGCCCCAGATGTTCCTGTTCCGGCCGGCGCCCGGCTGGTCGCAGTACCGGACGCCGATCGGCGGCTACTACCAGTGCGGCTCCGGGACGCATCCGGGCGGCTGCGTCATGGGGGCGCCCGGCAAGCTCGCGGCCGGCCAGATCCTCAAGGACCGGGAGCGGGCCCGGGCGTCCCAACGAGCGCGGGTGGCCGTCGAGGCCTGACCCGACGGCCGCGCCCACTGGACAACGACGAAGGCCCGGCGTCGGCCGGGCCTTCGCAGTGAAGCGGGACGGATGGGCCGTCAGTCGACGACGATCCCGAACGGGGCGCCGCCGCCGTCGATCGTGACGGGCGACCCCGCCAGCTCGGTGACGGTCGTCCCATCAACCGCGAAGGCGCTGACCTTGACCGCGCCGGCATCGACGACGTAGAGGAACTTGCCGTCGGCGCTGACCGCCGCGTCGAACGGCCGGAGGCCGGTGGGGCTGTTGAAGGCCGTGCTCCCCACGAGCCCCAGGGTGCCGTTCGCCGCGATCGTGTATCGCGAGATCGACGAGGAGCCGGTGTTGATGGCGAAGAGGGCGTTGCCGTCCGGGCTGATCGCGACCCAGCAGGGCGCGGTCTGGCTGTCGGCGAACGGCGATCCCGCGATGGCCGTCAGGCCGCCATCGGCCGCGACGTCATAGACCGAGACGGATCCGTTGCCGGGACCGTCGTGGGCGTTCGAGACGAAGAGCTGGTTGCCGTCCGTCGGCGAGAACGCGCTGCCGAACGGGCCGATCCGCTGCGCCGCGAACGGCGAGCCGGGGGCCGGCGTGAGGCGTCCGTCGGAGCCGATCGCGAATCCGTCGAGATACGACGGCCCGGCATTCGGACCGACCCGCGTGCCGACGAGCCGGTGGCCGTCGGGGCTGATCAGGACGTGACCGGGCAGAGCGTTGTCGGGGAGGGCGAAGGTCGAGTCGGCGATCGGGGTGAGGTGGCCGCCGGCATTCAAGCGGAAGCCGGTGTAGTTGCTGTCGCCGGCGCCGGTGTTCGCGATGTACACCAGGCTCCGTCGTGTCGCGATGCTGATGGGCGTGAGCCCATTCGAGGAGTCGACCTCGACCAGCTTCAGGGAGCCGTCCTGCTTGACCTTCAGGACGGAGATCTCGTTGCTGCCGGGGTCGGTCGCGAGCAGGTAGCGGCCGTCGGTCGTGCGCTGGAGGCCACCCGCTGAGCCGAACGGCTGGCCCGTTCCGGCTCCGCCCGCGTCGAACGGCGAGCCGGCGAGCGTGGTGAGCGATCCGTCGGCGTGGCGATCGAAGCCGGCCACGGTGTTCCGCGTCGCGGTGTTGTTGTTGACGTAGACGTGGCCGACGACCGGCGAGCCGCCGGCGGCGACGGTTCCGGCGGTCAGGCCGACGAGCAGGGCGGCGACGGTGCCGCCGAGAGCCACGAGGCGAGCGAGACGATTCATCCTGGAGTGCTCCTCAGAGTGGTGGCCGATCGGGTCGCCGGCCGTCGGGGAGCACCATGGCCATGCCCGATGTCACGACCATGACCGCCGTCTGACGGTTGGATGACGGAGGGGACATCAAGAGGAGCCGGAGCCACTGTCACGAAGCCGAAAGAAAGGCCGGCGCACGCTGTCGGCATGAACGCATCACGACGCAGCCCTGCCGATCGCGACCGAGCCGTCGCCCGCCTCCGGCGCCTGACGATCGGATCGACGATCGCGAGCGTGGCCGCCGTCGCGGCCTTCGGGGCCCTCGCCGCCGCCTCGTTCTCGGGGACCAGCGACACGATCACGACCGCCGCGGTCACCACGACGAACAGCAGCACGAGCGGCTCGACCCCGACCGACGCGTCGACCACGAACGGGACGACCAGCATCCGGGCAACGGCCGCCCCGACGGCGACGACGAGCACGAGCTCGTCGTCGAGCGGCACCGCTCACGCCACGACCGGCGGATCTTGACCGACGTCGAAACAGCCTCCTGGCGGGCGATCGGGACCGGCGTCCGGCTGGTCGTCCACGACGGTGACCTGGCGGCTGCCCGGGCCGCCGTCGAAGCCCTCATCGACACCGTCGATCGCGCCTACAGTCGCTTCCGCGACGACAGCGAGATCGTCCGGCTCAACGAGCATGCGGGCGAGCGCATGATCGTCAGCCCTCTTCTCGCGGAAGCGATCGCGGCGAGCCTGCGCGCGGCGCGACTCACGGGCGGCGCGGTCGACCCGACCGTGGGGCGAGCGATGCGCGCGATCGGCTATGACGCCGACTTCGACGTCGTCGGCCGCGTCCGCGGACCGATCGACATCCATCTCGAGCCCGTTCCGGGCTGGGAGGCCGTCGAGCTGGCGATCGCCGCTCGCGAGGTCCGGGTTCGTCGCGGCGTCGAGCTCGACCTCGGCTCGACCGGCAAGGCCCTCGCCGCCGACCTCGCCGCGGCGACAGCGCTGACTGCCGGCGGAGGTGGCGGCGTCCTCGTGTCACTCGGCGGCGACATCGCCGTGGGCGGCAACCCGCCGATCGGCGGCTGGCGAATCCTGGTCGCGGAGGACAGCGAGGCTACGGACGACGCCGATGGCGAGGTCGTCGCGATCGAGACCGGTGCCCTCGCCACGTCCAGCACGACCGTTCGCCGCTGGCGACGTGGCGACCGGATGCTGCATCACCTCGTGGATCCGCGGACCGGCGGCCCGGTCGTCTCCCCGTGGCGGACGGCCTCGGTCGTCGCGGCGACGTGCGTTGACGCCAACACCGCGGCGACCGCCTCGATCGTCATGGGAGAGGCGGCGATCTCGTGGTTGGGCGCGGCCGGCCTGGCCGCCCGGCTCGTCGCCGAGGACGGCTCCATCACGCGGGTCGGTGGCTGGCCCGAAGCCGCTCCCGGCTACGGCCCACCCGGCCATGGCCCACCCGGCCCGGGCGTAACCGGATCGAAAGGTGAGGCGGTCGAGCATGCGCTCGACGCGATCCGCGATCGCCCGCCTCAGACCGATGGAGCGCCCAACCCGTGAGCACGCAGATCCTCTGGTTCGCCACCCGCGGTGCCGGGATCGTCTCGCTGCTCCTGTTCAGCACCGTGGCATGCCTCGGGTTGCTGGCCGTCGCCCGGACGCAGGCGCCGTGGTGGCCGCGCTTCCTGACCGTCGAGCTCCACCGGAACCTCGCCCTCGTGTCGGTCGTGTTCCTCGGGATCCACATCGTCACCGCGATCCTCGACCCGTTCACGGGGCTCGGGATCACGGCCGCGATCGTGCCGCTCGCCTCGTCGTACCGGCCGGTCGCCGTGGGCCTCGGCGTGATTTCGGTCGACCTCGTGCTTGCCATCATCGTGACCAGCCTGTTGCGCGAGCGGATCGGCCACCGGATCTGGCGAGCCGTCCATTGGGCGGCATACGCCGCGTGGCCGCTCGGGGTGGCCCACTCGATCACCGCCGGGAGCGATGCCTTCGCGACCTGGATGCTCGCCGTCACCGGGCTGAGCGTCCTTGCGGTCGGGGCCGCCCTGGTGTGGCGCCTGACCGCCGGGGAGACGAACCGGAGCCGGCTCGCGGCCGTCACGAACGGCACGGCCGACCCCGTCGCGATCGATCCGGCCTGGAGGAACGACTGATGGAGCCGCGCCTCCTCGCCGGACCGCCGGCTGCCTCCGGTCCGGAACGCCTGCACGACCACGTCGCCCGCCTCGGCCGAGGACCCGTCGGGGCCGCCCAGACCCGGACCGTGATCCCGACACTCGAGGCGAGCGGCCTCCTCGGTCGAGGGGGCGCGGGGTTCCCCGTCGGCCGGAAATGGCGAACGCTCGTGGAGCGCGGCGATCGCCCGGCGACGATCCTCGTCAACGCCGCCGAGGGCGAGCCGCTCAGCGCGAAGGATCGGACGCTCCTGCGCCTCCGGCCCCACCTCGTCGTGGACGGCGCGTTCCTCGCCGCCGACGCTGTCGATGCGGGCCGCGTCGTGTTCTATGTCGGCAGCGCACACCACGCCGCGCTGGCGTCCCTCGAGGGGGCGCTCCGCGAGCGCGGATCTCTGCCGCGTCCGGTCGACATCGTTGCCGCGCCCGACACGTACGTCGCGGGCGAGGAATCGGCCGCCGTCCATTTCGTGAACGAAGCCGACGCCCGGCCGACGACCACACCGCCGCGGCCGTATGAGCGCGGGATCGGCGGCCAGCCGACGCTCGTCCAGAACGTCGAGAGCCTGGCCCAGGCCGCCCTGATCGGTCGGTACGGCGACAGCTGGTATCGCGGCGTGGGCCGCGGCGCGACCCCTGGCACGGCGCTCGTGACGGTCAGTGGCTCCGAGCGCGACGGGATCCGCGAGATCGAGATCGGCGCGACGATCGGGGAGCTGGCTGCCGAGACCGGCGCGGCAGCCGGCGCCGACGGGCCCCAGGCCGTCCTGCTCGGCGGCTACTTCGGGGGCTGGGTCTCGGCCGAGCGCGGCTGGAACCTGGCGCTCGAGCCGCTCGCCCTGCGGGCGGCGGGCAGCGCGTTTGGCTGTGGCGTGGTCGTCTTCCTCGGCGAGGATCGCTGCGGCGTTCGGGCGACGAGCCGAATCATGGACTGGATGGCCGGCCAGAGTGCCGCCCAGTGCGGGCCGTGTGTCTTTGGCCTCCGGGCGATTGCCGATGCGACCGCCCGGGTGGCCAACGGCACGCCGGAGGGCGACGAGCTCGAGCGGCTGCGGCGCTGGGCTGGCCAGGTCGCCGGACGGGGCGCATGTCGCCATCCGGATGGGGCCGTCGGACAGCTGCTCAGCTCGCTCCGCGTCTTCGAGGCCGAATGGGATCGCCACCAGCGGCGACGGTCGTGCTCACACGAGCGCTCGGATCCGTCGGCCGAGCGCGGCCGGGCGGTGGCCTGACATGCCGACGACCAACGCGACCCGCATGGAGCTCATGGTCGACCGGATCGCCTGTGACGGCTTCGGGATGTGCGCGGAGCTGCTGCCCGAGCTGGTCGACCTCGACGACTGGGGCTACCCGATCGTCCGGGAGGGCGGGGTCCCGGACGCGCTGCTCGAGCACGCTCGACGCGCGGTCGCGGTCTGCCCGGTCCTCGCGCTCCGCATGGCCCGCGTCTCGACCGCGCCCATTCCCCGCGGGCAGGCCGGATGGCACGGATCCGCGATCGGTTCCGTGCGACCCTGACTGCATGCGCATCCTCGTCGCCGAGGACGACCCTGGTCTCCGCGACGTCATCGTCCTCGGTCTCGCCGACAGCGGCTACCACGTCGATGCGGTCGAGCGCGGCGACGACGCGATCGACCAACTGAAGTTCTACGAGTACGACGTCGCGATCATCGACTGGCGGATGCCTGGCGCCGAGGGGATCGACGTGGTGGCCTGGGCTCGTCGGAACCGCCGGCCGACCGCGATCCTCATGCTCACCGCCCGCGACACGCCAGCCGACCGGATCCGCGGCCTGGACACCGGCGCGGACGACTACCTCGTCAAGCCGTTCGACTTCGGCGAGCTGCTTGCCAGGGTCCGAGCCCTGCAGCGTCGGCCGCGCGGCGTCGACGGACCGACGCTGGAGCGCGGCCGATTGACGCTCGACCCGGTCACGCGCGTGGTCGCGGTCGACGGTCGGGAGCTATCGCTCACGTCCACGGAGTACCGGATCCTCGAGCTCCTGATGCGGCGCTCGCCGGCGGTCGTCGATCGCAAGGCGATCGCCGAGCACGGCTGGGCCGACGAGACCGACCCGCTCGGCTCGAACGCGATCGACGTCCAGCTGAGCCGGCTTCGGGCGAAGCTGCCGAACGCGGGAATCCGGATCGTCACGGTCCGGGGCGCGGGCTACCGGCTGGAGGACGCGTGACCGTCGGACGCCACCCGGCGGCCCCGGGCCACCCGTCGGTCCGCCGCACGTCCGTCCGGGTCGCCCTCGCTGCGACGGCCGTGGTGGCGGTCGCCTACTTCGTCGTCGCGGTCGCCGTCGTCCTCATCGTCCAGACCAACCTCACCGACCAGATCGACCAGCGGATCGCGTCGTCCTTCGTGCGTTTGCCCCATTCCGGACCGCCCTCGGGCGGACCATACGAGGCACCCCCGCCGGATCGCCTCGGCGGCGCGCCCGTGATCCTCTGGGAGGTCCATTCCGACGGGCATGTCGAGACGCAGACGACCAACGCCATCCTGCCCGCCGCCTACACCACGGTCACGCAGCCGACGACGGCGACGATCGGCGGGGTCGAGATGCGGATCGCCGGTCAACCCGTCGGTGACGACTACATCGTCATCGGCCAGTCCCTGGAGCCAGTCACCGAGACGCGCGGCACGGTCGTCCTCGCCGAGCTCGCGATCGCGCCGATCCTCCTCGGGATCGTCTTCCTGGGCGCGGTCGCGATCGGTCGCCGGGTCGCCTCGCCGATCGAGGAATCGCGTCAGCGCCAGCTCGACTTCACCGCCGACGCGTCCCACGAGCTGCGCACCCCGCTGGCGGTGATCGAAGCCCACACGAGCCTCGCCCTCGCCCAGGATCGGGACGTCGGCTGGTACCGCTCGGCGTTCGGGCGCGTCGACCGCGAATCGAAGCGGATGCGACACCTCCTCGACGACCTGCTCTGGCTCGCCCGGTTTGACGCCTCGAAGCGCTCTCCCAACACGGAGCCGGTGGACCTCGGGGTCATGGCCGCCCAGGCCGTCGACCGATTCGGACCGATCGCCGAGACCCGCCGGCTGCGGATCGACCTCCACGCCCCGGGCGACGGTGCCGTGATCGCCGCTCCGCCGGAGTGGCTCGACCGGTTGCTCGGCGTCCTCCTCGACAACGCCTGCAAGTACGCGCCGGAGGGGGGACAGGTCGACGTGACGATCACGGTCGACGCATCCCGGGTCGGCCTCATGGTCGACGACAGCGGACCGGGGATCCCCGAGGGCGAGCGCGCTCGGATCTTCGATCGCTTCCATCGGGCGACCGACACCCAGGGCGGGGCAGGGCTCG
>Ga0070708_100002745_pt1 | contig 13675 bp, 11 predicted proteins | sample KBSK5503metaG_FD_65469 | JGI IMG/M metagenome (GOLD analysis project Ga0070708, IMG submission 65469) | Corn, switchgrass and miscanthus rhizosphere microbial communities from Kellogg Biological Station, Michigan, USA - KBS K5-50-3 metaG | ecosystem: Host-associated > Plants > Roots >...
GACAATCGCGTGCTCCCCGATGAGCGCGCGCCAGGTGGCTCGAACGCGTCGACTGTGGGGCTTGGACGTGACCAGAATCACCTGCCCGCCACCGACTCGTTGGAGCTCCTCCGCGATGACTTGGACCTCCTGGGCCGTGTTCTGCGCCGGCTGGCTCAGGACTCGAATCGCCGCGGCCGGGACCCCTAGCCGTTCGAGCACGGCGCGGTTGTAGACATCCTCATTGGGCACCTGGATGCCAAGCTGACGCAACGCGGCGTCTCCGGCGTCCTGCGGCGGCTGCGTGAGCCAGACTTCCAACGCCCACCCTTGGCGGTAGATCGATGCCGCCTCCATGGCTCGGAACGGCAACTCGCCACCCAGTGCCACCACCGCTCGCGCCGGGACCAGCGGGTCCTCCACCACCAGCCAGGCACCGAGCTGTCGTGTCCCCCACACAAGGGAGGCCGCGACTACGGCTACCACGATCAGCGCGATCAGGGGGGCCCGTGACCAAGCAGAGGCCCGCGCCGACCCCCGCTTCTCGTGCAGACGATCCCCCACCTTGCCGCCTACGGGCGGACTCACGAGCTCTCGTGTGCGACCGGATCTCAGAACTTCGCTCCCCGACGCTCCCAGGTCCCGCGGAAGCTGATCCAGAACGACACCGCGATCAACTTGAGATCCAACCAGAAGCTCTGCCGCTTGACGTAGAGCAGATCAAGCTTGAACTTGTACCGGCGGGGAATGTCCCGCGGGGCGTAGACCTGGGCGAGGCCAGTGAGGCCGGGCCGAACCCGATGCCGCGCTTCGTAGCCCGGGATCGCCTCGATCGGCACCCGCGCGCCATCCCCGGACACCTCGATTTCCTCGGGCAGCAGTGCGCGCGGCCCCACGAAGCTCATGTCGCCCCGGAAGATGTTCCAGAGCTGTGGCAGCTCGTCCATTGCGGTAGCCCGCAGGAGGCGGCCCATCTGGGTGACGCGCGGATCACGATCTCGAGCCTGGAGCGGCCCGACCTCGGCGTCCGAGCCTTCGGTCATGGAGCGGAACTTCCAGCTCCTGAACCGGCGGCCCCCCTGTCCGACCCGCACCTGCGGGAAGAAGACTGGACCTCCGTCATCGAGCTTGATGGCGACCGCGATGAGCGCCCACAGCGGAGCGGAGATGACCAGACCGACCCCGGACAGGATCACGTCGAACGGACGCTTCAAGCGCGGAAGGCCCAGGACCGGCCCCGATACAACCTCAGCCCGCCAGCCTGCAGAAGAGCTCATAGTATTTTTGGATCTGACGCGGACGATCGTACTCCAGCGCCGCATCGCGCGCGTTGGCGCCGAGCTGTCGCGCCCGTTCCCGGTCCCGATAGAGGACGAGAATCTTCTCCGCGAGGTCTCCCGGGTCCCCGGGGCTCGCCAGGAGGCCACAGTCATACTTCGTGGTGATCCCGGTCACCTCCGACCCCTCTTCCACCGCGGCGACATACGGCCGGCCGGCCGCCAAGATGCCATAGAGTTTGCTCGGCACGATGTAGCCGGCCATGCCCACCTTCAGCGATACGACGAATACATCCGCGGCTGCGAAGGACTCCTTCAGCTTCTCCACCGGCTGGTAGGGAAGAAACCGCACGTTGTCCAGCCTCAGATAACCAGCCAGATCGACCAGGTCGGCCTTCTTAACACCCTCGCCGACGAAGACTACCTCGATACCCGGATACTCCCTCAGCCGAGCCGCCGCCTGCACCAGCGTTTCGAGCGACTGCGACAGCCCGATGTTCCCCGAATGCATGACCACGAACTTCTCGGCCAGACCGTTCGCGATCGAGAAGGGGCTCCGTTTCGGCCCCGGGACGATCTCGCTGCAGTCCGCCCAGTCCGGAATCACGATGGTCTTCGCCGGCTCGGCCCCCTTGCCTTCGATGAGCCGCTGCCGCATCGTCTCGCCGAGCGCCACCACCCGGTCCGCCTTCCGAGCCAGGAAGCAGTTAATCCCCTGGAGGACCCGATTGACGCTCTCGCTCTGGAAATCCTCAAGCAGTCGGGCGACCTCGGGGAAAATGTCCCGATAGGACATGACGAAAGGGACGCCAAACCGTCGCGCTGCAAGATATCCGGCCAGTCCGATGATCGGCGGATCCGTGCAGGCCACAACGATATCCGGCCGGTCCAGCTGCAGCCCTGCGTAGCACGCGGAGAGGAAGTAGCTCACATAATTACTGAATCGCCCAGCGAACCGGCGTTTCGAGAACCGCGTCCCACGCGCGCGGTGAATCTCGATTCCTCTATAACGCTCGCGTTGGAGCAGGATGCCGGACCTATGAATCGACGTGCCCGTACCCGCGCTGATCAGCGGTACCCCAGCCACGACCGAGACACGGCACCCGTGCCGCTCGACCAGGCCCTGGCAGAGCTCGGTCAGGAGCTGACCCGTCGCGGCCGTGTCCGGATAGAAGGACCGGTTAAAAAATGCGATGTGCACGCGCTTCTTTCTCTATCGCGCCGTGAGGCGCGATTCGAGACGCCCCCCGATTCGAGCTCGACGGAACAGCAGTCCATTCACGATGAGCGCTGCTACGAGGGACGCGGCGGAGCTCCCCGTGACCTCGACAAGGGATCCGCCCACCTGAATGAGCGCAAGGCCGGGCAGATACCAGAGTGCGAAGCCAGGCCAATCACCGTCCGAAAGCCTGTGGCCCGCCGTCGCATCGATGATCGAAAGAAGCACCCCCAGAACTCCAAAGCCCAGGACGACCCCCAGGGTTCCAAAATTGACATAAAACTCCATCACCTGACCGATTCCCACGCTCGTCCCTTCAGCAAACTCGATGCCGGTAAACCGAGTCACCAGATCCGCGCTCCCCGCGACAACCGGCTTATCTGCCCAGACAGCTCGAGGAATCAGAGCGATGACCGCGTCCCACAATGTTTCGCCGTTCGCATAGTCCCCCGGGCGCGAGGCCAGGAAGTCGACCGCCGAACCCACGAGATAGTTCTGGTTCAGGCGGCGGTCGATCTCGGTGAGCTGATCGCTGTTGTAGGGGTCGAACCATTCGCTTGTGCTGACGGTCACGTACAGCTGCTCGACCCGATTCACCAAGCTCTGCCCTCCCCAGACCACCTCTCGAATGTCGTCCCGATCCCTCATGTAAGCGACGTAGAACGACAGACCCAGATACGCGAGAACGAGACCGATGAGAACCAGCTTCCAGCGCGGTCGATAGAACATCGCGAGAAGCGCACCGACGGCCACTGCGGTCGTTGCGCCAAAGCCGAGGAAACCCTCGGTGATGACCGTCAGAAACGGTAGGCAAAGGGCGGCGCCTACCCACGCGATCAACGTGCGGCTCCGCCTCCGCCAGGCCTCCCAACAGGCCACGCCGAGTCCCGCGGCAATCAGGCTTCTCCCCACCGACACGATGGCCGTGAGGGTGGCTGCCCCGGCAATCAGCGGCAGAAGGACGAGAGAGAACAGCAACCCGACCCCAAGATAGGCGACGACAACTTCTCGGGAGGCCGGAGCCCCAGGAGAGATGCTCCGTCTCACCGGTCGGACTCTCACCAAGAGCCAAGGAGCTGCGGCCGCGCTCCCTGTCGCGAAAGCGATGATCGCCCACACGCTCTGGCGGAAACCAAGCTCGACAACACCGGGCGAGTAGTTTGAATACCAGGGGAAGAGATAGATGGCGGCTGCAAGCCAATGGATGGTACCCAGGTTGATGACGTACGCAAGCATGAGGCCTGCCCCCACGCCACGTCCTCGCCATTGCGTAGCGGCGATGATCGCCGCCCCGGCCATCCAGAGCGCAAGCCATCCAGCCAGACCGATGCTCTCCACCAGCTACCTCCGGCTACCGCTCCGTCAGCCTGCGTTCCAGACTGGCGCGGATCATCTCGCGGTCCTTACTGGAGAAGTACCAGTCAATGGTGCGATGCAGACCATCCATGAACTTGACCTGCGGCTCCCAGTGGAGGAGCTTCCGGGCGAGGGCGTTGTCGGCGACGCGGTTGAGCGGGCCCGTGGGCATCTCCGGGTGCAGCTCGATCCGGGCCTTGTGGCCGGTGTAGCGAAGCACCTCTTCCACCGCGTCCACGACACGCGTCCGCTCCGTCGTGCCGAGGTTCACGGCCGTGCCGTCGTCGATCTTTTCCGCCGCCCGGATGGTGCCGCTCACGATGTCGCTCACGTGGGTCCAGTTCCGGATCTGCTCCCCGGTGCCCCACACCACGAAGGGGTCCTGTCCCACGAAGGCGCGGGCAATCATGGCAATGACCGCGTGGTTCTCGTGGCCGCGGTTGCCGTACACCGTGAAGTAGCGGCACGAGGCCACCCGGAGCCCCCAGTCCTCGTGGAAGGCGCGAAGGGTCATCTCCCCCATCAGCTTGGCCCAACCGTAGAGATTGTCGGCGTCGTAGGGTGGTCCCACCATCTCCTCGGTCAGGTACAGCATCTCGTCCGGATTGCCCTGCAGGTGATTCGGGTAGACGCAGCCGGAGGAGGCGTACACCACCTTCTCCACCCGGGCATTCTGGCAGGCACGGAAGACCATACCATCCAGGGCCAGGTTGGTGGCGCAGGCCGCCTGGTGCAGGTCCACGTAGCCGCGCCCGCCGTGGTCGGCGGCCAGATGGAAGACGACGGCCATGCCGTCCACGGCCTGCTCGGGAACCCCGGGCGAAGTGAGGTCGGCGCGCACGATCTGAACACGTCCCGCATCGAGGTGCCCGCGGATATTGTCGAGGCTGCCGCTGCTGAGGTTGTCGGCCACCCGGACCTGGGCGCCCCGCTCCACCAGCGCATCGACCAGATGCGACCCGATGAACGAGGCACCCCCTGTGACGAGCACGCGCTTTCCGTTCCAGTCCATTACGATATCTCCCTTCACGCGCCTGACGTCTTCTCCAGCACCATGAGCCCCATGACCAGGGCGTCCATCTTCGTCCGGAGGAAACAGTCCAGCGCCTCTCCCGGCCGGTGGACGATGGGCTCGCTCTCGTTGAACGAGGTGTTGAGGAGGACCGGCACTCCGGTTTCCTTCTCGAAGGCCTTGAGGAGATGCCAGTAGAGCGGGTTGGTCTTCTGGCTCACCGTTTGGAGACGTCCGCTGCCGTCCACGTGAGTCACCGCTGGGATGACTGGCCGCTTCTCCGGCCGGACCGGATAGACCTGGATCATGAACGGGTCGGGAACGGCACCCACGAAGTAGTCGTCCAGCGCCTCCTCCAGGATCGACGGGGCGAACGGCCGGAAGCGCTCTCGGAACTTGATCTTCGTGTTGATGATCTCGCGCATGTCGGGTCGTCGGGGATCGGCGAGGATGCTCCGGTTGCCGAGTGCGCGGGCCCCCCACTCCATTCGACCCTGGAACCAGCCGACGATCTTGCCGGCGGCGAGACGGCCGGCGGTCCATCGGCAACGTTCCTCCGTATCCGGGACCTCGGCGATCGTGCAGCCGACCCGATCGATCTCGGCGCGCGCGTGGGCGATCGCCTGCCGGATCTCGGGCTCCCCCGACTCAGGCCCCCAGTACCCGTGCTCCATGACGAACCGGCGGGGCTGTCCCAGGCGCTGATGCCACACGTGGAGCGCCGCGCCTAGAGAAGTCCCATTGTCCCCGGCGGCTGGCTGGACGTAGATCTCCTCGAACGGCGTCCGCTCGCGAACCTTCCCGTTCATGACACTGTTCATCGCGCAGCCGCCCGCCAGGCACAGGCGCCGCTGTCCTGTCCGCGCGTGGAGGGCGCTCAGGACGTGCACGGCGGCCTCCTCGAACAGTGCCTGAAGGGAGGCCGCGATGGCCTCGTGGCGCGGGGTGACGGGCTCGTCCGGGCGGCGCGACGGGCCAAGCAACTCCTCGAGCTTGTCCGTGTAAACGCGCCCGATCTCGGGCTCGCCGTCGTCCCAGGTCATGCTGACACCGTCCGACCAGTGCCGGAAGTAAGGCAGCTCCAGCTCGAAGCCGCCGGCGGGCCGGAGATGGACCAGGCGGCGCAGCCGATCGACGTGATCGGCCTGACCGTATGGGGCCAGCCCCATGACCTTGTACTCGTCCCCGTACTTCCAGAAGCCGAGGTACTGGGTCAGGGCCAGGTAGAGGAGCCCCAACGAGTGCGGGAAGTAGACGCGGTCGAGAACGTCGAGCCCGTCGCCTCGCCCGAGGGCGGAAGATGTGCTGACAAAGTCGCCGAACCCATCGATGGCGCAGACGGCGGCCTCCTCGAAGGGCGAGGCGAAGAAGGCACTCGCCAGATGGGCGGGGTGGTGCTCGACCCAATGCATCCGATAGCGACCCTGGCCCCGGGCCACACCCAAGGCGTCGGCGACTCGATCCCCCACATCGCGGACTCGCACGGCGTTCCGCAATCGGTCGGTCACCAACCGGCGCCGCGGCCGGTTCCGGAGCGCGAACCAGACCTTCCGGAGCAGGTTCGCCCGGGGGTCGCGGGAGATCGCCACGTGGTCGATCTCGGCCGCCGTCACGCCGGCCATCGTCAGGCACGCGGCGATTGCGTGACGGGGGAACCCCGCCGCGTGCTTGACTCGCGTGAACCGCTCCTCCTCAACCGCCGCCACCAAGTGGCCATCTCGCAAGAGGGCGGCGGAGACATCGCCGTGGTAAGCATTGACCCCGAGGACGATCACTTGCCCCTCATGCTGGAGGCGTCGGCTGCCAGGGCCTTCCGCGCCTGCCGCCTGAGGTCGTCGAGGTGGATGTCCACCAGCAGCCGGTACCAGAACCCCTGCAGGACGTGAAACACGAAACCCTGCTTGCCGTCGAGGAAGCCGAGCCGGATGAAGTAGCGATAGGAGAAGTACAGAACCGGCCGGAGATAGAGCGGCAGGTGCGCCCAGGCGCGCTTCAGCGTTGCCGTCCGCTCGTCCGGGCTCCCGAGGAGCCTCGGGGTGAGGGCGTGGGTTCCCTGGTCGAGCGCCTCGACCTGGGCCTGGAGTCGAGCGTAACGGTTATGCTTCTCGATCCAGAAGGCGATGTCGGCTTCCTTGACGTTGTCCTCCACCAGGTCGTGCTTCAGGGTGCGTGTGGGGCCAGACACGTAGAAGTGATGGTCAATCAGGTCACGTTCGTCGATCCGCACCCGGTCCCGCCGAAACAGCTTCAGCAGGAACTTGGGGTAGTAGCCGCCGTGGCGGATCCACCGGCCTCGGAAGATCTGGCGACGATTGAGATAGAGGCCATCGACACCATCGAGATTCGCCGTCTTGCCGGTGAACAGGCCGACGATCTCGTCCTGCAGCTCGAGGGTGAGTCGCTGGTCGGCGTCCAGCGCCAGCACCCATGCATGCTGAAGCGGCAGGTGGTCCAGGGCCCAGAGCCACTGCTGTGCATGCGTCTCGAAGGCGTGCTCGGCGATGCGCGCTCCGTGACGCTCCGCGATCGACCGCGTGCCATCGGTGCTTCCTGAGTCGACCACGAACATCTCGCCGATCCACCCCGCGAGGCTCACGAGGCACGGGGCGAGGTTCGCCTGCTCGTCGTGTGTGAGGACGATGGCGGAGATGGGCGCCCGACCGGTCACGGAAAGGCTCCAGCCAGCCGCACCGGGGATCGGCCCAGGATCTCGTGATACATGCCGACCACGGCGGCCGTCATCGCCTCGGCGGAGAAGCGGCTCTCGACCAGGCGCCGACCGGCCTGGCCCAGACGCTCGCGGAGACCCGCATCGGCCACGAGAGAGGCGAGCGCCGCGGTGAGCGATGGAACCTGACAGGACGTCACCAGTCCCGCCTGGCTCCCGGCCACCTCATGGTGAATCGCCACCTCGTCCGAGATCACGACGGGCAGCCGGCTCGCCATCGCCTCGACCACGGAGAGTCCGAAGTTCTCCGAGTATGACGGCAGCACGAAGAGATCGGCATCCGCCAGCGCGGCGAGCTTTTCGTCGCCCTCAAGGAAGCCGGCCCAGTAGAGGTCGGCGCCGAGTCCGAGTCGCATGGCCTCGACCTTCAGCTTCCCGACGAACTCCCGCTCGCCATCACCCGCCATCACCAGCGCGACGTCGGGCTGCTGCGCCCGCAGCCGGGCAAAGGCCGGCAGGAGGAGATCCAGTCCCTTCTTCGGGTCGATGCGGGAGAGGAAGAGGATGATCGTCCGGCCAGCGAGGTGTGGCGCACGCCGGCGGATCCAGCCACTCCGCGGCAACCTCCCGAAACCCTCCAGCTCGATTCCATGAGGGATCACGACGGCTCGACCCGGTGCCCCGAGGGCTGCGGCCTCGGTTCGCTCCGCCTCGCTCGTATAGTGCACGCGGGCGGCTCCGGCGAGGATCCGTCGCTCGATGAGGCGATAGGAGAGCCGCTTGAGCCTCGGGCGCCGCGTCTCCATCCCGAACCGATTCAAGGTCCCGAGCGGACGGATGACGTACGGGACCCCATGCTTGCGGGCGAGGACCGAGGCGGGAACGGCCCCATAGGAGAACAGCGCGTGGACGTGGACGAGATCGTAGCCGGCCACGTGGCCGGCGAGCCACCGGGTCAGCGCCCAGGACGTCGTGTAGAAGCGCGTCTGGCGGCGGAAGTACCAGTGGGTTGCGCCATCCTCATCCACGGGGCGTCCCAGGGGAACGGCCAGCCTGCCAGGGCCGTCATCGTCGGTGGTGGCGACGTGCACATCCACGCCGGCCCGCGCCAGGGCACGCGCCAGCGCGCGCATGGCCACGCTGGGCCCGCCCCGGAGGGGGCCGATGGAAGGGATCACGTGGAGAACCCTAGGCGGCCGATCCATTGCTCCCGACCACCTCCGACAGCGCCGCCACCAGCCGCTGCTCGAAGTGCGCCGCCGTGAACCGCTCCTCGTAGCGCCGGCGGGCCCGGATAGACCAGCCGGCCCACTCTTCGCCAAACGTCAGCAACCGTGCGACCGCATCGGCCACCTGCCGTGTCTCGGCGGGATTGACAGCGAGCCCGGCCTCGGGCGGATTGATCACCTCACGGCCCGCGTCGAGCGTGCTGACCAGGCACGGCCGGCCCACCCGCATGGCCTCCAGGTACACGAGACCGAAGCCCTCACCGCGGCTCGGCATTAGAAGGCATCGGGACCGGAGGAGCACCTCGTCTCTGGCTGCGTCCGGGAGCGCGCCCAGGAACCGGACATGCCCTGTCATGCCCAGGTCCCGGACCCTCGTCTGGAGGTCGGCGCGCAGGTCCCCATCGCCGACGATCCAGAGCTCCGCCCCCGACACGCGCTCCACGACATGCGGCCACGCGTCGATCACCTCACGATGCCCCTTGTAGTCCTCGCTCCGCACGAGCCGGCTGATCATGACCGCGATTGGCGTACGCGACGGGGCCGCTGTCTCCTCGCGCACCGGCTCGCCGATCCCAAGGTGCACCGTCCGACGAGGCGCGCCGCGGACCGCCGGGTAATGGGCAGCGAATCGGTCCCACGTGTGATCGCTGTTGCTCAGGAACAGATGCACCCGGCGCAGGAGCAACCGCATCGCGACACTCTGGGGCCTCCAGGCCTCGATCCCGTGTAGGAACAGCACGGTTTGTGCGCTGGAAACCCGGAGAAGAAAGAGATACTTCAGGAGGTCCAGATGCCACACGAGCACCACGCTCACCGGCCATCGACGGCTCAGCGCCGCCGCGGCCGCCCTGAGCCTCGAGGTCACGGCGAGCGGCCGGCCCGGCTCGGAACGAGCGGCGCCGTGTCCATTTTGGCCATGTGAGATCAGGTATCGCTCTCCGAAGGCAGGGTCTTGCGCCTGAGTGATCCCGTGCCAGGCGAGCCTGCCGCTCGCCTGCACCCCACCGATCGTCTCGAAGGCCGGGAACAGCCCGAGAATGCCGGCGTCGCGCTTCGGGTCAGCTAGCTTCACCCCCGACTTCTTCTCTCTCATGGCTACCTGGCCACCCCGCGAGGTCGTGTAGACATCACAACGCCAGGCCGCTCATGAACGCCGCGTTGGCACGCCGCCTCGAAGTCGGTGGCGACGTCCGACCAGTCGCGCGGGTGGAAGTGCTCGTGGATCCGCCCCACCATTGTTGCCAGTTCGCTTCGATGGCCGTCGCACCAGCGCAGCCTCTCCGCCAATGCCTCGGGGTTACGAATGGGCACGATCCAGCCGCTGTCCGCTTCGCGAAGCAAATCAGGACCGGAGCAGTTAGTCGTTGTCAGTACCGGGAGCGCCGCAGCGGTCGCGTGGGCAAGCACAACCGCAAATCCATCCTGTATCGTCGGGAAAAGGAACACGTCCCCCCATGCGTAGACGCCCGGAAGCTCGGCCTCCGGCTGCTTCGATATGATGGTCACGGCCGGGCGCAGCTCCGACAACACCGCACGCGCTTCGGGCGGTTGCGGACCGACGAACTGGAATGCGAATCTCTCCGTACCGAGCGCCTTGACCACTTGCGCCATGTCCCATAGTCCCTTCTGAAAGGACATGGTCCCGACATACAGAACACGGAGTGGTCCTCCGGCGAGGAGCCGCCTTTGCCGGCCGCGCACGATCTCGGGCGCTGGTCGAAACGTCTGAAGACTGGCGCCAAGGGGAATGAAGCGCAGCTTCTCGGGGGGCACGCCTTGAGAGATGAAGGTCCTGTGCGCGAAGGTTGACAGGACCACGATCCCATCCGCCAGGCTGTACTCGCGCTCCTCGCGCGCGATCCGCCAGAGACTCGGACGGTCCTGCCGGACCCCGGTCCTCTCCTCCTCTTCCTTGAGCAGTTCAGCCTGCGTCCGGATGTGCGCCGAGCCACGCATCAGCAGGCAGAGAGTCCTGGTACCCTTGAGGCTGCGAAGGCTCTCCTCGGCAACTCCACTCCAGGGATGGACGACGTCCCAGCGATCCGACGCCAGCTGCCTGGCCGCCCATCGTCCGAACATCGTGTGCAACCAAACCTCGCCGCCGCGCCACGTCGACCCTGGGTCCAGCCGGCTCACCAGCCGGGTCAAGACTCCATTAGGCCAGTAGCTTCGGACCTTGTCTCCAGGCAGGCCGAATCGAGCCACCGCCCACTTCGGGTAGTTCGTGAGCACCGTCACATCGGAGCCGCGATCGAGGAGCGCGCGAGCCAGATGGAACGCGTGAAACCGCCCCTGCACCACGATGGCGATCTTCACGAAACACCGCCTCCAGTAGCCGCAGTTTCCCGAGTCGGCTCGAGCATGCTAAGAAGCCGATCCCGGTAGCTATGGCTGCCCTCCACGATCAAGCGGTGCGCGCCGGAGGCTAGGCGCCCCCGCTCCGCCGGGTCTTCCAGGAGCCGGCGCATCCTTTGCACCATCTCGTCCGGGCTGCGGAAGTACGCCACGGAGCGATCGGGGGGCCCGAAGATCTCGCGATGCTCCTGCGTGTCCTCGACCAGCATGCAGGCGCCGATCGCCGGGACCTCGAAGCTCCGCATAGCAAGCCCGTCCCGGTTGGCCCGCCTGACGAGGCACAAGGCCACCTTCGCTCCTCCGATGGCCTTCCGGAGTGACGCCGGATCGGCCTGGCCCCGGCTGTGAGGTCGCGTCGAACGAAAGCGGTCCCAGTAGCCGCCATAGAGCGCCACTTCGAACCCGCCCCTCAGAAGGGCCTGTATGTACGGCACCCGGTCCGCATCGGCGCCGCCCGCGAATATCACGTCTGAAGCAAAGGCCTTCGCCTCCTCCGGTGTCGCAGGCGGGTCCGGGTAGTGCACCTCGGGCGCGTAGGCAAAGGGCAGGTAGCGGACCACACGGCATCCGAGCCGCTCGAGGTCACTCAGGTTCGCGCGGCGAGGAGAGAACACGCGGTCGTACTGCGGAAGCGTCTCAATGAACCACTCCGCGCGATGACGCGGATTCCACGGATCGTCGGTCAGGTACATTATCCGCTGGACGCCGAGCGCCCCGAGGGCCTCGAGCGCACTCGCCTCCACAGGCGCCAGGCCCGTCGCAAGCATCCACCCGGGCCGTGACTCTCGGCATCGGTCCACAACCTCTCGGCTGAAGGCGCGGAGCCGGCTCGGCCGACGGTCCCGGAGCCACCAGTCAACCCGCCTCCGCCACCTGGGGGCTTCGTAAGCCCTTCGTACATCCACGAGGCTCACGAGGTACCCCGACCCTGCCGCAGCGTTGGCGAGGTGGGCACCCACGTGGACCGGATCGGGATTGCCCACCAGCAGCAGCCGACGCTCCGAGTCGCGCGTCTTCCTCATGACCGAGATCCGTCACGCGCACCTGCGATGACCCGGCGGTACGCCCGGGCAATCCCCTCGGCCGCCCTCTCTACCGTATATCCGCCGACCGTGTCTCGGCATACCTGGCGGACTTCGGGGCGCCCGGTCAGAAGCATCGCCCGCTGCAGGGCCGACGCGAGACTGCCGGCGGAGCCGGTCTCGAACACTTCCCCCGTCGCGCCCAGCTTGACCAGGTCCGGGGCACAGCCGACCGCGTCGGACACCACGCAGGGTACTCCGTGGTGGAGGGCCTCGTTCACCACGAGGCCCCACGTCTCGGAGTGGAGGCTGGGCAGGACCAGCAGGTCCGCTGCATGGTAGTAGGGGCTGAGCGCGCTCTGGTTCTGGAACCCGAAGAACCTCACCTTCACTCTTGGAGTACGGCTGGCGAGCGCCTCCAGCGCCCCCCTGAGCTCGCCGCTGCCGAGCCAGCCGACCACGACGTGCTCCCGGGCTGCGGCCGGCAGCTCTCGCACCGCCTGGATTAGCAGCTCCGGCGCCTTGCGAGGAGCGAGCTTCCCCGAGAACAGGAAGACCCGGTCCGACTCCGTGAGCCCCCAGCGCTGTCGCGTTGCGGCGCGTAGATCGGCCCGCCGGGCCTCCCCGCAGTCGAAGCTCGAGGCGTCCACACAGTACGGCGAGAAGAAGAGCCGGTCTTCCTCGCAGCGGAGGCGCCGGAAGTGATCGAGTGAACGGCTGCCGACGTACAGGAGCGCATCGCAGCGACGATAGAGCCAGCGTAGCGTGCGATCCCTGATCCACGCCTTCCCGCGGCCCCGGCGTGCAGCGTGGTCCGTCGTCTCGCCGCGGAAGAGAATCGGCAGGCCGGCACGACGCGCCTGCCAGAAGGCCGCCTGATGAAACCACGGATGGTACCCCACGACGAGGGCCGCTGCCGGGCTGGCCTCCCGGAGCGCCCGGGCCAGTCCTCGGGCCGATGCTCCCTCCGTAGCCTGCGCACCTCGGCCTGTACCGGCCCGTGACAGGAACACGGCGTCATACCCTGCCAGTAGATCGGTGTCCCAGGCGAGGTCGACTCCGAACTCCGGGTCCCGGTAGCCCACGACGCTGTGGTCCGAGCCGTAGATCACCCTCACCGGAATGCCGAATGTCGCCTGGAGCCGACGGTAAACAGGCACATGGTACTGGATCGGATGGGTCTCAAGGACCGTCAGAGTCCCGCCGCAAGTCCCGAACCCCTGTCCGTCTCTCCTGGTCGTGGGCACGTCTACGGCGGCGTTCATGCCTGGGCCTTCGCGACTCACGCGCCCGCCGCCCTCCGATGTTTCCCCGCACGCCCTTGTCCGCACACGACGATCCGGACCAGACTCCTGAGCACCATCCCCGCGGTCTGCAGGACGAGGAACGCCCGGCGCGCATCGAGCCGGAACATCGCCCGCGCCATACGGTGCGCGCAGCCTCTCATCCGCTGGCCATGGAACTCCAGCGCGTCCCAGCGGCTGAGCACGGCGACATGCCGCCCGATGATCTCGAGCGACTCCCTGATGTCGCGGTCCATGCGGAACGACAGCGCCGA
>Ga0070708_100002749_pt1 | contig 13655 bp, 11 predicted proteins | sample KBSK5503metaG_FD_65469 | JGI IMG/M metagenome (GOLD analysis project Ga0070708, IMG submission 65469) | Corn, switchgrass and miscanthus rhizosphere microbial communities from Kellogg Biological Station, Michigan, USA - KBS K5-50-3 metaG | ecosystem: Host-associated > Plants > Roots >...
GCCTTCGGAGATGAGATGAGAAGGCCAACCTCCTAACGCAGTAGCCGAGTAGGCTCTGCAATCAAAAGCACTCAAGGGTGCAAAAAAAGGAGGCTGGCCATGGCGAAGTCTATCAGCAGGTTAACTACAGACAAGAAGTCGACCATTGCGGCGATCGGGGTTGACCTTGGGGACCGCTGGAGTCACTGGTGCATGATCGACCACCAGGGAAATATCGTGCAGGAAGGACGAACTGCCACAGAGCGAGAAGCTCTCCGAGCGCACTTTAGTCGCCACGAGAGAACAACCGTGGCGATCGAAACAGGAACTCACTCGCCCTGGGTCAGCCGTGAGCTGGAGCAGCTGGGCCATCGGGTGTATGTGGCCAACTCACGCAAGCTGCGCCTCATTTACCAGAACCGCAGAAAAGATGATCGGATCGACGCGCAGTATCTGGCGCGACTAGCTCGTTTGGATCCGCAACTGCTGGCCCCCATTCGCCATCGCTCGATCGAAGTGTCGGAGCATCGAACCCTGCTTCGCTCACGCGAAGTGGTGGTCGCGGCACGCACTCGGTTGATCAATCACGTCCGTGGGGTCATGAAATCCATCGGTTCTCGACTGCCTGCTTGCTCGGCTGAGACCTTCACCGCCCGAGTGCGAAAGCAGATTCCCGAGGGCCTGCAGCCGGCGATCCTTCCTCTTCTCGAGCTGCTGAGCTCTCTGAGTACGCAGATCCGAGCCTTCGATCGCGATGTTCAACAAATCGCTCAGCGCCATTATCCCGAGACCGCCCAGCTTCGTGAGGTCCGCGGAGTAGGACCGCTCACCGCACTGGCGTTCGTGCTGACCATCGAAGACCCCAGACGTTTTAGACGCAGTCGGACCATGGGCCCATATCTTGGCTTGGTGCCAGCCCAGGATCAGTCGGGCCAATCCTCACCCCAAAAGAGAATCAGCAAAGAAGGAGACGAGCTGCTGCGGCGTCTCCTGGTGGGCTGCGCGCAGTACATGCTCGGTCCCTTCGGCAAGGACTGCGATCTGCGCCGACATGGACTACGCATCGCCGCGCGAGGAGGAAAAAACGGCAAGAAACGGGCGGTGGTGGCCGTGGCCCGTAAGCTCGCGGTACTGCTTCATCGATTGTGGGTCAGCGGCGCTACCTACGATCCGCTCTATAACTCTCAGCTCTTAGCAGCGTAACCGCATCAACGGAAGCGAATCGACTATGCCTCGTCATGACGACTGCGCCGCCGCACTCGATCCCCTCGTGAACATCGTTTCGGAGATGGCAGCGTCCGATGAGCCGGACCTCAGCATGCACCGATTGAGTGCGAATGGAAGCACGGTCACGGTCTTTCGCATCCGTAACTAGCATCTGGCTGCCAAGGCAGCCTATTGACACGGAGGCGCCTTCTCATGGAAGTGCGGCGGCTTGCCGCCGCCTTGTACCGCGGCCAACTTGGCGGCGGGTGCGCCAACAACTGTCGGCGCGGGCTGGTAGCCCCCGCACCGGCCGGCTGGTAGCCCGCGCTCCTGCGCCTACGAAGCCCTTCGTTGACATTACGAACTATTTCGTAGATGATCCGCGGCGAAGGAGCACACCATGAAAAGCCTTCTGCTGATTCTCTTCGCCATCACCCTCTGCTTTTCGGCCTACGCGGCCAACGATTCGCGTACGGGTGTGTGGACCGCCGAGCTGCAGGACGATGGCACTCTCCAGATGACGATCTTCCACGGCCAGAATGAGAATCGCCGCGGCGCGGGAATGGGCAGCCTGATGGGTTTCGATGAGCCGCTGATCAGCTACATGGGACTGTCGAAAGGCGACATCACTTCTGCGGCGGCAAACGTGCAGTTCGAGTTGCGCCGCCCGGCAGGGACGATCGCTTTCGAAGGTCGCTTCGCCAACGGAACCGGCGCAGGCCATTACCGTTTCGCCCCCTCCGAGCCGTTCGTGCAGGAGATGGAGGCGCTCGGGTACAGCGGATTCAGCGACGAGCAGCTCCTGGTGTTCGCCGCGCACAATTTCTCGCCGCAGACCGTGCGCGATTTGCGGTCGATGGGCTATCAGCTGACCCAGCGTGAGGTGGAAGAAATCGCAATCTTCCGCATCTCCGCGGAGCTGATGCGCGAGTATGCCCGGCTTGGTTACGCCAACCTCTCGCTCAAGGAGGCCGTAAATTTTCGGGTGGGCCGCGTCGACGCGGCCTACATCAAATCGATGCGCGAGCTCGGTTACACCAATCTACCGGCACAGCAACTTGCCGACATGGCTATTCTGGGAGTGAATCCGGTGTCCATCCGCGATCTGAAGAGCGCCGGACTCTCCGATCTCACGCCGCGCCAGCTCAGCGATCTCAGGATCGGCAGGATCACGGCGCAAAGGATCGATGAATATCGAAAGCTCGGCTACCGCAGTCTCACGGTGCGCGAGCTGAGCGACTTCGGCATCCATGGAGTCACGCCGAAATTCATCGAGGAGCTCCGCGCCCTGGGCTACGACAAGCTTTCGCCGCGGCAGCTCATCGACATGCGCATCTTCGGCGTGACGCCCGACTACATCCGCAAGATCCACTCACTCGGCTACAGCAACGTGCCGGTGGAGAAGCTTCTCAAGCTGAAAATGTCGGGAGCGGATGAGGTGCTGTTGAGGAAGAAGTGATGGTTGTTGTCAGTGCTGGGTGCCTAGTGTTGGGCGCCTAGTGCTCGGTGCTCAGTAGCACGGTTCTACCGAGCACTGAGCACCGATCACTGACAACCTGACAACCCCACAACTGACAACCCGATTACTTCATCATCGGAATATCTACCCCGCGCTCCTTCGCCACTTCGATCGCACGCTCATAGCCGGCGTCGGCGTGACGCATCACGCCGGTGCCTGGATCCGCGGTCAGCACGCGTTCCAGCCGCTCCGCGGCCGCAGGCGCGCCGTCGGCCACGATCACCATTCCAGCGTGAATCGAATAGCCGATCCCCACTCCTCCGCCGTGGTGCACCGAGATCCACGACGCTCCGGCCACCGCATTCAGGAGCGCGTTGAGAATCGGCCAGTCGGCGATGGCGTCCGACCCGTCCTTCATCCCCTCGGTCTCCCGATTTGGTGAAGCCACCGAGCCGGCGTCGAGGTGGTCGCGGCCTATCACGATCGGCGCTTTCACTTTCTTCTCCGCGACGAGGCGATTGAAAAGCGCTCCCGCTTTCGATCGCTCTCCGTAGCCGAGCCAGCAGATGCGCGCGGGCAGACCCTGAAACTCCACGCGCTTCTGAGCCATGCGGATCCAGCGATGGAGCGGGGCATCATGCGGAAAGAGCTCCAGGATCGCTTCGTCCGTGACGAACAGATCGTTGGGATCGCCCGACAGCGCCGCCCAGCGGAAGGGTCCCTTCCCTTCGCAGAAGAGGGGGCGGATGAACAGCGGCACGAAGCCCTCCACCTCGAAGGCGTTTGCCACACCTGCGCGCTGCGCCTGACCGCGAAGGTTGTTGCCGTAGTCGAAGGTGATGGCGCCGCGGCGCTGCAGCTCGAGCATGGCGCGCATATGCCTGGCCATGGTCTTGTACGACAGGTCGACGTACTTTTTCGGATCGCTCTCGCGGAGGCTGACCGCCTCGTCGAACGACATCCCGGCCGGAACGTAGCCATGCAGCTCGTCGTGCGCGGAAGTTTGATCGGTGAGGACGTCAGGCACGATGCCGCGCGCGATGAGCGCCTCCAGCAGATCGACCGCATTGGCCACTACGCCGATCGACACCGCCTCGCCCGCATCGCGTGCCCGGAGCGCGCGATCGATCGCCTCATCGAGCGAGCGGGCCTCTTCATCCAGATATCGCTTCTCCAGCCGGCGCTTGATACGAGTGCGATCGACTTCCGCGATCAGCGCAGTGGCCTGGTTCATCGTGGCTGCCAGCGGCTGCGCGCCGCCCATCCCGCCCAGCCCTGCCGTCACGACGAGCTTCCCTCGCAGTGTGTCGTGGAAATGCATCCGGGCCACGGAAGCCAGGCACTCGTAGGTTCCCTGCAGGATTCCCTGCGTGCCGATGTAGATCCACGACCCGGCCGTCATCTGACCAAACATCGTGAGGCCGAGCGCGTCGAGGCGTCGGAACTCGTCCCAGGTTGCCCAGTGGGGAACGAGGTTGGCGTTGGCGATGAGCACGCGCGGCGCGTTCTCATGCGTGCGGAAGACGCCGACTGGCTTTCCCGACTGCACCAGAAGTGTCTCGTCGTTCTTCAGACGCTTGAGCGTAGCCACGATGGCGTCGAAACACTCCCAGTTGCGCGCCGCTTTTCCGGTCCCGCCGTAGACGATGAGCTGATCGGGACGCTCGGCGACCTCCGGGTCGAGATTGTTCATCAGCATCCGCAGCGCCGCTTCCTGCTGCCATCCGCGGCAGGAGATTTTCGTTCCGCGCGGCGCGCGGATGGTTCGTGCTTCGTGCTCGGTGGCTGTCATGAGAGGCGATTCTACGACGACTGCTTGGTGCCCCGTGCTCGGTACCGAGCACTAAGCACCGAGCACCGTCTACAATCGCGCCGTGGTGTCCAAGAAGCAGGAGCGCGCCACCGAGATCCTCGCCCGTCTCAAGCGCATGTATCCGAAGGCCAAATGCACTCTGGACTACACGAACCCATTCGAGCTGCTCATCGCCACGATGCTCTCCGCGCAGTCAACCGACGCGCGGGTGAACATCGTCACCAAGTCGCTGTTTCGCAAATATCCCAATCCGCAGTCGTTCGCCGACGCGCGGCAGCCGGAGATGGAGCGCGACGTGCGGCAGACCGGATTCTTTCGCAACAAGGCGAAGGCAGTGATCGCCGCGTCGAAGGCGATCATGGAGCAGCACGCCGGCGAAGTGCCGCACACGATGGAGGAGTTAACCGCGCTTCCGGGCGTCGGACGCAAGACGGCCAACGTCGTTCTGGGAAACGCATTCAACATCCCGGTCGGCGTGGTGGTCGACACTCATGTCGCGCGCGTCTCCGGCCGCCTGGGCCTCACCTCGCATTTCGATCCGGTGAAGATCGAGCAGGACCTCATGAAGCTCGTCCCGCCAAAGGAGTGGACGGTGTTTTCGCATCGGCTGATCGCGCACGGCCGGACCATCTGCGTGGCCAGAAAGCCAAAGTGCTCACAGTGTTTCTTGAACGATGTCTGTCCGAGTGCGGAGGAGCCGCTGGAATAGCGAGCGGCGAGCAGCGAGCGGGATGAATTGCCCCCTCGCCGCTCGCTGCTCGCTGCTCGCTAGGGTGGGTCGGCCGTGCCAAGCGGCGTCAACGGTCCGCAGCGAGCAGGGTGAATTGCCCTCTCGCCGCCCGCCGCTCGCTGCTCGCTAGGGTGGGTCGGGCGTGCCCAGCGGCGTCCATGGCCCACAGCGCGCCAGGCGCCATGCGGTGCGCGCGCCGCCGCGAAGAAGTCCGTATTTGCGAATCGATTCGCGTCCGTACGCGGAGCAGGTTGGAGTAAAGCGGCACTGGACGATTCCGTGAAGGTGCGGCGAGATGTGCATGCGATACGAGTCGATCGCCGCGACCGCCGCCCGCGCATCGACGGCGCGGCGTGGAGGCACGAGCAGGTCATACCCGACCCACACGCCGACAACAGCGAAGGCGATTAGAGCTGCTCGGCGGCTTTTGCCTCGTTCCATAGCTGGTCCATCTGCTGCAGCGTGAGCTGATCGAGGTTGCGCCCTCGCTCCCGAACGCTCCGCTCCATCGACGTGAAGCGGCGAATGAATTTCCGATTGGCCGCCTGCAGCGCCTCCTCGGCGTTCACGTCCAGCTTGCGGGCGATGTTGGCGATGGTGAAGAGAAGGTCCCCGATCTCATCCTGGATCATCCCCTCATCGCCGCCATCGACCGCAGCGCGCAGCTCGCGGATCTCCTCTTCCAGTTTCTCGAACACGTCGGCCGTTCGGCGCCAGTCGAAGCCGACGCGAGCGGCCTTCTCCGTCAGTCGCGATGCCTTCAGCAGCGCCGGAAGCGATGGCGGCACGCCATCGAGAACGCTTTTGTTCTCCGCCTTCCGCTCCTCGTTTTTCAGCTTCTCCCAGTTCACCAGCACCTGTTCCGCATCCTTGGCCACGACGTCGCCGAAGACGTGAGGATGCCGGCGAACCAGCTTGTCGTGAATGGCGGTGATGGCGTCGTAGATGTCGAACGATCCTTCCTCACGGGTGATCTCGGCCACGAACACGGCCTGCAGAAGAAAATCGCCCAGCTCCTCGGCCAGCCCGCGGCGATCCTCGCGGTCGATGGCATCCACCACCTCGTACGCTTCCTCGACGATGAACGGTTTCAGGCTGCCCAGGGACTGTTTTCGGTCCCAGGGACAGCCGTTGGGGCCGCGCAGCGTGGTCATCAGTTGGACGAGCTCGTCGAAGGAGCGCTTCTGCATGCCCGGCATTCTGCCACGCTCCGCTGCATCAATCATTTCTGCTAGCATCAGCGGACTGGAGCAACCCTGACCCCCCGCAACAATGACCAATCAGGTCCTGATCGTCGCCACCCGCCCGGCTGCCAAAGCTCCCGCCGAAATCGTGACCTCGCTGCGCTTTACTCCGGTGATTGCGGAGAGCGAACAGGAGGCTCTCGACCTGCTCGACCGCCAGCCGTTCCGGCTGATTGCCGTTAGCGGCAGCTCAGGCTGGCAGCGCCTCCGCGACGCGGCCGAGCGCAAGCAGCCGATGGCTCGCGTTTTGGAGCTGCCGGAGGTCAACGGCGCGGACCGCACGGCGCTCCGCTCGTTGATCGTCCGGCATCTCGACCCTGCCCACCGCCCGCCGCGATTCCGCCATGAGGAGCGGTATCGCTCCATGGCTACGATCCTGGAAGCGTTCACCGGCTCGCTGGAATTGAAAGAGGTCCTGCGACGCATCGTCGCGCTGACGCGCCAGGAACTCGGCGCAGACCGAGCGTGGCTGCTTCATCCGGTCAACGAGACTGTGGAGTTTGCGCGCCCTCGCTTTTCTGACGCCGGGCCCGATTGCAGAGTCGGCGACGAGGACGCCGGCCCGATTTCGTTGACCCGTTCCCGCCCCCTGATCCGCCGGGCTATGGAATCGCCGCTGCCCGTTGCACTCAAAGAGGGAGACGTCGATTTCGATCGCCCACTGGGGAAGCGTTTCGGCGCGCGATCTCTGATGATGCAGATTTTGCGACCGCGCGAAGACGAGCCGTGGGCGTTCGGCGTCCATCAGTGCTCGCGAATTCGCGAGTGGACCGAGGATGAGGTCGCGCTCTTCGGCGAGATCGGCCGCTATGCCACGCTGGCTCTGAACAACACGCTTCTTCACGAGCGGGCCACGCGCGACATTGCCAAGGTGAACGCCATCCTCGATCAAATTCCGGAGGCAGCGGCGATCTTCGATGTCCATGGGCGCCTGGAGCGCGTGAATGCCGCGGCCACGCGCGAGACGGCGCAGCTCCTCGGCGTGGGCGCCGAAGAGAGGCTGGTGAGCAGACGGCAGCGCACAGTGGACGGCAAGGCGCTGACCAAGGACGACCTGCCATCCATGCGCGCGCTTCGCGGCGAAACGGTGAAGGCCGACTATCTCGTCTACGACCCACGAACCAAAGAAGACCGGGTCATCAATTACAAGTCCGCGCCGATCTACGATGAGCGCGGCCGCATCATCGGTTCCGTTGTCCTTTCCCGCGATGTCACCGAAGAGCGGGAGAACACCGAGCGCGAAGCGTGGCGCCGGCGCCGCGCAGAGTGCCTGGCCAACCTCGGCCTTGAAACCGCGGCAATGCAGTCGTCGTTCGACGACCTCAACGATCCGGCCAGACGCGTGGCTCAGGCCATCCAGGGAACAGTTAGCATCTACCTTTACCACGGCTCGACGGGCATGCTTCATCTCGTGGGATACGCCGGCACTCCGGCGACTGAATCATTCCGAGACTACTTCGCGAACCATCCCTATCGCCCTGGCGAGGGATTGCCCGGCACTGCGTTCCAGATCGGCCAGCCGCTTCACTTCTCCGAGATTCGCGGCAATGCGGTGGTCGACTTCGGCCGGGACGAAGAAGAGAAGCGGATCAAGGAGGCGATGCACGAGCAGAGCCTGATCGCGTCTCCCATTGAGTCCTACGGCGAGCGGATCGGAGCTCTGGTGATCTCGCAATCCGATCCGCACCGCAACTTCGACGCGGAAGATCTGGAGTTCGCGCAGGCCGTGGCCGAACGGATCGGCGCGGCCAGCCGCATTCATCGACTCACTAGCATGTCGCAGGAAGGGCATCGCGCCGCGGATGAGCTGGCCCGGCAGGAGGTCGATGCGCGGGTCCGCTTCGAGGCGGTGTTGGAGACCGCGCCCATCGGCGTGGCTGTCTTCTCCGCCGATGAACTCCGCTTCGAGCTGGCCAATGACAGATGGATGGAGTTTGCGGGCAAGCTGAAGAAGCTCGCTCCGGACACTCGCGTCGTCGGACTGCGGGTCGAAGAGGTGATCCCCGAGTTCGAGGGCGTTCTCAAACAGGTGGGTGAAACCGGCGAGACCCGAGTGGATGAAGAGATGGAACTGGCCGGCGGCGGCGCGGTCATGTATGTGAATCGCATCGTCTCCGCCGTGCGCGGCCGATTCTCCGGCGTAACCCAGAGCATCACCGTGCTGATTCAGGATGTCACGGAGCAGGTCCTCGAGCAGCGAATCAATCTGGAGCGCGAGACACGGCGCCGCCGACACGCGGAGTGTCTGGCCAGTATCGGGGTCGAAGAGGTGACCGCTCTGGAGAACCTGGACGAGCCGGCGCGGCGCGTCGCCGAGACGATCGGCGGCACCACCATGATCTATCTCTACCATCCGCCCAGCGGCGAGTTGCAGATGGTCGGCATGTCCTCACCGTTTCCCGCGGCGGCCCGCTTCCGCGAGTATCTGTGGCGCAATCCGTACCGTCCCGGGGAAGGGATTCCCGGAACCGTCTTTCAGATCGGCCGCCCGCTCCTTTTCTCCGACGTCAAGGGAAACGCGGTGGTCGACTTCGGGCGCGACGACGCGGAGAAACGGATCATCGGCGAGATGAGCGAGCAGAGCTTGATCGCATCTCCGATCGAGTCGTACGGCGACCGCATCGGAGCGATCGTGGTGGCCCGGGGGGAGGATCGCCGCAACTTCGACGCTGAGGACCTGGAATTCGTGCAGGCCGTGGCAGAGCGACTCGGCGCGGCCAGACACATCCATTCGCTCACCCGCATGTCGCAGGAGGGTCACCGCGCGGCCGAAGATCTGGCGCGCCGGGAAGTGGATGCGCGCGTCCGTTTCGAGGCGGTGCTGGAGACGGCGCCCATCGGCATCGCCGTCATCTCCGCCGACGAGCTGCGCTTCGAGCTGGCCAACGCCCGCTGGCTGGAGTTCGCTTCCCGCTTCGGCAAGATCCCGCCGGACACGCGCGTCATCGACCTGCGCGTGGCGGAGGTGATTCCCGGATGGGAACAGACGGTGAAGCAGGTCGCCGAATCGGGAGAGCTGCGCTACGACGAAGCGCTCGTGCTCGGCCCCCTCTCCAATCCGACGTACATCAACCGTGTCATTTCTCCGGTGCGCGGCCGCTTCTCGGGCATCACCCAGAGCCTGACGGTTCTCGTTCAGGACGTCACCGATCAAGTGAAGGCGAAGCGGGAGATCGAAGACCTGGCCCAGATGATGGCCGAGCGTTCGGCGCGCCTGGACTCGATCCTGGGGTCGATGACCGACGGTCTGTGGGTGTACGACTCGAATGGTGACGTGGTCGATGTCAATCAGGCCGCGCTGAACATGTTCGGCCTCGGATCGCGAACGGAGGCGTTGGAGAAAGCGTCGTTCGCCGATTTTCATCTGCGCTATCCGGACGGAAGGGCGATTCCCGAGCAGGACTCTCCTCATGCCAGGGCCCTTCGCGGATCGACGGTCCCGGACTATCTGGCCATCGGACGCCATCTGATCACCGGGAAGGATCTCGACCTCTCGATCGCCTTGGCGCCGATCGAGAGCAACGGCATCGTCGGCGCGGTGCTGGTGATCCGCGACATCACCGCGCTGCAGGAGCTGGACCGCAAGAAGGACGAGTTCCTATCCGTTGCCTCGCACGAGCTGCGGACGCCGCTCACCACGATCAAGGGCTACACGCAACTCCTGGCTCAGACTTTCGACGATCTTGGCTCCGCCGACCGGTCCACCTATCTCAACGCGGTGCTCAGCGAGATCGAGCGCATGATGGGACTGATCACGGAGCTGCTCGACGTCTCGCGCATCGAGACGAACCGTCTCCAGCTCGATCCGCAGCCGGCTCGCTGGCTGGAGTTTCTGCAGCGCCGCGTCTCCGCATTCCGAGTGCAGAATCCGGGGCGCAAGATCAAGTTCGAGGCGGACGTTGCGGAGACCACGTTGCTCTTCGATCCCGACCGCATGCGTCAGGTGGTCGACAATCTGCTCTCCAACGCGATCAAGTATTCGCCGGAGACTTCAGAGATCGAGGTCCGCGCCACCATCACCGGTCAAGCCATGCTCACTTCCGTGATCGATCACGGCATCGGAATCCCGCGCGATGAGATCCCCAGGCTCTTCGAGCGCTTTCACCGCGCGCGCAACGTCTCCAGCCGCTACTACGGCGGCCTCGGTCTCGGCCTCTACATCGCCAAGGCCATCGTCGAAGCCCACAGCGGATCGATCGCCGTGCGCAGCGAGGAAGGTCAGGGGGCGACCTTCACCGTCCGTCTGCCGCTGGCGTAGCCGCCGGCAGGCAGTTTGTTAGAATCCCGGCGCCTTCAGACGGGGAGGGTCCGCATTTGGCGAATTTTCTGGCGAACTTTCGTCTCATTCCGCGTGAGGAGAAGTTCTACGACGACTTCCGGGCCATGGCCGACCAGTTGCGCCGCGGCGCGCGGCTGCTCGAGGAGATGCTGGCTACCGATCCGCCCCTCGACGACAAGGCCCATGAGATCCGCGAGCTGGAACACAAGTGCGATTTCCTGACTCACGAGATCATCTCGCGGCTGAACAAGACGTTCGTCACCCCCATCGACCGGGAGGACATCCACTCGCTGGCTCGCTCGCTGGATGACGTCATGGACGCCATCGACGATGCGGCGGTCCTGATCCCGCTCTATCACATTCGGACGATCCGCCCCGGCGTCCGCGAGTTGACGCGGATCATCTCCGAGTCGACCGACCAGGTCCGCCACGCCGTCGAAGCGTTGGAGAAGCGCACCGGCGTCCTGGAGCGCACGGTGGAGATCAATCGCCTGGAGAACGAGGCTGACCGCGCGCATCAGCGGGCGGTCGGACAGCTGTTCGAAGAGGAGAGCGATCCGATCGCCGTGGTCAAGTGGAAGGAGATCCTCGACCTTCTGGAGCGCACCACCGATCGCTGTGAGGACGTGGCCAATCTTCTCGAAAATGTCGTCGTGAAGCACGGCTGACGCGTGATGCTGCTGCTGACCGTCGTCGGGCTCATCGCGGTGGCGCTCTCGTTCGACTTCATCAACGGCTTTCACGACGCCGCCAACTCGATCGCTACCGTGGTGTCCACGCGCGTGCTCTCTCCCGGCCAGGCCGTCGTGTGGGCGGCGTTCTTCAACTTCGTCGCCGCGTTCACCTTCGGAACCGCCGTGGCCAAGACGATCGGCAAGGGAATGGTGGACATCTCCGCCGTGAGCTTCGCCGTAATCTTCGGCGGGCTGGTCGGAGCCATCGTCTGGGACCTGATCACCTGGTACTACGGGCTGCCGACCAGTTCCTCGCACGCTCTGATCGGCGGATACGCTGGCGCTGCGGTGGCCAAAGCAGGTCTGGGAGTGATCATCCTCTCCGGCTGGACCAAGACGCTGCTCTACATCGTCCTCGCGCCGATGATGGGACTGGTCCTTGGACTTGTCATCGAAGTCGCCATTTACTGGATTTTCCGCAGGTCCTCGCCTCTGCGCGTCGACCACATCTTTCGCCGGCTGCAGCTCGTCTCCGCCGCGCTCTACTCGCTCGGGCACGGAACGAATGACGCGCAGAAAACGATGGGCATCATCGCCGGCGTCCTCTTCACGGCTGGATTTCTGAAAGCGTTCACCATTCCGGTGTGGGTGATTCTCGCCGCGCACGCAGCGATCGCACTGGGCACGCTGACCGGTGGGTGGCGAATCATTCACACCATGGGCTCGCGGATCACCAAGCTTCAGCCGGTGAGCGGGTTTGCCGCGGAGACAGCAGGCGCGGCGACGCTCTTCATCGCCAGCCACTTCGGCGTGCCGGTGTCCACCACTCATACCATCACCGGTGCGATCGTCGGAGTCGGCGCGACGCGGCGTCTCTCCGCCGTTCGCTGGGGTGTCGCCGGACGAATCGTGTGGGCCTGGATCCTGACCATCCCCATGTCGGCCCTTATCGGCGCCGTCGTCTACGAGATGGTGCGCCTCTTCGGCGCGCGCTAAGTCCTGGCCAGAATTTTTCGACTATACTCGCCGTTTCTGGGGCGTTGTTTGGAGACTGAGGTAAATTCATGAAAACAGGCATTCATCCGGAGTACCAGCAGGTTCAGGTCCACTGCGCCTGCGGCGCAGGGTGGACGACGGGCTCGACCAGGAAAGAGCTGCGCATCGAGATTTGCTCGAACTGCCATCCGTTCTTCACTGGAAAACAGAAGCTCGTCGACTCGGCCGGCCGCATCGACCGATTCCAGCAGCGCTACGCGAAAAGGGCCAAGAAATAATGTCGCTCCGTTCCGCATGGCTCGGCTCGGCGAAGCTCATCCTCGGCACGTTCAACGCCGTGACGAACGGGCTCACCTCGTCGATGCCTGCCGCTGCGGACCGGAACGTCGACATGCTGATCGGAGGTCAGGCGGTCCTCGAGGGCGTCATGATGCGCTCGCTGACCGGCTACTCGGTTGCTGTCCGCCAGCCCAATGGCGGCGTGGCCATCCGCAAGGACAAGCTGGTCTCCATCACGAAGAAGTATCCCTTCCTGAAGTTCCCTGTCATCCGCGGTTCCGTCGTTCTCATCCAGTCGCTCATTCTCGGCATCCGCGCGCTGAACTATTCGGCCAGCGTGGCCACGGAGAATGAGAAGGGCGAGCAGGAGATGTCGAGCACGGCGGTGGCGGGGTCGATGATCCTGGCCCTGCTCGTCGGCGTGGGCGTCTTCATTCTCGCGCCGCTCGGCATTACGAATCTCATCCGGCATTACTGGATGCCTTCGATGACCAACTTCGCCTACAACGCCATCGACGGTGTGATCCGGGCGATTCTCTTCTTCGTGTACATCGTCTCCATCTCGTGTATGAAGGAGATTCGCCGCGTGTTCCAGTATCACGGAGCGGAACACAAGGCGGTCTACACCTTTGAAGCAAGCGAGGATCTTACTGTGGACAATGCGCGGGTGAAGTCGACGCTCCATCCGCGCTGCGGAACGAGCTTCCTCGTGTTCGTGATGGCCATCTCCATCGTCGTCTTCTCGCTCATTCCGTCCAGCATGCCTTTCGTGGTGAAGTTTCTGGCTCGGGTGGTGCTGATTCCGCTGATCGCCGGCCTGGCCTATGAGGTGATCCGCTTCTCGGCCCGGCATCTGGCCAACCCCTTCTGCCGGGCGCTGACTCGCCCCGGAATGTGGCTACAGAAGATCACCACCAAAGAGCCGGACGACTCGCAGCTCGAGATCGCCATCGTGGCGCTGCAAACCGCGCTGGCCTACGACGTTGTCGAGCCCGC
>Ga0070708_100002751_pt1 | contig 13650 bp, 12 predicted proteins | sample KBSK5503metaG_FD_65469 | JGI IMG/M metagenome (GOLD analysis project Ga0070708, IMG submission 65469) | Corn, switchgrass and miscanthus rhizosphere microbial communities from Kellogg Biological Station, Michigan, USA - KBS K5-50-3 metaG | ecosystem: Host-associated > Plants > Roots >...
CCCAATACGGTACCGCGAGCGAAGCGACCGGATGCCGGCACTCAACCAGCGTTTTAAGAGTTCTTGTGATTATCGAGTGCCGGCATCCGGTCGCTTCGCTCGCGGTACGGTATTGGGTGGCGACACCAATCGCATAATTCATGCTCAATCGCCAAGTTTCTACCCACTCGCTACCCGCTCCCTGGTTCTAACATTGAGTGTTACATTGCGGCCACGCTAATGTTTCATCGATAGGGATCAAACGGATCATGGGATGCACGACTCCGCTATGCTCATGAAGCATAGCGGACATACTCAATTCAGCTGCTGTTCCTTATGATTCCGCTCGCGCGCCCGGTCATTACTTCTTTTCCATGTTGATTCCGGCACGTCCATTCCGGAACAACCTTAGTAAAGCCCTCTGCTGGTTCAACCTCTACGAGTGTTATTTCACACTCAATAGTATCGCCGGCAAAGACAGGACGGTGAAACTGGAAAATCAGCTCACGGGCAATGAAGTTCATATCCCCACCAATCTTCGTGGGCAAAGTCGCGGTCAGAAGTCCGTGGGCCATTAGCCGACCGTGTTCATCCGGAACAAGATGATGCTCACCTTCATCGCGCGACAATTTGGTAAACAGACGAATATCCTCTTCCGTAAAGGTACGTCGCCAGGATCGTTTGTCACCGACTTGCATGGTTCCTTTGTCCTTTCGAGCAATCAATCATTGCTACGGCTTTGGCGTCTCCTTAAAAACATGACTCAACCGACTACTCGGCTTCGCCGCCTGATGTGAGGCGATGGCTTTGCCTCGCCGGTTAGTAGCATGAATCGCTTGGGCTGTGCCCGTGGTTCGGGCTTTGCCACTTAGCGTAAGAGTGTGGTCTCAACCCGATCACCTGGCAGATCCCACCCGTCTGTTAAATGACCGACATTGGCAACGGCATAATCAAAGCCTCACATGAACTGGGCCGAGCCCGAACCACCAGGGGCACAGCCCAAGCGGTTTTAGCAACTACCGGCAAGGCGAAGCCACCGCGTCACATCAGGCAGCAAGGCCGTTACCCAGGTCGAGCAGGACTGCGAAACTAGTAACGCCCAAGATCTTTCCCAACAATCACCCGCCCGCTAAATCCTCCCTTGCGGACACCTTCGAGCAGTTCTTCATCCGTGCCGCCAAAGCGAATGATGTGAGTCATGAGCAACAACTTGGGCTTAATCCGTGCAGCAATACCACCGAGCTCGATTTCAGAAGTATGAAACTCACGCATGTACTGTGGCCAATACTGTCCTCCCGGACGATCTTCCGGCGCAACGTGTGTTGCCAAATAAACTTCATGAATCAGGACGTCAATTCCCTTCGAGGCGGCAATCAGCGCATTACTAGGTCGCGTGTCACCTGAGATTACAATTGAGCGATCAGGCGTGTCGATGCGATACGCATATGCTTCCGGCCAACTTCCATGAGGTACCCAGATCGCCGTGACTCGAACTCCATCGCGCTGGTAGACAACCCCCTCTTCGATTTCATGGACCTTAACGCGATATCCACCTCGCACTTCGCGCTCCAGACCTGCGGTACGAATTCGAATGTCTTCTGAAAACGCGGCGAGCAAATGCCGGGTCATGCGTCGGAGCCCACGCGGTCCGTAGACCTGTAAAGCTGACCTTCGTCGCATGATCCATGAGGTTAGAATCAGATCCGGATAACCCAGCGTGTGGTCTGAATGAAGATGTGTGATGAAGACCACTTCCGGACCGCTGATAGGAAGATTGGCGGCGTTCACCTGACGCATAAGACCTGCACCGGCATCGAAAAGAAAAACGCGTTTACCTACCACCACTGCCGTGGCCGGACCGGACGCATGCGGATCGGGATAAGGTGTCCCGGTGCCGAGAAGAATTATTTTAGTCTCAGGAGCCTGCGCGCGAATTGGCTGAGAAACGGACGAGAGTAAAAACAAAAGGCCAATTGCCGGTAGAAAAATTCTGATTATTATTTCAGCTCACCTCACTTGATCGGTCTCACCCGGAGAACCGCGAATAGAACTTCTTGGAAGTGAAAATTGCGAAGCCGGTCTTTGTCAGTTTTGCGAGCTCCTTGAAAAGCTTTTCATCGGGTGTCATGAAGTTGAAGCACGACTTATCTTGCATTCTTTTCTTCAACTCCGGTGACATCTTGTCTCGCAGGTCCGCGATTCCGTAAACAGGCATTAGATGGAAGCTGACATAATTCTTTCCCATTCTCACCGCGGCAAAGAAAAGGCGGCGTTTGTTTTTCATGACATGCGGAGTGTCAAGATAATAGTTCTCACTAGTGTCGTGTACGACAATCAGCCTTGTCGCGTAAGGTTGCAGAATCGCTTTCAGCTTTTCGAAAGTTATGGCAAAGTCGGATTTGTCTGGCATCCTGACATTCTACGAATCATGGACGACGACGACAACTGATGACTGAAACCGCGGACGTTGTGATTATCGGCAGTGGCATTGTGGGATCGAGTGTGGCCTATCACCTCGCGGAAGCCGGATGCACGAATGTGCTCGTGGTCGAACGCGAGGCGCACCAGGGAAAAGGCTCGACCGGCAAAAGCATGGGCGGCGTGCGCGCACAATTTGCCACCACGATAAATATTCAGATGTCGCGTTACTCCATCGATTTCTTTGCTACTTTCGACGAGCAGCTCGGTTATCCAGCCGACTATCGTCCCCACGGTTATCTCTTCTGCGCGACAAGTGAGCGCCATCTTGGATACTTGAAAGCCAATCGCGAGCGGCAGCTGGCGCTTGGTGTAAAGAATGTGGAACTCATTTCCCGCGAAGACATCGTGAAGATACTTCCGCAACTGCGCATCGATGATGTTATCGGAGGCACTTATTGCCCGACTGATGGCTTTGTTGATCCGCACAGCGTCATGATGGGATTCATGATGAAGGCGCGCGAGCGAGGTGTCAGGCTCTGGCTGGACACGAAGGTGACAGGTATTGAGGTTGATAACGGACAGGTTACGAGCGTGACAACCACGCGGGGCCCCGTTTCAGCTCCCATCATCGTGAATGCTGCCGGCGCGTGGGCCGCGGAAGTAGCGCTGCTGGCAGGCGCCGAGTTGCCTGTAGAGCCACTCAGACGACAGCTTGTTCCCACCGAACCCTTCGCTGGCTTGCCCAAACGATTCCCGATGGTTATCGACATGTCGACGGGTTTTCATTTTCGCCGTGAGGGGAAAGGAATATTACTGGCCTGGAATGATCCGGAAGAGACTCCCGGATTCAAAACAGACTTTGATGCATCCTTTATTGAAAAGATTCTGACGCGGGCTGCGTCTCGCGTGCCGTGCCTGGCAGACGCGGAGGTGAATCCTCGCCGGGCCTGGGCCGGTCTTTACGAAATGACACCCGATCATCACGCGATCATTGGTCCCGCGCCAAACGTCAAGGGTCTGTTTTTTGTAAACGGTTTCAGCGGACACGGTGTGATGCATTCCCCCGCTTCAGGACGTATCACCTCCGATCTGATTCTTCACGGGCGTTCCGATCTCATCGATATCACGCTGATCGGACTCGAGCGTTTTGCCACAGGAAGATTATTGGAAGAGACCGCCATTCTGTAGCCGGGTAAAGTCGCCTCTCAGCAAGTCACCGCTCGAGCATAGTAGCCTCTCAGGTCGGGAAGGCGGACCCTGTCCCCGCCTCAAGGTTGAAAGCCTGTCAACAGCGGATCAATGAGGTTGAATGTTTGGATTTGTCCTGACTGGCTTTCAACCTTGAGGCGGGGACAGGGTCCACCTTCCTAACCCGAGAGTTTGCTGGCCTTCAGTGATTGATCTTACTGGTGAGTGGCTTTCGAAGATGAGGCGGCTTTCCGGGAACAGGGGTCGCCTTCCTGACTTGTGAGGTTACTGAAGTTGAGCGATTGACTCGCCAACTAGCGCCAGTCGAACATTTCTTAGAGGCACAACATCCAGCGCGCCATCTCGTCCAATACTCTCTCGTACACTTGCACTTGCGTAAGGCCCGAGCTCTTGGGCACTTTGAAAGAATGGTCGCCACCTTCGATTGCGAAAAGTGTTGCAGGCAAACGAAGCTGTTTGATGATCTGCCGAATCTCATCCGCAGCGCCCAACGAGTCGCGAGACCCTTGCACAAAGAGCATTGGCGCGCGAATGCTTTTCAAGTGCTCGGCGCGCAATTTCTCGGGGTTGCCAGGCGGGTGAAGAGGATAACCGAGAAATGCCAAGCCGGAAATACTCTCTGCCAACTTGTCGCCATTCTCTGTGGCTAATGCTGCGACTTGCGAGGCGATTCGCCCTCCCATCGACTTCCCGCCTATTATCAGCCTGTTGTTCTTCAGCTTCTTGTGATTGAGCGCTGCGGCAATCACTGCCTGGTAACAAGATTCGAGCTTGGCCTTCTGGTCTGGAACATGACGTCCTTGCTCCATGTAGACGAAGTTGAACGTCATTGCGTCAAACCCGCGCGCTGCTAAGCCATGCGCAAACTCACGCATGAAGCCACTCAACTGATTCGCACCGGCGCCGTGACCCAACAAGACAGTGATACCTGCGCGCTCTTTCTTTGCCGCCGGGTAAAGCAGAGCGGTGACGCCATCGCCTGCGCCAACGACAACTTTGAGTTTCTCAGGCTCGGTTTGCATTACTCAGAAACTGCGAGTGTGAATCAGGTCTTCGAACTCTAATCAAACATAGAACCTGGGCACCCGTTCACTGATGCCGCAAGTAACTTCATACGAAAGTGTGCCGGCAATCTTCGCGAGATCTTCGGCTGGGATCTTCAGTTCACCTTCGTGCCCTATCAGCGTGACCTTGTCACCTACTTCTGCTCTTGCAACATTCGTTACGTCAATTAATATGAAATCCATCGACACGCGACCCACGACCGGAGCATAAGTGCCACGGACAATTACGTGCGCGCGATTCGATAGCCCACGCATGTAGCCATCATCATAGCCGACTGGCAAAGTGGCAATCAGCGTCTTGCGCGAAGCCTCGAAGGTACAACCGTAGCCGATTGTTTCGCCTTGCGGCACCCATTTCAACAAAGTAATGCGCGAATACAGGGACAGCACGGGCGCAAGACCGGGTTTTTTCGTAGCGTGCGGCAGGATATCGCGCCACAAACCATACAAAGCGCCACCTGGCCGCACCATGTTCCCCCATCCTTCGCTGTTGCCCCAGACACCGGGGGAGTTTGCGAGATGAAGATGTGTGGGGCGGTAACCACGCTCTCGAAAGAATTTGACTGCCTCGTCAAAGCGCGTGATCTGATCCTGAGTTAATGGTTTGCACGATGGGTCGTCTGCCGCCGCGAAGTGAGTAAGCAAGCCATCAACTCGTATGTTCTCGAATTGCCGCAATCCGTCGACAAATTCGCCGACCTGATCGAAACGGATTCCCAGGCGACCCATCCCTGTGTCGATCTTGACATGAACATCCGCCACCACGCCCGCTGCGCGCGCAGCTTGGTTCAAAGTCTGGATCATATCCAGGCGATAAACCACTGGAGTGAGTTGGTGCTGAATACAGGCGCTGGCTTGAGTGTCCCAGAAACCACCGAGAGACAGAATAGGCTGCGCTATGCCTGACTCGCGTAACTCAATGCCTTCCTCAGGCAAAGCTACGCCAAACCAATCCGTACCCTCATGGGCGAGTCTGCGCGCGCAACCCACGGCACCATGCCCGTAGGCGTTGGCCTTCACGACTGACATGATCCGCCTTTCAGCACCAATCCTCTTCTTTATTACATTAAAGTTTGCACCAAGGTTTTCCAGATCGATCTCAGCCCAGGTAGGCCGTCCTGAGGTTTGGAATTGGTCTAACTTAGCAGAACTCATGCGTCAATCCGATCTCCGAGTCGTTTTATGTATGCAGATAATTCTCTTCGGCAATTTAATCACAGAGATGAGATGAACACGAAGGTAAAGGGCCCGCCATCTCGGGTAGCGGGTGGTCCTACCTGGCACTTTCACTTATGAGTAATTGCGCAGCGAGACCTACAAGCTAACAAGGATCATAAACTTTTTAGTTGCTCAAAACGAACGTTCGTGCTATATGACTTGGGCAGAAAGTTTGGAGTGTCTCTTGGTTACTACCCAAAAGCTAAAGGCAGCAACGAATACGGCGCGAGCAAGAGGCGAGCGCACCCGCCAGGCAATTCTGAAAACTGCCGTCGATATCGCCTCCGCCGAGGGTTTGGAGGGTCTAACTATTGGGCGACTGGCTGCCAAACTATCACTCAGTAAGAGTGGACTGTTTGCGCACTTCGGCTCGAAGGAAGATCTGCAACTGGCAACTGTTGACGCCGCCCGCGCTATCTTCATTCGCGAGGTTATTTGTCCCACCTTTGAAGCGGCGCGTGGCCTACCCTGTCTTTGGAAATTGTGCGACGTCTGGCTTGGCTACGTGCAGCGTGGGGTCTTTCGCGGCGGCTGCTTCTTCGCCGCTGCGGCGGCAGAGTTTGATAGCCGTCCTGGGCCCGTTCGCGACCGTGTTGCGGAAATTATGAAGGAATGGCTGGCGACGCTGCAGCGGGCCGTCATTGATGCGCAGCAGGCGCACCAATTGGCTACCGACATTGATGCTGCTCAGCTCGCTTTTGAGATCAATGCACTCGAAATGGGAGCGAACTGGGCTTTTCAGCTTCACGGTGATAAGCAGGCATTCAAACGGGCTCGAGACAGCATACTCGAACGCCTGCGTCGTGGTGCCACCGAGCTCGGCTCGACGTTGTTGCCGTCGCTCAAGAGAAACGCAAGAAGCGGTAGGGCCAGAAGATGAACTCAACAAAGGCAAACCAACTGTCGCCGGTCCTGTTCAAGAGAACAGCTTCCTGGAATGGAATCAGACTGGAACACTATCGCTTCCGCGCCGGTGAGTTGCCCGAACATCGGCATGCGGAACACCTGATAACGATTTCACTGAGCGGGAAATGCAACGGTGAGATACGCACGGAGAGTGGATTTCGCACTGGTAACGAAATCAAAGGTAGTGTCTGTGTAATTCCCTCGGGCCAACTCTATCGAGCCCGGATCGACGGCGAGTCAGAGCACCTGGCAATTTATGTGGAACCGACTCTTCTCTCACGTGCCGCCGCTGACTCGCGCTCGCCAACAAGTGTCGCGCTCATCGAAAAGTCTGCCCCGAGCGATTCAGTGATCAGCAATGTCGGAATGGCCCTACTGGCCGAGCTCGAGACACAAGGTCTAGGCGGACGTCTCTACGCAGAATCACTGGCGAACGTTCTGGCGATCCATTTGCTGAGGCATTACACAACTGCCGACCTTGGCGGGCCCCGAATCACGGGCGGACTGTCGGGGTATCGATTGCAATTGGTACTGGAGTTTATCGCCGACAATTATGGAACCGATTTGAGCATCGCGGACCTCGCGCACGTGGCCGGGATGAGTGCGTTCCATTTTGCGCGTGAGTTCAAAAGATCCACTGGTACAACGCCGCACCAATACTTGATCAAGTTCCGGATCGAACGCGCGAAGGCGTTGCTGGCCGAAAGCAAATTACCTCTCGTCGAGGTGGGCTTTCGCTCCGGTTTCAGCCATCAGAGTCACTTCACCCGGCTCTTCCACCGCGCTACTGGAACTACACCGCAATCCTATCGCCTCATCTTCCAACCTTGACCTTTTCCCGCAATAGCAAGATCAGTCAATCCGAGCAATAACAGGAAAGACGAAAACCATCTCCGTCCCTTAACGTGGTCTTCAACTTTGAACCAACACGGAAGTGAGGAAGATCGAAGTGAGACTGAAAAGACTATTGCTGTCCATGCTGCTGGCCTTGTCATTCGCATTGAGCGGCAGTATCGCCGCAGCTCAAACTATTCCGTTCGACTCGGGCGCGATTATCAAGCGCGGCAACGAGAAATACGCGCGAGCAGAGTATGAGGCAGCAATTGAGGAATACCGGAACATTCCTGGAGACGCAGGCAAGAACTACTCGGTGTCTCTCTACAACATAGGAGTCTGCTACTACGAACTCCAACGTACGGAAGTGGCCATCGATTATTACCGGAGAGCAGTTGCAGCTCGGCAAGATAATTACCCACAGGCTCAATATGCTATTGGCGTCGCGCTCGAGGATCTGGGCCGGCTCGCGGAGGCGAAGGAAGTCTACACTCGTGCGATAGATGCATCGCATAGCACGCATGCCGCGGCAACCTTCCGGCTGGGAATACTTGTGTCGAAGCAGAGAGACTACAAAGCGGCGGCAACTCTCTTCCAGGAAGCCATTGCTCGCTCAGGTGATCAACTCCCGTCGAGCCATAACAATCTCGGCGTGATGCTGGCGATGGTCGGACGATTTAAGGAGGCCGAAGGAGAATTTGAGTTAGCGTTGCGGCAATCGAAAGGGAAACTTGAGGAGGCCGAATATAATCTCAAACTGTGCCGGTCCGTGCTCGCTACTTCAGCAAGATCTCAACTGGCATCTTTGGAGATGAGTGAAACCCCCGCAGCACTGATTTGGAGATGAGTGAAACCCCCGCAGCACTGAGATAATCGGCTTTTACCGCCAGGGGTAAGATAGTTATAGATTGAGGAGCAAGAATCCCTCCGGCTCGGGTACGCTAATTTCCAACACTAAGCAACGCGCTATCTTGAAGTCCGATTTATTGCCGTGCCTGAATAGCCATAACGTAGTCGCACTTTTATCAACACTGGCTCGGTGGATCTTGCATTTGGCCTGTAGTAGAGCACCTGGGGAGCCGGCGACTGGGATGTGAGCGCTTTCGTCGGATCGGCGCCGGCGGCTTTCTCTTCTTTGCTCCACGTTTTCCCCGCGCCCTTTTCCAATTCCAGCAATCCGACTCGCGTGCCCCATTGTTTTTCCCAGGTTGCGACTAAGGTTTCTGCTAGTTGCTGCTCCTTGTCGGTAATTTGGATACCCTCGAGAGGCGCCGGCGTTACCAAAACGCTCAACACCTCAGCAACCTGATCAGGTCTGCTGCGCCTCAAGGTGAAGTAAGGCGGACTGTCCTCCTGTGCGGGAATCTCGATAAGTTTTCCAACTTTTACCTGGTTGTTACCATTGAGCGTACGAGTTGTGGGAAAAATCAAATGAGGCTCACCCAGTGAACCATCTGCATATTGTTCTCGGTCGATCACATAAAGATTTCCCGTGCGCGCAGCTTCGACACTGATTCGCAAACGATCTCCCTGCGCGAGTTTTGTGTCCGGCGAAATCCGTTCAGGGAGCCATTGGCCCGCTTCTCTTCCTTCGTGAACAATCAAACGCTCGCCTGAATCAGTAGGAGTTGAACGACGAAGTCGCCAGAGCGTGACCCCAACAACAGTGTCTCCGTCAACGCCAGTCGTGGGAATGTTAGGAGTTGCGATACGGTAAGCGCGTGCCCGGGTTCTCCTCTTTGTTTTGTTATTCGGCTTGCCCGAGTTAATAAAGGCCGTGTCCCACAAGCGACGTGTTGCCTCTTCCGGAGTCTGTGCGAGAGTGCCACTAACTACCCCGAGGAAACCAACAATGAAAACAAGCGCCACAACCGCGATTCCGTTAGAGCTTTTCCTGTTCTTCATAACAACTCCCTCTGGCCCCTAATCTTAGAAACAAAAAATTTAACCACGCTTCCGAGAGAAACCGGCGTTGAGTGTCGTGGGGACGATCAGGTCAAACGAGCGCAAGACTCGACTAAGATTCACCACCCTTGTATTCCTGGTGGGTGCTCATTGATTTGGTAAACCGATCGTTGAGTGCGACCCAAGATTGACCCGGTCGCTACCGCTCCTCGGTTCTGACGTTGAGTGCTGGCCGTCGGCAGTTCATCGGTCAACCTCCGCCGTCCGTAGCGATCTGACAATATTCATTCGCGCCCAAACGTAAGACCAAGGACCCAAGTCCAAAGACCAAACTGTACATCGCACACTCCGCCGCATTTCCTCTCACTTCCATTCGCCTTGTAGTACAAACGCCGCCCAAAAGTATGGCGACTGCCACTGTTTCTGTTGCCACATCTCAAGCTGAGCTGCGCGCAACGAGGCGGCCGGTGATTGTTTATCTTTCAGCATCTTTCGATAAAAACGTTGCATTAGTTCTGCCGTAGCTTTGTCGTTGACATTCCACAAACTCACCACAACCCGCCGAGCACCAGCGTACATAAAACCCCGCGTCAGCCCCACCAGACCTTCTCCCTTTATCTCCTTGCCCAACCCTGTCTGACACGCACTTAGCACAACCAGTTCCGCAGGCAGGTTGAGGTTGTAAATTTCGCGAGCTCTCAGGAATCCATCCTGCGGGTTGCCTTCCTCATCCACCAGCGAAAGCACAACTGCCGAGAGATCAGGTCGCTCGCTGTCCAGATATCCATGTGTGGCGAAGTGCACGTACCGGTACTTACTGAGCTCGCCACTGGTTGCTGTTGCCCGGTTGGCTTGGAAATCAATTGCTCTCAGATTTGCTCCTCGCGGGGCAACCGCAAGAATCTTATCCGCCTCCTGTCTGGTGAATTGCAGACGTCGAATCACCAGATTTCCCGAGTCGTCAGCGAGGTGCTCGATTATTCGAGTGCTGTCGGTCGCGTCAGGGTCGCCTTTAGGTGCAACAGTTTTTACGTTTTGCTTGAACCTGTCGTCATTAAGAGAAAACACCGGATCCGCGATGATGGCAACTGCATTTGGGGCGGGCTTGCGTCCCGCCAGTCCTGCACGTTGTATCGCAAGCGCAGATGCTGACGGCAAACTGATCACTTCGTGATCGACAATCAGAGGTTTGTCCGCGGTTCGTGCGGTTGTAAGCGGTTTGTTGGCACCCGTTCTTCGTTCTGGCACTGACAACTGACTACTGACCACTGACAACTGACTACTAACAACTGACGGGATTGGTAGTGCGGCAAACGGAATGTACTGCAGCGCGCCATCCGCCACGACGACTATGCGCTTGCTTCCCAGTTCAGAAGCGACTGGTCCCAACACCATCTGACTCAATTTTCTGGTAGCTTCCCGCAATTGTAAATCTGCTTGCGCGACTCGCTCTTGCCGTTGGCTGATAGCTTCGCCTGGCCTGAAGACACTGCGCGCAGTCAGTAACTCATAGACCGGGCGTGCAGTCTTTTCGATTTCATCACGCTTTGCGAGTTCATAGGTTGCCAGTGATTTTGGAGTAATGGCCCACACGTAGCTGCGCTCTGCGCCAAGCGAATACTCCAGAAATAGAGTATCTGCATCCAGCTGCTTTTGAATCTCTTTTAAGCCGAGCGGCCGCGGCTGGGTGAGGGCTGCATAGGCGGGGCTCGCTTTGCGGATCGCCGACTGCGTTTCCTGATATTGATCTTCCAGCTCGCCGAGTTCTTTGTTCAGGTCAGCAAGTCGTTGCTCGGCGCCCTTTTGACCAAGCAGTTGAATCTGGCGCTGTGCTTTTGTGTTAAGTAATTGACCGAGGTTGCGCTCCTTCTCCAGCAGCGTGGAATCGACGCCCTGTCTTATATCAACGCGTGCTTCAGTGACAAGGTCAAGTAGGCTGCGTGCGCGTGCTCTTTCGCTTGTTTGCAACGCTTCGGCATCGAGCCCCTGCGATGGATTCTGACTGTGCAGTTGCATCAAAAGGTCAATGTAGAATCCGTAAGCTTCCTGTTTTGAGGACAAATAGGAAGAGCGCAGTTGCTGGCCACTTACGTTGGCGCGTAGAGCCTCGGTCAAAGACAGAGCTGCCTCCATATCCTTGCGAGCGGCCGTGAGGTTGCCATTGTCGCGTTCGGCGCGGGCAAGTCCTTGCAGCATCTTTGCCTCGTTCTGCCGATCGCCGATGGTGCGGAAAAGCGTGAGCGCTTGACGGTGAAACTCTAGCGACTTTTGCGTCTCACCTAACTGCGTGTAAACGTGAGCGATGTTGCCCAGCGTGATAGCTTCGCTCCGCCGGCTTTCAGCGGCCCGTTGGCGCTCAAGCGCCTGTAGGTGATAACCCAGGGCCTTCGCTGGCTCACCCATCAAAGAATAGGCTACACCAATAAAATCGAGTGTTATGCCTTCCCCGCGACGATCTCCGACCGCCACCCTAAGCGGCAAAGCCTGATTGAAATAAACTAATGCTTCTTGCGGCCGACCCAGCAGGCTGTATGTAGAGCCGATGTTAGTAAGGGTGTCGGCTTCGCCAGCTTTATCGGCGATGGAACGACGTAAGGGAAGCGCTTGCTGCAGGTGATCGAGGGCCTTCTCAAATTCGCCCAGCGATGAATAAGCCAATCCTATGTTGTGTAGGGTGATTGCCTCCACGCGCTGGTTCCTGGTGACCCGAACCAACGGGATGACCTGCTGGTAATACTCAATTGCTTTCTGCCACTCGTTTAGATCGTTGTATGCCTTGCCGATGTTATTGAGGATTGACGCCTCTGTACTTTGGCTCTTACCCTCTCTTGCCAACGAAAGCGCACGGCCATAGTAATTCAATGCTCCGGTCAAATCGCCCAACACGTCAGACATCCCACCCAACAAATTGAGCGCCAAGCCTTCCCCAGCACGATCTCCAATTGAGCGAAAGAGAGTCATCGTTTGGCTGGCGTAATCCAGGGCAGTCTTAAACTCGCCCGATTCGGCATGCAGGACACCAATCAGATAGAGGGTCCAGGCCTGCCGGTACTGATCGCCAGATGTTTGAAAATACCGCAACGCCCCTTGGAATTTTTCAATGGCTGTTCGGCGAGCCGCCGACGTACGCTGGGGTCGCAACTTCAAGTAGCCCTCCGCGAACGCACCTTCGGCCGCCACCAGTTCCCTGTCGGGCGCCGCTGCTTCCCGCAAACTAACAACCGCTATTTTGTAATGCCCACTCGGTGCGGCCTTGTCAGGAGCACTCACCTCCAACCGATAGTCTGCTGTAGTCTGCGCAATTGCCGCGAGTTGCTCTGGCCCGTTTCTGCCATTCGGGCTATCCGTGACCGCGAGGACCTGGTTCTCCGGTCCAAGCAGTTTCACTGTGACATCAATCTCTTCCTGGTTTACTATGACTTTTAGAAATTGGCCTGCACTCAAGTGAATTCGGTAAGTGTCAGTTTCACCGCCATGCAATTCCCGCTCAAGGGGTTTACCCAGCTCCAAAGTGTTGACGTACCGCGGAACCGTTTGCGCCGCTACTGAGACTCCAACAAGCATCACCAAGCATAGAATCAAGCGGAGCCGGATGTTTGGTGTCATATCTTTTCTGATCAGTGCAGCCACGATGAACCTTCGCCGACAACTCTTTCACTTGATAGAACAATCAGGTGCCTCGCATTAGTACTGAGCAAGGCACCTGATCGCGTAAAGGCAAACGGGACAAACTAGATTTCATTTGCCTGCGGCAGCCGTTTGTTCCTCTGGCTGTTGGGCAGTTGCCGTCCAAACATCTTCCCCTGCCTCAAGATCATTATCATCTGCCGTTCCGTCATACCCATTCCCGGCGCCATTACCGTTGGCACTGATTTTGTAGGGTTTCGTAACTCCGGCGAAAGTGACTTTGAAATGAAGGTTTGCTCCACCGAGCGGTGTTATCGTGCCAGCACCCTGGGCGGTGCTGGTATAGCTTGTTGGGGCGTTGGTACTACTACCATCCATGACCATTGTGCCGTTAAGATCAGGAAGGAGAGAGCAACTAGTATTGTAGGTTGTCGACATATCGTCTCCTTAAGTGGTTTATGTTACACAAGCCGCATCACACGGTTTT
>Ga0070708_100002752_pt1 | contig 13649 bp, 17 predicted proteins | sample KBSK5503metaG_FD_65469 | JGI IMG/M metagenome (GOLD analysis project Ga0070708, IMG submission 65469) | Corn, switchgrass and miscanthus rhizosphere microbial communities from Kellogg Biological Station, Michigan, USA - KBS K5-50-3 metaG | ecosystem: Host-associated > Plants > Roots >...
GTGCGCCAGCCGCCGCGAATGTCGGTGCCGGACGCCATCGGAGCCAGTACCGCGCCCGGCGTCGGTCCCGCCGTGCGATCCTGAAAGTGATCGTAGTCGGTCATGGTGCGTGCGGCCTGTTCATAGAGCGCGGGCACCATCGCGTGCAGCACGTTCATCGCGCGTGCGGCGCCGCCGACGAAGATCTCGCGTCGCGGACGCTGCGCGGCGCGGACGATCGTTCTGGCGACTTCTTCGGGATCGTAGACGGGCCGGGGTGGCTTTATCGCGCGGCCCGTGTAATTGGCGCTGTGCTCGAAGAACGGCGTGTCGATGGTGGCGGGCATGATCGTCACGACGTCGACGCCGGTGCCGATCAGCTCCTCGCGCAGCGTCTCGCCGAACCCCACCACCGCGAATTTCGCCGCCGCGTAGGCGGTGTAGTAGGGCATCGCCATCTTGCCCAGCATCGAGGCGAGGTTGATGACGACTCCGTGCCCCTGCGCCGTGAAGTGCGGCAACACCGCCCGCGTGCCGTGGACGCAGCCGAAGAAATTCGTTTCGATGACGCCGCGGAAGACGTCCGGCGGCACGGCCTCGAAGCCGCCGAGCGCACCGACACCGGCGTTGTTCACCCAGACGTCGAGGCGACCGAAGCGGTCCAGCGCGCGCCGCGCCACCGCGCGCATCGACGTCTCGTCGCGCACGTCGGCCGGGACGGCCAGGGCCTCGGCGCCCAGGGAGCGGCACTGCTCGACCACGCTCTCGAGCGGAGGCTCTCGGCGCGCGCACACGACGATCGCGGCGCCCTCGCGCGCGAGGGCCAGCGCCGTCGCGCGGCCGATGCCGCTCGAGGCGCCCGTGACGACGACGATCGATTCGGACAGAGCTGGACGCATGACACACCTCCCGGGCGGGGGACGAGCAAGCGCGTTGCCAGTCACTCCTTGCGATGCGTGCCACGCGTGTCTATGCTGCCTCGATGCCCGCCGCGAAGCCCGCGACCACGCTCGTGATGCTGGTGCGCCACGGCGTGACGCCGACGACCGGGCGCTTGCTACCCGGCCGCCGCCGCGGCCTGCATCTCTCCGACGAGGGCCGCCGCCAGGCCGAGGCGCTGGCAACGCGGTTGGCCGCGCTGCCGAAGATCGCGGCGATCTATTCGTCACCGCTCGAACGGGCGCGGGAGACGGTGGCGCCGCTCGCGAAGGCTCGCGGGCTGGCCGTGCGCGTCGAGCGCGGTCTGCTGGAAGTCGACCCCGGCACGTGGACAGGGCTGTCGCTCAAGCGCGCCGCCCGACGGCCTGAGTGGGCTGTCGTCCAGCGGCACGCCAGCGCGTTCCGCTTTCCGGGCGGCGAATCGTTCGTGGAAATGCAGGCGCGCATGGCGAGCACCCTGAGCCGGCTCGTCGAGCGGCATCGCGGTCAGACGATCGTCGTCGCGTCGCACGCCGACCCGATCAAGACCTTGGTGGCTCACGCGCTCGGCACGCCGCTCGACCTCTTCCAGCGGATCGTCATCGCGCCGGCGTCGATCACGGCTATCGCCTATCGTTCCGAAGGCCTGAGCGTGCTGACGATGAACGCGATGGACGGCGACCTCGGGTCGCTGATCAACCGCTAGATGCCGCGATGACTCCATCGTCGCCGTCGTTCGACTTCGACGCTCCCGATCACTTCACCGCCGGCGCCGTCGGACCGCAGGGCGAGCGCGTCTTCTACATCCAGGGCCGCCAGAAGGGCGCGCTCGTCACGCTCAAGAGCGAGAAGGAGCAGGTGCGCGCGCTGGCGACCTACCTGGCGCAGATGCTCGACAAGCTGCCGACGGCGTCGGAGCCGGCGCCGCAGGGCCTCGACCTGGTGGAGCCCGTGGAGGCCGCGTGGCCCGTCGCCTCCTTGGGACTGGGCTGGGACGAGGAGCGCCAGCGCATTGTCGTCGTCGCGGAGTCCGTCGTGGAGGAGGAAGGCGAGGAGCCCGCCACGGCGCGCTTCGCCATCACGCGCGCGCAGGCGACGGCGTTCGTGGAGCGTGCGGAGACGCTCGTGAAGGCCGGGCGGCCGATCTGTCCAATATGCAGCCAGCCCAAAGACCCGGCCGGGCACGTGTGCCCGCGGAGCAACGGTCACGTCCACTGAAATCGCGGCCCTCCTCGCGAACGGGGAAGTCACGCTGAAGGGTCGGCTGCCGCGCAGCACGAACGCGACGTTCCTGGTCGAGGTCGGGCTCAACGGCGAGAGCGCGCTGGCCGTCTACAAGCCCGAGCGCGGCGAGCGACCGCTCTGGGATTTCCCGCCGGGGCTCTTCAAGCGTGAGCTGGCGGCGTATCACCTGTCGGAGGCGCTCGGCTGGGGATTGGTGCCGCTCACGATCCAGCGCGAGGGCCCGTACGGGGATGGCTCGCTGCAGGAGTTCGTGCACGCGGACTTCACCCAGCACTACTTCACCCTCTGCGAGGACCCGGCGAATCGCGACCGACTCGCGCGCATCTGCGTCTTCGATCTCATCGCCAACAACGCGGACCGCAAGAGCGGCCACTGCCTGCTCGGTCCCGACGGCCGCATCTGGGCGATCGACAACGGCCTCTGCTTCAACGTCGACCCCAAGCTGCGCACGGTGATCTGGGAGTTCGCCGGCGAGCCGTTGCCCGACGGCGTGCGCGACGATCTCCGGCGGCTCGTGAAGGCGGGGCCGCCGCCGTCATTGTCGACGCTGCTCGACGAGCGCGAGTGCGCGACGGTGCTCGCGCGCGCAAAGCGGCTGGCGCACGTGGGGCGGTTCCCGTCCGAAGGGGGAGGCGATCGCTACCCGTGGCCGGTCGTTTAAATGGGGGGCCCAGAAATGGCCCCCCATACCCCCCCAGCGCTCGGCGCGTCACGGGTTCCCCGGGACGCGCCTCGATACCCCGAAGCCCGATGGTATCCTGTCCCCCAACGGAGGACCGACCATGGCCGCTGAGACGTTCGATCGCAAGGCAGAGGACGTCGGCAACATCGTCTTCCTCGAGCACGTGAACTTCCGCGTGCCCGACCAGCAACTCGCGACGGCGTTCTACGTCACCGCGCTGGGATTCACGCGCGATCCGTACCTGATGGTCGGTCTCGACAACATGTGGATCAACCTCGGTCGCTCGCAGTTCCACCTGCCGACGGGCGCGCCAAACCAGTCGCGCGGGCGCGTGGGCTGCGTCGTCGCCGACTTCGACGCGCTGCCGGAGCGGCTGCAGGCGGCCGAGAAGTGGCTGGCCGGGACGAAGTACACGCACACGGTCGAGAAAAACCACGCCGACGTGACGTGCCCCTGGGGCAACCGGATCCGGCTGCACCGGGCCGGCGCGGACTTCGGCTTCATGACCCTCGGGATGCCGTACGTCGAGTTCCCTGTGCCCACCGGCCACGCCGACGGCATCGCGCGCTTCTATCGCGAGATCATCGGCGCTCCGGCGCGACTCGAGCAAGACCACGGCGCCACCACGGCGCGCGTGCAGGTGGGTCATGGCCAGTCGCTGCTCTTCCGCGAGACGAGCGACGAGATCCGCGCGTACGACGGCTATCACATCGCCGTCTACGTCACGGACTTCGGCGGCTCACACGCCAAGCTGAACGAGCGCGGCATCGTCAGCCAGGAGTCGAACCCGTACCAGTATCGCTTCCAGGAAATCGTCGATCCCGAGTCGGGCAAGCTCCTCTACGAGATCGAGCACGAGGTGCGCTCGTTCACGCATCCGATGTACGCGCGCCCGCTCGTGAACCGCAACCCGGCGCAGCGGCAGCCGACGTACCAGCCTGGCCAGGACGCCTTCTATCCGAGGTACTGACTAGCGCGCTTCAGCTCGATCTCGACGAAGACGAACTCGCCGGGATTGGGGTTGATGACGTCGTGCTCGACGCCGGCGTCGCGATAGTACGGCGCGCCCAACGTGAGCTGCGAGGTCGTCTCGCCGGTCGCGCTCCGGATGGCCAGCGGCCCGGTGCTCAGCGGCACCACGACATACGCGTACTCGTGGCGATGATGGCCCGTGTGGGCGCCGGGCCCGAAGCGCCATTCGGTGACCCGCACCCGCTCGTTGTCGATGCGCACCGTCGCGACCGCCTTTGCCATCGGCTCGGCCATGCGGCATCATAGCCCGCCGGCACTCCGAGCCGCAGGCCGTTCTAAATGATCTGAGGAGGACAGACAACATGGGCGAAATGATCAATCTGACCGCCGAGGAGGGACACAGGCTCGCCGCCTACAAGGCCGCGCCGACGGGGACCCCGCGTGGCGCGCTGGTCGTGATCCAGGAGATCTTCGGCGTCAACCATCACATCAAGAGCGTGACCGATCGCTTCGCCAAGGAAGGGTACCTGTCGATCGCGCCGGCGCTGTTCGATCGTGTCGAGCGTGGCTTCGAGACCGGCTACCAGCCGGCGGATATCGAGCGCGGCCGCGCCATGCGCGGCAAGCTGACGATCGAGGACGCCGTGAAGGACGTGCGCGCTGCCGTCAAGGAAGCGCAGAAGTCCGGCCTCAAGGTCGGCGTCGTCGGCTACTGCTTCGGCGGCACGATGGCGTGGCTCGCCGCCACGCGCATCGACGGCGTCGCCGCGGCGATCGCCTACTATGGAGGCGGCGTCGCCGATGCCGCGGCCGAGAAGCCGAAGTCCCCGGTGATCTTCCACTGGGGCGAGACCGACGCGTCGATACCCAAGGAGCACTGGGAGAAGGTCAAGCAGCACCATCCGAACCTGACTCAGCACGTCTATCCGGCCGGGCACGGCTTCCACTGTGACGAGCGCGCCTCGTACCACAAGCCGAGCGCGGATCAGGCCATGGAGAGGACGCTGCAGTTCCTCAAGCAGCACGTCGGGTAGCGCCGTGCGCGGCCTTCTCGCCTGGGGCGCGTACGTGCCGTACGCGCGGCTCGACCGCAAGGCCATCGCAGCCGCTCTCGGCGCCTCCGCCGGGGCCGGCACGCGCGCGGTCGCGTCGTACGACGAGGACTCGACGTCCCTGGGCGTGGAGGCCGCGCGCTGTGCGCTACGCCCCGCTTCCGTCACACCGGAAGCGGTCTACTTCGCCACGGCCGACCCGGCCTACCTCGACAAGACCAACGCGACGGCGATCCACGCCGCGCTCGACCTGCCGACGTCCGCCGCGGCGTACGACATGCTCGGGTCGGTGCGCTCGTCGGCGGGCGCCATGCGGGCAGCCCTCGACGCCCGAGGGCCGGCGCTGGCGGTTCTCGCCGACGTCCGCACCGGGCTCGCGGGCGGCGCAGACGAGCGCGAGGGCGGTGACGCCGCCGCCGCGTTTCTGTTCGGCGACGGAGAGGTCGTCGCGGAGCCGCTCGGCCACACCTCGCAGAGCGCGGAGTTTCTCGACCGGTGGCGCGTGCCGGGCGAGACGGCCTCGCGTCAGTGGGAGGAGCGCTTCGGCGAGCACGTCTACGTGCCGCTTGGCGAGGCCGCGCTGGCGGAGGCGCTCAAGCAGGCCGGCGTGACGGCGCCCGCCGTCGACGTTCTCATCGTCGCCGGACCGCACGCGCGCTCCAACAAGCGCGTTGCCGCCTCCGCCGGCGTCAAGAAGGAAGCCATCGCGGACGATCTGGCGTCGAGCGTCGGCAACGCCGGCGCGGCCCACGCCGGGCTCATGCTGGCCGCCGCGCTCGACGCGGCGCGCGCGGATCAGGTCATCGCGGCGGTTTCGCTCGCCGATGGCGCCGACGCCACGGTGTGGCGCACGACAGCGGCGGTCTCAGCGCGGCGTCCAGCCGCCGGCGTGGCCGCGCAGATCGCGAGCGCGGGACCGGTCTCGTACGCGACGTTCCTGACGTGGCGCGGCTTTCTGCGCCGCGAGCCGCCGCGACGCCCCGATCCGCAGCCACCGGAGGCGCCGGCCGCCGCGCGCGCCGAGGGATGGAAATACGGCTTCACCGGCAGCCGTTGTCAGGCGTGCGGCACGCGCCACGTGCCGCCGCAGCGCGTGTGCGTGAAATGCCACGCCGTCGACCGCATGAAGCCCGAGCGCCTCAGCGACGTGCCGGCGACCATCGCGACGTTCACCGTCGATCGGCTGGCATACTCGATGTCGCCGCCCGTCGTCGTGGCCGTGGTGGACTTCGAGGGCGGCGGTCGGTTCCAGTGCGAGATGACCGACGTGGATCCCAAAGCCGTGAAGATCGGCGACCGCGTCGAGATGACCTTCCGCCGGCTCTACACGGCGAACGGGATTCACAACTACTTTTGGAAGGCGCGACCGATCCGCAGTGCGAGTTGAGCGATGACGGCGCGAGACGAGCGCTGAAATGACCGAAGGAGGCAAGGGCTGATGGCCAGCAACGGGATTCGTGATCGCGTGGCGATCGTCGGCATGGGCTGCACGTCGTTCGGCGAGCGCTGGGACAAGAGCACGAGCGATCTCCTCGTCGACGCGACGACGGAGGCGACGGCCTCGGCCGGCGTCGATCTCAAGGACGTGGACGCGTTCTGGCTCGGCACGCTGTTCTCCGGGCAGAGCGGCCTGACGCTGTCGCGGCCGCTGAAGATCGACTACAAGCCCGTCAGCCGCCTCGAGAACTTCTGCGCGACCGGCTCCGAGGCCTTTCGCAACGCGTGCTACGCCGTCGCCTCCGGCGCCTATGACATCGCGATGGCCATCGGCGTCGAGAAGCTGAAGGACTCCGGGTTCTCGGGACTGCCGAGCACGCGCTCGATCGGCGACGGCACCGCGGCCGGCATGACGGCGCCCGCGATGTTCAGCCTCCTGGCCCCCGCTTACGCGAAGAAGTACGGCGTGAGCGACGAGCAGCTGAAGGAGGTCATGACCCGAATCGCGTGGAAGAACCACAAGAACGGGGCGCTGAACCCGCGCGCCCAGTTCCGCAAGGAAGTGCCGAAGGACACGATCGCGTGCTCGCCGCTCGTGGCGGGCGCGCTCGGCATCTTCGACTGCTCCGGCGTCAGCGACGGCTCGGCGGCGGCCATCATCGTCCGCGCGGAGGATGCGCATCGCTACACGGACCGGCCGCTCTACGTGAAGGCGCTGTCGTTCGTGGCCGGGCCGGCGGCCGGTCCCATCGATCCCGACTACGACTACACCACGTTCAACGAGGTCGTCGCCTCCGCCGCCGACGCCTACGCGCAGGCCGGGATCAAGGATCCGCGCCAGGAGCTGGCCATGGCGGAGGTGCACGACTGCTTCACGCCGACGGAGCTGGTCCTGATGGAGGATCTCGGCTTCGCGGCGCGCGGCACGGGCTGGAAGGAAGTGCTCGCCGGCACCTTCGATCTCGAAGGCGAGCTGGCCGTGAACCCGGACGGCGGGCTCAAGTCGTTCGGCCACCCGATCGGCGCCTCGGGACTGCGCATGCTGTTCGAGTGCTGGCTGCAGCTGCGCGGCGAGGCGGGCAAGCGGCAGATCCCCAGCGTCGCGCGGGGGCGGAAGCTCGCGCTCACCCACAACCTCGGCGGCGCGCCCGGCGAATGCGTCTCGTTCGTGAGCGTGGTCGGCTCGGAAAGGTCCTGAGAATGCCCAAGATCGTCTTCGCCCCCAAGTTCCCAAAGCCGCTCGTGGACGTGATGATGGAGATGAAGCCGGCCGGCTTCGACCTCACGGTCATCGACACCGCGGGGCCGGCGTTCCTGGCCGCCGCCAAGGACGCCGAGTACTTCATGGGCTTCGCGCGCAATCCGCTGGGGCCCGACTTCTATGCCGCCGCGCCCAAGATGAAGCTCGTGCAGCTCATCAGCGCCGGCTACAACACCGTCGACCTCGAGGCGGCGCGGCGGGCACGCGTGCCCGTGGCCAACAACGGCGGCGCCAACTCCGTGGCCGTCGCCGAGCACGCGGTCATGCTGATTCTCGCCACCCTCAAGAAGCTGCACTGGCAGCACAACAATGTCGCGGCAGGCAGGTGGCGCGTCGGCGACTTCGCGGAGACGCGGCTGTATGAGCTCGAGGGCAAGACGGTCGGGATCGTGGGCCTGGGGAACATCGGCAAGAAGGTCGCGCGCCGCCTGCGCGGCTTCGACTGCCGCATCGTCTACTACGACATCATCCGGCTGCCCGAGCACGAGGAGGACGCGCTCGGCCTGCGCTACGTGCTCCTCGACGAGCTGCTGGCGACGGCCGACGTGGTGACGCTGCACACGCCCCTCACCTCGGTCACGCAGAGCATGATCTCCGACCGGCAGCTCGAGCTGATGAAGCCGACGGCCATTCTCGTGAACACGTGCCGCGGCCCCGTGGTGGACGAGCGCGCGCTGCACAAGGCGCTCATCACCAAGCGCATCGCCGGCGCCGGCCTCGACGTGATGGTCGACGAGCCGCCGTCCAAGGACAACCCGCTGCTCAACGTCGAGACCTGCACGATCACGCCGCACACGGCGGGCCCCACCTGGGAGAACTGGCCGAAGGCATTCCGCAACGCCTTCGACAACATCCTGCGCGTGCACGCCGGCCGCCCGCCGCTCTGGGTCGTCCCGGAGCTCCGGGATATGGTCAAGGCGTGAGTCACGACGCGCCGTCGTCGCTCGACGCGATCATCGCGGCGTACAAGGCCACCCTCGATCAGTCGCTCATTCGCCGGAGTCTCCAGCGGACGATCGAAGAGCGTCTGGAGACGCTCATGCAGCTCCAGGAGTTCGCGGAAGAGCTGCGACGTGCGGGGCGCGCCGTCCGGGTGGGATGACCGATTTCAAAGCGCTTCTCCGAGCGCTGGCGGACGGCGGCGTCGAATTCATCCTCGTTGGTGGTGTCGCGGCGACGGTCCACGGCTCGAGCCGACTGACCGTCGATGTCGACGCCGTCTATCGGAGGACACGGGAGAACATCGACAGGCTCGTGCTCGCGCTCACGTCCTACCGTCCGTATCTGCGCGGCGCGCCGCCCGGATTGCCGTTCCGCTGGGATGCCGCGACCATCAAGGGTGGGCTCAACTTCACGCTGACGACCGACGTCGGTGACGTGGATCTGCTCGGTGAGATCACGGGTGGCGGCGGCTACGACAGCCTCGTCCCAGCGACGGTGAGCATTAGAGTGTTCGGCGTCGAATGCCGCTGCCTGACGCTGGACAAGCTGATCGAGGTCAAGCGAGCAGCCGGCCGGCCGAAGGACTTCGAGGCGATCGCCGAGCTGGAAGCGATCCGGGAAGAGCGAAAGGACCGGCGCTAGCCTCCGCCCACCGGGGCGGCGCCCACCAGCGTGCGCGCCAGCTCGATCTCGCCGAAGTGCGTGAAGCCGTGGGTGATGCCGACCAGCGCGAGCACGCGCGCCACCGGCATCTCGCCGACGAACTTGAGCGCGACCTTGCGGTCCAGGTCAGCCGCCGACAGCGACGGCACGTAGGCCTCGGTGCTGGCCCACACCTTCTTCATGTACTCGGCGAAGAGCGACACGTCCTTGATGCGGAGCGCCTGCGCTTCGGCCGTCGACATGCCGGTGCCCTGCGCGGCGGGGTGCAGGCCGAGCCGCTCGGGATAGCCGCCCTCGACCCAGACCGTGGGCCGCCGATTCTGCAGCACGAAGCGTACGACGTTGTCCTCCGTGCGCGCGTAGTGCCAGAGATTCCACGCGATCGTGTTGGCCTTGGCATGTCCGGCCGGCACCATGTGCAGCTGATCGCTCGTGAGGCCGTCGAGGCTCTTGTCCAACGCGTCGTGCAAACGCCTGAGATCGGTGCTCAGCGACTCCAGCAGCGTCATGGGTATCTCCTCTCGCGATCAGAGGACCTGCGTCGCGCGCTCGGCGCCGCGGCGGACGAGGCGCAATCGCCCGTCCTCCACGTCGAGCACGGTGACGGAGCAGTTGTCGGGTGCGAAGCCCACCACACGGTCGTCGCCTTCGGCGAAGCCGACGGCGGCGTTGATGGCGACGAAGTGAGTCACGACGACCGTGCGCCGTGGAAGTGCCAGGAGCGTGTCGACGACGTGTTGCCGCCACACCCTGAGCCCCTCGGGCTGCGCCGACCACACGCCGGCCATCACGCCCCGCAGCCACGCGCCGCGAGCCGCCGGATCCTCCATCGGCGACGGAATCTCACCGACGGCGGGCTCGATACGCGCGGTGAATCGCCAGCGCTGCGCCAGCGGCATCGCGGTTTCTCGCGTGCGTCGCAGCGGGCTGGTCAGGATCGGCAGCGGGCCGAGTGGCGCCAGCCGCTCCGCCATCGCCTCGGCCTGCGCGACGCCGGTCGCGTCGAGGCCGGGATCGGGCGCCTCGGAAAATGCCGCGGCCGCCTTGCCGTGACGAACCAGATAGAGCCTGACCACCGCCCAAGGATGGCATAAACTCCGCGCATGGCGAGGACGATCGTCGATTTGTCGATGCCGCTCGAGAACGACGTGCAGTCCGATCCGCCCGGCTACGGCCCCACGATCGAATATCTTCGTCATCGCGAGACCGCGAAGGACGTCACCACGTTCTTTCCCGGGCTCAGCGAAGAACAGCTGCCCGACGGCGAGGGGTGGGCCATCGAGTGGGTCCGGCTGATGACCCACAACGGCACGCATCTGGACGCGCCCTATCACTTCGCCTCCACGATGAACCGCGGTGAGCGCGCGATCACGATCGACGAGGTGCCGCTCGAGTGGTGTTTTCAGCCCGGCGTGAAGCTCGATTTCCGGGCGCTCCCCGACGGCTACGTCGTCACCGCGCGCGACGTGGAGGCCGAGCTGAAGCGGATCGGGCACACGCTGCGCGCCCTCGAGATCGTCGTCGTCAACACGCGCGCCGGATCGGCGTACGGCCGGCCGGACTACGTCGCGGCAGGCGCCGGCATGGGGCGCGAGGCGACGCTCTATCTGCTCGAGCGCGGCGTTCGCGTGACCGGCACCGATGCCTGGTCCTGGGATGCGCCGTTCGTGCACACCAAGGAGAAGTTCACGCAGACCGGCGATGCCTCGCTGATCTGGGAGGGCCACAAGGCGGGACGCGAGATCGGCTACTGCCACCTCGAGAAGCTGCACAATCTGGAAGCGCTGCCGCCCCACGGCTTCACGCTCGCGTGCTTTCCGGTCAAGATCCGCGGCGCCTCCGCCGGCTGGACGCGCGCCGTCGCGATCCTGTAGTGCGAGCCGCAGAACGTCGTGGGGCCGCAGTGCGAAGCCGCAGCCGAAGGCGAGGCGAGCCTGTGATAGCTCCCCCACCGTTCGAGGCGAGCATATAAGAGGAACGGAGTCATGCTCTTCATGGTGATCGAGACGTTTCGCAATCAGGACGGCAAGGCGATCTATCGTCGCCTGCGCGACCGTGGCCGCCAGATGCCCGACGGCCTGAGCTTCGTGAGCAGCTGGGTGCAGGCGGACATGGGCCGCTGCTTTCAGCTGATGGAGTGCGACGACGTGACGCTGCTTCAGCGATGGATCGTGCAGTGGTCGGATCTGATGGAGTTCGAGATCGTGCCGGTCGTCGCCGGCAAGGACACGGGCGCCGCGCTGGCGCCGCTGCTCTAGCGGACGAGCCGACCGAGCAGTCGGCGCAGCTTCGGCGTCCGCTTCAGCGCTCGCCCCAGACGCGGCACGTCGGCCGCGTCGAGGATCAGCGGCGAGCGCTGGAAGCGACCCTTCAAATCGTAGTGACAGAGGCGGATCTCGTACGACCCCGCCGCCTGCCCGCGGGTGAACTTCAGCAGCTGCACCGTCGGCCGATGATACTGTGTCTCGATCTGCGCCTCTTCTTCGATCACGCCGCTGCCCCAGTGCAGGGAGAACGTCTTCGCCTTGCCCATGACGGCCGCCTCCACATCGGTTAGTATTGCAGTCCCCCCCAAATAACAACGCTCGGAGGTACGACATGGTGAACCACCACAGGATCTTCGCGCCCGTCCTCGGTCTGGTTCTGGTCTTCTCTGCGACCGCGGCCTCCGCCCACGACGACGAGACCAAAATCCGCGGCGAAAAGCTCGGCCGCGTCGTGTTCAAGACGTCCTGCTCGCCCGAGGCGCAGAAGCAGTTCGAGCGCGCCCTCGCCATGCAGCACTCGTTCTTCTTCCCGGAGACGGTCAAGGCGTTCACCGCGATCCCCGAGACGGATCCGAGCTGCGCGATCGCGTACTGGGGCATCGCCATCAGCCAGCGTCCGAACCCGCTCGTCCCGCCCTTCCCCGCCGAGGCGCTGAAGAAAGGCCTGGAGGCGATCGACAAGGGCGAGTCCATCGGCGCCAAGACCCAGCGCGAGCGTGATTGGCTCGTCGCGTTGAAGGCGTTCTACAAGGATTACGAGACCGTCGATCAGGACACGCGCACGAAGAACTACGAGAAGGCCATGGAGGCGCTCGTCAAGAAGTATCCCGACGACGTCGAAGCCAAGATCTTCTACGCGCTGGCACTGAACGAGACGTTCGACCACAAGAACATGGACCCGTTGCTGAAGGCGATCGCGATCCTGGAGCCGCTCGACAAGAAGTATCCGGACCATCCGGGCGTGACGCACTATTTGATCCACAGCTATGACTTCGCGCCGATCGCGAACCGCGGTGTGCCCGCGGCCAACAAGTACGCGAAGATCGCGCCGGCGGCACCGCACGCCCAGCACATGCCCTCGCATATCTACTCGATGGTCGGCATGTGGGAGCAATCGATCGTCTCCAATCAGCGCGCCATCGCCGTCTCCACCGAATACGCCAGCCGTGTCAAGCTCGATGGCGTGCTGGCCGGCGTCCCGCACGGCTACGATTTCATGATGTATGCACACCTGCAGCTCGGGCAGGATGCCAAGGCAAAAGCGCTCCTCGAGCCGGTGGCGGCGATCACCAAGACGATCGGTCCGCGCATTGCGGCCGCGACGGCGCAAAATGCGGTGCCGGCCCGCTACGCGCTGGAGCGTCAGGACTGGCAGGCGGCGGCCGAGCTCAAGCCCGCCGGCACCGGCATGCCGGCGGCCGAGGCGATCACGCACTTCGCTCGGGCGATGGGCGCGGCCCGCAGCGGCGCCCCCGCTGCGGCGCAGACCGACATCGACACGCTGAAAGACCTGCGCGGCCAGCTCGAGAAAGCCAACCAGGGCTACTGGGCGGGCCAGGTCGAGATCCAGGTCCTCGCCGCGCAGGCGTGGGCGGAGCTGGCGGGGGGTAATCGCGAGCAAGCGCTGAAGCTCATGCGCGCCGCCGCCGATCTGGAGGACGCGAGCGAGAAGCACGTGGCCATGGAGAACCGCCTCTACCCGATGCGCGAGCTGCTGGCCGACATGCTGATGGCGCAGAATCAGCCGAAGGCGGCGCTGACCGAGTACGAAGCGTCGCTCAAGAACACGCCGATGCGGCTGCGCGGGTTCTACGGCGCCGCCAAGGCGGCCGATGCGGTCGGCGACACGAAGAAGGCCCGCGAATACTTCGACAAGCTCGCGCGCCTCACGCGCAATGCCGACAGCGATCGGCCCGAGCTGCAGGAAGCCCGCAAGCGCGTCGCCAGCAAGTGATCGCTCGCGGTTGTCGTCGGGCGATCGTCACCGCCGTGCTGCTCGGGCTCGTGCCCGCGCTGCTCGTGCTGCCGGCGGCGATCGCCGACCCCGTGGTCGAGGACAAGGCCGCCGCCCTGGATCCCGACTTCGCGACGGGCCGGGCGGCGATCGAGGCCAAGGACTGGCAGGGCGCTATCCGCGCCCTGTCGTCCGCGGCGCTGCGGGACACGCGCAACGCCGACATCCAGAACTACCTCGGCTACGCCTATCGGCACACCGGTCAGATGGACCTGGC
>Ga0070708_100002753_pt1 | contig 13649 bp, 15 predicted proteins | sample KBSK5503metaG_FD_65469 | JGI IMG/M metagenome (GOLD analysis project Ga0070708, IMG submission 65469) | Corn, switchgrass and miscanthus rhizosphere microbial communities from Kellogg Biological Station, Michigan, USA - KBS K5-50-3 metaG | ecosystem: Host-associated > Plants > Roots >...
GGTGACGATGATCGATGCCATTCCCGGCCCGGACCACTTTGGCTACACGGTGGTCATCCCCGGCTTCGGCTTCCTCCGCGACGTTTTCCCCAACCCGGCGATCGTGCACTGGGAGCTAGGCCAGGTCGGCGGGGAAGGGGATAACCAGTTCGCGACCTCCAGGGACATTCCCGGGGTGAGGATCCCGCTGCACGGCTTCGCCGGCACCATCGGCGTCGCGCTCGGGCTGCCCGAGATCGAGACCGCCTTCCTGCGGGAGGACCAACTCCTAAGGGCGGGTGGGTTCGTTCTGCCTCCGCAGCCGCAGGATGCCGTGCCCGCCGGCCTGTGCGGCCCGTCGGGGAGCGCGCGCGATCGCTGCCTGCGCACCATTCCGCCCCGGGAGAACGGCGGCAACACCGACATCAAGCAGATGGTGAAGGGGACCACGCTCCTCTTCCCGTGCTTTGTGGACGGCTGCCTGTTGTCGATGGGAGACGTGCACTTCGCGCAGGGCGACGGCGAAGTCTCCGGGACGGCCATCGAGATGAACGCCATCGTGACCGTCAGGGTGGAGGTGCGCAGGGGGCTCGCCGCGTTCGGCAGCTGGCCGAAGTTCGAGAGCAGCAGGGCCGGCGTGCTCAAGGACCTCGAACCGAACCACTTCATCGCGACCATCGGCGTGCCCGTGAAGCCCGTGGGCGTTGTGATCGCGGAGGAGACATGGATCGACGGTGTGCGGCTGGGTCCGCTGACCAACCAGTCGGAGGACGTCACGCTCGCGGCGCGCGACGCGCTGCTCAAGATGATCGACCTGCTCACCGGCCCGGAGTCGCCTTCGTCCGCGCGGCTCACGCCAGCGCAGGCCTACATCCTGTGCAGCGTCGCCTGCGACCTGAAGATCAGCAACCTGGTCGACGTGCCGAACTTCGTCGTCTCCAACTTCCTGCAGCTCGATATCTTCCGGCCTAGGGGGCAGGGCGATGGGGAGTAGCAGGCTCGCGCGCGCATTGCTGCTGGGAGCGGCCGGAGCGCTGCTCCTCGGCCACTCCCCGTACCGGCAGTGGTACGTTTTCCGGGCGAAGCACCTCGTCGTTGTGACGAGCGACGGGCTTCCGGGCGCGTTCGCCTTGGCGGAGGCGGTGGCTGGTGCCATCGCGGCGCGCTTGCCCGAAACCAAGGCGCTGCCGGCCACCGCCCGCGCGTCCGCCGAAGTCGTGCGGCTCCTGCGCAGCCGGCAGCTGCACGTGGGCCTCATCCCCCCTGCGGACGCGCTGGAGGCCCTTCAGGGAAAGGGAAGGTTCTCGGACGACGCGCCGGTCCGGCTGCGCGCACTGGCGTCGTTCGGGAGCTACCTGCTCGTCGTGCTCGACGAGTATCCGCGTGATAAGGCCTTTCGCATCGTCCGGACGGTGGCGGAGTATCCCGGCAGCTGGCCGCTGCCACAGAAGCCGGTGCTGCGCGGCCAGGCACCGATTCCGTTCCATCCCGGCGCGCTGGACTACTACGAGGGGCGGCCGGCTCCGTCGGAAGGCTGACTGGGCATGGTCGCAAAAGCGCTGTGCGCCGGCTCGCTAGTGCTGGGCCTCGCCCTCGCCGCGAGCGGTCACGTGCTCCTCGACCCCGACGTGGCGGAAGGGCTGATCGCCGAGATCGCCCGGTTCTCGAAAGAGTCGCGCAAAGGCCCCGAGGCGGACGAGGCGCTTTACCGCCTCGGCGTGACGGTCGAAGCTCTCGTCGGGTTGATGAACCAGGACGCCGCGGCGCATGGCCAGAGCGACTTCCTGGCGCAGCTCGTCGTGAAGCGGCTGGAGGCGAACCAGGTCGTGGTCCGCGTGCGGGACGGCCGATTCGAGTACGACCTGGCGGCCTTCCGCGAATACCTGCGGCGGGCACCGAGTGGACCGCACGCAGCGACCGCCCGGTTCCGGCTCATCGCGCAAGCGTTTCATCGGAGCACGGGCGACGATCCGTTGCAAACGGACGGCGCCGACGTCCGCGAGCTGCGCAGCGCCATCGAGGAGGAGGAGCGCTTCCTGCGCGACTACCCGGCCGATGCCAGGGCGAAGGAGGTGCAGTTCTTCCTGGCGGTTGATTACTGCAGGCTCCAGGCATTCATGACCGAGCCCGTGCGCCGATACCTGAACCGCTGCCGCGCGGGCCTGCAAGACATCATGGCGCGCCGCCCGGGCACCATGGAAGCGAGGGCGGCAGAGGCTCTGCTCGAGCGGCTCGCGCCGTGATCCGTGCGCCCCGCCGCGCTTGGGGCTCGGCTTGTTTGTATTGCAGGGCGGCGTTGACCCGCCCCCCGCGAGCCCCGGACTCGCTACTGACCGTCGTCTCCTGATTCGGTCCGGCAGATCTTCCAGATCACGCCGGTGCGGGGGATCTGGAGGAGCGGACCATTACCGGCGCCCACGAACCTTGAGTCCGGGTCAGACTGGCCAAAGTCCCGCACGGCGCCGTAATCGACGACGTAGCCGCAGCCGTCGGGACCGAACTTGACGTTCGTTGGGCGATTGAATCCGCGAATCGCAACCGGGTGAGCCACGAACGCCTGCTCAAATGTGGTGTTGCGGGCGAATCGCTGGATCTTGAGGGTGAGCGGCTTCTCAGGCGGGCTGAAGTTGATCAGCTTGACCTCGTGCCCGACCTCCGGCGTCCCGTTCGCTGCGGAGAACCCAAAGTCCCCCTCGAGGCTTGCCAGCGCAGCCCCGCTCTGAACGGGCCCCCTGACGAACGAATTGGGCACGAAGTCGATCCCGGTGAACGAAGAGTCCGCCGCGTCAATGGCGAGCGGCGACGTGATCTCCTGCGGTGGAAACGCCAGGACGTCCCGGACCGGGCGAGCCTCGCTCAGAATCCTGGCCAGGCTCGCCGGCGTGCACAGGCTCGGCGGGTTCGTGGGGTCCGGGACACAGAGGTCGTCGCCGGGCCCGCCGACCGGGTTGAAGACCGCCTGGCTCGACGGCAGGAAGCCGAACCGGTCCGGCCACCCGTGGTAATCCGGGCTGCCATCAGGGTTCTGCTTGGCCAGTTCCAGTCGCTCCGGGGAGTGATTGGTCGGCCGCGCACCCCGTTCGTCTTCGCCGTCCGTGCCCGCCAACAGCCCGCCGTTCAGGGCATGTTCGTCGGGCGCGAACCGAATGGCGTACGGGTTCCGGTACCCCCACGAGAACGGCTCGATTGTCTCCTCGGGATGGCTCGCGTCAAGCCTCGCTCTCAAGATGGCACCGTCACAGACCCCCGGGTGGAGCGCACTTTCGAACGCCCTCACGGTCGCTCCGGGCCGTTGCACACCGAAGGGGGAGTACCCACTGGTTCTCACCCCACCCCCGGAATCAAACAAGTTCTGGCTCAGGACGATGTCCTGACAGGGGATATCTTGCTGGTTTGCGCCGTTTCCGTTGTCACGACCAACCACGCCACTATTGGTCGTCGACCCCTGCGACCAGTAGATGTGATTGCCTTTGAACGCAAGCTGCTCTGTCGGATGATCGCCGGTCGGAAGGCCGGTGATGAACGGGGTGACCTGCCCGGTGTTCGGGTTCACGATCACGATCCGTGAGCTATTGTTGAACCCCGTCGTGCGAAGGGACTGGTTTGAGTCCGTCGCGAAGAGCCGCCCGCCCTCGAAGCCTCTCTCGAACGCGATGTCAATCGCCGGGCCGTGCGCCTGGAGACCTCCACCGCCAGCCGTTGGCTTGGCGAGAGTACGGATCCGCTGTCCGCCTTCGCTGAACACCAGGATGTCGGGCGTGAATGGGTTGGTCGGCGAGAACTCGCCCCCGACCACTGAACTCGTCTCGTCGTTGCACCGACTCGGCAGGCCGTGCCCGGACTCCAGCACGTACACTTCGAAGCGCTCCGAATCGCCACGGAACGCGATCCCCGTGGGGAAGTTCAGGCCCGTGGCGAAGACCGACACTCTGAAGCCCGGCGGCACAACGATGTCTTGGCCCTGATCCGGATTGAACGACACGGTGTTATTCGTACAGATCGGGTTCGCCACTGTCGCCGGGTCCGCAAAGGCCGGCGGCGTCAGAAACAGCGCAAGTGCAAACACGAAACTGATGGCGCGTGGCATACTAGATCGCATAGGACATCCCTCCTCGCCGCTGGACCCCGAGATCGGCCTGCGGCTCAGCACAACCCCGGCGGCGCTTCCGATGGGAAGCACCGCGATGCGAAAAGTTGGTGGCGGGATTCCGCTAGCGCGGGACGAGACCAGAAGCCTCTCGCGATCGGAGCGATACGCCACGTGAATTTGCGTGTCAAGGGCGGGTGCGGCTCGGTCCTTTACACGACTGGGCAGCGCAGCCGGCCCCGGGGTGCACCGCAGCGATGCAGAAAATGAAAAACCCATTCACTGACAGCATGTTGCTCATAAATCCCCTTGTTGAGCGCCTGGCGCCCTGGCTAGCGGCCGTGCCTCGCTAGCGTACCGCTTTATCGCTACCCGGTAGATTCACGCACCGTTTGCCTGCAATACGGCTAAAATGAATGCACCCGGGTCCCCGGAAGCGATGCGGATCGCGCTGCTCACCCGGATGTGCGGCAGCTCACTGCACTCGCAGAGCTTGTACACCGGTCGCGGTGCTGACGCTCAGGCTGGCTGCTACCTCCCGGACACTGATCAGATGGTCCGCGCCTTCCGCGATGCTGCGCAAAAAAGTCGGGGACAAGGAGGGGACAAACTTCTTGCGAAACTCTCCATTTCGCTGCAAAGGGTTGGACTGGGCAGGGTGCTCACTTCCGAGGGAAAACGAAGGATTAGGAACCGCTGCGACCGGCTGGACACTCTCGGGAATGAACTCATAACCGATTGGTCCCAGGTTCGAATCCTGGAGGGCCCATTGAGTTTTCGCCGGTGCTGGCGGGCGTTCCATTCCTCGGACTCCGGGCTTTCGAGCTTCCGAGCCAGGTGCGGGGACAACGGGGGGACAAACGGACCCAAATTCGCAACCCGCTCGAGGAGGGCCGTGCCGACCACGGACCACTGGAGGGTACGTCGCTTTTTATGACGTATAACGCTCAAACTTCCTAATTGTCGAATGGCTGGTTAGGGCGTAGACGAACTGCTGTGCAGAGCCGAATGGCCGACTCCTCACAACAGAAACCAAAGTCATTAAGGACGCCAAAATGTACGCTCAAAATGTGCACATGCAGCTAAGACCCAATAGTACTGCGCAGTTTACCCAGACGCTTGAAAAGGAAGTCATTCCATTGCTTCGAAAGCAACAGGGCTTCCAGGACGAAATCGCGCTCGTCGTCCCAGGCGGAACTGAAGCCTTCGCAATCAGTTTCTGGGAATCGAAGGAAAGAGCGGAAGCGTATAGCCGCACAGGCTATCCAGAAGCGCTGAAGGCCCTAGCAAAAGTGGTTGAGGGAACTCCTGAGCTTCAGAACTATGAGGTTTCCAACTCAACCATTCAACAGATCACGGTTCGCGCGTAGCAGCCCGAGGCTGATTGGTTCGTTAGGGGTGGCTACACTTCAAGCTGGGTCGGCGTCAGCGCATCTGACGCGGGTCGCTTGGGCGCGTTGCGTGCCAGGTGCCTTAAGAGCACCAAACGCCAGGCGACGGGAGCCAGGATCGCGAGAGCATTCAAGAGGCTGTGCGCGCTCTCGAGCTGGCGCTTCTCATATTGGCAGTCCGTCTTGAGGGCCTTGAAGTACTTCTCAATCGTCCAGCGCCCCACGCCGCTGGGCCATCGTCCAGTCTTTGCGACAGGATTTTGGCAAAGGACAACGCAGCGAGGGGCCTGACAGTACCAGCACACCCAGTCGGTTTCTCGGCCGCAAAGCGTGCCCCGTCCCGGTTCTTGCTCCTTGGTATGAAGACAGAGCAAGGAGCGCGCCCCTACGGCCACTTGTCGAACATGGCTCTTGCAACCTTGAGCAAAGCGTCGATGGTCGCCAATGTTTCGACGTGCGGCGTGCGCTCCCCGCGCTCGATCATCGAAACAAACGAAACGCTGATACCGGCTTGCTCAGCGAGCTCTTCCTGAGTGAAATGAGAGCGCCTCGCGTAGAACGCGGATGCGTTGACCTAGTTGCGAGCGCATCGTGGAAGCCCCTCCTGCAACAGCGCTTTGTAGTGCCGGGGCCGAGGACACGCAAGACTCCAGCCCGGAGGTCCGCATCTCCCAGGTCGTCGCGACGGCCAGGAGATATCGATGAGCAGCGCCAGCATCTGCTTGCGTGTGGGCCGCGGCGAATGCGTACGTGGAAAAACCGTCCCCCCGAAGCGGCGCGGGCGTCGCGCGCGCAATGTTGCGACCTTTGAGAGCAGCATTACTCACAACCCGGGGCAACCGTCCAAAGAACCGCACGCACTGCCGTACGGTTTGGGGTCAACCTTTACCGCCGTGAAAACCATGGCTTTGTAAGTGCCGACGCTTAAAGTCCGCTTTCGCCTCGGACTAACGAGACCCGACGGGCCGCTCCTCAGTGGGGGTCTGGGCGGACACACGCAGCGGAACGAAATCGTCCCGGCGATTGAGCGCGCACGCCCACCTTCGGAGGCCTGAACGATCCATTTTTCAATCCCCAGGGGACGCAGCGAAGATCGCCTGCGTCGCGCTTGTGGAGAAGCTCTTGAAGAAGTAGCCGGCATGCCGTTCCGGCATGGATCTGTCGGCGGCGCGACGAATGGGGTAAAATTGATGCCGATTCTGCAGCCCTATGCCGAGAGTCGCGCCCGCCAATGAATCACGCTCCTGCCTGGTCGTCGGACCGGGCAGCGCGATGGATTCGATTCGCTCGGCGCTTTCCGGTCCCGGTCTCGGGCTGGTGGAGGCGGCCACCGAGAAGGCGGCGCTGGCGGCGCTCGACCGTTTCCCGTTCGTGGCAGTCTTTGTCGATCGCCAGCTCGGCACGATCCCCGTCTCGAGCATCATCGCGTCCGCCGGGCACCGCACGCCTGGAATCCCCGTGCTCGTCGTCGGCGCAGGCGCGAGCGTGCAGGACGCTGTCGACGCGATGCAAAAGGGCGCGGCCGACTACTTGGTCGCGCCGCTTGCGCCCGTCGCGGTGCTGGACCGGCTGCAGCGCGTGCTCAAGCACAGCGGCCCGGCCGCGCCGACGGGCCCTTTCGTTGGCCTGGTCGGCAGCTCGACGGCGCTGCGCCGCGTGTACGAGGCCATCTGGAAGATATCGCGCTACAAGACGAACGTCCTCCTCCTCGGCGAGAGCGGCACCGGCAAAGAGCTGATCGCCCGCGCGCTCCATGCGCGCGGTCCCCGTCGCCAGCACCTGTTCGTACCGCTGAACTGCGCCACGCTCGGCCGCGAGATCATCGAGAACGAGCTCTTCGGCCACGAGCGTGGTGCGTTCACCGGCGCGAGCGAGCTCAAGCGCGGTCTGTTCGAGCTCGCCGACGGCGGGACACTGTTTCTCGACGAGATCAGCGCGATGGACCCTTCCACGCAGGCCAAGCTCCTACGCGCGCTCGAGCGCGGGGAGTTCCGCCGCGTCGGGGGCACGGCGAAGGTGAAGGTCGATCTGAGCGTTATCGCCGCGACGAACCGCCGGCTCGAGGACGCTATAGCCGCGGGCAAGTTCCGGGAGGACCTCTACTACCGGCTCAAGGTGGTCACGCTCGTGGTGCCTCCGCTCCGAGAGCGCAAAGAGGACATCCCGGAACTCATCCACGCGTTCATCGCGGACTTCAACCGACGCAACGACGGCAAGATCCGCGGCATTGCGACGCCCGCGCTCAAGCGGCTGATGGAGTACGACTGGCCGGGCAACGTGCGCGAGCTGAAGAACGCGGTGGAGAGCGCAGCCGTGCTGGCGTCGGAGGAGACGATCGACTCCGAGGCGTTCGCCGACGCGCTCCCGCCCCGGCGGAGGACGGCGCTGTCGCACGCTCGATCCCGCCCGACCGGCGCCGCTGATCCCGATGGGGTGCGGGTGCAGTTCGGCGCGTCGCTGGCGGCGGTCGAGGAGCAACTGATCCTCGCCTATCTCGTTCGTTATGGCACGAGGGCAAGGGCCGCGAAGGCGCTCGGCATCGGCTTGAGGACGCTCTACAGCAAGCTGCGCGAGCACGGCCATTCCCGCTAGCGAGGTGCTGAAACGGCATAATTGGTCCGCGCCGACGTCGCCTGGGAGCCGACTGGCGCGTCGCTAAGACCATGTTCCGACGGTCCGCGGCGCGCAATGCGTTCTGGCACGCTTCGTGAAGCCGGCAGTTGTTGCGGCAGGAGGAAGCCATGGAACGTGCGCTGGTTGCGAGGTCGGCTTGGTTGGCTAGGAGCCGCGCGGTGGACCTGGTGGCGTTCGGAGGCGATGGCGGGGTGAAGTGCATCCTGGTGGGCGTGGATGGGTCGAGGGAGTCCGTCGTCGCCGCGAAGTACGCCGCGGACTTAGCTCGGGCCACGGGGGCCAGGGTGATCCTGGCCTGCGCCGTGTTCGCCCCGGACCCGCTGGGTGATCCCGAGTTGGTGGCGCGAACTTCGCTCTGGGAGAGGGAGGAGCACGAGCGCGGCGAGCACCTGATCCGACAGGTCGCCGCTGACGTGGCGCGGCGCGGAGTCGCCTGCGAGACGCTCGTGCTCGGCGGGCCTGCGGCAGCGACCCTGGTGGGCCTCGCCAGGGGCTGCGACGCGGATCTGGTAGTCGTCGGCCACCGTGAACGCAGCGCCCTGGCGCGCATGTTCACTGGCAGCGTGGCGGATCGGCTGGTGGGCATCTGCCCCAAGCCGGTGCTGGTCGTCCGGGGCAGCGTGGCAGATCGGCCGGTGGAGATCTGCCCCAAGCCAGTGCGGGTTGTCCGCTGAGCAGCGCTATGTGCCCGACCGAGGCGTTGCTCCGCATCCGCCGCTACGATGCCAGCTACTCGGAGCGCGCAGCGCTGGCCGATGCAACGCGCGTGGTGCTGCGGCCGCTCCGGCCGGGAGATGCGGGCCGCCTCGCCGCGGCTTTCGCGCGCCTCTCGCAGCGCACGCGTGCGCTGCGCTTTCTTTGCGGCAAGTCCGAGCTGTCGCACGACGAGCTGCACAAGCTGAGCGACGTCGATGGCGAGATGCACTTCGCGATCGTGGCCTGCCTTGAGAACGCGCCCGAGGAGATGATCGGAATAGTTCGGTTCCTGCGCTTTGAACAGAACCCCGCCCGAGCGGAGGTCGCGGCCACGGTCGTGGACGGGTTCCAAGGCCGGGGCCTGGGGAGGTTGTTGCTCCGTCGCCTCACTGAGGCGGCCCGCGAGCGGGGCGTGCGCACCTTCCACTGCGAGGTGGCCGACACGAATTCGCGTGTGCTCGGCCTCGTGCACGAGGCCGGACTGTGGCCCGAGCGCGGCGAAGATGACGTCGTGGCCATAGAAGTTCCCCTCCCTGTCGTGCCCTGAGCGGAAGCCGGCTTCGAGTTAGCGAACTCGCCCTCTGCGCCACCGCACCCGATCCCCTTCTCGAGCTGAGATTACGTTGCAAGGACAGCTGCTGAGGTTTCGTTGGCCAAACTCGATCCGACGTAGTCAGCCGTCGGGTGAGTCGAAGTGCACGCAATCGATGGCCCTCCTGGATGTGACGGGCGATGTATCTCGCAGTGCGATCCAACAGTCGCTTTCCGGGCTTCGAATCTAAGACTTTACGGGTTTGATTCCCTTTTCGCGCGCGGCGTCAACGAAAGCGCTTAGGCTTTTGGCGAGAAGCTCGCCCGCTACTGTGAGCGCGGTCGCGGCTTCAATCCGTATTCTCTGGTCAACACCTGCCAGATCGAGCAGGCTAAGAAGGTTTCGATAAATTTCTAGGTCCGCAACAAGTTTCGTTTGTGCTTCTTCAAAGCGGATAGACATAACACGCTCGCCTCCACGCGGGACCTCAGCGCCTATCGGGGCGTATTGTCAATCTTGACGCCCTTTAGGCCTTGCCAGGTTCGCTCTTTCCGATCAGCCGCTCGATGATTGGGAGCAGTTCGTCCAGTCCAAAAGGTTTGCTGAGGAACGCCTTTACCCCGACCATGCGGGTTGGGAGCGCGACGCGTTTGGGGCTGGCGCTCATCACGACCACGGGCAGGGATTGAAACTCAGGCAGGGCGTGCACTCCCGGACCATTTCCAGGCCGTCGGCAACCGGCATCATGAAGTCGGTGAGCACCATGTCCGGGTGCTCCTTCACCAATTGCGCGAGACCATCCTTGCCGTTCGCCGCCGACACGACGTGATAGCCCTCTTCCTCGAGAAGCTGGCTCAGGTGTAGACGATCGTTCAAAAGCGCGGGATGTGGATCACGGCGATCGCGGGACTTGACGTGATCCAGAGTCATTTCAACTTGAATAGCGGACAGCCCCTTTCTGTAGCGTGCGTGAGTTGCATGATTGCAGTGCGGCAGATGCAATACAATCCTATTTCCCTCCGAGCGGGACACCGATCCGCAGTTCGCCGACGCAGCGTAGTAACCGGAAGGGGCGCCGGGAGCTGGCAACTTGCTCATCATCGGCCCCGCACCCGGCCCCGCGCTGTTTCCAAAAAAAAGCCGCGCCTGCCGCGGTGCAAACGCCGCGCTTTCAGAAGATCGCTTCCAACAGGGTCAACCGCAGCGCGACTAAAGGATCCTGAGCATGGTGGGCGCAGCGGGATTGGGCCGACGCGGGTTGCGGCTACGGGATTCAGTGAAAGCCGGCTTCGTTGACCATCTCGAAAAGCTTGTGATTGTCGCTGTAGTCGACCTGAACACCGACGAGCACTGGGCCGGACAAATCGAATGCCCGCTTCAGTACCGGAGTGATCTCCTCCGGCGTGCGGATCATCATGCCCCTGGCTCCAAACGCCTCCGCGTACTTGACTAGATCCACGGGTCCAAAATCGGTCCCCGACGCTCGCCCGTACTTGAGCTTCTCCTGCGCAGCCACCATGTTGTAGGTGCCGTCGATCCAGACCATGTGGACGATGTTCGCCTTGAGCCGAACCGCCGTCTCCAACTCCATTGCCGAAAACAAAAATCCACCATCTCCGGAGATTGACAGCACTTTGTCGGAAGGTCGCACAATCGAGGCGGCGATCGCCCAAGGAAGCGCGACTCCCAACGTCTGCTGCCCGTTGGTGATAAGGATCTGCCGTGCCTTGAAACTGTAGAGATGGCGCGCGATCCAGAGGTGAAAGGAGCCCATGTCCAGACACAGGGTTAGGTCTGTGCTGAGGAGCTGCTGCAGCTCGAGAACCAGTCGCAGCGGGTGGATCGGCAAGCCCCCACGCAGGGCAGAGTCGCGGCTGAGTTGAGTCCGCTCGGCGGCAATGGCCTGAAGGATGCTCGACGACAGCGCGGACCGCCGATTGCGCTTAAGTTGCGGGGCCAATGCGTTGAGTGTCTGGGCGATATCCCCGGTCAGTTCGACGAAGGGGCGATAGGAATTGTCAAGGTCGGCCGGCAGAACGTCGACGTGAATCAGTTTGCGTGGATTCGTTCGGTTCCATTCGGAGGGCGGGTATTCGACTGGATCGTAGCCGATGGTGATGACCAGATCGGCGGAATCCAGCAGCCGATCGGCGGGCTGGTTCGCAAGCTGTCCGACCCTCCCGCCAAAATTCTCGAAGAGATGGGCACCGATAGCCCCTGCCGCCTGGAAAGTACCGACCACGGGCAGATGATTGCGCTCGATGAAATCCTGAACCGCGGCGGCGTTGGCTGGCTTGCTGGCCAGCAGCCCCAGAAGCACAACCGGATTTTCTGCCGCGCTGATCAGCCGCGCCGCCTCGATGATCGCGCCGCTATCCGCCGGGCCCGGGCCGGAGAAGGCGGGCGCTGGAAGGAGCCCGTGGGCAACCGGTGCTGCCATGATGTCCTTCGGCAAGTTGACGTAGGCGGCTCCCGGGCGACCGTACTCGGCTGCCCGAAACGCGTTCGCCATTACCTCGCCGATCGCATCCGAAGCCGCGACCGTCGCGCTGAACTTCGTGACCGGCTTGCAGATGTTGACGGCGTCCATGGTTTGATGGATTTGCTTCAGCGTCTCTGTTGTTGCGACCGCGCCACCCAGCGCGACGATCGGGTCGCCCTCGGAATTTGCGGTGGCTAAGCCGGTCACCAGGTTGGAGACGCCTGGCCCCGAAGTTGCGATCGCCACGCCTGCCTTTCCTGTCATGCGTCCGATGCCACCGGCAATGAAGGCGGCGTTTTGCTCGTGTCGGCACACGACGGTCTGGATTGTGGAGTCGACGAGAGCGTTGAACACAGCGTCGATCTTGGCACCTGGAATGCCAAAGACATGCTTGACGCCCCTGGCTTCCAGGGTGCGGACCACGAGCTGGGCTCCGTTCTGCTGATGCTGCGCTTGGTTTGTTGCCATGATTCTCCTAGTGAGCCTTCTCGGCATAAGCGAGTTCGGCTGCTACGTTCTTGCTGAGGTCGGCCTTCAGGAAGGACTCCGTCTCCGGGAGCGCCAGATGAAAGTCCGTCAACGCTTCCAACCTCAAGCGCAGCCGTCCGGCCGCACAGTCCAGAAGGTGGCCACCGTGCTGGCGGTCCTCGGACAGGAAATGAAAATGGTATCCGGGAACGCTGAAGGCGCTCGAAAAGCCCGGCGACCAGATCCCCACCAAAGTGCCGACCACGTCAGTGAAATGAAATTCGCTTTGTGATTTCGCCGCCTCGACGAGGCGCGCACCTTCTCTCGGCTTGTTGACCGCTCGGGTACGGACATGGGTGAAGCGTCCGTCCAGCTGGAGGGCGTAGAAGATATTGCCGGACGCCCGCTTGGCATCGCAGCGTGCCTCGAGATCACTGAAGCTCCCGATGGCTTGGATCTCGAGATCGACTTCGGGTGCGAAGCGGGTGATGACCGCAAATGGGACCGCGGAATCGAGCAGCGCTTTCAAGACTCGTCCAGTACCTTGGACCTGATAAACTTGTCCGTCGAGCAACACCATCTCCCCATCGAGGTTGGCGAATGTGCCGAGGCCGAAATCGCCATGATTCAGGAGGGCCTGCACGCTGACCACGCCGGAATTGATGCCCGCTACGAGTGCTCCCGAAGTCGATATCTGGAAAAGAGTATGGAGTGGTGTTCCGAGATATTCCGCCAGGGCCGCGATGATGACGGAAGATGGGCTTCCCTTCGTCCGTGCCACCTCGCTGTCCAGCGCGATTTTCACGGACGACGGAATGTCTACACTGATCTCTGGCATGGATTTACTTGAGTCCCCTTGGTGGGAAAGGCGAAATAATGGACGAATGGAGTCGGCTTAGGAGGGGATGTTTGGAACAAGGATCAACTTCTTGTTCACAAACTCTTCAAGGCCAAGGTTGGAAAGTTCCTTCCCGTAACCGGAGCGCTTGATTCCGCCGAAGGGCAGATCCGGAGCGCTGACATCGGGATAGTTGATGAAGACCATGCCTGTCTCAATGTGGCTCGCGACTCGCTTGCCTCTCTCGATAGGGTAGTGCAGGAGATCGACGATCGGCCTCTGCCTCAACGGGGACAGGTCGGTTACCGGCTCTTTCAACGTTACAAGTGCCTCAGCAAGCCGTTGCCCGCCCACTGTAAGGGAGCCAGCAAACTTTGATCCCCGTGCGAGGGTGGGGCCTGCCTTTCCTGTCGCGGCATAATATCTTGTCTGGAACACTTGGCCGAGACGCTTCGGATAGCCCTGAGTCCAACCGCGAGCTATTGCCGCATCGTTCTCGACAAAGATACAGGGGCAATAGGAGACCGGCTTATCCTCGTATA
>Ga0070708_100002754_pt1 | contig 13648 bp, 8 predicted proteins | sample KBSK5503metaG_FD_65469 | JGI IMG/M metagenome (GOLD analysis project Ga0070708, IMG submission 65469) | Corn, switchgrass and miscanthus rhizosphere microbial communities from Kellogg Biological Station, Michigan, USA - KBS K5-50-3 metaG | ecosystem: Host-associated > Plants > Roots >...
TAAACGTAGATGCGGACATTCTGGGCGAACAGACGCGCGAGGGCCTCCAGGCGTCTGCCTTCCAGATTCTCGTAAGCGTCTTCAGACGCTCGAATCATCAGGGAAAGGCCCACGACGAAACGCACAGGCGCCTTCGTATATAGTGCTCGGCATTTTCCTGGCCGTGCTGGTATACGTTTTTCTCGCGGCCAGGACCCAGAGGCATTACTCTTCCTCCGCAAAGCGCACCTTTGCATCAGAAGTAAGGCTTTCGCTGTCCTCTCAGCGCCGGTGTGTCTGCACAGGGCTTCTACAGGCCGAGCATTGAATTTTTGTAGACGCCGATTTAGGAAGTACAACGGTTGGTGTGGGTGTGCGGACCGGAGCACTTTGCGAGGGGGTCAGGAGGCGGTTTGAAAAAGCGGGTTGCCGAGTCAGACCCTCGCCATGTGAGACCCGTTTCTGTTCCACCTACTGCCGCAGTGCGGGCAAGGAATCTCGCCTTCTTCGTAATCGACGAAAGCAGTATCTTTGAACTTGTCTTCTTGCAGGCATGGCAGAAGAATTCGTAGTGGGCATAGAAGCCTGTTTAAGGGGCGGGTTCAACATGGGCCAGGTCGCGAATTCTGCGCGGTTGGGTCGCGGATTTTGCGCGGTGCGTGGTTGTGAACTTGGCTTGGGAAGGCGGAGATTGGGCGTTTGGGCTGTGCTGGATGCATGGCTAGGTGCGCGGTCTTCTGGACGCCTTCCTAACTAAGACTCTCTATCTCCGACAAGAGAGCCGAGCTTCTGCGTTGACTTGCCTGAGGCCGCGCCTTTAAGATGGCCGCCCGAGGGTGGATTCCCTCGCCTTTTGCTTGGCCGGACTATCTCGCATTACCGCATCGTCGAGAAGCTGGGCGGCGGTGGCATGGGTGTCGTTTACAAAGCCGAAGACACCCAACTCGGGCGCTTTGTCGCCCTAAAGTTCCTGCCCGACGACATCGCCCGAGACTCACAGGCCCTCGAACGTTTTCGACGCGAAGCCCGCGCCGCTTCTGCCCTGAATCATCCCAACATCTGCACGATTTACGAGATCGGCACGCACGAAGCCCAGTCCTTCATCGCCATGGAGTTTCTGGAGGGGGCAACGCTGAAGCACCGCATCACCCTCCGTCCCCTAGAAATGGACACTCTCCTCAGTCTTGGCATTGAGATTGCGGAGGCGCTAGATGCAGCGCACGCGAAGGGTATCGTCCACCGCGACATTAAGCCTGCCAACATCTTCGTGACGGAACGCGGACACGCCAAGATTCTCGACTTTGGCTTGGCGAAAGTTACGCTAGTGGGCAGCAGAATGATGGGATTGGCAGGCGTGACGGTTGAAGCGACCGCCGGCGTGAGCCTGGAGCATCTGACTAGTCCCGGTGCGACCCTGGGCACGGTGGCCTACATGTCTCCTGAGCAGGCGAAAGGGAAGGAACTGGATGCGCGCACCGACTTGTTCTCCTTCGGAGCAGTGCTTTACGAGATGGCGACGGGCACTTTGCCGTTCCGAGGCGATACATCGGCGCTTGTCTTCCAAGCGATTTTGGATCGCGCGCCAGTTCCTCCTATCAGACTCAATCCCGACCTTCCGCCCAAGCTCGAAGACACCATCAACAAGGCGCTAGAAAAGGACCGCGATCTGCGCTATCAGAGTGCGGCCGAAATGCGGGCCGATCTCAAGCGCCTGCAGCGCGACCTGCAACCGTCCTCGCGGCAGTTGGTCGCGGAGGCGAACTCCGGTTTGGCAGCAGCGCCAGCCATGGAGAGCGTCAAACCGGCCCCCTTGGCAGCCACGAACCGCATGCGGCTCCGCCTCATTAGCGGTGCTGTCCTGCTGGCACTGGTTGCGATTACACTTGCCGGTTTCGTTGTTAGGGAGCGAGCCGCTACGCGACCGGTGCCCACTTTTCGGGAACTGACTTTCCACCGAGGCGCCCTGCTAAGGGCTCGGTTTGCACCGGATCCGCGCTCGGCCATCTACAGCGCCTCCTGGGAAGGCAATCCTCAGGCGGCATTTATCAGTTCCCCAAATTCGACCGAATCCCGTGATCTAGGACTTTCGGCAACCCAAGTCCTGGCGGTTTCGCCCGAGGGGCAAATGGCGGTGTTGCGTCGCTTTCGCATCAGTGACAATCGCTTTACGAGTATCGGCACGGTGGCTCAGCTTTCCATCGGCGCAGATGCTCCTCGCGACCTCCTGGACAACGTCGAGGAGGCCGACTGGGCCCCGGATGGCAACACGCTGGCCGTTGTCCACGTCGTCGGCGGCAAGAGTCGTATAGAGTACCCGATCGGAAAGGTACTGTATGAAACCGCTGGCTGGATCAGCCACCTGCGCTTCTCTCCCAAAGGTGATCGCCTGGCGTTCATCGATCACCCCCTCGTGGGCGATGACGGAGGAACGGTTAGCGTGGTCGATCTCAGCGGCAAGAAGTCTGACTTGACGCAGCGCTGGGCCAGTGCGTTCGGTTTGGCGTGGTCGCCTTTCGGGGACGAGGTCTGGTTCACCGCCACCGACACGGGATTCAGCCGCTCCCTGCGCGGCGTCAGTTTATCCGGCAAGCTCCGCGAATTGCTAAGCGCTCCCGGGACACTCACTCTGCATGACGCCGCTACTGGCGGCCGCGCGCTGATTTCGCGTGATGCGATGCGCGCTGGCGCGATCGGGCTTGCGCCAGGCGAAAACAAAGAACGCGATCTGAGCTGGCAGGACTGGACCGTACCCTTCGACGTCTCCGCTGACGGAAAGCTCCTCCTGTTCACCGAGGCGGGCGAGGCGGGTGGCGGAGACTATGCCGTGTTCACGCGGGATACGAGTGGGGCGTCCGCGATCCGTTTGGGCCAGGGATCGTCACGCGCTCTTTCGCCCGATGGTAAGTGGGCGCTGGTGTTGCGGCAGAACATGTCGCCTCCAGACTTCGTACTACTCCCCACCGGCGTGGGGCAGCCGCGCGCCCTTCCCACCGGGAACATCGTTCCCAACCATGGTCAGTTCTTCGCCGATTCCAAACGCCTGCTGTTCGACGGCCACGAACCCGGTCACGCCACGCGGGTGTACGTGATGGATCTGGATGGTGGGCAGCCTCGCCCCATAACCCCCGAGGGCTTTGGTTTGAGGCCGGAGCCGGGTTCTCTTTCACCCGACGGCAAACGTGTAGCCAGCGTAACCAGCGACGGTATTGCGCTTGTTGCCGTTGACGGGGGTGAACCGCAATTGTTGCGCGGTTCGCAACCAGGCGAGACGCCCCTGCGCTGGACCGGCGACGGGCAAGCATTGTTAGTCGGACGCCGTGGCGAGATCACATGTCAGGTTTCGCGCCTGGACCTCCAAACCGGCACCAGGACGACATGGAAAATGTTCAGCCCATCCGACGTCGCCGGTGTGGTTACGGTCGCATGTCCTCTTATTTCCGCCGATGAAAAGCACTACGTCTTTGGCTATAGACGTAACCTATCCGATTTGTTTCTTGTGGATCACCTGAAGTAAACAAAATGGCGGAGTGTTCCGAGGCCCCTCGCCTACATCCTAATGGTATGGTCCGCCGCTGGAACGCCTGACAGGAGGAGGCGATTCTGCGGCACGTGGGTATCCTCTGTCTCGGTGGGAGAGAGCGGGCAGAATTCGGACCGATGCCCACGTGGTTTGGTTGCGAGAACGGGTTTGCGCGCACGCCGGCGCCCGGCTGGGTGATTCACTATCCAAGTTTCAGCTCGTAGCTCCGGAGAGTGAGGGCACGGTTGAACCCAGACTTAGAGCATCCGAAACCAGAGCTGTTAACATTAAATTGAAGTTCGCTTGGGCTTTCTGAAAACTTCGGTTTTTATCGCGATCCCGCGGAATAGATGTAGCCGTTGTGCGTCCGTCCGTAGACTCACCATTGTCGCTACTCCAGAAGGAGCGGACATCGAAATCGGAGGCCCGTGCGCCTACCGAGGTATGATCTCGGTCAACGCCCAATCAATTCGATCCGTTTCTTCACGAATCACCCGTATCGCTTGCTGATTGCTCGGATATGGCACGGGTGTGATTGCTTCGACCGCGTGACGGATCTTGTAGTTGCGATCCCGAATCAAGTTGATTCTCGCGGAGGTCTTCATTCGGTATTGGTAAATCCTTCTAGCCAGCTTCGTAGTCATCCGGGCGAACGCTAGCCCGAACAACATTTCGATTGGCAGACGATCGGTTGCTCCATCGAAATCGAAGAACGCGAATCGATACACAGCTTCGCCCAAACCAAGTGAAGCGAATATAACCCCCATCCCAATCAATCCCAGCGTCAAGCGGTCATTGGGTCGAAGTTCCACGGCCGATTGCTGGCTAGAGTTTTGCGCGAATGCCATTGCGCCCCCAATGGGATTTGTGATGGTTCGAAGCCTTTCTATTTTATAACCGTTGGTTTTGTGAACAATTTATTGGCCGGAATTTCCATTTTGGAATCCGAGCAGGCGACACCGCTCTCTCCCATCCTGTTCCAAAGTGACTTCTTCGCCACGACCTTCGGCTATCCCGCGGGCGCAGCATTACGATGCAGGTCCTACCCTTTGCTGAATCGAGCCGGATACCCCATTGTTATGATTTCGGGGCAGGTGCGGCCTTTGGCATTGGTTTGGGCTTCTTCGCATGCCCAGCCTTGGCGAGAGCTTGATCCGGCGGGATTTCGTTGCCGCCTTCATCTACGTAGTGGATGTCGAACTTGTCGTCGGCGATGATGAAGTAGGAGCAGGCCATCGGACAAGAAAACGCGTGCGCGTGCTTCGAAGGCAAGTAGGCATAGGCTCCCGTTGTCAGGCGTTTTGCTGCTTCGCCCTTCACCTCGAGACGGGCGCTGCCGGTTGCAATCAGGAGCTGCTCGTTTGGCGTATGCCAGTGCGAAGGTATTGTGCATGCGCCAGTGGACTTAACCAGAATCGTGGATGCGCCCTGGTTCGGATCGCCGTGCAGGACCGCACCCTTCGCACACTCGGGAATGTTAGGAAACGGGGCGAACTTCTGTTCAGCCGGCGTAACAATACGGTGTTCTGATGCGGCTGGCTGGCTCTGCGAAACTGCCAACGTGGAAAACACAAGCAGAGCTGTTGTCCATGCAATGCGCCTCATGAATGAGCCTCCTTCTCGAAATCTCGGCGCAAAAGTATAGCTCGAATTCGTGGCGGTCGGGGATTCCACAATTCCTTCATCGCTTTCGCAACGCCGCCTCCACTCAAAGGAACTGCCCTGTCCATGAAAACAATGAGGTTTCATAGACGGGGAACTTCTCTCCTCGGTTAGGATTGTTGTCTGTCAGACGGACCTCGCCTAATCTCCGGCCAGCACTAGGGCGAGAGCGAAGAGGGTGTGTAAAGCCGATGTCGCTTATAAAGACGCTCGCAGTCATAGTTCTTTGCATTAACAAGAGCTCAGCGCAGAACAGCCTCAATCTGCTGGCCATCGACTCCTATCTCAACCCTTACGTCCGGAGCGGGAACTTTGCAGGGGACGTCCTGGTGGAAAGGAACGGAAGGGTCACTTTCGAGAGGGCTTACGGGTTTGCCAACCGCGAGAAGAGGGTTCGGAATACCAGCACGACTCGTTTTCACATCGCCTCTATTTCGATGCAATTCACGGCCACTGCAGTTCTCCGGCTCGTCGATAAGGTATCGATCAGCCTTAGCACACACGTAAGCGAATTGGTCTCAGGGATTGCAGGCGGAGACAAAATCACGATTCGCGATCTGCTGATGGAACGCTCTGGATTGCCGGACATCAATGATCTACCCGGCTATGCCGACGTTCTGAAACATCACCAGACACCCGCCAGCCTGATCGCCAAGATCAAAGGTCGTCCGCTTCTGTTTGAGCCAGGATCGAAGTTCCTCCACGAAGAGCATTCTGCTTACAATCTCCTCGCCTTGATCGTGGAGACGAAAACCGGTCTTCCTTTTGCCGCGGCGATGGAGAAGCTGGTTTTCCGACCGGCTGGCCTGTCGAGATCGTCCATTGACAATGATGCAACTCCGTTCACGACGGATGTAGCCAAAGGCTATCAGCCAGATGGGGCGTATGGGTTGAAGGCGGCAGCGCCAATTCACTGGTCAGCGAAGACGGGCAATGCCTCTGTCGTTACCACCACTCGCGACGCGGCGCAGTGGGTGCGCGCAGTATTCGGAGATCGCCTGTTGAAAGAGGCATCTCGGAGAGCAATTCTCGATACCTCCGAAAGGGTGGGCTACGGCTGGTTCCGGAGCGCGAACACGCGCTTTCACGAAACGATTTATTACATGAATGGAAGAGCGCCTGGGTTTGCATCGTTCGTGCTCTACATACCGCGTGAGCAGATGACTGTTGTTGTGCTCAGCAATATCTACTCGTCGGCAACCACGGCCATCGGTTATGACATTGCTGCCATTTCGCTCGGGCTGCCGTATGAACCCTTTCAGCCGAGCGTAACAGCGCCCAGTGCAGAGGAGATCAAGACGAGCACAGGTACGTTTCAGTTCGGCCCGGACTTTTACCAGCCAAACGCAGAAGTGGCGTTGATCGCGAACGGCTCGGAGCTGTCGCTGCGCTGGCCGTCGGGCGACATCTCGGTGCTGATACCGCTTGGCGGGGACCATTTTATGGATCGATCCTACTGGGAAGAAATCAACATTGAACGCGACGCATCTGGTCTTCCCACGGCCATCATGTATGACCATTTTCGTGGGAACGTGACTAGTAGGAAGTGACCGATGGCGGAACCACAAAATCCTCTTGTTCCCACAGCACCAACTCTTAAGATGAGCAACTCTGGAAATCGTTAGGAGCGTGCCGGCCGGTACTTGGCCGAACCACGTGGCCATCCGAAGCAGATTCGGTTCCGAGTCCCTCATCCTAGCAATCACCCTGAAAACTTGGGATGAAGGGCTGCCAGCGTTTCCAGGAGAACTGAGCAATACGCCTTTGCACTTTCCTCTGTCAATGAAGCCTCGTCTTTCACCCAGGGCAGCAAATGCTCGATAGCCCTGGCGCTCACCTCGAAATTCCGTTCACTTCGCTCTGCAATACCAGAAGTATTCCCATTCGAGTTGGCCCCTACCATGCGGTCAGGTTCCCATCGAAGGTTCGCGACGATGTGCCGCAGGGCTCTGTGGATCATCCCTGCCAGGAAAAACAAGGCAAAACCGGCGAACAGTCCGGCACTGAGACTGTCCCACCAGAATCCAAAGGCTACGGCTCCCGTAAGTACCGCGACCGCTAGAATCGTGTCGTGAATCCAGTTGGCAGACAGATCAAGAACCATAGCTTTCTTGGGTTTCTTAGCCAAGGAGGCAATCCGACCTTGCATCTTGCTCGCCAAGGGACTAATCCAACGTTGGAGGTTGGTGGCTAAGGTAGCCGACGGCCGTCTTCTTTCTAAGTCGGTATACATTTTTTATTTGGCCTCCACCTGCGAATCGACAGATCGATTCTAAGGTGGGCTTTGTGGTGCTCCGACGTAACGAAAGGACATTGCCAAATTCGACCCGAGCACCTGCCCGTTACTGGCGCCTACCTCCGTAAGCATCCGGTGCTATTGCTGCTGCTCGAGAAGTGAAGGTCACTCCGTCGCGTGCGCTTCTTCGGACGTTGTACCCTAAACTCTGTGGAGGCATACTGGCGGGTTGACCGCGTATCCGAAGCGGCCTAACATCTCCTGCAAGTGGCCGCCCCTTCCCAACTCGTCGGCCAGACCCTCTCACACTACCGCATCCTAGAGCAGATCGGTGCTGGCGGAATGGGCGTTGTTTACCGCGCCCACGATGAGCAGCTCGAGCGCGACGTGGCCGTCAAGGTCCTGCCCGTGGGCACACTGGCGGATGAGGCTACACGAAAGCGGTTCCGCAAGGAGGCATTGGCACTCGCCAAGCTGAACCACCCGAACATTGCCACGATCTTCGAATTCAGCAGTCAGGACAGCACAGATTATTTGGTTACAGAGTACATTTCCGGCCAAACACTTGATGAGAAGTTGGCCGCCGGTGTGCTTTCTGAGAAGGAAGTTATCGGCCTGGGGATACAGCTGGCTCAGGGACTGAGCGCCGCCCATGCACACGGCATTGTGCATCGCGACCTGAAGCCTGCGAACTTGCGGCTGACTTCCGATGGTCGGTTGAAAATCCTCGACTTCGGACTGGCGCAACTGATGCCGCATGCGAGCGAAGTCGGCATGACCGCGACGTTGACCCAGTCTCAGGAAGTCACTGGCACGCTGCCTTACATGGCGCCGGAACAGTTGCGCGGCGAGCCCGCAGAGGCGCGTACCGACATTTGGGCTGCAGGGGCGGTGCTGTATGAGATGGCCACCGCGCACCGGCCGTTTGGAGAGAAGGTCGCGACCGCATTGGCAGCCGACATCATCCACAAGGCCCCACCCTCGCCGCGCAGCATGAAATCTGAGCTGTCGTCCAAGCTGGAGGCTGTCATCCTGAAGTGCCTAGAGAAGGAACAAGCTAAGCGGTACCAGTCCGCCCGTGACCTGCAATCAGACCTGGAGCGGCTGGGCACGGGCGTTACTCCGATCGCAGCTCAACTGCAATGGCGATGGTCCATCATCGCAGCTATTGTGATTGTTGTGCTCTGCTCTGCAGCCGCTTCGTGGTATCTGCTCAGGAGACGGCTCGACCGGTCCACGGATTCGGCAATTCACGCCCGGCGCTCGGTGGCGGTGCTGGGCTTCAAAAACCTGTCTGGGAAGCCGGAAGTGGCGTGGCTGTCCACCGCCTTATCCGAGATGATAACCACCGAGCTTGGAGCGGGAGAGAAACTGCGTACCGTGCCGGGAGAGAACGTAGCGCGTATGAAAATCGACCTCGTGCTGCCCGAAACCGACAGTCTCGCGGCGGATACGCTCGCCAAAGTTTATCGGAATCTGGGCAGCGACCTCGTCGTCTTAGGCTCGTATCTTGATCTCGGAGGACAGGTGCGCCTCGACCTGCACCTACAGGACGCTACCAAGGGGGAGACGCTCGCAGCGATTTCAGAAACCGGCAGCGAAGGACAGCTCCTTGATCTCGTAAATCGGGCCGGAACCGAACTGCGAACGAAGTGCGGGGCGGAGGAAATTACCCCTGCAGAAACTGCAGAGGTAAAAGCGTCCGTTCCCTCCAATCCCGAAGCCGCCCGGCTGTATGCCGAAGGGTTGGCCAAGCTGCGCTTCTTTGATGCTTCAGGGGCGCGAGACTTGTTAGAGAAGGCCACCGCTGCAGATGCGAATTTCGCGCTGGCGCACTCGGCACTTGCCGAGGCCTGGTCCGACCTAGGCTACAACCAGAAAGCAAGAGAGGAGGCCGAGAAGGCATTCGATCTATCAGGTAATCTTTCACGCGAGTCGCGCCTAGTGATTGAGGGACGCTATCGCGAAAGTATCTACGACTGGGATAAGGCATTTGAAGCCTACAAGTCCCTGTATGTTCTTTTCTCCGACAATTTGGAATATGGGCTGCATCTAGCGCAAGCCCAGGACGAGGCCGGGAAGTCCAAAGATGCGCTTGCTACGCTCCGTTTACTGCGCAAGCTGCCGCTGCCATCCGGAGAGGATCCGCGTATTGATCTCAATGAAGCGGATGTCGGAATCGAAGGGTTCGAGGATGTCAAGCAGGTTCAAGCGCTGGCGGCCAAAGCTGCTGCCAAGGCGACTGCTCTCGGAGCGCGTCGTCTGGTGGCAGAGGCACGAACCACTGAAGGGCGTGCCTTACAACAGGAGAACTTAGATCTCGCTCAGGCCCGCTACGAGGATGCAAAGACGATTTATGCCGCATTAGGAGACAAAGGCGGCATGACCGGACCGTTGATAATGATCGGGCAGACGTCGTACCGACGTGGGGAGCTGGCTCGCGCAAAGGTGAGCGCGCAGCAGGCCCTGGCGATTGCCCGAGAGATCGGCTTTACGGGACAGATACCCGGTTGCCTGAACGTTTTGGGCAACGTGCTTATAGCTCAGGGTGACCTTGCCGGAGCCAAGGCGGCATCGAGCGAAGCCCTTCAACTGGATTACCAGCTAAATAGCAAGTATTTGATTAAAGATGGTCTGTGGCGGACGTCGCGCGTGCTGTTTCATGAAGGCAAGCTACCACAGGCGAAACAAATGTTGCAGCGCTCATTGGCGATTGATCCGGACAACAAGTTTGATCAAGCAGTTTTCCAAATAGATACCCTCGCACCGCTGCTGATCGAAGAGGGAAACGGGCTTGACGCGGCAGCAATGGTCCGCGACGCGAAGAAGCAGTTCGGAAAGGGAGGTGAGAGTATGACGGTCGACGCTGATATTGTGCTCGCCCGTGCTCTGCTGACCCTAGGAAAACCTGGAGAGGCGAGAGCAGAGATCGACCAGGCAACAAGCCTCTTGGCGAATCATCAGGACCGCCTCCAACTTCTTCGAGTCGCCATTGAGGACGCCCGGGTTGAGGCGGCTCTCGGCAAGCCTGAGGAGGCGACTAATAAGCTGCAATCCGCGCTTTCTGAGACTGCGAATCGCGAACTGGTCGAGTTACAGTTCGAGGCTCGCCTCGCTCTCGGCGAAATCGAGATGAAATCCGGCCAAGCCGCCGTCGGTCGGGCTCGCCTCAAAGTTTTGGAACGCGACGCCAAGGCCAAGGGTTTCCTCCTCATCGCCCGCAAAGCCGCCGCTGCTCGGAAGGGCTGAACCTCCAATGGGAAAGAGGACTAAGCGAGTGGGAACCGCATGAGAAGGCAACCCACGTTGCCATCCGCTTTGATGGCACAGTCACGGGGTCCAAAGGAGAATCGGGCCGCGACGGTAAATCTTCCATAGGCAAATGGATGCGACTGCAGTTGTTGATCTTGGTTGTAGGTGCGGCTTTGGCTATTGGGCCCTCGCCATGGGCCTTGGCTCAAAACCAGGCTGCGCGCAGGCTTGTGTTTCAACCCCCTCCTGATTACCCGGAAGTGGCGAAAAAACTGAGTATTGGCGGAGGTGTGAAATTGCTGGCGACTGTCGCTCCGAGCGGGAGAATCAGGTCACTTAAGGCGATTGGCGGCCATCCGCTGTTGGTGGTTGCTGCAATGGATAGGGTCAAGCACTGGAGATACGAGGTCGGTCCCAAACAGACCACCGAGATCATCGAGCTTAAGTCAGCCCGCCCAAGCAGTAACGAGTGAGGGCTCCATGGCAGAAGAGAGCAAAAGGCGATCAAACACCGTAGAACCGATTACCAGATTTCACGAGTCTCTGCGGAAGATTCAACCTGCTCGCGGTCTGGTTGCTCGAAAATTCCTTGCCACATTACTCTTGTACATACTTCTCCTCTCAGTGGTCGCTGCACAGACCACGGTTCCTGCTCGTCTGGAGGCGAAGGAAGTACAATTGGAGCAACTCTATGCCGAATATTGGCGAACCGAATACCAGATTGCCTTAGGTAAGGATCGGCTTTCCTCGCGTCCGATCCAGGAGCATATTCGTGCCGTCGTCGGCGACGAGCAGTTCCTCCAGGCACTGAAGCATGCACATATGCGTAGTTCGCTCCTCCGGCGCAGGCGCGACCTGTTCTTGGACGAAGCTACCTTCACCAAGATCAGCAATGACCCGAAGCTCACTCAGGTCGTAGAAAGTATCACGCGGGAAGAGAACGCGATCCGCTACCGGATTGGAGACCAGCAGCTGACCCGTGCGGAGCTGAGCAACATTTTGGGGCACAATCCTGACCGTCAACAACGCCGGGCGGCCTGGCAAGCACGCGCACAGATCACGGCGCCCAACGGCGAGCGTATTCGCCGCGCTATGGTTTTGCGAAACCAGCTTGCGGTGCGCTATTCGGACGTGCCGTTTTCCACCTTCATGCTCCGACGCAAGGGCGTCGAAATCGAGAAACTGTTTGCCTGGTTTGAACAGATCCGGGCCGAAACCGACCCTGAATATCAGCAATTGCTGAAGCGAATACGTACCCGACTGCAGATAGGGAAAGTGGAACCGTGGGACCTCGATTTCTATTTCTCCACACTGACCAACAATTTTGAAGACGAGTTGTTCGCGCCGGAAAAGGGCTGGGCGAGAGCCCGGCAAATCGCGCTCGGCCTTGGGTATGACCTCAACAAGCTGCCGATCGAAATGCGGGTTGCCGACTTAAGTTTCGCTGGGGCTGCTTATCCTATCCTATACGGCAAGGAAGTGAAGATATTGGCCAACCGGTACAGCGGGATTCGTTTTTACGATAGGCTGCTACATGCCACCGGTCACGCAATCCACTACAGTATGATGGATGAGCCTTCATTTCTGCTGCGTGCGAATTACGCCGAGCCTTTCGACGAAGGCGTGGCGCAACTTCCAACTCTGATGATGTACCGGCCCGAAACCGCCACTCGCGTTTTTGGCCTTACCCGGGAGCAGGCACAGGCGATCGGCGAGCAGTATCGGTTTAAGGAAATGTACGACCTCCGCGAAACCATGGCGGACGCCCTCTTTGAGTTCGAAGCTTATGCCGAGCCGGCCCAGGACCTGAGCGCGTTGTACAACCGGATCCACTCCCAATACCTCGGTGTAGATATGCATGGCCAGCCGGTTTGGGCTTACAATCCATTGTACGGTTCCGATCCCATATACCTTCAGAGTTATGTAGTTGGTGAAATCATAGCTCGCCAGATAGAACATACTCTGGACCAAAGATTCGGCCACAACTGGGGCTGGGATGCAGGCAGCTATCTGCGATCCCATTTCTACTCCCGCGGAGCACGGCTAAGTGTAGAACAGCTGATGAAACAAGGGACGGGTGAACAACTAACAGCTAAGTACTTGATCGAATCGATCAGAATGCCTCCGGTAATTTCGCGTGGGTTCGCGGAGTTACACTTTCAAAGCCCGCAAGACCATCGCTCCAGCTCCTCCCAATAGAACGCCGCCGGACGGCCTACGCTTGAGCTACCGCGCAGGTCAGGGGTGGGAAATCAGACTGATGCCATATCTAGTAAAACTGTCCCGGTGATTTCGTAAGTACGTAATTTCCGCTCGAAGCCTCCGCCAATCCGTGGAGACGTTGGCGAAACTTGCCTTCGTTGTCACGCGGGACGCTTTACTAGTCTCAAGAGCAAGATGACGATTCGAAATGCCGCAACAACATCAGCTGACGCTAGAGGTTGATACGAAGGTGTTGGGAAAGAGCGGGTCCAGGATCGGTGGGAGAAGTGGTTATGTTTTCGAACTGACTGAGGAGCCTGGAACTCTCTACGCCTTGCTCAAAACAACAAGTTCGGCTGAAAAATGGAGAACCAGAATCCGTCTTCTCTTAAGTAGAAGGAATCCGCCCTGTTCACGGAACGATGAGTTTCATAGACGGGGAACTTCTCGGTTGGAGTTGTGTGTGTCAGATGGACGTCGTGGAACCGTCCTTTCAATAGCAGTCCGGTCGGTGAACGACATTCTAGGTTTGATGGAATTTAGCACAACGTCTACTTGGGACGATCACGGAAGTACCCGCCGAGCCTCAGTATTTTCGCGTCTCGCGTTGATCGCTTCGACCCTCGCTTCAGGCTTCTTCTGGTCAGAGGCGGGCGTGCCCAGCTGAGAATTCACGGCTTGCTCCAGTTGAGCCATAAGAGTCTGCAGGGTCTCATCGCCAGTATCCAAGATGTTACGCAGTTCAGCACTAACGGTCATAGCGCGCTGAAACGCATCCCGAGCCTTGGTCAAAAGTG